>Ga0081455_10008033_pt1 | contig 11023 bp, 12 predicted proteins | sample TabmetS3T2R1_FD_70207 | JGI IMG/M metagenome (GOLD analysis project Ga0081455, IMG submission 70207) | Tabebuia heterophylla rhizosphere microbial communities from the University of Puerto Rico - S3T2R1 | ecosystem: Host-associated > Plants > Roots > Rhizosphere ... | reverse complement strand
CGGTCTGCCGGAGACTCGGGGTCCGGGGTGTCCCCGGCTGGCGCAGCCACACTCGCGAGGTGACGGGCGACTCGATTCGCGAGCCAGGGGTCTCCGGCTGGCCGCCCAGCTGAAGGGAGTGCCCGTGGCCACGCGGCCGGATGGAGCACGTGCCGTGGCGACGGCTTCAGCCGAAGAACTCGGTGGATTGCGCGGGGGGTGGGGTGGAGTTCCTGGACATCGGTACGAACCGCGAATACCGACCTTGGAAGGCCACGGCGATACCGCCGCTGGTTGGGCCGGAGCGGTTCTTGGCGACGATGAGATCGGCCTCGCCAACCCGGTCGCTTTCGCCATACATCTCGGGCCGATGAACGAGCAGGACGATGTCGGCGTCTTGCTCGATCGATCCTGACTCCCGCAGATCGGACAATTGCGGCTTCTTGTCGGCCCTCTGCTCGGACACCCGGTTGAGCTGGCTGATTGCGACTACCGGAATGTCGAGTTCTTTCGCGAGCAACTTGATCTGTCGGGAGAACTCTGACACCTCCACCTGGCGGTTCTCGACCCGTTTGCCAGACGTCATCAGCTGGAGGTAGTCGATCACGATGAGACCCACGCCGTGCTGTTTGCGCATCCGACGCGCCTTGGCCCGGATCTCGGGCATCGTCAGGTTCGGCGAGTCGTCGATGAAGATCGGAGCTCCCTGAACCCGGGGCATGGCCCGCCCGATCGAGGTCCAGTCGGAATCGGTCATGCCGCCACCGCGCATCTGGTGGATGGGAACCTTGGCCTCGGCCGACAGCAGACGCATCGAGATCTCGGCTCCGGTCATTTCCAGCGAGAAGATCGCCGACGGTGTGGAGTGACGGATGGAGGCGGCGCGACAGAAGTCGAGGCCCAACGTTGACTTGCCAACGCCCGGACGAGCGGCCACCACCACCATCTGCCCAGGCCGGAAACCGGTCGTGATCTGGTCGAGTTCGTCGAAGCCCGAAGCAAGCCCAGCCATCGGGCCGTCGCGGTCTTGGATTGCCTCGATTTCGTCGAGCGTGGCCACGAGAAGCTCAGAGACCACGGTGTAGTCGTTGATGTCGCGTGCCGAATCAACATCCATGACCTCGCGCTGTGCCGTGTCGACCAGATCTTCGAGGTCGCCGGTCTCGGCCCAACCCATGTTCGAAATGCGGTTGCCGACCTCGATGAGGCGTCGGAGGACTGCCTTCTCGCGGACGATGGATGCGTAGTAGTCGGCACTGGCAACCGTCGGAACAGTCGCGATGAGCGTGTGGAGATATTCGGCGCCGCCGACCCGCGCGAGGTCGCCGCGACGTTGCAGCTCGGTCTTCACCGTGACCGCGTCGACTGGTTCGCCTCGATTGGCGAGGTCGACGATCCTGTCGAAGACGAGTTCGTGGGCTGGGCGGTAGAAGTCGCGACCGGTCAGGAGTTCGGATGCCGGGTCGATCGCCTGCTTGGACAGCAGCATCGCGCCAAGGAGGCTTTGTTCTGCGATCAGATCCTGAGGCGGTACGCGACCGCCAGTTTCGCTGGCGGTCTCGGCCGGGTAAAGGTCGGCGACCACGCTTGACTGACTCCCGTCCATGTCCTTGAGGTTATGGACGACCTCCGACAGCCTCCGCCAAGTGGCGAAGTGCCGGTTGTCCTCCGATTCTCGACAGGCGTTCCGCGCTGCTAAGCACACCCGCCGACGCGTCACACTAAGTCCGCGCCGAACCCCGCGAAAGTCCTTTATCCACAGGGGATGTGGAGAATCCGCGGTGCCGTGTGCAAAACGCCGCACACGGTGTGCACAGGGGGTGGACGGACGTGTGGACGGTGTGCTCAAATCGTCGCGCAATGTGCCTCTGACCTGCACAAACAAGCCGCACATCGTGTGGAGCGAAGAAATTCCGCCACTAATTTGGCGCCGGCCGGTCGACGTGTCGACAAAGTGCCCGGCGATGGTTACTCGTGAGTTCGTTACGTGACTGTCCACAGGTGCCAATCGTGAGGCCAGTCCGTTTCGACACTCGCCGGACGACGGAATTTCCGCATCGTCGTCCCGATGTTGTTCACGCTGGTCAGCGCGCCGCCCGAACTGGCCGACACTGGATGGACCATGACGCAAAACGCGCTGGGCTACCGTGACGCCCATGGTCTCCCCTGAAGAAGCTGTCGCCAGTTTTGAAGAACGCTTCGGTGCCCACGACGGCTTCCGACGCCTCCACGCTAAGGGCTGGGTGTATCGCGGCACGTTCACCGCCACCTCAGCCGCAGCGGATCTCACCCGCGCCGCCGTTTTCAACGGCGATCAGATTCCAGTCGTTGCCCGATTCTCGAACGGCAGCGGTGATCCCACCGATCCCGATTACGCACCTGACGTCCGCGGCTTGGCCGTGACATTCTCGTCAGGCCCCGGAGCCTTCGACATCGTCGCTCAAAGCGCGCCACGATTCCCCGTTCGCTCCCTCGACCGCATGGTCGAACTTGTGCAGGCGGGCGAACCGTCGCTCCCGGGTCTGGCCCGGATGGCAAAGTTCGCCGCCAAAGATCCCGGGGTCGTCATCCCATCCCTCGGCGCAAACCTGAAGGCCCTGCGTCCGCCGACGAGCTACGCCGAGCAGCGCTACTTCGCCGTCCACGCGTTCGCTTGGGTGAACGCCGCCGGTGAGCGCCACTACGTCCGCTATCGCTGGGAACCAGAAGCCGGCGTCCACTTTCTTTCTCCCAAGGAGGCGAAGAAGTTGGGGCGCGACTATCTTCACGACGAATTCGACCGCCGCCTGAAATCGGGCCCGGTGCGCTTCACGCTGAAGGTGCAGATAGCCGCAGACGACGACCGAACCGACGACCCGACGTCCCAGTGGCCGTCCTCGCGTCAGGTGATCGACGCGGGGACCTTGGAGTTGACGGCGGTCGAGACGGAGCGCGAAACCGGCGGCGACATCCTCGTCTTCGACCCTACCCGCGTGGTCGACGGCATCGAGCTCAGCGACGACCCCGTGCTGAAGGTGCGGTCGCACGTGTACAGCGAATCGGTCCACCGTCGCACCGGGTTCCCCCGACCAGCAGACCTGGACGGGTGATCGACCTCCGGCCCGCGCGACGCACCGTGCTTGTGTGGCACGACCGCGGGCAGTCGCCGGACGACGCTCGTCGCGACGTGGACACTTTGGACGCTGACGTCATCGCCGCGAGATGGGATCCCGCTGCCAGTGACCGCGGTCGCCGCGACCTGCTGACATCGGTCCGCGACGCCCGCGCGATCCTGACGTCGGCCCGGGCCGATCCGGACGACCTCGATCTCATCGGATTCGGCGTGGGCGGCGTCGCCGCTGCGAGCCTCGCGAGCCACGCCAAGCGCCTTGGCATCGCGTTCGGAGCGACGGTCTGCGTCGACCCGAGATGGAACGAGCCCGACCCGATCTCCGGAAACCTGTTGTCTGGTCAGGATGTGCCGGATGGGGTCGAGCTCGTTGAGGACCGCGACGATCTCGCCGCAGTGCTGGCTACCCGCTGGCGACCACGTTGAGGCGTACCTGAGCCGTCACCTCGGGGTGGACACGCACGGTGACCTCGTGGGCCCCCAGCGACTTGATGGGCTGGCCGACGTCGATACGTCGCTTGTCGACCTTGGCGCCGGCCGCGGTCTCGATCGCGTCGGTGATGGTCGCCACCGTGACGGCGCCGAAAAGACGGCCACCGTCGCCGGCGCGCACCGACAGGTTGATCGGCTCGGCTTCGAGCTTGGCCTTGATCGCTTCAGCGTCTTCGCGGTCGTGGACGACACGCGCATCACGAGCAGCACGAATGGACTCGACCTGCTTGGCAGCGCCGCGAGTCCAGCGAATGGCGTAGTTGCGCGGCAACAAATAGTTGCGCGCGTAGCCGTCTTTGACCACGACGACGTCGCCGGGTTCGCCGAGGTTGGTGACCTCGTGCGTGAGGATGAGCTTCGTCATCAGATTCCTTCCTGGGGATACCGCGCCACGACGTGCCCGGGGGATGTCAGCGGACGCTGGAGGTGTAGGGCAGCAGCGCCATCTCGCGGGCGTTCTTGATCGCCTTGGCGATCTGTCGCTGCTCTTGAACCGTGACACCGGTGACCCGACGTGCGCGGATCTTGCCGCGGTCGGAGATGAACTTGCGCAGCAGGGCTGTGTCTTTGTAGTCGATGAACGTGACGTCGGCCGATGCGAGCGGGTTGCTCTTCTTCTTCGGCTTACGCACAACTGGCTTTGCCATGGGGCGTTTCTCCTCGTAGGGATTCGGTGATCGCGTTGGCCCGCCGGGCCACATCGAAATCGGTGATCAGAAGGGGGGTTCTTCGGTGGAGCCGCCGCCGGTGTTCCATGCATCGGCCGCCGCGGCTTGGCCGCCGCCTGCTGGCTGGTTGGACCAGACGCTGTCTGCGCCACCGCCGAAACCACCACCGCCAGCGGAGTTGGAGCGAGTGGCCTTGGTGACCTTGGCGGTTGCGAAACGCAACGACGGGCCGACCTCGTCGACGTTGAGTTCGACGCTGGTGCCTTTGGAGCCGTCTTGACGCTCGTACTGACGCACGCGGAGCGCACCCGTGACCATGACCCGCTGACCCTTCTGCAGCGACTCGGCCACGTTCTCGGCGAGGTTGCGCCACGCGGCACAACGGAGGAACAACGCATCGCCGTCTTTCCATTCGTTCGTTTGACGGTCGAACGTGCGCGGCGTCGAGGCAACCGTGAAGTTGGCGACTGCTGCCCCGCTGGGGGTGAACTTGAGTTCGGGGTCGTCGGTGAGGTTTCCGATGACGGTGATGATGGTTTCGCCAGCCATGATGAGGCCTACTTTCAGAGATCGATCAGGTTCGGTGACGGGTCCTAGTGAACGTCATGTCGCCGACAATTGGCGAGCATTCGTCCACAAGTCAGGCAACGCCAGGACGGATGACCTTCGTGCGGACGACGGACTCGTTCAGGGAGAGCTGGCGATCCAGCTCCTTGACCGCGGCAGGCTCGGCGGTCAGGTCGATGACCGCGTAGATGCCCTCGGACTTCTTGTTGATCTCGTAGGCCAGCCGGCGCTTGCCCCAAATGTCAACGTTTTCGACAGTGCCGCCAGACTGGCGCACCACGTTGAGGTAGGTGTCGAGGCTGGGAGCAACCGTGCGCTCGTCCAGATCGGGGTCGAGAATGACCATGACTTCGTACTGGCGCTGTGCTGTCGACTGAGACAAGGCGCGCCCTCCTTCGGACTCAGGCGGCTACGGACGATCCGCAGCAGGAGGTGCTACCCGAACGGGCAACCGCACAAGGGTACGGCGCGTCGTCCGCGGGATCCAAATCGAGTTCAGGCGAGCCGTGTGGATTAGATGCCGCGGAGTCAGGCCACTGCAGAAGCTGTGGGAATCCACGGCGCGACCAACTCGTCCCACAGCCCGGCATGTTGCGGTCGGAAGAACCCGTGGTGACCCATGCGTTCGACCTCGAGTTGAGCCGGCGAGTACCGCTGACGGACTTGGTCCGCCATGCCGGTGTACCAGGAGTTCAAGTGGTCGACGCTGGCTTTCGACAGCACCTCGTCGTCGGTGAAGGACAGCGACATCATCGGCGTCTTGACCGCGGCGAATCGCGCCGCTGCATCCGGATGGTCGACCTCCAAGTAGTGGGGATGCCGGCACCACTGACTCCACTGCCGCAGCACGCCCGACGGCAGGTCGCCTCCAAGCCCCAGTCGTCGTCCGGGGAAGTAGCCGGTCAGTGCCATTGCCACCGGCGCGACGATCCACCACAGGACGGGGACCTTCCACCGTAGGCCCCGCGCGTTGCGCCGCCAGTATCCGTCGCCGGCGGCAATGGTGATGAGCGACGCCAGCCGTTCGTGATCGACGAATGGCACGATCTGGGCACCGAGGCTGTGGCCGATCCACGTGAGCGGAACCCCATCTCGATCGGCCTCATCCGCCGCAGCCGTCAGCACCGACGACGCGTCGGACATCCAGCGGTCGACGTCGGCCGACTCCGCCTTCATCTGGTCTGCCGATCCGGTACCGGTGCGGTAGTCGAACGTCACGGTCCGCACCCCGTGTTCGGCGAGGTGGCGGGCGAAGGCGCTGTAGTACGACGCCGGCGTTGCCATGGCTGGAGCAATCAGTGCGACTGCCACGACAGGAATGACGGGCTCGAACGTGGTTGTGGTCAATTCCCGACCGTCATCCGCAACGACGACGCCGGGGCGTGGCGCATGTTCCAGCAGGCCGGTGGGGCTGGCACTGGTCGTCCTATGACGGGTGTCATAATTCATGCTTCGACAATATGACGACTGTCATAGGTCTGCAATAGGATCCCGGTATGACGCACGACACGCGGTCACGCATGATTCACGGCGCTGCGCTCCTTGTGGGCACGCGGGGAGCCAAGTCGACGACCCTTCGCGATCTCGCTCGCGAAGCGGACGTGCCCTTCGGCTCGACCTATCACTATTTTCCCGACGGCAAGCGGCAACTCGTCAGTGAGGCCGTTGCCACAGCCGGCGATCGCGTTGATCTCCTGATCGAACGAGCCCGCGAGCAGGGTCCGGATGCAGCCATCGATGCGATCGCCAACGGGTGGCGGAGCGTCTTGGAGTCGACCGACTTCCGGTCCGGATGCCCGGTACTGGCCGTGGCACTCGAGGAAGACGCGGTATTGCGCGAGAGCGCCGTGCGCATCTTCGACGGCTGGCAGCGCTCCCTGACGGCTGCGCTCCAGGACGGCGGCGTCGATGCCGACCGGGCGCCCCGACTTGCCCGGACCGTCGTTGCAGCGATCGAAGGCGCCGTCGCGCTGTGTCGGGCCGAGCACTCCTTTGCTCCACTCGATGACGTCCTCGAAGAATTGCGGGCCACCCTCGCCGGCGCCACATCTCCCTGAGATCCGAGGTCAGGCGGCTACTCTTACGCTCAGAAAGGCGCCCCATGGCCCATCACCAGGACGTGCTCGTGCTCAACGCGAGTTACGAACCGCTCCAACGTGTCTCCGTGCGCCACGCCATCAAAATGCTCGTCCGGGAGGTCGCCGTCATCGAAGAGGCCGACGACGGCACCTTCGGCCCCTTCCCGATGCCCAAGGTTCTCCGCCTGGTGCGCTACGTCGTCGCCCGCTGGCGCAACCGTCGCGGGTGCACAAAGACCGCGGTCAAGGCGCGCGACCGCATGTGTGCCTATTGCGGTGGCTCAGCCGAAACGGTCGACCACATCGTGCCGCGCAGCCGCGGCGGGACGCTCACCTGGGACAACGCCGTCGCCGCCTGCCTACGGTGCAATCACCGCAAGGCCGATCGCACTCCTGCCGAAGCCGGCATGTCACTCCTGCTGACCCCGGGGCCGCCGCGCCCCTGGATTTACGCCCCCGCCATCCCCGTCGGGGCGTGACTGCACGCGAACCCCTCGCGCAAGCGCGCGCCGCCACGGTCGCCACGGGTGTTCGCATTGCTACGCGACGCTCAACCCTCGTAACCTCGGGCCGTGAGTTTCACCGTCCGGTCGATCAGCGCCGCCGAACACCTGGTGTACCTCTCCGGGCGAGGCTCCAGCTTCTTGCAGACCCCGGCATGGGCCCTGGTCAAAAGCGAATGGCGCGGTGAGTCGATCGGCTGGTTCGACGCGGAGGAGGTCCTGTGCGGCACCGGACTCGTCCTCTACCGCAAGGTCCCACGCCTCAACCGATACTTGGCGTATCTACCCGAGGGACCCTCGATCGACTGGTCGCCGAAGGCAGTGAACGACCACCTCCGTGCCCTCACCCACTACGCCGCAACGCAGCGCGCGTTTGCGGTACGCGTCGGGCCACCGGTCGTATCCCGCCGATGGAATGCAGCGACCCTCAAAACCGCCATGGCCGACGCGGCACTCCACCGGCTCGACGACGTACCTGCAGATGTGAGTGATCACGAGGCACTGTCCGTCGTGGACGCCCTCCAGGCCGATGGATGGCGAAAGGTGTCGACCGACGGTGGTTTTGCAGCAGGCCAACCCCAGTACAACTTCTGGCTCCCACTTGTCGATGACGACGGCGCACCCCGCACCGAAGAGCAACTGCTCGCGGGGATGAATCAGTTGTGGCGGCGCAACATCCGCAAGGCAGAGAAGGCCGGCGTCGAGGTGTCTGCCGGCGAACGAACAGACTTGGCGGACTTCCATCGGATCTACGTTGAGACGGCCGACCGCGATCACTTCACACCTCGCCCGCTCGCATACTTCGAGCAGATGTGGGACGCGCTCACCGCGGAGGATCCCGATCGCCTTCGCCTCTACCTGGCTCACCACGACGGAGATCTGGTGGCCGCCACCACCATGGTTCGGGTTGGCGGGCACGCTTGGTATTCGTACGGAGCCTCGACTACGCACAAGCGAGACGTCCGCGGTTCGAACGCGATCCAATGGCAGATGATGCGCGACGCCCTCGCCGGCGGAGCAGAGATCTATGACATGCGCGGCATCACCGACACGGTGTCGAGCGACGATGCCCACGCTGGCCTGTTGCAGTTCAAGGTCGGCACGGGTGGGCAAGCGGTTGAATATCTCGGCGAGTGGGACCTCCCGCTGAACCGCGGGTTGTACGCGGCATTCATCGTCTGGATGAAGAGACGGGCCAAAGGTGGCGAGGCATGAGCTTCGACCTGGTCGTCGACGCAAAGCGCTGGCAGGATCACCTTCGCGCGTTCCATGAGCGTGTGCCCGGATTGGTGCCGGTCATCAAGGGCAATGGGTATGGCTTGGGCCGCGACGTCCTGGCGGCCGAGTCTGTCCGCCTTGGTGCAGACGTCGTCGCAGTTGGCACCTACCCAGAGGTGGCCGATGCCTTGGCCGCATTCGACGGCGATGTCCTGGTCATGACGCCGTGGCGGCCCTTCTACACCGGGGCCGACGTCGACGGAGCGCTCGCCGACCCGCGGGTCATCCATACAGTCGGACGCCTTGAGGACGTCCAGGCGTTGTCCGGATCGGGTCACAGTCCGGTCCGCGTGGTCATCGAGGCCGAGACATCTCTGTCCCGCCACGGATTCGACCGTCACGAACTCGCCGCCGTCGCCGCTTCCCTAGGCTCCTTGCGCGTCGACGGATTCACGATCCATCTGCCGCTCATGCCCGACAACCTCCACGAGGCGGACGAATGGGCCGGGCGCCTGCGTACGTCACAGCTCGAGACGACGACGTTCTACGTTTCTCACCTCTCCCCGGACGATCTCGCCGCCCTGCGCGAGCGGCGGCCCGAACTCGACATCCGCGCACGTATCGGCACCAATCTCTGGCTTGGCGATGTGGGCGCGTTCTCCGTCCGATCGACCGTTATTGACGTCCACCAAGTCGCCCGCGGCGAGCGGGTCGGCTACCGCCAGCGCGCCGCACCGCGCGATGGACACCTACTCGTCTTGTCCGGTGGAACGAGTCACGGGCTCGGGTTGGAGGCACCTCGAGCCGTCGGCTCGGCGATTGAGCGGGCCAAGCGCCTGGCTCGCGGCGGCCTGGAGGCGGCCGGATTTGCACTGAGCCCCTTCGTCGTCGGGGGCAAGCAGCGCTGGTTCGTCGAGCCTCCGCACATGCAGGCCAGCCTGGTGTTCCTGCCTGCGGGGGTCACACCGCCCGACCCGGGCGACACCGTGTCAGCCGCCGTCCGCTACACGACGACGTCCTTCGACAGCGTCGTCCTGGAAGGCTCGTCTTAAGTAGCCCCCGGCGTCAGCACTTGGGCGTCAGCACTTGGGCGTCAGCACTTGCCCTTCTTTTGGCGCTTCTTCGTGCACTTCTTGTCCTTCTTCAGGATGTCGCCCTTGGTGTTGACGATGTTGCCCGGGGGCACGAATTTTCCGCAGTTCGTACGATCAAGCGTCGCGTTCATGTATGCGCGGAACGTCATCGCCGGGTAGGTGCCGCCGAAGAAGGGCCGGAGGTAGCCCTCCAGGTCCTCGTTGCCGACACCACGGTTGAACATCACTGCGGTCGCCGCCTTGGGCGTGTATCCGACGAACCAGGACGAAGAGACGTGCTGGTTGTCGTTGTCGCCGGCGGTCGCCGTGCCGGTCTTGCCCGCCGTCGGACAGATCGTCTTGGCTCGCACGCCGGTGCCCGTGCTGACCACCTGCTTCATCGCAACAATCGTGTCGCCCGCGACGTCGGCCGGGATGGCCTGTTCGGTCTGGACCTTGTGCTGGTAGATCCGGGAACCCGACGGGTCGACGATGTGATCGACCACGTACCACTGGGCTCGCAGGCCGCCGGCAGCGAGCGTCGCATAGGCGTTGGCCATTTCGATGGGCGGGACCGGGGCATAGCCCAGCGGCGTGACGGCGGCAAGCGGGTCCATCTTGTCGGTGACACTCGTCGGGATGCCCGCCTGATTGGCCGCGTCACGGATCTTCTTGGTGCCGACCCTGATGTCGCCGTCTTCTCCGCCGGACATCTGGACGGTGAGATTCACGAAGGCCGTGTTGATCGATCTCTCGGCAGCGCGCTGCAGGGAGACGTCGCCGAAGGAGTGGCCGCCACTGTCTCCCTGATTCTCGATCTTGGCGGCGTTGAGACCGCGGCCAACCCTGTAGGGAGAGCTCCCGTCAAGCCGCGTTCGCAGGCTGAAGCCATCTTCGAGAGCCGCGACGATTGCGAACGCCTTGAAGGTCGAACCCGGCTGCGTCCCGACGGTCGCCCAGTTGATCGAGTTCGCGACGTAGTCCTGGCCGCCGTACATCGCCCGCACCGCGCCGTCGCCCGGCGTGATCGACACGAGTGCCGTGTGCAGTTGATCAAGGCCGCGGGGCCGATACATGCGGACGGCCCTTACAGCAGCCAACTGACGCGGGTAGCTGATGGTCGTGACGATGTCGTAGCCACCGCCGAGGATCTGGGAGTCGCTGAAGCCGAGCTTGCGCATCTGCTCCTGGACGAACCGGAGGATGTAGCCCTTCGTTCCCCCGTAGCGATTGATCTCCTTGCGTGAAACGAAATGCGGCAGATTGTCGCGGGCCGACGCAGCCTCACTGGACGAAATGGCGCCGGCTTCTTCCATGCCGTCGATCACGTAGTCAT
>Ga0081455_10008032_pt1 | contig 11025 bp, 14 predicted proteins | sample TabmetS3T2R1_FD_70207 | JGI IMG/M metagenome (GOLD analysis project Ga0081455, IMG submission 70207) | Tabebuia heterophylla rhizosphere microbial communities from the University of Puerto Rico - S3T2R1 | ecosystem: Host-associated > Plants > Roots > Rhizosphere ... | reverse complement strand
TGGCTAAGGAGCGCTCAGAATGGGCTGGGGTCGTGAAGCTCGCTAAGGGGTTGGTTAACAACCACGAGATCTGATTAGCCACGGCCTCATCCTGAGAGCATATTCGGAAGTCGAGAGCGTTTGAGGCAACCGCCTCTGGCGTGAGCCACCAAGGGGTTGGAGCAGGGCCCAACTGCGCCCGGGAGCCATCCGATCTGTGACGAGAGACTCTTATGGAAAGAGGTTCTCACGAGCACTTGGACACGTCAGGGTACCGAGGATTTTCTGGGGCCAGCGATGGCCTGGGGCCTGGCAGAGTCTTCTTGGAAGCCTCGCCCAGAGCCTAGAACCACAAGGGTGACTGGTGCGGTTTGACCGACACCTCCCGAGCGAGAACCAAGGCGCGGGAAGGATCAGACGTCCGCGACGGACGGAGGCAGTATGAACGTCACGGCAAAAGTCAGAAAAAGTGGCGAATGGGGGTCTTTTATCCCTTGACACGAACCGGCTAAATGGTGACCCTTAAACCAACTTCCAAAAACATTACCAGGATAGCACTACCAGATGCTGGCTGTTCTCCGAATGGATCTGGTGCTGGGCTTGCGGGCTCTTGGATCTCCCGCCCGAAGGCGTCGCGGGCGAGGCGCCAGCGGGCTGCCCGCTGACGACCAGTCCGGCAGCCACGAGCGCGGCCACGCTCGAGACCGTTATGGCCAAGGTCGTTCTCGACCGCACGATTGCGTCACTCCCCCGGGTCAGTGGGTACGGCGTGTTTCGCCGCAGTAGGCACATAAATGCCCCGGGTGACTATTTCGGATGGCTTACTAACGAGCAAGATCACTTGTGTCGTGATGATGCCATCGGCACTAGTTGATCAGGTTCGTCACCCGGCCAGCCGGATCAGTGCGGCCACGGCGGCGGCGATCACGACGACGGCCAGGAACGGCGCCCGCCGCCACACCGCCACCGCGCCAGCGGCGAACCCGGCCAGGCGCGGGCCGTCCCATTGCAGGTGCCGCCCGGACGCCAGCGCCTCGACGACGACGAGCGCGGCCAGCAGCGCCACCGGCAGTAGCTCGACCAGCCGGCGGACCCGCGGCTCGTCCAGCACCCGGGCCGGCACCAGGTAGCCGGCCAGCTTGAGCAGGTAGCAGCCGGCCGCGGTGGCCAGCACCAGTACCCAGAGGTTCATCGCGGGCTCCCGGCCCGGGCGCGCAGGCTACTGGCGGAAGATCGCAGGCTTCCGGCCAGCAGCAGGGCGGCGGTCGAGGCCAGCACGGGCACGCCCGGCGGGGTCAGCGGGATCAGCACCAGGGCGATCACCGCGGCGCCCGCGGCGATCCGCCGCTCGGCCGCGCCGGTACGCAGCCGCGGGGCGAGCAGGGCCAGGAACGCCGCCGGGACCACGGCGTCGAGCCCGAACTTGGCCGGATCGCCCAGCGCCTGGGCGCCGACCGCCCCGGCCAGGGTGGTCACGTTCCAGCAGACGTAGATGGAGGTGAACGTCCACCAGAAGGCCAGCCGCGACATCGCCGGATCACGCCGGGCCACCGCCATGGCCGTCGACTCGTCGATCGTGCCGTGCGCGGCGGCGAACCGGCGTAGCCCGCCCACCTGCAGCGTCGGGGCCAGCCGCATCGCGTACAGGGTGTTGCGCGCGCCCAGCAGCAGCCCGCTGCTGAGCGCCGTGCCCAGCGTCCCGCCGCCGGCCACCACGCCGACCACGGCGAACTGCGTCCCGCCGGTGAACGCCAGCAGCGACAGCAGCGACGTCTGCAGCACCGACAGGCCGGCCGCCACCGAGGCGGCCCCGAACGCGACGCCGTACGCGCCGACCGCGACCCCTACGCCCAGCGAGTCACGCACGACGCCGCGGCGGTTCTCCTCCAGCACGGCACCGACGCTAGGTCGGGCGTTACGCGATTTCTTGAACGATCCGGCGCTCGCGCGCGAAGCGGGCCGGTGGCACGCCGACGTGGCGGCGGAAGTGCCGGGTCAGGTGGGCCTGGTCGGCGAACCCGACTTCCAGCGCGGTCGTGGCGACGTCGCCGCCGGCGCTCAGCAGCATCCGGGCCCGATCGATGCGGGCCTGGGTCAGATACGCGTGCGGGGGCAGCCCGACGTGGCGGCGGAACGCCCGGGTCAGCGCGAACGGGCTGCACCCGGCCAGGTCGGCCAGCTCGTCCACCGACGGCGGGTCGACCATCCGCTCGTGCAGCAGCTCGACGCACCGACCGACGTGCCGTGCGCCCGGATCGGGCGGCGCCGCGCCGGGACGGGCCGGGCGACCGTAGCGCCGCACGGCCAGGGACACCGCCGCCCGGGCGGTCGCGGAGGCGGCCAGCCGGTCTCCGGACGCGGCCGCGGCGTGGGCGCGCAGGAACGCGTCGACCGCCTGCTGGTCGTGCACCAGGCCTTGCGGGAAGCTCGGCCGGCGCCCCCCGGCCACGTCCCGGACCAGTTCGGTGTCGACGTAGAGCACCTCGTAGCGCCACCCGCCGGGCTCGCCGGGCTGGCCGGTGTGCACCGCGTCGGCGTCGACGACGGCGAGCGTGCCGGGCACGGCGTGGTGCAGCGTCCCGCGATAGTCGAAGTCCTCGACCCCGGACGTCACCACCCCGAACACGTACTGCTGGTGCCGGTGCCGGCCCCACGAGTGGGTGACGTAGCGCGCGTGCAGCAGGTCGGTGTTGGCGTACACCGGGTGCGGCCAGTGCCGCGCCTGCTCGTCGGCGCTCATCCTTCGACGGTAACGGTGCGACCTATCCGATTCTCTAGTCGAAGTCCTGCTCGTCGTCATCGTCGTCGTCGTCGGTGCGGGCCGGGCGGGCCAGCAGTTCCGGGTCGAGCCGGCCCAGCAACATGTGCAGGTCGTGCAGCTCGCGGTCGGAGAACCGCGACAGCCAGTACGCCTGGACGCCGGCCAGATGGGTCGGCGCGGCAGCGCGCAGCTTCTCGAAGCCGGCCGGCGTCAGGACCGTGTACAGGCCGCGGGCGTCGCCCGGATACGGCTCCCGCGTCACCAGGCCTTCGGACTGCAGCCGGTCGACCAGCCGGGTCAGCCCGGACCGCGACAGCAGCACCTTGTCGGCGAGGTCGGCCATGCGCAGCCGGCGTTCGGGCGCCTCGGCCAGCTGCACCAGCACGTCGTACCAGCCCAGCGGCATGCCGGTCTCGTTGATCAGGTCCCGCTCGAGCTTGCGGAGCACGGAGGCGTGCGCACGCAGGAAGGCCCGCCACGCCTGGACGCGCCAATCGGTCGCGCGGATCGGCTGGTGCGTACGCGTCATAGATCGAGATCCTAGTGTCGCGTTATGGCGGTATGTTCACCCCCCGCGAAGCGGGCCAGTACCCGCTCAGCCAGGCCGCGCGCGCGTCGCACGTACGATCGGATCGTGCCCGTTCCCAGCTCCGCCGACGTGACCGCCGCGCTCGCCACCGTCCTCGATCCGGAGATCCGCAAACCGATCACCGAACTCAACATGGTGTCCGCGGTGGACGTCGGGGCCGACGGCACCGCCCGCGTCGATGTGCTGCTGACCGTGCCGGGCTGCCCGATGAAGGACCAGCTGACCCGCGACGTGACCGCGGCCGTGTCCCGCCTCGACGGCATCACTCACGTCGAGGTCAGCCTCGGCGTGATGTCCGACCAGCAACGGTCCGCGCTGCGTCAGCAGCTGCGCGGCGACGCCCCGGCCAACGAGATCCCGTTCGCCCAGCCGGGCTCGCGCACCCGGGTGTACGCGGTGGCCTCGGGCAAGGGCGGGGTCGGCAAGTCGTCGGTGACGGTGAACCTCGCCGCCGCGCTGGCCCAGAAGGGGCTGTCGGTGGGCGTGCTCGACGCCGACATCTACGGCTTCTCGGTGCCTCGCATGCTGGGCGTGACCGGCAAGCCGACCCAGGTCGAGCAGATGATCATGCCGCCGGTGGCCCACGACGTGAAGGTCATCTCCATCGGCATGTTCACGCCCGGCAACACCGCCGTGGTGTGGCGTGGCCCGATGTTGCACCGGGCCCTGCAGCAGTTCCTGGCCGACGTGTTCTGGGGCGACCTGGACGTGCTGCTCATGGACCTGCCGCCCGGCACCGGCGACATCGCGATCTCGGTCGCCCAGCTCGTGCCGTCGGCCGAGCTGCTCGTGGTGACGACTCCGCAACTGGCGGCCCGCGAGGTGGCCGAGCGGGCCGGCTCGATCGCCTTGCAGACCCACCAGCAGATCGTCGGCGTGGTCGAGAACATGAGCTGGCTGGACCTGCCCGACGGCTCCCGGATGGAGCTGTTCGGCGCCGGCGGCGGTCAGGCGGTAGCCGACTCGCTGGCCGCGTCCACCGGCACCCGGGTGCCGCTGCTCGGCCAGGTGCCGATCGACCAGCGCGTGCGTGAGGGCGGCGATTCCGGGGCGCCCGTGGTGCTCACCGATCCGGACTCGCCGGCCGCCCGGGCCTATCGCGACGTCGCCGAATCGCTGGCCCAACGGCAGCGCAGCCTGGTCGGACGCTCACTGGGCCTGAGCCCGGCGCGCTGATCCGTCAGGTGGCGTCCTCGTCGTAGGGCGCCTTCTCCCCGCGCCCGAGCGGTTGCTGGGTGGCCGGCCGGGGCGGTTCCGGGGCCGTCTCCGCAGCTGCCGCCGGCGCGGACGATGCCGGGGCCGCGGCGGCCACCTCGTCGTCGTCGCCGAGGATGGCCCGGGTGATCGCGGTGCGCGGGTTGAGCGCGCGCAGGTCGCGCAGCGCCTGCAGGTCGACGTCGGAGAACTCCGGGCCGAGCTCGTTCTTCAGCTGGTTGCGCGCGCCGCTGGCCATGTCGCGCAACTGGCGCAGCACGCGGGTCGCGTCCTTGACCATTCCGGGCAGCCGTTCCGGGCCGAGCACGATCATGCCGACCAGTGCCAGCACGAGCAGCTCCATCGGCCCGATGTTGAACATCGCTACACCTTCTAGTCAGAGCCCAGCGAAACCGTGACGTCGGATTCCTTGTTGCCACGGTAATAGCGAACCTTCACCGTGTCTCCAGGCTTGTGCCTTTGCACCACGACTGTTAACCGATCGGACGAATCGATCAGCGTCGAGTCGACCATCGTGATGACGTCGCCGGCCTTGAGCCCGGCCTGGTCAGCCGGCCCCTCGGGGCTCACCTGGTTGACGAAGGCGCCCAGCCGGACACTCGCCATGCTGCTACGCGTCTGCAGGCCGATCGACGCGTGCACCACCTTGCCGCCGTGGATGAGCGTCTCGGCGATCGGGCGGGCCTGGTTGATCGGGATGGCGAAGCCGAGGCCGGCCGTGGCGTTGCCGCCGGCCATGTTGATGTTGGCCGTATTGATGCCGATCACGGCGCCGGATGCGTCGATCAGGGCACCGCCGGAGTTGCCCGGGTTGATCGGGGCGTCGGTCTGGATCGCGTCGAGCACCGCGCCGTTCGGGTCGTCGGTTTCGGCGATGGGACGCTCGAGCCCGGAGACGATCCCCTGGGTCACCGTGCCGCGCAGCCCGAGCGGCGAGCCGATGGCCAGCACCGGGTCACCGACCGCGAGCTTGTCCGAGTCGCCCAGCGAGGCGACGGTCAGCTTCGCCTGGTCGACCTTGATCACGGCCAGGTCGGTCTTCGGGTCGCGGCCGACGATCCGGGCGGGGACCCGCGTCATGTCGCTGAACGTCACGAACATCGTCGCGGTGGGGTCGCCGGCCACCAGCTCGACGATGTGGTTGTTGGTCAGGATGTAGCCGTGCTTGTCGATCACGACGCCGGCGCCGGCGCCGTCCTCTTGACCGGTGTGGATGTCGATCGACACTACGGCCGGTGCGACGCGCTTGACCAGGTCGGCGATCGAGCCGGGTGGCCGGTTGGCCGGCGTGCCGGTCTTGGCCAGTTTGACGTCGCCGTTGTGCAAGGCCCCGTGCGCGCGGTTCGCGATCCAGTAGCCGGCCCCGCCGCCCAGCGCGCCGGCTACGAGCGCGACGACCAGGGCGAGGAGCAGCGCGCTCAGCCCGAACCGGCCGCGGACCACCTTGACCGGCGCCGCCGCCGACTCCTCCTCGGCCGGCGCCGGTACCTCTTCTTCCTGCTCGGCGTCCTCGTCCGGCGTCAGTTGGGCCGGACGTCCGCCGGCGAACACCGCCGGGCGACCGAGCCAGAACGGCGATCGCGGATCACGCCAGGGATCGCGGCGCGCGTCCGGCTTCCACCACGGCGATTCGGGCTCGCGGCCCCGCGGGTCGATGCGGCTGCCCGGCTCGGGGTCGAAGGCGTCGGCGCCCCGGGGCCGGCCGTACTCGCGGGCCAGGCCGGCCGACACGGGCGGCGACGCGACCCGATGCGCGGGCGGGATGCGCTCGCCGGGCAGCGGCGCGAACTCGGCATCCGTGCCGGCCGGGCGGCCGAACTCGGCTCGCTCCTCCGGTGACACGGTGGGCGGTGGCGGGCTGTACAGCGGCTCGGAGTCGTGCGGGGCGAAGGAGTCGTCGACCCCGGGCGGGCGCGCGTACTCCTGGTCGGCCGTCGGGTCGGACGGCTGGCCCGGGTCGTCGCTCGTCATGCGGTGGTCGTCCTCCTCGCTCTCCCCGAGTCTGCCTGACTGCAGGGCGCGACGGCCAACCGCCCCGGTCGGCGGCTCAGCGTCCGATGCGGGCAAATGCGGAGGTTACGCCGACCGGTTCCATGAACAGGTCGCCCGACGATCCGCCGGCCGGTTGGACCCGGACCGACCCGTTGGGCGCCGGAACGCTCGGGCCGGCGTCGCTCGTCGCGGCGACGGTGCCACCGACTGCGCCGAGCATCACCACGGCGGCGGCCGCGGTCAGCAATCCGTACGGGCGCATGCGCCGGTCGTGGGACTGGTCCTCGGCCTCCCGGGTGTTCTTCTGCGGCTCGACGAACGCCGCCGTGCCGAACGCGGGAAAGACGGCCGAGCCGTCGTCGTCGAGGGCGATGGGCTGGCCGTTCAACGGCGTGGTGGACGGGACCGCGCGCAGCCGTTCGAGCAGCCCGCCGGGCAGAGCGGGCGCCGGAGCGGCCCGCAGCGCCCACACGGCTTCGCGCTGAACGGCGACGGCGTGCGCGCAGTCCGGGCATTGCGCGATGTGCCGGGCGGCTCGCCCCCGAGCGCCGTTACCGAGCGCACCGTCGGCGAACGCGGCTACCGCCTCGTCGCTGAGGTGCTGCGCGGGAAGGCTGGGCAAGCTCACTGCCGAACCTCCACGGCGGCCATGTCTGCCGAACCGCCTGGACCTACAGTCGGCGCACCGCGTACCGCGGCCGCACCGGCGTCGACGTCCGCGACGCCGGGTTCGGCCGGGCGAACGCCCGGGGCGCGGTGGGCCAGTGCCTCGCGCAGCAGTACCCGCCCGCGGTGGATACGCGAGCGGACCGTGCCGACCTTGATGCCCAGCGTCGCGGCGATCTCTTCGTAGGACAGGCCCTCCAGGTCGCACAGCACCACGGCCGCCCGGAAGTCGGCCGGCAACTCGTCGAGCGCCTGCTGAACCTCGGGGTCGAGGTGCATCTCGGCGTAGGCCTGCTCGGGCCCGGCCGTGTTGGAGGCCAACCGGTCGCCGGCGTCGTCGGGCAGCGCGTCGAAGCGGATCCGCTGCCGGCGGCGCACCATGTCGAGGAACAGGTTGGTGGTGATGCGGTGCAGCCAGCCTTCGAACGTGCCGGGCGTGTATTCAGCCAGTGACTTGAAGACGCGGACGAAGGTTTCCTGAGTGAGGTCCTCGGCGTCGGCCCGGTTGCCGGACAGACGGTAGGCGAGCCGGTACACACGGTCGGCATGCTCGCGCACGACCTCGTCCCAGGTCGGCGGCACCCACACGGCAGTGTCTGTCACTGGCTACTCACCTCGTCAGTGGTACTGATTGTCCACACCTAGGCAACCAGCACCGGCTGTGCACCGTGGAAACGCCTCAGCGTTCCCTTACGTTCCCGGTCTTCACATGTCACACTTCGGGACACGGCTTGCCGGGAGCTGTGAATGGGGGAGGTGGCAGCTGTGCTGCTCTGGATCCTTTGCGGTGTGGTCGCCATCGCCCTACTAGGTCTCGTCTGCAGTTGGGTGCTCAAGGCACGGGGCGGGCTGGAAGTGATGCACTACGCAGAGCCAGACGTCGCAGCCCTGGCCAAATCGGATGCGATCCGGATCAAGGCGGACGCGCAGGCGAACGCGATGCACAGCCGCCGTACCGAGCAGAACACGTACGGCGGTTTCTGAGGCCGGACCCGGCGGGAGCACGCCCTAGTCTGACGGCGTGCATAGCTACACGAAGGATGACGAGGTCCTCGCTCGCGCACTTGCCGAATACTGCCTGGGTCGGCTGGCCATGACCGCGCCGCTGGACCGGCCGTCCACTCCGGCGGCGCTGGACGCCGAAGCCGGGGCGACTATCACCGAGCAGGGCATCGGCGGCGCCGAGGCGCTGCGGCTGTGGGCCGACGTACTCGGCCCGGCCTGCCTGTCCGTCGACCATCCGCGGTACCTGTCGTTCATCCCCAGCGCGCCGACCAAGGCGGCGGCAGCCTTCGACATGCTCGTCGGCGCGTCGAGCGTCTATCCCGGGTCCTGGCTGGAGGGCTCGGGCGCGGTGTACGCCGAGAACCAGGCGCTGACCTGGCTGGCCGAGCTCGCCGGGCTGCCGGTCGGCGCCGGCGGGGCGTTCGTGCAGGGCGGCACGATCGGCAACCTCTCCGCGCTGGTCGCCGCCCGCGAGGCCGCGCTCGAACGCCGCGGCGCCCGCCCGGCCCGATGGGCGGTGTGCGTCACCGAGGAGACGCACTCGTCGGTCAAGCACGCCCTGCGCGTCGTCATGGATGTCGACATCGTCGAGATTCCGGGCGACGACCGGGGCCGGATGACCGGCGCCGCGCTGCGCGCCGTGGTCGACGGGCTGCCCCAGCATCTGCGGGAGGGCATCTTCGCGGTGGTGGCCACCGCCGGCACGACGAACGTCGGCGTCGTCGACGACATCGCCGGCATCGGCACGGTCGCCCGCGAGCACCGGTGGTGGCTGCACGTCGACGCCGCATACGGCGGCGCCGGGCTGGTCGCGCCGAGCGTGCGGCACCTGTTCGACGGCATCGAGCAGGCCGACTCGTTCATCGTCGACCCGCACAAGTGGCTGTTCGCGCCGTTCGACGCCTGCGCGCTGATCTACCGCGACCCGGTGCTGGGCCGCGCTGCGCACACCCAGCACGCCGGCTACCTGGACGCGGTGAACGTCGACGGCGAGTGGAACCCCTCCGACTTCGCCATCCACCTGACCCGGCGGGCCCGGGGGCTGCCGTTCTGGTTCTCGCTGGCCGTCCACGGCACGGCGGCCTACCGAGCTGCCGTCGAGCAGACGCTGACCGTGGCCCGGGCCGGCGCGGCGTTGATCCGCAAGGCCGAGCACCTGAACCTGCTCGTCGAGCCCGACCTGAGCGTGCTGATCTTCGAGCGGGCCGGCTGGACGGCCGCCGACTACGACCGGTGGAGCGTCCAGCTGCTCGACGAGCAGGTCGGGTTCGTGACCCCGACTCGGCACCACGGGCGGGTGTGCACCCGGTTCGCCGTCGTCAATCCGATGACCACCGAGGACGACCTGGCACTGATCATCGAGTCGATGAAGTAGCGTGCCTGCATGGCCGACGCGATGTTGGGCGCGAACAGCCTGGCCTACGCCGAGTCTTTCCATCCCGAGGACGATGTCCTGATCGCGGCCCGGGGCCGGGCTGCCGAGCTGGGCTGCGTGCCGATCGGGCCGGCCGGCGGGGCCGCGCTGCGGTTGCTCGCCGCGGCGATCGGCGCCCGGGCGGTGGTCGAGGTGGGCACCGGGGCCGGGGTCTCCGGGCTGTGGCTGCTGCGCGGCATGCGCCCGGACGGCGTGCTGACCACGGTCGACGTCGAGGTCGAGCACCAGCGCGCGGCCCGCGAGGCGTTCAGCGAGGCCGGCATCGCCAGCAGCCGGTACCGCGTGATCAACGGCTCGGCCGCCGAGGTGCTGCCCCGGCTCACCGACGGCGCCTACGACCTGGTGTTCGTCGACGCCGACAAGTCCGGATACGCGACCTACCACGAGCAGGCCGTGCGGCTGCTGCGCCCGGGCGGCATCGTCGCCTTCGACAACACGCTCTGGCACGACCGGGTGGCCGACCCGACGGCCCGCGACGTCGACACGGTCACGATCCGCGAGATGGGCAAGGCGGTGCGCGACGACCCGCGCCTCGTCTCGGCGTTGTTGCCGGTCGGCGACGGCCTGCTGGCCGCCGTCAAGCCGTGATGTGGCACATTTTTGTGATACCTTTTCGGACGTGACCGCGAACCCGGAGCACACCGTCGGACTGCGCGAGCTTCGCCACAAGACCAGCGAGGTCCTCGCACGGGTTCGGCACGGCGAGACGATCGACGTCACCGAGTACGGACGGCCGATCGCGCGCATCGTGCCGGTGGTCGACCGCGTGCCCAGCCCGGTGCTCGAGCGCCTGGCCGAGGCCGGGCGGCTCCGGCCAGCCGAGCGTCCGGGCTTCCGCCCGCGCATGCGTTCGGGCGAGGGCCGCGACCGCCTGGGCGACGCGCTGGTGGCACAGCGCGACGAAGAACGCTGGTGAGCGTCTACTACGTCGACACGTCCGCCGCGCTGAAGCTGCTGGCCGAGGAGACGCACTCCCTCGCCTTCGCACAGTTCTACGACGACCGCCAGGACGCGACCTGGGTCAGCTCGGCCCTGCTCCAGATCGAGCTCATGCGAGCCGTGCGCCGGGCCCTGCCTGCTGCGCTCGCCGACGCGCGTGACCTGTTGCGCGCCTTCGACTACGTGCCGATCGACGACGATGTCGTGACGGCGGCGAGTGCGGAACCGGACCGCACGTTGCGCTCCCTCGACGCGATCCACCTGGCCACCGCCCGGCTGTTCGAGAGGGAGCTGACCGGCCTGATCACCTACGACGACCGGCTTACCCGGGCCGCGCGCTCGGCCGGAATGAAGGTCGTCGCGCCACGCGACTGAACCCTGGTTCCGATCGTGCAACCCTCGGCCGCGTGAGGCGGCCGAGGGGTGCACGATCGGTCAGGGGGG
>Ga0081455_10008031_pt1 | contig 11026 bp, 9 predicted proteins | sample TabmetS3T2R1_FD_70207 | JGI IMG/M metagenome (GOLD analysis project Ga0081455, IMG submission 70207) | Tabebuia heterophylla rhizosphere microbial communities from the University of Puerto Rico - S3T2R1 | ecosystem: Host-associated > Plants > Roots > Rhizosphere ... | reverse complement strand
TGGGCGATGGCGATCGAGGGCCGGCTGGCCGAACGCTACGGCCTGGACGTCCAGGTCCTGTGGAGCGACGACGGCATCGTGATCCGCCTGCCCGAGTCCGAGGAGCGGATCCCCGTCGAGGACCTGCTGTTCGAACCCGACGAGATCGAGGAGCTCGTGGTCTCGCAGCTCTCGGGCACGGCGTTGTTCACGACCGCGTTCCGAGAGGCCGCCGCCCGCGCACTGCTGCTGCCCCGCAAGACGCCGGGGCGGCGCACGCCGCTGTGGCAGCAGCGCCAGCGCGGCGCCGACCTGCTCCAGGTGGCCTCGCAGCACCCCACGTTCCCGATCCTGCTCGAGGCCACGCGCGAGGTGATGCGCGACCGGTTCGACGTCCCGGCGCTGAAGGAGGTGCTGGGCGACATCGCGTCGCGACGCGTCCGGGTCGTGCCGGTGGACACGCCGAAGTCCTCGCCCTTCGCGCAGTCGCTCCTGTTCAACTGGATCGCGATCTACATGTACGAGGGCGACTCGCCGCTCGCCGAGCGCCGGGCCGCCGCCCTCTCGCTCGACCGCGACCTGCTCCGAGAGCTCCTGGGCGCCGAGGACCTCCGCGAGCTGATCGACCCCGAGGCCCTCGCCGACACCGAGCTCGAGCTGCAGCACCTGGCCGAGGGACGCCGGGCCCGCAACGCCGACGACCTGCACGACCTGCTCCGCAGGCTGGGCGACCTGAGCGCCGAGGAGGCCGATGTGCGTTCGGTCGCCGACCCGTCGGGGTGGCTCGCGTCGCTCGAGGCCGAAGGCGGGGCGATCCGGGTTCGGGTGGCCGGGCAGGAGCGGTGGATCGCGATCGAGGACGCCGGGCGGTACCGGGACGCGCTGGGCGCGGCGCTCCCGCTCGGCGTGCCCGCCGTGTTCGCAGCGTCCACGCCGGCGCCCCTCGAGGGCCTCGTGGCCCGGTACGCGAGGACGCACGGGCCGTTCGGCGCCGCCGACGTCGCGGCGCGGATCGGCGTGGCCGAGGATCGGGTGGCGGGCGCGCTCGCCTCGCTGGAGGTGCAGGGCAGGGTCGTGCGCGGCGAGTTCCGCCCCGGCGGGCTCGAACGCGAGTGGTGCGACGCCGACGTCCTGCGTTCGATCAGGCGGCGGTCACTGGCGGTGCTCCGCAAGGAGGTCGAGCCGGTGGAGGCGGGCGCCCTCGGCCGGTTCCTGCCCGAATGGCACGCGATCGCCAACCCCCGCAGCGGGCCGAACGCCCTGATCGACACGATCGCCCAGCTGCAGGGGGCCTCGATCCACGCGTCGATCCTCGAATCGGAGGTCCTGCGCGGCCGCGTGCGTGGCTACCGGCCCGCGGACCTCGACGCGCTCTGCGCGAGCGGCGACGTCGTGTGGATGGGCACGGGCGGCGTCGGCGCCGACGACGGCCGGATCGCGCTCGGGTTCCGGGACACGCTCCGGCTGGTCGCGCCTCCCCCGCCGGAGACGCGGCCCGAGGGCCCGATCCACGACGCGATCCGTGAGCACCTCTCGGCGCACGGGGCCTCGTTCTGGCCCGAGCTGCTCGCCGCGGCGGGCGTGCCCGACGAACGCGCGGTGCTCGCGGCGCTGTGGGACCTGGTCTGGGCGGGCGAGATCACCAACGACACGATCGCGCCGATGCGCGCGTTCCTCCTGCGGAGCCGCGCGAAGGCCGCGAAGGCCGGCGGCACGCCGCGGCCGGGCGCGCTCCGTCGCGCGGGACCGCCCGCGGCCGCAGGCCGATGGTCGCTGGTCGAGACGATCCTGCGACCCGAACCCACGCCGACCGAGGTGGCGCACGCCCGGGCGATGCAACTGCTCGAACGCCACGGCGTCCTCACGCGCGAGGCGGTCCTCGGCGAGGGCGCGACGGGCGGGTTCGCCGGCGTCTACGGCGTGCTCCGCGCGCTCGAGGAGTCGGGCAAGGTTCGGCGCGGGTACTTCGTGGACGGGCTGGGCGCGGCGCAGTTCGCGCTCCCCGGCGCGGTCGAACGCATCCGGGACCTGCGCGAGCCCGGCCGCGAACCCTCGGCGCTCGCGATCGCGGCCGCCGACCCGGCGCAGCCCTACGGGGCGGCGCTCCACTGGCCCGAGGGCCCGGGGCGGCCATCGCGCACGGCGGGCGCGTTCGTGATCATGGTGGACGGCGAGGCCGCCGCCTTCCTGGAGCGGGGCGCGCGGAACCTGATCACGTTCGGGCCGGCAGCGGGGACGACGTGGGTCGATGCGCTGGCCTCGTTGGTCAAGGACGGACGCTTGAGGCGGATCGAGCTCTCGCGGATCGACGGCGCCCCCGCGGCCGAGTCGCCGTTCGCGCAGGGCCTGCGGGACGCGGGGTTCGTGGACGGCTACCGGGGGCTGGTGCTCCGGGGCTCATAGCCGCCCGGGCGTGAGATCGGACCCGCAGCGGGCTACGATCCCGCTCGTGACGGCACCCATCCGGGACCCGGCCCTGCCGGGCCGGGACTCCCGGGACGAGCTCGAGCACCTCCGGGAGCTGATCGCCCGCTTCCCCGGGATGATCTATCTCGAGGACGCGGACCCACATGTCGACGGTCCCGGGCGATTCCTGTACGTGAGCCCCGCGGTCGAGACGATCCTGGGCTACTCGCCCGAGGAGTGGCTGGCGGACCCGGCCGGCTGGGTCGACCGCCTGCACCCGGACGACGTGCCGTCGATGCGCGCCGCCTACCAGTCCATCGTCCCCACGGGCGCGCCCTACAGCGCCGACTATCGGATGTTCGCCAAGGACGGCCGCATCGTGTGGATCCACGACGAGGCCGTGCTGATCCGCGACGAGGAGGGCGCGCCCCTGTACTGGCAGGGCGTGATGTACGAGACCACCGACCACCCCGAGGCCCTCGAGCGCCTCCAGGAGGCCGAGCAGCGCTACCGCGCGCTCGTCGAGCAGACGCCAGTGGTCACCTACATCGACGCCCACAAGCCCGACCACACCAGCGCGTACTTCAGCCCGCAGGTCGAGGCGCTGATCGGCTACACCCCCGAGGAGATGACGCGCGACGAGCCGCTGTGGCCCCGGCTCCTGCATCCGGACGACCGCGACCGCATCCTCGCCGCGTCGATGTATTCGGAGAGCACGGGCGGTCCCTACGACGTCGAGTACCGGATGATCGCCAAGAACGGCAGCGTCGTGTGGGTGCACGACCAGGCCGTGCTGATCAGGGACGAGCACGGCACGCCGAAGTTCTGGCAGGGCGTCTGGGTCGACCTCACCGAGCAGAGGCGCGCGGCCGAGCTCGAGCTCGAGCTGAAGGCCGAGCGCGAGGAGGCTGCCGAGCTCCGCGCGATCGACGAGCTGAAGACGACGTTCCTGCGCGCGGTGTCGCACGACCTTCGGACGCCGCTCGCGGCGATCCTCGGGCTCTCGGTCACGCTCGAGACGCAGGAGGATCTCGGCTCGGCGGAGGCGCGCGACTTCGCGCGGCGCATCTCGATGAACGCGCGCAAGCTCGACCGGATCGTCTCGGACCTCCTGGACCTCGACCGCATCTCGCGCGGGATCCTCGAGCCGAACCTGGAGGAGACCGACCTCGGCGTGCTCGTGCGGCGGGTCCTCGACGAATCCGACCTCCCGCCCGAGCGTCGGATCGATCTCGAGATCTCATCGGTCACGATCGAGGCCGACGCGGCCAAGATCGAGCGCATCTTCGAGAATCTGCTCTCGAACGCGCTCCGGCACACCCCGCCCGAGTCCAGGATCTGGATCCGCGTGGCCCCAGAGGCGGGCGGCGCGCTGCTGGTGGTCGAGGACGACGGGCCGGGCGTCCCGGCGGAGCACCGCGAGAGCATCTTCCAGCCGTTCGGCCAGGGCGCAGGCGCACCCGAACACGCGCCGGGCGTCGGCATCGGCCTCGCCGTCGTGGCGCGGTTCGCCGAGCTTCACGGAGGGCGCGCCTGGGTGCAGGACCGTGAGGGCGGCGGCGCGTCGTTCCACGTGTTCCTCCCGGGTCGCCGGCAGGCCCCGGGAACCTGAGCTAGGCCGGGACGCGCTCCCGTTCGTCGGTCTCGGCCGCGAGCCAGGAGTACGCCTCCTCCTCCTGCGCGAAGTGCAGCCGCAGGATCGCGTGCAGCCCGTACAGCACGCGGCGCAGGTCGACCAGGTCGTCGGGGCCCGGGCCCTCGGGCGGCAGGTCCGAGAGCAGGTGCCCGAACACGCGCGCCAGGTGCTCGATCTCCATGTGCGCGCGCTCCATCGAGCCCATCGGGTCCTCGCCGCCCATGAGCTGCGCGACCACCGGGTAGACCGCGGCCTCCTCCTCCTCCTCGTGCCGGACGAGGCGTTCGAGCAGGAACCAGCGCACCTGCTCGAGCTCGGCCATGGCCTCGGCGGGCTCGTAGGTCTCGAGGCGGTCGGCCACCGTTCGGATCCGCTGCAGGTGCGGGATGAACTCCTGGTGTTCGGCGCGGAAGCGGTCGCCAACGTTCGAGCCGGGTCCCGAACGCTGGCGCGTCTGCCTGTCGGGCCGCAGCGCGCGGAGCGCGTTCAGGATCACGGTCACGTCGATCGCCTCCTGGACGAGCGCGCCCGCCACCGGAACCAACAGCCCGAACGCCCCGAACAGCATCCCGACGAACGCCAGGCCCATCCCGATCAGCACGCTCTGCAGCGCGATGCCGCGCGAACGCCGGGCGATCCGCATCGCCTCGGCCACGCGGTCGAGCCGGTCGACGACCAGGACCACGTCGGCTGCCTCGGAGGAGGCGGTCGCGCCTCGGGCGCCCATCGCGACCCCGACGTCGGCCGCGGCCAGTGCCGGCGCGTCGTTCACGCCGTCGCCCACCATCACGGTCGGGCCGAACTCCCCCTCCGCCTTCACCGCGTCGACCTTGTCCGCCGGGTCGCGCTCGGACAGGATGCGGTCAACGCCGATCGAGATGCCGACCGACTCGGCCACGTCGGGGTGGTCGCCCGTGACCATGACGACGCGTTCGATCCCGGCGCGGCGGAGCGTGCGGATCACGCGCGGCGTGTCGGGCCGCACCGGGTCCTCGAGGACCACGGCGCCCGCGACCTCGCCGTCCACCGCGACCATCACGCACGACGAGCCCTCCATCGCACTGCGGCGACGCACGTCGCGGGCCTTGGGCGGCAACGGGGCGCCCCGCGCGACCCAGCTCGCCTTGCCGAGCGCGACGTCGCGCCCGTCCACCCGGCCGGCGATGCCGGAGCCGGCCTCCTCGCGCACGTCCTCGGGGAACCAGAGCTCGAGCCCGCGCTGGCGCGCCGAGGACACCAGCGCCGTCGCCAGCACGTGCGGCGAGAGCTGGTCGAGGGAGGCGGCGAGCCGGTGCACCTCGTCCGGATCGAGCTCTCCGAACGCGAACACCTCGGACACCTCGGGCGTGCCGGTGGTCAGCGTGCCGGTCTTGTCGAACAGCAGGACCTTCCCGCGCGCGAGCGCCTCGAGCGCCGTCCCGCCCTTGACGATGATGCCGCGCTTGGCCGCCCTCGAGATCCCGGCGACGATCGCGATCGGCGCCGCCAGGATCAGCGGGCACGGCGTCGCGACCACCAGCACCGAGAGCGCCCGCACCGCGTCTCCGCTGATCGCCCACGCGAGGCCGGCGATCACCAGCGTGACGGGGATGAAGATCAGCGCGTACCGGTCGGCCAGGCGCACGAACGGCGCACGTTCGCGCTGCGCCTGCTCGACCAGCCGGACGATGCCCGCGTAGGTGCTCTGGTCGGCGCTCGCCACCGCCCGCAGGTCGAACGCGGCCCCGGCGTTCACCGCGCCCGATCGGATCTGTTCCCCCTCGAGGCGTTCGACCGGCCGGGACTCGCCCGTGAGCGCCGACTCGTCCAGCACGCCGTTGCCGGACGCGAGCAGGCCGTCCACCGGCACGACCTCGCCGTGCTTGACCAGCAGCAGGTCGCCTGGCCGGACCTCGCCGATCGGCACCGAGGTGAGCGAGCCGTCCTCGTACCGGTGCGCCGAACGCGGCGCTCGCTCGAGCAGCGCCGAGAGCTCTCGGTGGGCGCGCGCGTCCGCGAAGTCCTCCAGCGCCCTGCCGGTCGCGAGCATGAACGCGATCACGGCGCCGGCCAGGTACTCGCCCAGCGCGAGCGCGCCCGCCATCGCGAGCACCGCGATCAGGTCCACGCCGGGCCGACGGTGGACGATCCCCGAGAGGACCTCCCAGGCGATCGGCACGAGCCCGATCGCGGTGGTCACGCCCCAGACCAGGTTCGCCGCGTCGGGCTCGTCGGCGCCCCAGCGCAGGATCGCGCCGATCACGATCCCGAGGAGCGACAGGACGAGGAAGACCGCGCTCGAGGACGGGAGGCGGCGCCGGGCGGCCATCAGGTCCGCTCGAGCCGGGACCGGACGTGGGACAGGAGGTCGATCCCCTCCATCGCCATGTGGAGCTCGACCTCGAGCCGGCCGTCGGCCACCTCGATCCGGCGGCGGAGCTCGATGACCGGGCTCGCGGTCGGCGTGAGCGACACCGCCGTGGACGCGAGCTCGACCACGCCACCCTCGACGGTGCCGACCGCGACCTCCGTGATGCCGATCGGATGCGCCAGGACGAGCTCGACGCGGCCGGGGCCGGACGGACGGAGGAACCCGCGTTCGAGATGGATCGGCGACCCGTCCTCAAGCGACCACGACCGCTGCGTGTAGACGAGGAACGTGTCACCCACGTCCTCGAACGTCATGTCCTCGCCGTAGGTGAACGGGTCCCCGGGCGGCCACACGCCCTCCCCGGTCCCCTTCCAGGTGCCGAGGAGGAACGCGAGCTCGGCTAGGTCCTCGTGGAGGATCCCCGGCGGCGCCATGTGGTGATGCGGGGGCGCCGGATGCTCGTGCTGCCGCTCGGCCTCCATCCCGTCCGACGCTACCACGCAAGCATCGACGGACCGGGCCGACGGGCGCTCGACCGGCGATCGGTCCGGGTGCACAATCCCCTTCCGTGAAACGCGCCCTCGTCCTGGCCCTCCTGTGCGTCGTCGCGACCGCGTGCGGTGGTGACGGCGACGCCGGTGGCGCGACGGGAACCGGGCCCACCGGGCCGGGTCCCACGACGAGCGTGGCCCCCACGACCGCGACGGGTTCGACCACGACCGCGACGGGTTCGACCGGCGAGCTCGCCCGTGTCCAGACCGCGTTCTGCCAGGACTACCTTCCCCTGCTGGCCTTCACCGTCGACGTGGGCATCGTGACGGGCGGCGACGCGATCGGCGCCAAGAACGAGGCCGCCGTGCTGACCCTTGTCGACGAGAGCAGGACGGTGCTTCGCCGTACCAAGACGCTGATGACGATCTACGCCGACAGCTTCGCGGAGCTGGGCGAACAGCAGGCGTCGGACGCCGCGGCGGCGACCGCCTCGCTCGCCGAGGAGATCGTGAACGCGCCCGACGGCCAGACGCTGGCCGCGGCCATCGATCCCACCGCCCTCGACCCGGTGTTACCGACGGACTACTGCCAGCCGTTGATCAGCCAGGGGTTCGGGCGCGGGTACTTCGACGGGTGGCTCCTGCAACCGAGAGACTCGGACGACCCCGAATACGTCCGCGGGTACCGGCTCGGCCGCGCCGAGGGGTGGCGCGCCGACCAGTAGCCTCGCCTTCCCCGGTCGGGGCGCCTTGGTAGCGTTGGCGGCGATGTCGAGGGTCGCGAGGTTCAACGTCACGCCGGTCAAGTCGACGGCCCTGCACCACCCCGAGCGGATCCGCCTCGGCCCCCGGGGCGCCACCGGCGATCGCCGCTTCTTCTTCGTGGACGGGGACGGCAAACGCTTCTCGGGCGCGACCAAGGCTCCGATCCTGCCGATCCACGCCCAGTACAACGAGGAACGGGACGAGCTCGAGCTCCGGCTGCCCAACGGCGTCGTGGTCTCCGGCAGCGCCAGGGCCAACGGCCGGCCGCTCGAGGTGAACTTCTACGGCCGACCCGTCGCGGCGCACGCGGTCGGCGGCGACTTCGAGGAGGCCCTGACGGGCTACGTCGGCCACGAGATCCGGCTCGCACGCCCCGACCGGCCCGGCGACGCCCTCGACGTCGAGCCCGTCACGTTGGTCTCGCTCGAGTCGGTGGCCGAGCTCGCCGAGCGCGGCGACCACGACGGAGCACTCGATCCCGGCCGATTCCGGATGACGATGGAGATCGAGGGCGTCTCGGCGCCGCACGAGGAGGACACGTGGGCGGGGCGCCGCGTTGGGGTCGGCGAGGCCGTGATCCGGGTCGGCGAGCCGGTCCCCCGCTGCGTGGTCACCACGCTGGACCCGCACACCGGCCTTCGGGACTTCCCCACCTTGCACGTGATCCGGGACTACCGAGGAACCAACGCCGAGAACCAGTTGGAGTTCGGCGTGTACGCGACGGTGGTCGAGCCCGGTGAGGTCCGGGTCGGCGACCCCGTCGAACCGCTCGACTGAGCCGCGACCCTCGTTCGGCTACCTTCCTTGCTCCGGGCATCGCGCCCATCGATGATGCTTCCGTCGCAGGCAGAGGGGGACGAGATGCGCGAGGGGAACGACGGGGCGAGCCAGGGCGACGGCCGCAGGCTCGGCGGCGGGGCGATCGCCTCGATCGCCGGCGCGGGGCTGCTGGTGGTCTTCATGCTTCAGAACACGGACAGCGTCCGGCTCGACTTCCTGTTCTGGCACTTCACCTGGCCGGTCTGGTTGCTGACGATCGTGTCCGCCGTCCTCGGGGCGTTCGTCTGGTTCGGCCTGGGCGTCATCCGCCGGCACCGTCGCCGCAAGGAGCGCAGGCAGGACCGCCGGGGATAGTCCCGATCCCTCCCGTGCGTGCCGACCACCCGACGAGCACTTCGACCAGATCGAAGCGGCGCTCGAGCGGCTCGGGTGACTCCTAGGTCAGCAGGCTGATCGCGAATTCCGTTCCACCCTCGGAGTCCGTGAGCGTTGCGTCACCGGTCGCGCCGGCGAACGCGCCCGTACCCCCGAGCACGGCCATCGTGTAGACACCCGGGCCGTGCGGGTCCAGGCCCTCGATGATGAGATGGCCTTCCGCGAGGCGGAACAGGTAGCTGCAGCGGTACAGACCTCCCGGTCCTTCCGGACCGTCGGTGATGTGGCGTTGAACGACGCACTCCAGGTGGCCGTTGCCGACCCTCGAGGCTCCCGTTGCGTCCAGGAGCGGGAACCTGGCCGTGAGGCGATCGCCCAGCCGAAGGCCATCATGTCCGACGTCCAGGAAGGTGGACGTGCCGGTGGACGAGTCCGACCGGAGCACGATCTCGCCCTGGGCGCCGGCTGGTCGAGCCAGCATCAACGTCGCCGCGATCACGACAAGCACCAGCGCCACAAGCCCGCTGCGTGCACCAACCCTGAGACTCATCGCCCTCCCCCTTCCACCCTGACGGCCTGTCCGCCACGGGCCAGGGTGGTGCAGGGGGACGCTACGTGTCCATTGCCCCATCGAGCTACGGGATCGGTTCGGCGGTTGCTCTCCGGTGCTCACACGTCAGGCCATGCGGACGACGTTGGCGCTCGGGGATGTCGACGTGGGCTCAGATGGTCCTGACGAACTCGACCTCCCACGTCAGATCGCCGCTCGTGCACACCTGAGCTTGCTCGTCGGGCGTCAGGGCCGGCACGGTCATGCGCACCGTCCCCTCCCCGGTGAACCGCCCCAGACGCCCGGCGAAGTGAGTGGCCTGGAACTCGTACGCCTCGTCGTACGTGAAGGCTCCGTCGGTGATCTGCGGCCCGAAGCCGCCGAAGATCCACCCGCTCCCCCAGACCTGCGTCGTCCCGTCATCGCAGGCGAGTTCGATCCTCTTCAGTCGCATCTCCTTGACTGATCGCACCCCGTCGTCGTCCTTGGTCACGCGGAAGGTGATGCCGTGGCCCTGCGAGGTCTTCCCTCGATAGAAGCGATCCCTCGACGCACCCTGCGCCGGTACGGCGATGCTGAGGATGAGGGTGCACACGATGACCGCGATCGCGATCGCTGAGCGCCTACGCATACCGTCGCCCCCAGGCACCTCACGTCAGAGGTTCTCGTCAGTCTCGACCGGATCCGGGAAGCCTGCAAGGCCAACGACCCTGGTGGGGCGGGCAGGACTTGAACCTGCGACCGACGGATTATGAGTCCGCTGCTCTGACCGACTGAGCTACCGCCCCTGATGGTGCTGACCTGCGGGAACGCCTCGAGCATCTCGGCATCGGCGTCCTGCTTGTCAGGCATCATGCCAGAAGCGTCCTCGGCATCGGTTCTTCTCGTCGACTTCACGGTCTCGCGTCCGCCCCATCCGAGGGATCCGGCGATGGTCCCGAGATCCTCGGGACCAGGTGCACCGTCGCTCTGACGGCACGCATGGAACGCTGTGGGGAGCCGCAAGAGGAGGAGAGACCATGCTGGGCTGGGTCGGCAACATCGAGCGCACGACGCTCGAGAACGGAACGTTCCGCACGGTCGTGTTCACGGGGGAGCACACGCAGCTCACGGTGATGAGGCTCCCTCCGGGTGAGGACATCGGCCGAGAGGCGCACCCCTCGACGGATCAGATGATCCGGGTGGAGAAGGGGCGGGCGCGGGTCGAGTTCGGCACCGCCGAAGAGCGGGTCGACGCGACCTACGACATCGGGGAGGACTGGGCGATCGTCGTCCCGGCCGGCGTCTGGCACAACGTGGTCAACACCGGGACGGAGGAGTTGAAGCTCAGCTCGTTCTACTCCCCGCCGGTGCACCCCGCAGGCACGATCCATCAGACGAAGGCAGAGGCCGCGGCCGCCGAACGGGCACACACGCCCTGAGATCACGACACCCCAACGGTGGTACCTGACGGCGCCGGAGCGGCTGCGAACGATCATCCGCCAGCCGGTCTGAGGGCGGGATGCGGGATCGGATGAGCGATGTGGCGAGAGCCAGGAGGGCTCCATTGGCCGTTCCCGGTGTTCCGTTCGCTCGACGGGTACCGGCGGGGATGGCTGCCGCGCGACCTCACGGCGGGTGTGCTGATCGTGGCGCTCGCGATCCCGCTCAGCATGGGGATGGCCGAGGTCGCGGGCATGCCCCCCGTCGCGGGC
>Ga0081455_10008030_pt1 | contig 11027 bp, 9 predicted proteins | sample TabmetS3T2R1_FD_70207 | JGI IMG/M metagenome (GOLD analysis project Ga0081455, IMG submission 70207) | Tabebuia heterophylla rhizosphere microbial communities from the University of Puerto Rico - S3T2R1 | ecosystem: Host-associated > Plants > Roots > Rhizosphere ... | reverse complement strand
GCTTGCAGCCGAACTCGGGTTTACCCGAGTTCGGCCGCTTTATTGACTGGCCGAAGTCGGAAACATCCGACTTCGGCTGGAGGGGACAGGGAGGGGGCATGTAATACGAGAGGGATTTGCAAGCACCCCCCTCCCCACGCCTCCCCCGCAAGCGGGAGAGGGAGCAGACCGAGCTTGCCGCTCGCGCCGAAGCCTTCTGCCGCTTCACCTCAAACATTATCCGTGCGCTGGCGTGCGGGCGTCGCTGAGCGCCCGCGCCAGCGTTTCACCACGACCGGAACGAGCGCGAGCACGCCGAGCGCCACCAGCGCAGCGAGCAGCTCCGGCGTGAGCGCCGCGTCGATGTGGAACTCGAGCCGGCAGTCGGAGCGGCCGGTCGCGAGGCAGGATCGATAGGCGGCCTGCTGCGCGGCGATCACGCTGTCGAGGCCGGCGCCAAGGAAGGCAAATACGAAGGTCGCAGGGATGACGCCGAGCACGGTTGCTGCCGCGAAGCTGGCAAGCTTAACCCCGACCAGCGCCGGAACGAGGTTGATGATCCAGAACGGAAAGATCGGCACCAGCCGCAGAAACAGCAGGTAACTGAAAGCGTCTTCGCGAAAGCCTTGCGCCAGCCTTTGCGCCAATGGACCCGCCCGGCGCACGAGATAGTCCCCCACCGCGCTCTTCGCGATCAGAAAGATGCAAATCGCGCCGACCGTCGCGCTCACCACCGCCGCCGCGCCCCCGACAATGGCACCGAACAGAATGCCGCCGGTCACGGTGAGATAGAAGCCGACGGGAATCGAGAGCGCGACGGCGCCGATATAGAGAGCGATGTAGGCCGCGACTGCCGTCACTTGGTGCGCCGCGATGAACGCCTTGAGCGCCTCGTGATGACGCACGAGCGTCTCGAACGAAAGCTGCCGATGCCAACCCATCGCGAACACGAGGGCCGACGCGGCGACGACTACGATCAACGGAATAAGGCGCCGCAACGGGAATTTCGTTCTCGCGGCGCCCGCGGATGTCGAATCGTTATCGTCAGGCATGGTCGATCCACGCGCGTGATGCGGGCATGCGGGCATTTGGCGGTAGCGGGCGGGCATCTGCAAGAGCGGTATGATCCTAGCTGACCGCGAGCCGCGAAAAGGCACTTTCACCTTTTTGTGACGCGCCTTTGCCGCTACCACAGCGCTCGCATTGACGACGACCGGCGCCCTCCCGTATAAGCCCGCGAGTTTTGGGCCCGGCGATCCCCGCTTGTTGCGGGCCAAACAAGCCCAGAGCCAGTTCCTAACCCAGCGGGCGAGCCACATTAAGCGCCAGCGGAGAACAAGCCGTGAAGCGGACCTTTCAACCGAGCAATCTGGTGCGCAAGCGCCGTCACGGCTTTCGCGCCCGCATGGCCACCAAGGGCGGACGCAGGGTCGTTGCCGCGCGCCGCGCGCGCGGACGCAAGCGGCTCAGCGCCTGAACGCCCGCCGCGGGCGCTCCCATGCAGCGGCTCAGGCATCGCGCCGATTTCGTGGCCGCCGCGACCGGAGTCAAGGTGCCGACCGCTGCTTTCGTGTTGCAGGCTCGCAAGCGCTCCGACGACGGTCCCGTCCGCGTCGGCTTTACGGTATCGAGGAAGATTGGAACCGCGGTCGAGCGCAATCGGGTGCGGCGCCGGCTCAGGGAAGTTGTGAGGCTGTCGGCCGCAACTGGTCTTTCCTGCGGCCATGACTATGTGCTGATCGGACGGCGCGCCGCCCTGTCGTTGCCGTTCGACCAGATAACTCAAGATTTCGAGCGCGCGCTGCGGCGAGTTCCCAAATGAGCGACCAAAAGAACACAATCCTCGCCATCGTGCTGTCTGCGCTCGTCCTGATCGTGTGGCAGGTCTATTTCGGCCTGCCGCAGATGGACAAGCAAAAGCAGATCCAGCAACAGCAGGCGCAGGAGCGTTCGCAGCAGCCGCCGGCGGCGCCGCAGCAGCCCGGCACGACGCAAACGCCATCAGCCCCGGGAAGCCCGGCGCAAACGCCAACTCAGCCCGGCGCCGTCCCCGCCCGGGCGATGACCCGCGACGCGGTGCTTGCAGCATCGCCGCGCGTGCGCATCGACACGCCGAGCCTCTCCGGCTCGATCGCCCTCAAGGGCGGCCGCATCGACGATCTCTCGCTGGTCAAATATCGCGAGACCGTCAATCCGAACTCGCCGCCCATCGTGCTGCTCGCTCCCTCGGGAAGTCCGCATCCGTTCTATGCCGACTTCGGCTGGTTCGGCTCGGCCGGAGTCTCGGTAAAACTGCCGACGCCCGATACGCTCTGGCAGCAGGAGGGTTCGGGCACGCTGTCGGTCGGCCAGCCGGTGACGCTGACCTACGACAATGGCGAGGGGCTCCAATTCCGCCGCACCATCGCGGTCGACGACAACTACCTCTTCACCCTCAAGGACGAGGTCATCAACAAGGGCGCGGCGCCGGTCACGCTCTATCCCTATGGGCTGATCTCGCGCCACGGAACGCCGGAGACGCTCGGCTACTACATTCTGCACGAGGGATTGATCGGGGTATTCGGCGACAAAGGTTTGCAGGAGGAAACCTACGCGAATATCGAGAAGCAGAAGGAGATTTCATTCACCGCCACCGACGTGTGGCTCGGCATCACCGACAAATATTGGGCCGCAACGCTTCTGCCCAACACCAAGATCCAGGTCAACGCGAAATTCTCCGCCGGCACGATCGGCCATAACATCAAGACCTACCAAAGCGATTACTACGGCCCGGCGCAGACCATCGCGCCCGGCGGCACCGCCGTCGCCGACGGCCGTCTCTTCGCCGGCGCCAAAGAAGTTTCGATCGTTGACCACTACAACGACCAGCTCCGGCTCAACAAGTTCGACCGGCTCATCGATTGGGGCTGGTTCTACTTCATTACCAAGCCGCTGTTCCTGGCGATGGACTGGATCTATCGCCAGGTCGGAAATTTCGGCGTCGCCATCCTGATCATCACCGTCATCATCAAGATCATCTTCTTCCCGCTCGCCAACAAATCCTATGCGTCGATGGCGAAGATGAAGGCGGTGCAGCCGGAGATGATGGCGATCCGCGACCGCTTCGCCGACGACAAAATGAAGCAGCAGCAGGCGATGATGGAACTCTACAAGAAGGAGCAGATCAATCCGATCTCCGGATGTCTGCCGATCATCATTCAGATCCCGGTGTTTTTCGCACTTTATAAAGTGTTGTTCGTCACCATCGAGATGCGGCACGCGCCGTTCTTCGGCTGGATCAAGGACCTCTCCGCGCCCGATCCGACCACGATCTTCAATCTGTTCGGGCTCATTCCCTGGGATCCCTCGCATGTCCCGATGCTCGGTCCCTTCCTCATGCTCGGCATTTGGCCGCTCATCATGGGCGTGACCATGTGGTTCCAGATGAAGCTCAATCCGCCGCCGCCCGACCCGACGCAGGCGATGATCTTCAACTACATGCCGATCATCTTCACGTTCATGCTTGCGAGCTTCCCGGCCGGGCTGGTGATCTACTGGGCCTGGAACAACACGCTTTCGGTCGCCCAGCAGAGCGTGATCATGCACAAGCACGGCGCCAAGATCGAGCTGTGGGACAATCTCAAGGCGACGTTTGCCAAGAAGAAGCCGCAGGGTTGAAGCTCCCTGTTCGCGTTTAGCCAAGTCGCGGCGCAAATCAGGAGAGTGACTTGAGCGCCGTCGCGGGTCGCGGCGAATTTACCTCCGCGGAAATGGAAGCCGGCCGCAAATTGTTCGCCGGCGACTGGCGCTTCACCGCAGCAGCGGCATCGGTCGAGGCGCTGCCGCCGATGCATGGCATCGAAGTCGCGGTTGCCGGCCGCTCCAATGTCGGCAAATCGAGCCTCATCAACGCGCTCACCGGCCGCCGCGCGCTGGCGCGCATCTCGCATACGCCGGGACGCACGCAGGAGCTGATCTTCTTTCGCGGCACCTCGAAGCTCGCGCTCGTCGACATGCCCGGCTACGGCTATGCGGCCGCATCGAAGACGAAGATCAAGGCCTGGACCACGCTCATCCATGCGTTTCTCCTCGGCCGGGCCAATCTCGCCCGGGTCTATCTTCTCATCGACGCGCGGCACGGTCTCAAGCCGACGGACGCCGAGGTGCTCGAGACCTTGGACAAGGCCGCCGTCAACTACCAAATCGTGCTGACCAAAGCCGACGCGACCAGAGAGGCCGACCTCGCGGCGCTCATCACCGCGACCAAGGCAGCGCTCGCCAAGCACCCCGCGGCGCACCCGGAGGTGCTGGTGACGTCGGCCCGCAGCGGCGCCGGCATTCCCGAGCTGCGTGCCGCCATGGCGCGGCTCATCAAGGAGCGCGGTGCGGGTTAGATCGCATTTTGCAATTCTAGGCTGCTGTTAGCACCAACCTACTCGCGTCATTGCCGGGCTTGACCCGGCAATCCATCGTCTTTGAAGAAGCGTTTTTTCGATGGATGCCCGGGTCAAGCCCGGGCATGACGAACCGAAGATACAAGCCACCGGCGCTAGCAACGCAAACCGCCTTTGGAAACTGCCGCTCGGCCTCTTTCGCGGAGGCCGCCGGCTCGTTAAAAGGCGCAGCGACGCCCCGCCGCGAGAAAATTCTCGATGACCATTTCGCCCCACGATATCGCCCGTGTCCTGTCGGAAGCGCTCCCGCACATGCAGCACTACGACGAGGAGACCGTCGTCGTGAAGTACGGCGGCCACGCCATGGGCGAGGAGGAGATGGCGCGACGCTTCGCCCGCGACATCGTGTTGCTGGAGCAGACCGCGATCAATCCGGTGGTGGTGCATGGCGGCGGGCCGCAGATCGGCGAGATGCTCAAGCGACTCGGCATCAAGTCGGAATTCGCCGCCGGGTTGCGCATCACCGACGCAGCGACGATCGAGATCGTCGAAATGGTGCTCGCGGGCTCCATCAACAGCCAGATCGTCGGCTTCATCAACGAGGCCGGCGGTAAAGCGGTGGGCTTGACCGGCAAGGACGGCAATATGGTGCTCGCGCGCAAGGTGAACCGCACCGTGATCGATCCTGGCTCCAATATCGAGAAAATGGTCGACCTCGGCTTCGTCGGTGAGCCGGAAAAGATCGACACGACCGTGCTCACGCAAATCCTCGGCCGCGAGCTCATTCCGGTGCTGGCCCCGCTCGCGGCCTCGACACAAGGCGGCACTTACAACGTCAATGCCGACACCTTTGCCGGCGCCATCGCCGGCGCGCTCAAGGCCAAGCGGCTCCTCTTGCTCACCGACGTGCCCGGCGTGTTGGACAAATCCAACAAGCTGATCAAGCAGCTCTCCCCCGACGATGCGCGCGAGTTGATCGCCGACGGCACAATCTCGGGCGGGATGATTCCCAAAGTGGAGACTTGCATCTATGCGCTCGAGGCGGGCGTCGAGGGTGTCGTGATCCTCGATGGCAAAGTCCCGCACGCGGTGCTGCTCGAGCTGCTTACCGACCACGGCGCCGGCACGCTGATGCTGCGGTAACTCTCGTTCCGCTCCGATGCTTCTCGCCCTGAGGAGGCCGCAAAGCGGCCGTCTCGAAGGGCGGCCTCATGCTTCGAGACGCATCGCCGCGCGATCAAACTTTCGGCTCGCGCACGCCGATGACTGCGCTGCGATGCTCCTGAGCATGGGGCGTCCGCGTGGAACAAGCTTGCGTCTCGCGATCCCGTCACCCTCCTGTAAGCCTCCTGCATTCTGAACAAACAGTCAGCGAGCGTGTCGCAGGTGCGCGCCGCACGAACGCGAAACCGCACGCTGGCTTGCACGTTGACAATCACGGCGATGCAGGAGGTGGTGCCATGTTCCAATGGAACCGGATCGCAGCATGTTTCATCGTTTCCGCGGCGATGGCGACGACGGCCGCCGCGCAACCGCATAAGGGCGGCGGCGGAGGAGGACCGGGAGGAGGAGGCGGCGGAGGACCACCGGCCGCGCGCCCTGCAGGGCCCGGGCCGCAGGCAGCACCCGCACGTCCGGGGCCGGCTCCGCACGCCGCGGCGCCACGTGCCGCGCCCCCTCCGCAAGCTTCAGCGCCGAGACCCGCGCCGCGGGTTGCTGCACCGCGGCAGGCGGCACCGCAAGCTGCCGCTCCGCGTCCTGCACCGCAGGCAGCAGCTCCGCGGGCATCTGCGCCGCGCGCTGCGCCACAGCATTCTGTTCGCCCATCCGAGGGACCTGGCGCTTCCGCCAGAGCGCGGCACGCGCCCGCGCCGTCGACCTCGGCGGCTACCCCGCAAAAGCAGCCGCAAACCACCGGACGCAGCGACCGCGATCGAGGACGAGTTGCCCAACCGACACCGACCCAAGATGTGACACAACAAGGCGGGCCGGGCGACACTGCGGCGCGATCCGGGCGCGGCGGTCGCGACGCCGCGCAACGACGAAACGCCGCTCCGCAGCAAGGGGTGACGCGGGAGAATGTGAATCAGCAGAATCAAGCCGGCCGCACCCCGCCTGCGCAGCAAAATGCAACGCCGCAACAACAAGGCGCGATCCAGCAGAACCAGCGCGACCGCACGCTTGCGCCGCCTCGACAACAGAACATCGGTCCGCAACAGGCAGTGATCGAGCCCAACCAGGCGAGCCGCGTGGTTCCCGCATCCGCGCCGCGCGCCCGCGCGGCGATCGAGCCGCGCGCGTTCTCCGGCGGCGTGCTGCGCAACCGGGCCTTTGCCGACATGGCGAGAGCGCGCGATCCCGGCACGCGCTCGCTCGCGAGCGCAACCTTCCAAGGCCGGTTTTTCAACCCGCAATGGCGGCGCCATTTCAAGCGCCCGATCGTGATCGGCTGGGTCGGCCCGCTGTTCTGGCCCTACGCCTACGCCGACTTCGTCGACTACACTTTCTATCCCTACGCGTATGACACGTTCTGGCCGTATGCGTACGAGGACTTCTATGACGGCATGTTCGGCGCCTACGCGATGGGCTACGGCGGCACCTATGCCGCGGTCGGACCTGCGGGCGGGCAAGGCGGCGGCTACGCTCGCCGCGGCTCCAGTCGGACTGCCTACGCGCGAGGCTCGGACGGCGGCCGAAGCGTCGAGGCCGACCTCTGCAGTGGGCAAACCGCCGGGCTGACCGATTGGCCGACCGAGCGGATTGCGCAAACGGTTGATCCCGACGACGCCCAGCGCGCCATCCTCGACGAGCTCAGGGATGCCACGGCGCGCGCGCTCGACATCGTCAGGGCGGCGTGCCCGACGGCGCTGCCGAGCACACCGACAGGCCGCATCGAGGCGATGCGCCAGCGGCTCGATGCGATGCTCGCGGCGGTGCGCACCGTGCGGCCCGTCGTCGAGAAATTCTACCAGTCGCTCAACGACGAGCAGAAAGCGCGCTTCAATGCGCTCAGCCCCGACAACGCCGATCAGCAGCAGGCGCAGCGCAACTTGACGCAAGTCTGCGGCGAGCGCGCCTCGGGTATCGCAAGCGTGCCCCTGGAGCGGATCGAACGCGCGGTCCAGCCCGACGGAGCGCAGCGCAGCGCGCTCAAGGAACTGCAAAATGCGACGTCCGAGGCGGCCAATCTGTTGAGCGCGGAGTGCCCCACCTATCGAGCGCTCACCCCGGTCGGCCGCCTGCAAGCGATGGAGCAGCGGCTCGATGCGATGTTGCGCGCGGTGCAAACCGTGCAGCCGGCGCTCGAGAACTTTTACGGCTCCCTCGGCGACGAGCAGAAAGAGCGCTTCAATCGGCTCAGCCCCGCGCAGGGCTGACGCCACCGCGCGTCATTGCCGGCGCATAATAGTACGCAACTCGGGCAAGCCCGAGTTGCGGTGCAATCCATCGCCTTTGAATGAAGCGCTTTCTTCGATGGATGCCCGGGTCAAGCCCGGGCATGACGTCCAAGCGGCAGCGTGAAGATCACTCCGCCGCGATGCGCACCTCGGGAGCGGCGGAACGCACGTCGGGATCGACCTGCTGTTCGTATTTGACGAAGTTCTCCTGGAACATGCGCACCAGCTTGCGCGCGGTTTCGTCGAACGCCGCTTTGTCCCTCCAGGTCTTCATCGGATAAAGAAGATGTGGCTCGACGCCCGGCACCGAAGTCGGGACGGAAAATCCGAAATAGGGATCGGTGCGGAAGCTCACGCCCTTGAGCGAGCCGTCGAGCGCGCCGGTCACGAGCGCGCGCGTCGCCTTGATCGGCATACGCCGGCCGACGCCGTAAATGCCGCCGGTCCAGCCGGAATTGACCAGCCAGCAATCGACATCGTGCCGGGAAATGTGCTCGCGCAGCAGGTTGCCGTATTCCGCCGGCGGGCGCGGCAGGAACGGCGCTCCGAAACACGTCGAGAATTCAGGCTGGACACCGACCAGCCCCTTCTCGGTGCCGGCGACCTTGGCGGTGTAGCCGGAGAGAAAATGATACATCGCCTGCGCCGGCGTGAGCTTGGCGATGGGCGGCATCACGCCGAAGGCATCCGCGGTGAGGAAGATGATGTTCTTCGGGTGTCCGGCGCGTCCGGTGCGCGAGGCGCGCGGCATGAACTCGAGCGGATAGGCCGAGCGCGTGTTCTCGGTCTTGGAGTCGTCGTCGAAATCGGGGATCCGCGTCTGCGGATCGAACACCACGTTTTCCAGCACCGCGCCGAAGCGGTTGGTCGCGGCGTAGATTTCGGGCTCCGCCTCCTCGGACAGCTTGATGCATTTGGCGTAGCAGCCGCCCTCGAAATTGAAGATGCCGTCCGGCCCCCAGCCATGCTCGTCGTCGCCGATGAGGATGCGGTTGGGGTCGGCGGACAGTGTGGTCTTTCCCGTACCGGAAAGCCCGAAGAACAGCGCCACGTCGCCGCCCTTGCCCACATTGGCCGAGCAGTGCATCGGCATCACGCCTTGCGCCGGCAGATAGAAGTTGAGCGTGGTGAACACCGACTTTTTCATTTCGCCGGCATAGGACGAGTTACCGATCAGAACGATCTTCCTACTGAAATCGATAGCGATCACGGTTTCCGAGCGCACGCCGTGGCGCTTGGGATCGGCCTTGAACGAAGGCAGATCGACGATGGTGAGCTCGGGGACGAAATCGTCGAGCTCGGGCGCGACCGGACGAATCAAGAGCTGGCGAATGAATAATGAATGCCAGGCAAGCTCGGTGAAGACGCGCGTTTTGATCCGGTAGTGCGGATCGGCGCCGCCATAGAGGTCCTGCGCGTAAAGCGTCTTGCCGCGCGCATGGGCGATGAAGTCGTCGTAGAGCCGTTGGAAGTTCTCCGGGGTGATCTTGCGGTTGCCGCCCCACCACACCGTGTTTTCGGTCAGCGCATCAACGACCGTATGCTTGTCTTTGGGGGAGCGGCCGGTGTGGGCACCGGTGGCCGCGCACAGCGCACCGCCCTCCACGACCGAGGCCTCGTGCGCCGCAATCGCGTGCTCGTAGAGCACCGGCGCGGTGTGATTCCAGTGGATCGCCTTGAGGTCCTTGAAGCCAAATCGGTCGGCGCCATACGCGCTGTTCCGCAAACCAGTTTCCTGCACAAAAACCTCCACGACGCAGTCGGCTGCCGCCGGACCTACTCCCCGTCGCCACGATGTCAATGATAGCGCCCGCCGCCCGTTCCCGCGACCTATAAATGGCAGCCTCCGTCTGTGCAATGCTGCGCCGCAGCAGTACCCATCATTGCGTCAGTCCCTTGCCGACGAGCACGGCGACCTCCCTACTTTGTTTGAACTCCGCAACTGTGCGGCGCGATTATGCCGCGCGCCGCGCCTCCTCGGCCATCTGCTTGAGCACGTGGCGCAACACTCCCGGCGCGCACACCCGCTGCGGGAAAGCGAGCCGCAGCGCGGTGCGGTCGAGCTGCAATTCGAGCCCCTCGGGATCGCAACCTACGCAACGCCATTCCCCATCGGGAGCGCCGAGCAGCTTGGTCGCATAAAGCCGCACCGCGTCCGCATGGTCGTCGTTCATGTGGGCCACGATCTTGGGCTCGGCCGCGACGAGCTCGGCGGCGTCGTCGGTCTGGGTGAGGACGTCCTCCGGCTTGAGATCGACGATGCGCCCAAAGCCCGCGACGAGATGCGCGCCCTTGAGCGTCATCCGGTAGAAGGCGAAATCGGCAAAGCCGGCGAACATTTCCGCCTCCGGCTGGCGCTCGAGATAGCGCCGGCCTGCCTCCGGGTCACCGGTCGCGGCGGCGGTTCCCAGAAGCATGACGCGGGCGCCTTGCAGGGGGTCGCCTGCCTTGCGTTCGTCGATCATGAGCGAGATGCGAGGATCGCCGAGAATATTCTTGGTGTGCACCGCAAGGCGCGAAATCAGAAGGATCGGCGCCCCGTCGGCCGCGGTCGCCACATTGACCAACGAGCAATAAGGATCGCCCGAGCCCGCCATCAGCGTCGCCAATGCCCCCGAGCGGCCCTCGCGCAAGAGCTTCTTGGCGGCGAGGGCGGGGTCGAAGTCCTGGCTCGGTTGCATTTGGCGTCTCCGGCAAAGGATGTTACCAAGCGCCCCCGGCGCAGCGAAGCCGGGGGAAAGCTCGTTCGCTGGCACGCCAAGCTTGAGCTTGGGTATGAGCGCCGAAGCGAGCTATGCTAATAAGCCCTTTGACGAATCACGCGTTTGTCAGGGAATCGCCACATTTCGGCCGTGCTTTGGGGGCTCAGACTCGCCAGGGCGAATGCAGGGATAGGGGCTCATGCCGACCATCGCTCTCGTCGATGACGACCGCAACATCCTGACCTCGGTCTCGATCGCACTCGAGGCCGAAGGCTACCGGATCATGACCTACACCGACGGTGCGTCCGCGCTCGACGGCTTCAAGACGTCGCCGCCCGATCTCGCCATTCTCGACATCAAGATGCCGCGTATGGACGGGATGGAAACGTTGCGGCGGCTGCGCCAGAAGTCCGACATGCCGGTGATCTTCCTCACCTCCAAGGACGAGGAGATCGACGAGCTGTTCGGCCTGAAAATGGGCGCTGACGATTTCATCCGCAAACCGTTCTCGCAGCGCCTCCTGGTCGAGCGCGTCAAGGCGATCCTGCGCCGTTCGGCGCCGAAGGACGGCAGCG
>Ga0081455_10008029_pt1 | contig 11027 bp, 10 predicted proteins | sample TabmetS3T2R1_FD_70207 | JGI IMG/M metagenome (GOLD analysis project Ga0081455, IMG submission 70207) | Tabebuia heterophylla rhizosphere microbial communities from the University of Puerto Rico - S3T2R1 | ecosystem: Host-associated > Plants > Roots > Rhizosphere ... | reverse complement strand
GCGCTGTCGTACGGTCGTTCGGTCTCGCGTACGTCCCACTGCTGCGGTGTGTCTTGGAGCGGGAGGCCGGGTTGCCAGAGGTCGCCGGGCAGCCGGGGGTGCCGCGTCACGGTCGTCATACGTCGATCGGCTCGGCGATCTCCAGCGACCGGCGACGCACACCGCTGTCGTCGACCGGCAGCCGGGTCTCGCGCTGCCGGTTGAGCGCAGCTCCGACCAGGCCGGCGAACAGCGGATGGGCCCGCGTCGGCCGCGAGCGCAACTCGGGATGCGCCTGAGTCGCGACGTAGTAGGGGTGCTCGCTCGGCGGGAGCTCGACGAACTCCACGAGCAGCGAGTCGGGCGACGTCCCGGAGAACACCAGCCCGGCCTGCTCGAGCGCCTCGCGGTAGCCGTTGTTGACCTCGTAGCGATGCCGGTGCCGCTCGGCGACCCGGGTCTCGCCGTACGCTGCCGCGACGATCGAGCCGGGCTGCAGTTGCGCCGGGTAGGCCCCGAGCCGCATTGTGCCGCCCATGTCTCCGACACCGTCGACGTAGGCCTTCTGCTCCTCCATCGTGGCGATCACGGGATCCTGCGTGTCCGGGTCGAACTCACTCGAGCTGGCGCCGGCGATGTCCGCGACGTTGCGGGCGTACTCGATCACCATGCACTGCAGCCCGAGACACAGGCCGAGCACCGGGATGCGCTGCTCGCGGGCGTACTGCAGGGCGCCGATCTTGCCCTCGATGCCGCGGATCCCGAAGCCTCCAGGCACGCAGACCCCATCGACCGAGCTGAGATGCCGGGCCGCCCCCTCGGGGGTCTGGCACTCGTCGGAGGGCACCCAGCGGACAGTGACGCGAGCCCGGTGGTGGAAGCCGCCGGCCCGCAACGCCTCGACGACGGACAGGTACGCGTCGGGCAGGTCGATGTACTTGCCGACCAGGGCGATCGTGACGTCCTCGTCGGGCTTGTGGACCCGGGCCAGCAGGTCGTCCCACCGGGCCCAGTCGACATCGTGGAACGGCAGCGAGAGCCGGCGCACGACGTAGGCGTCGAGACCCTCGGCGTGCAGCACCTTCGGGATGTCGTAGATGCTCGGCGCGTCGACCGCGGCCACCACCGCCTCCTCGTCGACGTCGCACATCAGCGAGATCTTGCGCTTGACGCCCGCCGGGATCGGCCGATCGGCCCGGCACACGACGGCGTCCGGCGCGATACCGACTTGGCGCAGGGCCGCCACGGAGTGCTGGGTCGGCTTCGTCTTCAGCTCGCCCGACGGCCCGATGTACGGCACCAGCGACACGTGGAGGAAGAAGCAGTTGTCGCGACCCACGTCGTGGCGTACCTGCCGGGCGGCCTCGAGGAACGGCAGCGACTCGATGTCGCCCACCGTGCCGCCGATCTCGTGGATCACCACATCGACCGGGGCGCCATCGGTCCGCTCCATCGCGAGCATCCGGTCCTTGATCTCGTTCGTGATGTGGGGGATCACCTGCACGGTGTCGCCGAGGTAGTCGCCACGCCGCTCCTTGGCGATCACGTCGGAGTAGACCTGGCCGGTCGTCACGTTGGCCCGCCCGGACAGGTCCTCGTCGAGGAAGCGCTCGTAGTGGCCGATGTCGAGGTCGGTCTCCGCCCCGTCGTCGGTGACGAAGACCTCGCCGTGCTGGAACGGGTTCATCGTGCCCGGATCGACGTTGAGGTACGGATCGAGCTTCTGCATCGTCACGCGGAGGCCACGCGACTTGAGCAGGCGCCCGAGACTCGAGGCCGTCAATCCTTTGCCGAGCGAGGAAGCCACACCACCGGTGACGAACACGTGCTTGGTGGGCTCTGACGTGGCCAACTGACCTCCCGTGGTCGCGATGCCGTCGTAACGCGGGTCGAGGGGCGAAACGCCCTTCCACGGGATTCCAGACTATCAACCACCGGCGCCGGACACGCCCCCCGACGCTCCGACCCGCCCGAGTTCGTCGAGGCGACGCAGCCAGGGAGTCGACTGGATGACCTCCGTGAAGCTGACCTTCTCACTCAGCAGGGTCAGTCCGACCACGCCGGCGAGGAGGAGCCGCCGGGCGGACTCGGGCGCGGCCGCCACCGCCGCAGAGCCGATCGCGGCGCCCAGGGCGTTGGCCCCGCAGTCGCCGAGCATGCTCTTGCCGGCCAGGTCGTCCTGGAGCGCGGCGGCGCTCGCGCCCACCGCCGGCGCCGCCAAACCGGCGCCCGGCGTCGGCACGATCAGCGCCGGGCTGCTCAGCAGCGCCACCTTGAGCGCGCGGCCGGGCCGCAGATCCAGCAGGTTGAGCAGGTTGGCGGTACCGGCGATCAGCGCGCCGTCCCGCAGCGTCGCGGCCGATGTCGCCCGCTGATCCTGGTCCCGCCGCAACGCGGCCGCGGCGACCAGGCCGCTCAGGCCGATGACGGCGACCTTGACCGCACCGCTGGTGACCTCGCCACGGCGCAGAGCGCCCAGATGCCCGCGAATCCCCTTGGTGGAGGAGGTGCCCCGCAGGTCGTCGTGGGCGCCGACACCGCCGACGACACCGAGTGCGGCGGCCGTGACCAGGCGGGTCCGCAGCCGTACGCCGTCGGTGACGAGTGTCCCCGCCAGCAGACCCCCGACGACCGCCGGTCCTTCGAGCAGCGTGACGCTCTCGCCGGCGTGGTTGGTCCGGGTCCACGCGGCCGCGCCGCCGGGCGGCTCCCGTTCGAGTCGCTTGCGCAGGCTGCGGGAGACGCCGGCGGAGATGCCGGTCGCCACGGCCCGGCGCAGGAGGCTGGCTCTCCCGCTCACTGCTTCTCAGTCTCCGGCATGACGTCGTCGGCCGAGTCCGCCGCGCCGTACTGTCCGACCGACCCCTCGGCCTGCTGGTCGAGTGCCAGGACGGTGACGATCTGGCCGGCCGGCCGGTCGGCCACGTCGACGGTCGATACCGTGTCCGAGGCGGTGCCGTCGCGTACCGCCGTGATGTAGCCGTCGTCGCCTGCCGCCGCAATCGGTCCCGCGACGACGACACCGCCGGAGAGCGTGTCCATCGCCTGCACCATGATCCCGAGCAGCTCGCCCTGGCCGACCTGTGGATCCTCACTCGGCGGGCCGGCGATCACGACGGCGAGGTTGGCGCGCTGCGTGAGGTCGCCGTCGAGGTTCAGATAGCCCGCCCCACCGTCGCCGAAGGCGCCGTCGATCGACGCCGCCACCTGGTCGACCGGGGCGCCCTCCTCCGAGGTGGCGAGATAACCGCGAGCGAGGCTGTAGCCGACCAGCTGGTAGCTCTGCGCCCCCTCGGTGTCGGGAAGGCCCTGCACCCCCTTGAGCACCTCGGTCGCGATGCCCTCGGCGGTCTGCCGCTCGGCCGGGTCCATCAGGCTGTCCTGGATCTCGATCGTCGCGGTGATGGTCGCGCCGGCGCCCTCGATCCGGGACGTGACGCCGTCCACGGTGTCCTCGTCGGCGCCGGGAAGGACGAACACCGCCACGGTCCGGTTGGCGAGGCGGTTGTTGGTCAGCTGTGGTGCCAGGTCCTGCGCGAAGTCGCCCTCGAACTCCATGACCTGGTTGGTCTGGTCCAGCTGGTCCCGAAGGTCTTCCTTGGCTTCGCGGTCCTGCCGCGCCTGGTTGGCCAGTTGCTGATCGAACTCCTTGCCGAGCGGGCCGGCGCCCAGAGCGATCCCCGTAGCCAGGGCCAGGAAGATCGCAACGATGGAGATGACGTGATAACGAAAGTCGATCACTAGAAGAGTCCCTGTAACCAGTAGACAAAGTCGTCCCAGCGGGCGTCCAGGACGTCGAGCCATTCCCGGCCGGTCGGGCTCGCGGCGATCGCGACCATGAGGGCCAACACACCGGAGATGAGGAACAGCATCAAGTGCCAGGTGCGTACGCGGTGGTGGTAAAGCCGTCCGACCCCCTTGGCGTCGACCAGCTTCGGACCGACCCGGAGGCGCGTGAGGAAGGTGCTCGCCATGCCGGACCGGCCCTTGTCGAGGAACTCGACGAGCGTGGCGTGCGAGCCCACGGCCACGATCAGGCTGGCGCCCTTGTCGTCGGCGAGCAGCATCGCGATGTCCTCGCTGGTGCCGGTGGCCGGGAACACCACTCCCTGGAGTCCCATGCGCTCCAGCCGCTCGAGGCCCGGCGCGCGTCCGTCCCGGTAGGCGTGCACGATCAGCTCCGCACCGCAGTGCAGCGTCGTGTCGGAGACCGAGTCCATGTCGCCGATGATCAGGTCGGGCGTGTAGCCGGCCTCGACGAGCGCGTCGGCGCCACCGTCGACGCCGACCAGGATCGGCCGGTACTCCCGGATGTAGTGGCGAAGGGCGGCCAGGTCCTCCCGGTAGTCGTACCCACGCACGACGATCAGGGCATGGCGGCCCTCCATGCCGGTCTGGATGTCCGGCACGCCGACACCGTCCAGGAGCAGTGCACGTTCGCGCTTGAGGTACTCCATGGTGTTGGCGGTGAAAGCCTCGAGCTGGACCGAGAGCCCCGCACGGGCCTCGACCATGAGCTCCATGATTCGCTGGGCGTCGAGCACCGCACCCTTGGCCACCACCAACTGACCGCGATAGATCGTGTCCTCGACGATGCGGATGTGCTCACCCTCGTCAAGGGTCTTGAAGATCTCCGGCCCGACGTTGTCGAGAAGCGGGATGCCTGCGGCCGCGATGATCTCGGGCCCCAGATTGGGGTAGCGGCCGGAGACCGACGTGGAGACGTTGACTACGGCGGCGACCTGGCAGGCCACCAGAGCCTCGGCGCTCACCCGGTCGATGTCCATGTGGTCGATGACGGCGATATCGCCCTGTCGCAACCGTTTTGTCAGGTTTTTGGTACGGCGATCCAGCCGCGCGACTCCAGACACCCCAGGTTCGTCCGCGGCCCGCGACTTGCGAAGAACGGGCAGCTTCATTGGCATCATCCTGCCATGTAAGGGGCGCTGAGGCCGGGAGGCGGGGTAATCGCGTTGCGAGCGGGCGGCCGTCTCACGCCGTGGGAGTATTGTCCCGCTCACCGGCAGCGAGGTCCAGCAGTTCTTGGGCGTGCGCCTCGGCGGTCGCCGAACCCTCGAGCCCGGCCAGCATCCGCGACAGCTCCCGCACCCGGGCCGCCTCGTCCAGCTCGTGGACACCGCTGGTCGTCACCGAGCCGTCGTCGCTCTTGACGACCCGATAGTGCCGGTCCGCGAACGCCGCGACCTGGGGCAAATGCGTCACCGCCACCACTTGCGCCGACCGGGCCAGCCGCGCCAGGCGTTTGCCGACCTCGACGGCAGCGGAGCCACCGATGCCGGCGTCGACCTCGTCGAAGACGAACGTCGGAATGTCGGTCGTATCGGCCAGCACGACTTCGAGAGCCAGCATGACGCGCGACAGCTCACCGCCACTCGCGGCCTTGCCCAGCGGACGCGGCTGCGCCCCGGGGTTGGCCGCGAGGGTGAACTCCACGTCGTCTCCGCCGTCCGGACCGAGATGCTCGACGCCGGACGAGTCCTCGTCGCCGCGCGGCCGCACCGTGACGGTCACTTGGGCCTGCGGCATCGCGAGGTCCGCGACCTCGGCGGTGACCCGCTCGGAGAGCCGGGCGGCGGCCTCGGTGCGAGCCTCGGTCAGCTCGGCTCCGAGCGTCCGGAGGTTTTCGATCAGCTCCTGGCGCTCGGCTTCGAGCTCGTCGACCCGGTCGTCGGCGCCTTCCAGGTCGGCGAGTTGCGCGGCCGCGTCCTTGGCCCAGGTCAGGACCTCGTTGATCGACGAGCCGTACTTGCGGGTCAGGGCCGTCAACGCCGCCCGCCGCTCCTGGACCGAGGCGAGCCGCAGCGGGTCCGAGTCGACCGACGAGGAGTAGGCCGCGAGGTCGGTGGCCAAATCGGCGAGCAGGTAGGCCAGCTCGGCGACCCGGTCGGCCAGCTCGGCCAGTCGCGGATCATGCTCCCGCTCGGCCTCGAGGAGTCGGCTGGCCGATGCCAGCAGGCTGGCGGCGTCGGCATCGGCGTCGTCCGTGCCGGCCAGGGCCTCGTGCGCCTGCGCAGTCGCGCTCACGAGCCCGTCGGCGTGGGCGAGCCGCTGCTCCTCGGCCCGCAGGTCGTCGTCCTCGTCGGGTTGCGGCTCGACCGCCGCGATCTCCTCGAGCCCGAACCGGAGCCGATCGACCTCGCGAAGCCGCTCCTCAGCTTGTTCCCGCAGCTCTCGCAGCTCCGTCTCGACCTCGCGCCACCGGGCGTACGCCGGTCGGTAGGGATCGAGTACGCCGCTGATCCGGTCGCCGCCGAACCGATCGACGGCATCGCGCTGGGCCACGGGTCGCAGCAGGTGGTGCTGGTCGGACTGACCGTGGACGGTGACCAGATGCTCGCTGAGCCGACCGAGGACGCCGGCTGGCACGGTCACGCCGCCGAGGTGGGCGCGCGATCGGCCCTCGGCATTCACGGTCCGGCTCAGGATGAGCGTGTTGTCGTCGAGCTCGCCACCGGCCTCGGTGACCTGCTCGGTGATCTGGGCGACGCGGTCGGCGCTGCCGTCGACCAGGACCCGGGCCTCGACCCGGGAGCGGGACTCACCACGCCGGACCAGGCCCGGATCGGCTCGGCCGCCACACAGCAGGTCGAGGCTCGTCACCACCATGGTCTTGCCGGCCCCGGTCTCACCGGTGATGACGACGAAGCCGGGACCGAGCTCGAGCTCGGCCTCGTCGATGACCCCGATCGAGGCGAGTCGGATCTGCTCCCACATGGCCGTCAGCCTCCCGCTCCCGTGCCCGTACGGCCGCGCCAGCCGGTCACGGGGAGCTCGAACTTGCGTACGAGGCGGTCGGTGAAGGGTGCGCGATGGAGGCGGGCCAGGCGTACCGGCCACTCGCCACGGCGAACCTCGACCCGCGCGCCGCGCTCCAGCTCGACCCGGCGCCGTCCGTCGCACCACAGCACGCCATGCTCGGCGCCGGTGGTCGCGACCTCGATCGCGAGCACGGACTCCGGCGAGACGACCATCGGCCGGGCGAACAGCGCGTGGGCACTGATCGGCACCATCAGCAGTGCGGACACCTGTGGCCAGACGATGGGGCCGCCGGCCGAGAAGTTGTACGCCGTCGAGCCGGTCGGCGTGGCGCACACGACGCCATCACAGCCGAACCTCGACAGCGGCCGGGCGTCGACCTCGATCATGACCTCGAGCATGCGTTCGCGGGCGGCCTTCTCGACGCTGGCCTCGTTGAGCGCCCAGTCCCGTGCGACCGACTCGCCCCCGGCGAAGACCTCGACGTCGATCGTCAGCCGCTCCTCGACCGTATAGGTGCGGTTGACGACCCGGTCGACGGTGAACTCCATGTTGTCCACCTCGGCCTCCGCCAGGAATCCGACGTGTCCGAGGTTGACCCCGAGGAGCGGGGTCGCCGTGGGCCGGGCGAGCTCGGCTCCGCGGAGGATCGTGCCGTCGCCGCCGAAGACGACGATGAGCTCGCAGCCCTCGGCCACGTCGGCTCCGGCGACGATCTCGGGATCGTCCGTCCAGGAGTTCAGCACGGCCGACTCGTTCTCGAGCAGCCGCACCCGCATCCCCGCCTTGGTCACCTGGGCGCAGAAGTCGGCCGCCACGGTGGCCGCCTCGGCGCGACCGGGGTGCGTCACGACCAGAACGCGACGCTCGTCGGACCGGCGGTCAGTCACTGCGCCACCTTCTCACCCGTGGGCCCCGACGCGACCAGGCGGGCGCTGGCGGCTTCGGTCAGCGGTGACAAGCCGCGCCGCAGCCATAGGAAGTACTCGACATTGCCGGCCGGCCCCGGAAGCGGACTCGGGGCGGCCTCGCGGGTCCCCCAGCCGAGCTCGTACGCCTTCGTCGCGACGCCGCGGACGGCCTCGGCCCGCAGCTCCGGCTCGCGTACGACGCCGCCCTTGCCGAGCCGCTCGCGCCCGACCTCGAACTGCGGCTTGACCATGAGGACCAGGTCACCGTCCGGCTCACAGACCGACGTCAGTGCCGGGAGGACCAAGCGGATCGAGATGAACGACAGATCGCAGGTGACCAGGTCGACCGGGTCGCCGATTCGGTCGAGGGTGAGCTGCCGGACGTTGGTCCGGTCGATCACCTCGACGCGGGGATCTTGTTGCAGCGACCAGGCGAGCTGGCCATAGCCGACGTCGACCGCGATCACGGCGGCCGCGCCGTGGCGAAGGAGGACGTCGATGAATCCACCGGTCGAGGCGCCCGCGTCGAGGCAGCGTTTGCCGGCCACCGTGAGGCCAAGGGGCTCGAAGACCTCAAGCGCTCCGGCCAGCTTGTGCCCGCCGCGGGAGACGAAGTCCTCGCCGTCGGCATCCTCGCTCACCACGAGGGCGACGTCGGTGGTCACGGCGGTGGCGGGCTTCTCAGCGACCCGGCCGGCGACCAGCACCCGTCCGTCGTGAACCAGCGACGCCGCATGGTCCCGCGACCGCGCCAGACCACGACGCACCAGCTCGGCGTCGAGTCGCAGTCGTCGCGGCATCGTGGGCTCTCAATGCCCCAGGTCAGGCGTCGGAACTCTCGGACGTCGGCGTGGCCGCCGCCGTCAGCGCGTCGCGGAGCCGGCCGTGGAGCTCGTCGTAGATCTCGCCGTGCTGCTCGACCGGCAAGCCGTCCAGCTCGTCGAGTCGCCGCAAGGCGGTATCGATCTCGGCGTGACCGGTGGTGACGTGGTCCTCAGGCTCCGGGTCGGGCTGCCCGGTGTCCGGGTACGCAGGGTGTGGTGGGTCCGAGTCGGCCAGCGAGGCGCCTGCGTCCGCGGCGCCTGATCCCGGGTTGGGCGGCACCGGGCCTGCGTCCGCGGCGCCCGAAGACGCCGGGTTCGCGCTTCCGGCGTCCGGCTGCCCAGAATCTGCGGACGCGGGGTCCGTGATCATGGCGTCCTCCGGGTCCGCAGGCACGGCATCTGTTGACGACGGCTCCGGGCCTTCGGTCATCTGGTTCTCGATCTCGTCAGCCACGCCTGCATCATCTCGCGCCACGACCCGGTCGGCCAAAGCAGCACGCGGGCCCGCATTGGATCAGCTGGTCCTGCTCGCCTGCTCAGTCGGTCCCCTCCCTCCCCTCGGTCGGTGCGCTGGCCGCCTTGCGCACCCGCTTGGCGCGGCTCACGTCGACCTCCATCTTGCTCGCCAAGCCATGCTGACCCCGCCAGAACCGGCGTCGCAGCGCGCCCTCGACCAGGACGATGTCGCCCACTCGCACAGCGCCGAGGACGGCACGGGGCCGGCTGGTCCAGGCCACGCAGTCGATGGTGTCGACGGTGGCACCGCGTCCGCGCCGACGACGCGGCGGCCGTGGCACCACGATCCGCACCGACAGGAGACGGTCACCGCTCGGGAGCTCACGGCCCTGGGGTTCACCGCTCACTCGCCCCGACAGCCGCACATCGTTGACGTACTCGTCGTCTGGCGTCTCCACTGACCTCACCTCGACACCAGGATGGGCTCCGAGCTAGCCGGATAGTGGTACCGCTGACCAGGCTGTGGATAACCGAGCCCGGCTCACCGGCTGTGGGCAAAGCGAACCCGACCGGACTATTGGCGGGACTCCAGCGCGGCGGCCCGGGCCGCGGCATCCGTGGCCGACTGGTCGTCGGCTGCGACGGCGCGGTGGAACCACTCCAGCGCCGCTTCGGGCCGATCGGCCGCCTCCAGCGCGTCGGCATAGGCGTAGCGGAGCCTCGCGACCCACGGCTCGCGCGCCTGGCTGCCCGACACGGCGGCCTCGAGCAGCTGGAGCGCCGCCGGCAGCTGTCCCATGTCACGGCGTGCACCGGCGACGACGATCGTCATCTCGGCTTGACCGGCGGCGTCGAGCCGCTCGACGGCGGGATCTCGGGACAGCCGAATGGCCCGCTCCGGGCGCCCGAGGGCGCGCTCGCAGTCGGCCATGATCGGCAGGTAGTCCTGTGAGCCGGTCATCCGGCGCGCCGCGCGGAGCTCGGAGAGCGCCTCGGCATAGCGTCCGGCCGCGTAGGCCGTTTCGCCGCAGGCCTCGCGTACGACGCCGACGCGGGCGGCCAGCTTCCGCGCGGCCAGTGCGTGCTCGTGAGCCTTGGCCGGATCCTCGTCGATGAGTCGCCCGGCCATCACCAGATGCCGGCCGACGCGCTCGGCGAGGTGGTCGGGGAGGCCTCTGAGCTGGCGGCGGACGAAGCCGGACAGTTGCGCTGCTGTGACATCGTCCGGTATTTCAGGTCCGGTGGATCGATCCGGCGGACCCGACTCTGGCGAATCCGGCCGCCGCCCCTGTGACCGGCCGGTGGACCGGGTCGAGCCGTCCCGCCGCGGGCGGCGATCCGGGCGCTCACCTCGGGGTCGCTTCGAACCGGGACGCTGCCGCCTCTGCTCCGCAGCCACTGCCCTCTCGCTCCATTCTGGCCATGCCCGGGACGTTGAGTTCCAAGCCCTCTACAACACGAAAGGCCGCCCGAAGGCGGCCTTTCGTGAAAGTATGCTCGGCGACGTCCTACTCTCCCACGCGGTCTCCCACGCAGTACCATCGGCGCTGAAGGGCTTAACTTCCGGGTTCGGAATGGAGCCGGGTGTTTCCCCTTCGCCATGGTCGCCGAAACTCTATGGATATACAGCGGTGAGCCGCCCGTATATCGGGAACAACACAGTGGACGCGTAGCAACTTGTGGAGTGGGACAAGCCCTCGGCCTATTAGTACCGGTCGGCTTCGTACATCACTGCCTTCGACCTCCGGCCTATCAACCCAGTGTTCTACTGGGGGCCTTACCAGGTTAACCCTGTGGGAGACCTCATCTTGAAACACGCTTCCCGCTTAGATGCTTTCAGCGGTTATCGCTCCCGAACGTAGCTAACCAGCCGTGCCCTTGGCAAGACAACTGGCACACCAGAGGTTCGTCCATCCCGGTCCTCTCGTACTAGGGACAGGCTTTCTCAAGTCTCCTGCGCGCGCGGCGGATAGGGACCGAACTGTCTCACGACGTTCTAAACCCAGCTCGCGTGCCGCTTTAATGGGCGAACAGCCCAACCCTTGGGACCTACTCCGGCCCCAGGATGCGACGAGCCGAC
>Ga0081455_10008027_pt1 | contig 11028 bp, 8 predicted proteins | sample TabmetS3T2R1_FD_70207 | JGI IMG/M metagenome (GOLD analysis project Ga0081455, IMG submission 70207) | Tabebuia heterophylla rhizosphere microbial communities from the University of Puerto Rico - S3T2R1 | ecosystem: Host-associated > Plants > Roots > Rhizosphere ... | reverse complement strand
TTGTCGAGCCATTCGGCCGCGGCGAGCACCTTGGCCTGGTCGACCGCGGGACCCCAGACATTCCAGGAGTTCCAACCCATGGGCGGCGTGCGCGCGAGCGCATCGTCGTCGCCGACGATAGTGAGCTTGCGCTCGGCGGTGCCCGCGGAGTTGGAGACGCGCAGCGTGACGGCGGTGGTGCCGCGATCGCGCAGGCTGCCCGAGATGATGCCCGTCCGTGCGTCGAGCGCGAGGCCGCCCGGCAATCCGCGCGCCGCGAAGCGCAGCGGTGACGCGCCCGTCGCGGGAATCCGGAACAGGAAAGGGCGTCCGGGTGTCGCGCCCGTCACGCGCGCGCCGTGGATGGCGGGGTCACGGTCGGCGCGCGGTGCGGCGATCGCGGGTCGCGCTTCCGGCGCCGGCACGTAGGCCGACGGCGGTGCCGCACCCGCGGCCAGGTAGATAGTCGCGCCGGCCCACGCGACTTCGTCGTCGTTGCTCGTGTCGCCGCCGTCGTCGACGAGCAGCGTGAGCACGCGCGCGCCCGTGAGATCCGCGGTGAGCTGGCGCGGCGCATCGCCGGGTTTCATGAGGCCGCTGGCCGCCGCGAGACGATCGTCGGCCCAGACTTCGAATGTGACCGAGCCCACGCCCTTGGAGACCGCGTCATCGAGGCCGACCGTCGATTCGAAGCGCGTGGCGCCGCCATGCAGGTCGATGACGAATTCGCTGATCGAACGCGTGCCGATGCCGTGCTCGAACACGCGGCCGCCGAGCGTGATGGGCAGATCCCGGATCGAGCGGTCGACGCGCGGTGTGCCGCGACGCTGAACGTAGTGCTCGAGGCCGATGTCCTCGACGCGGATCTGCGTCGAGGACGGCGACGACTGCGCCGTTGCGTCCGCGCTCGCGGCGAGAAGCGCTGCCAGCGCGCCCGTCTGCAGGAGGTTCATTTCGCGCGCGCCGCGGCGATGTATTCTTCGATCTGCCGCTCGAGGATGGGCAGCGGCACACCGCCGTTGTCGAGGACGGCGTCGTGAAACGCGCGGATGTCGAACTTGTCGCCGAGCGCGTCGCGCGCCTTCTTGCGCAGCTCGAGGATCTTGAGCTCGCCCATCTTGTACGCGAGCGCCTGTCCGGGCCACGCGATGTAGCGATCGGTCTCGGTGCGCACTTCCTGGTCGGACAACGCCGTGTTCGAGGCGAGGAATTCGAGCGCGCGCTCGCGCGTCCAGCCCTTCGCGTGCATGCCCGTATCGACGACGAGCCGGCACGCGCGCCACATCTCGTACGACAGCCGGCCGAAGTGGTCGTAGGGCGTCTTGTACATGCCCATCTCGATACCGAGCTTCTCGGAATAGAGACCCCAGCCTTCACCGAACGCATGCGGGTAGTAGTCGAGCCGGAACGGCGGGACGTTCTCGAGCTCGCGCGCGATCGAGCCCTGGAGATGATGACCCGGCACGGCCTCGTGCAACGCGAGCGCCGTCAAGGAATAGAACGGACGCTTGTCGAGCGCGAACGTGTTCACCCAGAACTCGCCGCCCGTCGTGCCGCCGATGGGCGGCGGCGAATAGCGGCCGCCCGTGTAGTTGGGCGCGAGCTCCGCGGGAACGGGCTGCACGCTATAGGGCATTCGCGGCAGCTTGCCGAAGTAGCCCGGCAATTTGCCGTCGATCTGCTTCGCGATGTAGGAGGCCCGCTCGAGCAGCTCCTGCGGAGTCTTCGCGTAAAACTGCGGATCGGTACGCAGGAACTTGAGGAATGCCGGGAAGTCGCCCGTGAAGCCGGTCTGCTTGATGACGTCATCCATCTGCGCGCGGATGCGCGCCACCTCGGCGAGCCCGATCTCGTGCACCTGGTCCGGCGTCACCTCGAGGTTCGTGAAATATTTCACGAGCTCGGCGTAGTACTCCCGGCCTTCGGGCAGCGAGCTCGCGCCGATCGTCTTGCGCGCGCCGGGTAGATAGGTCTTCGAGAAGAACGCGAGCAGGTCGCGGAACGCGGGCAGCGCCGCGGCTTCGATGGCCGCGCGGCCCTCCGTGGTGAGGCGCGTACGTGTCGCCGCGTCGATGGTGTCGGGGAAGTGCCTGAACGGCTCGAAGAACGGAGATTCCTCCGCGCTCTTGTATTGCTGGCCATCCATGACCTTGATGATTCCGGGCACGATCGCAGCCGGCAGCGTGAAACCTTCCTTGATGCCCAGCGCGAGATTCGCCGTCTGCTGCCGGAAGTAGGCCGGTATCCCGCGCAGGCGCGTGATGTAGTTCTCGTAGTCGTGCGCGTCACGCATCGCGACGCCGACCGACATGCGCATGACGTCGATGTGGAAACCTTCATCGCTCGTGAGCGGAATCCGCCATTGACGGAACGGCGCGAGCGCATTGCGATGACGCAGGACGAACCCGAAGAGGTCGTAGTTGATCTGGTCCTCGTGCGAAAGCGCGCCTCGATCGATGGCCGCGAGGCGGCGCGCGTACTCGAGATCGAGCTTGTCTTCGGCGGCGTAGGCCGCGGGTGTGGCCACGGGCAGCTTGTCGTCGAGGTCGCGCCGCCCGGTCTGGGTCGCGAACAGCGGGTCCGCGAGCTGGCGCGCGGACCATTCCTCGTCGAACAGGCGATGCAGCGATTGCGCCGGCGTGTCGGCGCGGGCCACGCCGAGTGCGGCGAGGAGGGTGAAGAGCAGCGGAGCGCGTCGGATCATGGGGCCTCGCGAATCGCAGTGCGATGGATTCCGGTATATATAATATATAGTCACGTCAACAGGGAGACTTCATGCGAGCACGGCTGGAAATTCTTTCGTTCGAGTGGCGCGCATGAGCGCGGGTATCGGCGGATCGACGGCCGAGCGCGAGTTGCGCGGCCTCACGAACCTCGCGGCGAGCGCGGTACCGGTCACCGCGGCGCAGCGCATGGCCCGGCTCGATCGCGCCCGCTCGCTCATGATCGCCGCGGGCATCGACGCCGTGCTCCTGCCCGCGGGCAGCAGTCTCTACTACTTCACGGGACTGCGCTGGAGCCCGAGCGAGCGACTCGTCGGCGCGCTGATCTCCGCGTCGGGGGCGCTCGACTACGTCTGTCCGTCGTTCGAGATCGGGACGCTCACGAATTTCGGATGTTTGCCCGGCCACATCCACGGTTGGGAAGAGCACGAGAATCCCTATGACCTCGTCGCGCGCGTGTTGTCGCGCTCGACGCCGCAGGCGCGCGTGCTGGGGCTCGACGAGGCCGCGCCATTCTTCGTCGCCGAAGGCCTGCGCGCCGCGCTCGCGCCGATCCGGCTCATCGACGCCGTTGCCGTCACCCGCGCGTGCCGTATGCACAAGTCGCGCGAGGAAATCGCGCTCATGTCGACCGCGAAGCGCATCACGCTCGAAGTGCAGCGCCGCGCCGCGCGCATTCTCGAGCCCGGCATCACGGGTACGGCCGTCAAGAAGTTCATCGATGACGCGCATCGTGCGATGAGCGGCGGCGGCTCGACGTTCTGCCTCGTCTACTTCGGTGAAGCGACCGCCTATCCACACGGCGTCGCCGAGGAGCAAGTGCTGCGCGAGGGCGACATGGTGCTCATCGACACGGGCTGCGACGTGCAGGGCTACAAGTCCGACATCACGCGCAGCTACGTTTACGGCGAGCCGACGGCGCGGCAGCGCTCCGTCTGGGATCTCGAAAAGGCTGCGCAGGCCGCGGCCTTCGAGGCGGCGCGGCCGGGAGTGGCCTGCGAAGAAGTGGACCGGGCGGCGCGGCGCGTGCTCGAGCGCGCGGGCTTCGGGCCGGGCTATCGCGTGCCGGGTCTGCCGCATCGCACGGGCCACGGCATCGGCCTCGACGTGCACGAATGGACTTATCTCGTCGAAGGCAACCGTCAACCGCTCGAGCCGGGCATGTGTTTCAGCAACGAGCCGATGATCTGCATCTACGGGGAGTTCGGCGTGCGTCTCGAAGACCACTTCTACATGGGCGAGACGGGACCGGTGTGGTTCACGCAGCCGGCGCATGCCTGCGATGCGCCGTTCGGCCCTGCGGCCTGATCAGTTCTGCGGATTTTCCTTCATGTGGTTCAAGAGGTCGTCGCGCACGCCGTTGATGTGCCCCGAGAGCAGCTTGAGCGCCTTCGCGGCCTCGCCCGATTCGCACAGCTCGATGAGCTTGATGTGTTCCTGGTGCGCGCGCTGGCGGTTCTTCTCGGCGATCGACAGCTGGATGCGCACGTAGCGATCGAGGTTGTCATGGATCTTGCGCACGAATTCCAGCGTGATCGGGCGATTCGCCGCCGCGTACAGCTCTTCGTGCAGCTTCCAGTTGAGCTCGCCCCAGCGCGCGGGCGGAGCGGAGTCCATGCGCTCGACGATCTTGCGTGCGCGCGCCACGGTGTCGGCGTTGATGTGGCCGATCGCGCGCTTGAGGAGATCGACCTCCAGCGTGGCGCGGATGTCGAAGTATTCCTCGATCTCCGCGGCCGAGAGCCGCGTGACCACCGCGCCCTTGTAGGGGACGTTGGTGATGAGTCCCTCGGACTGCAGCTGCTGGAAGGCGGCGCGCACGGGGATGTGGCTCACGCCGAGGCGGCGCGCAACTTCGTCCTGGCGCAGCTGGTGCCCCTGCGCATACGTGTTCGAGACGATGAGCTCGCGCAAGGTGTCGGCCACCTGCGCGGAGAGGGATTTTCTTTCGACGCCGATCGTACGAGCCATGCGGGCGAAATTATGCCGCTCCGGATCGCTCCGCGCGCGGGAACTTGCGGCTTCTCCGAGTCGAACGCGGCCGCGGGCAATATGAAATATCGTATATGGTAGAAAAAGACGGGGAGAAAACGATGACTAACTGGTTCGGGCGCATCGTGCGCGCAGCGGGTGCGGCATGAGCCTCGCCGCGCAGGTACTCCTGGGGCTCCTGGCCGCGCTGGCACTCTTCTATATATGGCGCTGGGTGGCCATCGAGCGCGCCCGTAAGAGCGGCGAGCCGCGGGCGCCGGGTATCGTGCGCCCGGCCATCGGCTTCGTGACCAATTTCTTCGATACGCTCGGGGTCGGCTCGTTCGCGCCGACGACCGCGATCTTCAAACTACTGAAGCTCGTGCCCGACGAGAAGATCCCGGGCAGCCTGAATTCCGGGCACGCGTTGCCCACCGTCGCCCAGGCTCTGATCTTCATCGCGGCTGTCACCGTCGATCCGCTCACGCTCGTGCTCATGGTCGCGGCTGCCGTGGTGGGTGCCTTCTTCGGCGCGGGCATCGTTTCGCGGCTGCCGCGCCGCGCGATCCAGGTCGGCATGGGCGTCGCGCTCGCGATCGCGGCGCTGCTCTACGTGCTCGCGAACCTCGGGCTGATTCCGGCAGGTGGCGATGCGGTCGCGCTGCGCGGCGGCGTGCTCATCTTCGCGGTAGCCGTGAATCTCGTGCTGGGCGCGCTCATGACGCTCGGTGTGGGGCTGTATGCGCCGTGCCTGATCCTCGTGAGCATGCTCGGCATGAATCCCATCGCGGCTTTTCCGATCATGATGGGCTCGTGCGCTTTCCTCATGCCGGTCGCGGGATTGCGATTCGTGAAGGCCGCGACTTACGACGCTCGCGCGGCCATCGGCCTCGCCATCGGCGGCATTCCGGGCGTGCTCATCGCAGCGCTCATCGTGAAATCGCTGCCGATGGAGACGTTGCGCTGGCTCGTCGTGGTGGTGGTGCTCTATGCCGCGATCGCGATGCTCAATGCGGCGCGCAAGTCGAGCGCGGCGCCTACGGACTCAACCAAACCGGGCTAGATCGAACGCCGAGATGTCGTGGCGTGGCGTCCGGCCCGCCACGAGATCGGCGACGGCGTTGGCCGTGACGCCCGACAGCGTGAGACCGATGTGCTGGTGGCCGAACGCGTAGTACACCTGCGGTACGTCGCGCACGCGCCCGATCGCGGGTAGATAGTCCGGCAGGCACGGACGGGGGCCGACCCAGCTCGCTGACGTTTCGTCGCAGGCATAGCCGAGCTTGCGGACCGTCGCGCGCAGCCACGCGGGCTTGGCAGGATCCGGCGGTGCCGCGGTGCCCGCGAATTCCATGAAACTCGTCGCGCGCACGCGTCCCTGCATCGGCGTGACGACGATCTTCTCGTTGGAATAGAGGATCGGCGCCTCGACGAGCGGGACCGCCCCGGGCATCTGGATGTGATAGCCGCGCGCCGCCTCGAGCGGCGCCTTGAGTCCGAAGCGCCGCATGAGTGGTGCGGACCACACGCCCGCGCAAACCATCGCCGAGCGCGTGCGCACGGTCGAGTCTTCACAGACGACGTCGACGTGTCCGTCGGTCGGCCGGATGTCGCGCGCGGTGCCGCGCACGACGGTCGCGCCATGCTTGCGCGCCGCGTCGACGAATGCACGGACCACCTCGAGCGGGTCGACCACGTGTGCGCACTTCGGGAAGTACAAGCCGGCTGCGGAGCCGGCATGCGCGTTGCGACGGGCCGCCTCCACGAGATCACGCGGTGCGGCCTCCGTCGGAACTTCGAGCGCCGCCATTGCGGCCGCCTGGTCGCGTGACTGGCGTTCGACGTCGCCGCGCAGCCAGATCTCGTAGTGCCCATGCTGCCGGATGAGGTCGGGACGGCCCGCGTCGCGCAGCAGGCCCATGAGCTCGGGCACGGCCGGACGTACGAAGGGCGCGAGCTTCGCGGTGCCCTCGGGACGACGGAAAGCCGCGCCGGCGAAACGCAGCGCCCAGGGCGCGAACTTCGCGAGCCGGCGCGCCGGGATGTCGAGCACGCCGCCGAACGCGACGAGCTCGCGCCAGAAACCGAACAGCAGGGACGGCGAGGGCAGCGGCTCCACGAGCTCGGTCGCGACGTGGCCCGCGTTGCCGAAGCTCGCACCGCCTTCGCCGGGCGGCGCCGGGTCGACGAGCGTGACCTGACGTCCCTCGCGCGCGAGGGCGTACGCGATCGACGCGCCGATGACGCCAGCGCCGACGATTGCGATCGAATCTTGCTCCGCCATTCGGCTACCGTATACGATCTACGTCGCTTAGGAAACTCCGGCCATGCAGAAACTGCGCATCATCGATTCCCATACGGGCGGCGAGCCCACGCGTCTCGTCGTCGAAGGCGGGCCCGATCTCGGCGCGGGCCCGTTGTCGGAGCGCGTCGCGCGCTTCCGCGAGAAGTTCGACGGGTTCCGCTCGGCCGTCGTCAACGAGCCGCGCGGCTCCGACGTGCTCGTCGGTGCGCTGCTGTGCGAGCCGCACGCGCCCGACTGTTCGCTCGGCGTCATCTACTTCAACAACGTCGGCTATCTCGGGATGTGCGGCCACGGCACCATCGGCCTCGTCGCCTCGCTCGCGCACGCGGGGCGTCTCGCGCCCGGCGTCGTGCGCATCGATACGCCCGTGGGGCCGGTGCGGGCCGAGCTGCGCGCCGATGGCGTGGTCGAAGTCGACAACGTGCCTAGCTACCGCAAGGCGGGGGCCGTCGGCGTCGACGTGCCCGGCATCGGCCGGGTCACGGGCGACGTCGCGTGGGGCGGCAACTGGTTCTTTCTCGTGGCCGGACACGGCCAGAAGCTCGCGCTCGACAACGTCGAAGCGCTCACCGATTACACCTGGCGCGTGCGCGCCGCCGTGAATGCGCAGGGGTATCCCGACGTCGATCACGTCGAGTTGTTCGCCGATCCGCCGGCCGGAACCGCCGACAGCCGCAATTTCGTGCTGTGTCCGGGCAAGGCGTACGACCGCTCGCCGTGCGGCACCGGCACGAGCGCGAAGCTCGCGTGCCTCGCGGCGGCGGGCGACCTCGCCGAAGGCGAGGAGTGGACGCAGGAAAGCGTGATCGGCAGCAGTTTCACGGGCCGATTCCGCTGGCTCGATCGTGCGCTGGGCACCGTGCAGCCGACCATCGCGGGACGCGCGTACGTCACCGCCGAGAGCACGCTGCTGCTCGATCCCGCGGATCCGTATCGGTGGGGCATCCGTTGAACGCGCCGCTCGTGCGCACGATGAGCGCGCAGATCGTCACGCGTATCCGCGACAAGATCCTGGCCGGCGAATACGCGCCGGGCTCCGCGCTGTTGCAGGACTCGATCGCCGCGGAGTTCGGAGTCAGCAAGATTCCCGTGCGCGAGGCGCTCGTGCGCCTGCGCTCCGAAGGGCTCATCGACATCGAAGCCCACCGCGGCTTTCGCGTGCGGCCGCTGCTCGAGAGCGAGGTCGACGAGGTGTTCAAGCTGCGGCTGGCGCTCGAGCCCACTGCGGTCAGCGAGGGCGCACGCATCGCGAAGCCCGGCGACCACGCCGCGGCGCGCGAATCGCTGCGTGCCCTCAACGCGGCGCTGGCCGCGAAGGCACTGGCCGACATCGGCACGCTCAACAGCGCGTTCCACCTCGCGCTCATCGTGCCGAAGCGGCAACCCGTGACGTACGAAACGCTGTCGCGACTGCACACGATGTCGCAGCGGTACGTGCGCATGCACCTGGCGATTGCGGGGCGCGGCCGGCGCGCAACGCGCGAGCACAACGCGCTCTACGAAGCCTGGGCGGGCGGTGATTCACGGGGAGCCGGGCGTCAGACGCAGGCTCATATCGAGGAGACCCGCGACGAGCTGGCGCAATCCCTCGCGCGTAAGTAGCTGAAATCAGGGAAAATGCGCGCCTGGTGCCCGGAAGAGGACTCGAACCTCCACGGTGTTACCCGCTAGTACCTGAAACTAGTGCGTCTACCAATTCCGCCACCCGGGCAGGGTGCGAAGAGCGGCGAAAGGTACGCACCGCTTTGTAAGCTGTCAATCGAAGGCGCGCGAGCGCCAATCCAAAGGAAAAGTTTGAAACGTCGACATGAAAAATCGCGCGGCCGGCATCCGAGCCAGCGCCGCGAACATCACTCTGCAACGCGCCGCGCAGCGAGCTCCACGCCGCTCGCGCCGCGCACCTTCGGCAATTCCGCCGAAGGCGTCGTGAGCGCCAATCGCGCGGGCTTCGGCTTCGTGCGCGTCACGGGCCACGAAGAGGCCATCTTCCTGCCGCCCCCGCAGATGGCCGGCGTGATGCACGGCGATCGCGTGCGCGTCTCGGTCGAACGTGGCCGCGACGGTCGCTACTCGGGCAAGCTCGAGAAGATCCTCGAGCACGCGACGAAGTCGTTCGTCGGCACACTCGAAGTCCACGGCCGCTCCGCGTTCGTCACGGCGGCCGACCGCCGCATCGGGATGCGCTGCTTCGTGCCGCCCGGCGAGCTCGCGGGCGGGAAGCACGGCGACTGGGTCATCGCGCAGGTCACGCGCTACGCCGGACAGGGCGCGACGCCGCAGGCGCGCATCACGCGGCGACTCGATCCGGAGCAGCCGGTCGACCTCGCGTGCGAGGCCGCGATCGCGCGCTTCGACCTGCCGGGCGAGTTCACACCCGAAGCGATCCGCGAAGCGCAGGCCTACGGAACAGAGGTCGACCCGGCCGAAGCCGCGCGACGCGTCGACCTGCGCGGCCTGCCGCTCGTCACGATCGACGGCGAAGACGCCAAGGACTTCGACGACGCGGTGTACGCGGAGCCGCACGCCAAGGGATTCAGGCTCATCGTCGCGATCGCCGACGTGAGCTTCTACGTGCGTCGCGGCACGGCGCTCGACGCCTGCGCGCGCGAACGCGGCACGAGCGTGTATTTCCCGAGCCGCGTGATCCCGATGCTGCCGTTCCAGCTGTCGAACGTGCTGTGCTCGCTGCAACCCAACGTCGACCGGCTGTGTTTCGCGGCGGACATGATCGTCTCGAAGAGTGGAGTGCTGCTCGAGGCTTCCTTCTATCCGGCCGTGATGCGTTCGGCGCATCGCCTCACCTACACGAAGGCGTTCGCGGCGCTGTTCGAAGGACGGCCCGAGGTGCGCGCGGAGCTCGGTGGCCTCGCCGACAAACTACTGCCGCTGCTCGACGTGTACCGAGCGCTGCTCAAGGCGCGCCACAAGCGCGGCGCGCTCGAGTTCGATGCGGCCGAGGCGGAGATCGACATCGACGCCGCGGGCCGCATCCAGCGCGTGTTCCTCTACGAACGCAACGAGGCGCACAAGCTCATCGAGGAGTGCATGATCCTCGCGAACGTCGCCGTGGCGCGCGAGCTCGAGTCGCGCCGCATCGGCACGCTGTACCGCGTGCACGGCAAGCCCGAGGAAAAGAAGCTCGACGTGCTGCTCGAAACGCTGAACGCACTCGGCGTCGCGGCGGAGCTGCCCGAGGACGTGACGCCGCGCGACATGCGCGCGATCACGGACCGCTTCCCGACCGGCGAACAGCGTCCCTTCCTCGAGTCGCTCGTCGTGCGCTCGATGCAGCAGGCCGTCTATCAACCCGAGAACATCGGCCATTTCGGTCTCGCGCTCGGGCACTACGCGCATTTCACGTCGCCGATCCGTCGTTATCCCGATCTCGTCGTGCATCGCACGTTGCGGTCGCTGCTCTCGGACATCGATGCGTATGGTCAGCGCTACGACGGCGCGCAGCTCGCGCTCGCGGGCGCGGAGCTCACGCAGCTCGAGAAACGTGCCGACGAGTCCGATCGCTATGTTTCGGCCTGGCTCAAGTGCGTGTACCTGCGCGATCGCATCGGGCAGACCTTCGAGGGTCTCGTCACGACCGTCGTCGAGTTCGGCGCGTTCGTGCAGCTCACGTCCGTCGGCGCCGACGGTCTCCTGCACATCGACAACCTGCGCGATGACGAGTACACGATGGAGCCGGGCGGCCGCGCCTGGGTCGGGCGCACGAGCAAGCGCCGGATTGGCATGGGTACGCGCGTCCACGTGATCGTGACGAGCGTGAATCCGATCGAAGGGCTCATCGATCTCGAGCTCGTCGAGATCGAGAAGGGCGACGAGTGCAGGCCGCAGAAGTCGCCGCATCGGTCGAGCGGTCGGCCCGACAAGCCGCCGCGCGCCGCGAAGAACGGCAGGAACAAGGGCAGGGGCAAGTAGATTGAGCGAGAAGGTTTACGGCCTGCATGCCGTGCGCGCGCTGCTGCTGCGGCACGCCGCGCGCGTCGGAGTCGTGACGCTCGCGGAGCACCGCGGCGATCCGAAGATCGCCGATCTCGAGAA
>Ga0081455_10008026_pt1 | contig 11029 bp, 8 predicted proteins | sample TabmetS3T2R1_FD_70207 | JGI IMG/M metagenome (GOLD analysis project Ga0081455, IMG submission 70207) | Tabebuia heterophylla rhizosphere microbial communities from the University of Puerto Rico - S3T2R1 | ecosystem: Host-associated > Plants > Roots > Rhizosphere ... | reverse complement strand
GTTCAACTCGACGCGCATGCACCTTCGTACGCATGTCCGCGACAGTCACCGTGGCCGCTATCAGCACGGCGACAGCGAATATGTCGACGGCATGATCGAGCATGACGAGACCATCGGGTCTCTGCTCAAGGCGCTGGACGATCTTGGCGTCGCCAACAACACCGTCGTTGTCTACACCAGCGACAACGGCCCGCACATGAATACATGGCCGGACGGCGCCATGACATGGTTCCGCTCGGAGAAGAACACGAACTGGGAGGGCGCATTCCGCGTGCCGTGTCTGGTGCGCTGGCCGGGCACGATCCAGCCCGGCACGATCACCAACCAGCTCATGAGCCACAATGACTGGATTCCGACGCTTTGCGCGATCGCGGGTGAACCGGACATCGTCAACAAGTTGAAGGCAGGCTACACGGCCAACGGCATCAACTACAAGGTCCACCTCGACGGCTTCGACCAATCTGGCTTCCTGCGCGCGGTTCGCGGGACGGCAGGCAACAACAACGACGCCAAGAGCGCCCGCGACAAGTTCTTCTATTCCGACGATGACGGCTTGCTGGTATCCTATCGCAAAGGCGACATTAAGTACGTCTTTTCCGAGCAGCGGAAGGAGGGAACGATGGGCGTTTGGGCGGAGCCTTTCACCACGCTACGGCTGCAAAAGATTTACAATCTGATGCAAGATCCATACGAACGCGCCGATATTACCTCTAATACTTATTGGGACTGGAACCTGAATGAGGTTGGCGCGGCTTACGGAATGATGGACGACGTCTTCAAGTTCGTTGCAACCTTTAAGGAATTTCCACCGCGTTCTTTCCCGCCCAGCTTTAATCCAGCCAACATTATGGAAAGCACGCTAAAAGGAATCAAAGTTGAGAGAAAAATGCGCGAAGTGTTTCCATTACCAGCCGGAGCCGACGGCAAACCGAAGGAGTAATGAAGCCGCTCCGCCCGTGCAAGTCGTAGGCAGCAGCATCGAGCAGGAGTAACTGAATATGAAAACAAAACTGATTGCAGTCGCACTTTCAATCTTAACTGCAGCTCTTTCGGCAGCGAGCTCGTTCGGACAAGCAAAGAAGCCAAACATCCTCGTCATCTGGGGCGACGACATCGGATGGTACAACCCGAGTATCTACAACCGTGGAGATATGGGATACTGGACGCCGAACATCGACCGCATCGGCAAGGAAGGAGCCATGTTTACCTGCTGGTACGGTCAGCAAAGCTGCACCGCGGGCCGCGCTGCCTTCATAACCGGTCAATCGCCCATTCGCACTGGCCTAACAAAAGTAGGTTTGCCCGGCGCCGATGTCGGCCTGAGTGCTAAGGATCCGACTATCGCAGAACTGCTCAAGCCACTGGGTTATGCGACCGGTCAATTCGGAAAAAATCACCTCGGTGATAAGGATGAATTCCTGCCGACCAAGCACGGCTTTGATGAATTCTTCGGTAATCTATATCACCTCAATGCAGAGGAGGAACCTGAGAACCCGGACTATCCCAAAGACCCCAACTTCAAGAAACGTTTCGGTCCCCGCGGAGTTCTCAAATGCACGGCTGACGGCAAGGTCGAGGACACCGGCCCGCTAACTAAGAAGCGCATGGAAACGGTGGACGAAGAATTCCTCGCCGCAGCGCTCGATTTCATGGATCGCCAGCAAAAGGCCGGCAAACCGTTCTTCGTCTGGTTCAACAGCACGCGCATGCATGTCTTCACCCACCTCAAGGCCGAGTCACAGGGCAAGACTGGCCTCGGCACTTACCCCGACGGCATGGTGGAGCACGACGGCATGGTTGGTCAATTACTCAAGAAACTTGACGATCTTGGGATCGCCGATAACACGATCGTGGTCTACGGCACGGACAACGGTGCTGAGGTGATGTCATGGCCCGACGGCGGTACGACCCCGTACCGTGGTGAGAAGGCGACCAACTGGGAAGGCGGCTACCGGACCCCATGCTTGATTCGTTGGCCGGGCGTGATCAAGCCGGGTACTATCTACAATGACTTCTTTGCTCATGAGGACTTCCTGCCAACTTTCTCCGCGGCGGCCGGTGACCCCGATGTCGTGGCCAAGTGCGCCAAGGGCTATGCGGTGGGTGGCAAGACCTTCAAAGTCCACCTCGACGGATATAACCTGATGCCCTTCTTCAAGGGCGACGTCAAAGAATCGCCACGGAAGGAGTTTCTCTACTGGAGCGACGACGGAGACCTGTTCGCGGTCCGCCTCAACCAGTGGAAGATTTCTTTCATCGAGCAATACCACACGGGTCTCGACGTCTGGAGGAAGGGCTTCGAGCGTCTCCGCATTCCGAATCTCTACAACCTGCGCGCCGACCCGTTTGAACGCGGAACTGAATCGGCTGCGTACGACTGGGACTATTTCGCTCCTCGCGGGTTCGTCATCGTGCCGGCGCAAGCCGTCGTTGGTAAATGGCTTGAGAGCTTTAAGGAATATCCCATCCGCCAAAAACCGGCGAGCTTCAACCTCGACGAGGTAATGAGCAAGTTACAGGAAGCAGGCAAGGGGAGCAATTGATGTCGAACAGCATTCGCGCAATAACGAACAAGTCCGATCTCTTTAACGAAAAATAACAATCAACGATTACTTTCGCCATGGCGGCCGGTAGCGTGAGGCGAGTGCACACCGCAAGCCAATGAAAGGCGGGCAACAGCATTGGAAAAGGGGCGACGCTGAGGCCGATGACCAAGGCGCAGCCTCGAAGATCGGAACCTTCAGCGATGCGCTCATGGCAGAGGCGAAGCAGAAAGCTGGATCGTCATCAGCATGAGAGACGATTGGAAAACGATTTTCCCACTCGCGAAATGAATCTTTTTTCTAACCAAAGAACCCAAACATGAAACTTACAAAACTTACGCTGACCTTTGCGTTGGCGGCACTCGTTGCACGGACATCCTTGGTGCCATCAATCCGCGCGGCTGAAAATGTTGCGCCCTCTCCCTCGCTCAGTATGCCCAGTGTGCTGCCGCGCCCCGACTTCCACTTCCCAGGAAACGTCGGCCGCACTTATCAAGACTCCGATCCACCGCAATTCCCGCAGCCGGTGCAGGCGCCGAAAGGTGCGCCGAACGTTCTACTCATTCTGATCGATGATGTTGGCTTCGGACAATTCAGCACTTTCGGCGGCGGCGTCCCGTCGCCCACGATGGACAAGCTGGCAGCAGAAGGATTGAGATATAATCGCTTTCACACGACCGCACTCTGTTCGCCGACGCGCGCTGCGCTTATCACCGGGCGTAACCATCACTCCACCTCGTTCGGCTCAATCAGTGAAGCCGCGACCGGATACGACGGCTACGTCTGCGTTATGCCGAGGGAAACCGGTACCATTGGCGAAGTGCTACGGCAAAACGGCTATATGACCGCGTGGATTGGCAAAAATCACAATACGCCGACCTGGGAATCGAGCGCCGCCGGTCCGTTCGATCACTGGGTGAACGGGCTCGGCTTCGATTATTTCTACGGCTTCAACGCGGGCGACATGGACCACTGGCATCCGACGCTGTTCGAGAACCGCAACCTAGTACCGGCAGCAACTGATCCGAACTACTACCTGACGACTGACCTGGCTGATCACGCCGTCGCCTGGGTGCGAAAGGTGAAAAGCATCGCGCCGGATCGGCCGTTCTTCCTTTATGTCGCGCCCGGCGCGACTCACTCGCCGCACCAGGTTCCCAAGGATTGGATCGACAAGTTCAAAGGTAAGTTCGACATGGGCTGGGACAAGTATCGCGAAGAAACCCTGGAGCGGCAGAAGAAGCTCGGCGTTATTCCGCCGGATACAAAGCTGACAGTCCGCTCTCAAGGTTTGCCTGCCTGGGACTCACTTAATGCCGATCAAAAGCGCCTTTACGCGCACATGATGGAAGTGTTCGCGGCTTACGGCGCGGCATGTGACTACGAGATGGGCCGCGTAGTCGATGCCGTGAAGCAACTGCCCGACGCCAATAACACCATCATTATCTATATAGCAGGCGACAACGGTTCCAGCGCCGAGGGCGGCCTCGAGGGATCGGTGAACGAGAACCTTTTCTTCAACGGCTTCGTTGAGAAATGGCAGGACAACCTGAAGGTCATCGACGAGCTAGGCGGCCCCAAGCATTTCAATCACTTTCCGAGTGCCTGGGCGCATGCCATGGACACGCCGTTCCAGTGGACCAAACAGATCGCCAGTCACTTCGGCGGCACGCGCAACCCGATGATTATTTCGTGGCCAGCGAAGATCAAAGAGCGCGGCGGACTTCGGAGCCAGTTCATCCACACGATCGACATTGTGCCTACGCTTTATGAAGTGATCGGCATTACTCCGCCGCAAATGCTGAATGGAATCACGCAGCGACCGATCGAAGGGATCAGCTTCGCCGATACTTTCACTGACGCGAAAGCAAAGGAACACCGTCGCACCCAATACTTCGAGATGGGCGCCTGCCGCGGTCTCTATCACGACGGTTGGATGGCGTCGGCGATCTCGTTCGTGCCGTGGCAACCGGTGCGGGGCGCCTTCGACCCAGACAAACAGAAGTGGGAACTTTATAACATCAATCAGGACTTCTCGCAGGCTAACGATCTGGCTGCGTCGAATCCGCAAAAGCTGCGTGAGCTGCAGGATCTCTGGTGGGCCGAGGCGGCGAAATACCACGTCCTGCCGCTGGACTGGCGCGTGCAGGAGCGGTTGAACTCCGAGCTGGCGGGCCGGCCGACCCTCGGCGGGAAGGATCAAAAGGTTTTTGCCTATTATCCCGGACAGATCGGTCTGCCGAAGGACGCAGCCCCGCGGGTGCTCAATCGCTCGTGGACGATCACCGCCGATCTTGAAATTCCCGAGAGCGGCGCCGAAGGGATGATTACGACGAACGGCGGCAATGTCGGTGGTTACGGCTTGTATGTCCGCGATGGTAAACCAACCTTTGTTTATAACTACCTGTCGCTTGAACAGCCGACGTTAGTCGGCCGCGATCCACTCCCGAAAGGCAAGGTAAAGCTGGTGTTAGATTTCGCTTACCAAGGCAAACCCGGCGAGTTTGGCAAAGGCGCGACGGTGACCATGTCGGTCAACGGGACAAAGGTCGGCGAAGAGCAACTGACCCGGACCATCCCGGCGCAGATTTCGCTGAACGAAGGGATGGACATTGGTGAAGACGTTGGTTCTCCGGTTGATTTCACCTACAACCCGCCGTTCAAGTTCACGGGCAAGATCGAGAAGGTAACTTACGAACTTAAATAGCCTCGAAGGAAGGAAGGCAAACATGGAAACCACACACATGCACACCAGACTCGTTTGCCTTGTGCTGGCACTCGCCATGTTCCAGTCGCTCGCACCTGCAGCCGAGCCTTATCAGTTTAAGCAGGACTACCCGACGCCGGAAACCGTCCAGAAGGCCTACGACGACCTGGACCTTAATCGCGCCCTCGCAGCGTATCGGGCCTTCTATCCGACAGTCTCCGGCGCAGCGATCTTTAAGGGCACGATGAAAGTCGGCGTCGTGCCCAACAAGCGGTTCGGTATGATGGACACGCAGCCGCGGCACGTCGGGTTCACGTTGAACTCCGATACGCCGTACGGCGCAATTCTGCTGGATCTGTCGGCGACCGGGCCGCTGGTGATCGAGGTGCCGCCGGGGCCGTTGCTGGGCGCGGCGCTGGACATCAACCAGCGGTGGATCGCCGACATGGGCATCCCTGGCCCCGACGCAGGGAAAGGTGGCAAGCACCTGCTGCTCCCGCCAGGCTACGGCGGGGACGTGCCGAAAGAGGGGTATTACGTCGCGCGCGCGACGAGCAAGCGCGTGATCGCGGCTATGCGATCGTTGCCAGAGAAGGGTGATGTCCCCGGTGCGATGAAGCGGCTGACGGCGATCAAGGTCTACCCGCTGCATCCGACGGCCGATTGGAAAGGGCCGGCCTGGTTCGACATGACCGGCCCCCCGCAGAACACAACGCCGGTGGCGTGGGAGGACAACCTCCAGTTCTGGAAAGAGCTGCACGAGGTGATTGACACCGATCCACCAGTCGAGGCGTACCGCGAACACTACGGCACGCTGGCGAGCCTGGGCATCGAGAAGGGCAAGCCGTTCGCGCCGGACGAGCGCATGACGGGCATCCTCGAACGCGCCGCCAAGCTCGGCTGCGCGCAGATGCGCGTGGAATCCTTTGCCGATCGCCGGCCGGATCGCGTGGTCTGGCCCGACCGGCAATGGCAATGGGCAAGTCTTCGCTATGAGAACGGTTCCTTCGACGCCGCTAACTACACCGACAGTTATGCGCGCGAGAAATGGTTCTTCCAAGCGGTCGCCGCCTCGCCGGCGATGTTCAAACGCGACGCGACGGCCGGCTCACTCTACTGGCTCGGTTTGCGCGATAAGAGTGGCAACTACCTCGACGGCGGTAAGACGTACAAGCTCGCCGTGCCCCAGCCGGTGCCGGCGCGGCTCTTTTGGTCGGTCACGGTTTACGATGCGGAAACGCGCAGCCAGGTGCAGACGGATCAGGGCAAGGCGGCATTAAGGTCGTTGTTCGAGCTGAAAGACGTCCCGAAGACCGGCGCCACCGACCTCTATTTCGGCCCGCAGGCCCCCGCTGACCAGGAAAGCCGATGGATCAAGACCGTTCCTGGCAAGGGCTGGTTCGCCTACATCCGCATCTACGGTCCGGAGGAGCCGGCTGCGTTCGACAGGTCGTGGAAGCCGGGGGATTTCGAAGAAGTGAAGTGAAAGGAAGTAACGAGTGATAAGTGATAAGTCACAAAACAATGAGGAAGCTAGTCATCTACTCGTTAGGTATCGGACTTTTCTCAGTAGTGCAGCGCTTAGGCAGGAAGTTCTAATAAGACAACAATGAAAGTTAAGTTAACACTTGTCGCAATTGCCTTAGTTCCAATCCTCGGATCGACGCCAAGTGCGCTCGCTGTAGAAGGCGGCCTGGGGCGACCGATTTCCGGCATGCAGATCGCGCCGTTCGCCGGAGTGATCCCACCGGAACCGGGGTTCGCAGTGGCTACTGGTGAAACCTATTACACCGGCTCCATTGGCGGGGGTCTAAACGTGCCGATAGCTGGTCTTCTGGTGGCGAATGTCGATGTGAAAGCGTCGTTTACGCCAATTGAATTGCTCTACATCTGGCCCACACCAACAAAAACGTGGAACTTCGCATCGGTAGTCACATTTCCGTTGGCTTGGGTTGAGTGCGAGGCAAACGTTTCCCTTGGGCCGTTCTCGGTCCGGAAAAAAGATAGTATCTTTGGGTTGTACGACCTGGCTTTCACTCCCATCATAGCTAGTCATCACTTTAGCGAGACTGATCACCTCGCCTTCACTTTCACGTTTTGGGCACCAACGGGATCGTACGAAAAAGGTAAGCTGGCCAACCTTAGCCTGAACGATTGGACGTTCATTCCCGGCATGGCCTACACAAAAATCATTCCTGACGTGAACATTGAATTAACTGGCATGTGGGACATGGACTTTTACACGGACGATCCAGCCACGCGTTATCACAGCGGGATCCAGTCCGACCTCGAAGCGTTGGCGATCAAGCGGTTCAAGAACGGTTTTGGTATCGGGTGTGTAGGAAGCTGGATCCAGCAGCTTACCGATGACTCAGGGGCGCCTGCCCAGCTCAACGGATTTGTTGGGCGTGCTTTCGGCATCGGCCCGATCGTTACTTACTCAACTAAGATTGGTAAGAGCCACCTCGATTTCAACGCGCGCTGGATCCACGACTTCTACGTTCGCCACGCGGTTTCGGGCAACGGGTTCAGCCTCAATGCGAGCTTGAAGTTCTGAGCATGCTCCCAATTATCTCCGATTTTTCAGGTAAGGTCGTGCTCGTTACCGGCGGGAGCAGTGGGATCGGCAAAGCGACATCGCTTCTGTTTGCACGCTACGGCGCAAAAGTTGTGATTGGCGATATCAATCCGGCGGGCGTCGAGACCGCCGAGATGATCAAACGGGAGCGAGGTGAGGCAATTTTCATCCAGACGGATGTATGTGTTGCGGAACAGGTAGAAAATCTCGTCGCTGCGGCGGTGAAAACCTACGGCGGTTTACATTGTGCATTTAACAACGCCGGCGTCCTCCCCGCCATGGCGTTTCTGGCTGATACAGAGGAGTCAACATTCGACAAGACTTTCGCCGTCGATGTAAAGGGCGTTTTTCTGGCCATGAAATACGAAATTCAGCAGATGCTGCAGACCGGCGGCGGCGCGATTGTCAACAATGCTTCGATTGCCGGAATAATCGCCGAACGCGGCATTAGCGCCTACGTAGCAGCCAAACACGCGGTCATTGGCTTAACCAAGGCGGCTGCCGTGGAATACGCAGACCAGAAGATCCGCATTAACGCGCTGGCTCCGGGCTTGGTGGAAACTCCTATGACGAAACAGTGGTTCGACGATCCGACAATGCGCGGGTTTTTCCTGGCGAATTCACCAATTGGCCGTTTTGCGCAACCGGAAGAGGTCGCCAGCATGGTGCTGTTCCTGTGTTCCGGCCTCGCTTCGTTCGCCGTCGGCCACACATTCGCCGTGGACGGCGGTTACACGGCTCGTTAGGGGCGCCGTTGGACCAAAGTCCTATAGCGCGACGAACTGATCTTTGAGATCGTTAACGGGGCGGATCGCATCCGCCACGTTTCACGATTTATGCGGGCCAAAGTCACATTTCTTGTCCTGGCTCTGATGCCGGGGAGTCGCACGTTCGCTGAAAGCTTTTCGGTGGAGAACTTGAGAAGTGAACAAATATGAGAACAAAATTTATTATCTACTCGTTAGGTATCGCACTTAATATCATCAATGCGACTTGGGCGCAGTCGCCCTCGCCATCGGTCGACGCCAGCCCCGTCACCGTATTTTCCAATGTGCGTATTTTCGACGGAAAATCAGGCAAACTCTCCGCGCCTTCGAACGTGCTCGTGCGTGGTAACGTTATCGAAAAGATCTCGATCACGCCGATTCCCACCGATCGTCGCGCGGATACCGTGCTCATTGACGGCGGCGGGCGTACGCTGATGCCGGGGCTGATTGACAATCACTGGCACACGATGATGGCACGGCCGTCGGTGGCTCAGTTGCTCAACGGCGACGTTGGCCACCTCTACCTCGTGGCCGGCGCAGAGGCTAACGACACGCTGATGCGGGGTTTCACGACCATTCGCGACCTGGGCGGTCCGTCGTTTGGGCTCAAGCAAGCGATCGACGAGGGCACCATAATCGGTCCACGCATCTTCCCATCCGGTGCCATGATCACCGTCACCAGCGGTCACGGCGATTTCCGCCAACCCTGGGAATTGCCGCGTGTCGTCGGCGCGCCATTGAGTCGCGGCGAGCAGCTCGGGGCCGCCATGATCGCCGACAGTCCGGATGAGGTCCGCGTGCGAGTGCGCGAGCAGCTCATGCAGGGTGCATCGCAGATCAAGCTGACGGCGGGCGGAGGGGTAGCGTCACCGCACAGCCCGCTTGATGTTACCGCCTTCACCTTGGAAGAACTGCAGGCGGCCGTCGAAGCTGCGAGCAATTGGGGGACCTATGTAACCGTTCATGCCTACACGCCCGAGTCGATCCAGCGATCGATCGCCGCCGGCGTCAAGTGCATCGAACATGGCCATCTGATGGACGAGGCGACCGCCAAACTGATGGCCGACAAGGGTATCTGGTTGAGCATGCAGGCGCTCCCCGACGAATTGGCTGAGGCGTTCCCGCCAGGCTCGTTCGAGCGGGAAAAGGCGGCGGAGGTGTTCGCCGGAACGGACACGACCTACAAGCTGGCCAAAAAGTACAACATCAAGACAGCCTGGGGCACCGACGTATTGTTTTCTGCGGCGCTGGCGCGGCAGCAGGGGGCGCTGTTGACCAAGCTGGTCCAATGGTACACGCCGGCTGAGGTGCTGATCAAGGCGACCTCGACCAACGCCCAACTACTCGCCCTCTCCGGAAAACGCAATCCATACCCTGGCAAGCTGGGCGTCGTTGAAGAAGGCGCGCTTGCGGATCTCCTGTTAGTGGAGGGCGATCCGCTCGCAAACATCAAACTGCTCGAGGACCCGGGGAAGAACTTTGTCGTAATCATGAAAGATGGGAAAATCCATAAGAACACGCTTTCAAAGTGATGGGAAGGTTAGCGGACATCGAGAATCAAGTGACTTATGAGCCCGTCTTCGTTCTCGATTGTGTCGTCGAGTTTTGGAGGACGAGAACGAGGACGAACGACGAGGAGGAGCTAACAAATGAAAACATTGACTGATTTCTTAAGGATGACCCTGGTTGGCGGCCTGCTGGTTGTGCTGCCGCTTTGGGTAAGCTTGTTACTGCTACTCAAAGCGATCAAAGCTGCCTTGGCAGTTCTGCAGCCGATCGCAAAGCTAGTGCCTCAAAAATTCGTGCACCACGACGTAGTGGCCTTTTGTCTGTTGGTCTTGATTTGTTTCGGCGTCGGTTTGGTGGTTCGCACAGAACTAGGCAAACGCATCGGTGATTGGCTCGAGCAACACCTGCTTGGAAGACTCCCCGGTTTTTCGATTATCCGAGGCATGATTGGACAGTTCGCTGGAGAGAAAGACGAGCAGTCATTCGAGCCCGCGCTGGTGGAGATCGAAGAGGCGCTTGTTCCGGCGTTCATCATCGAAAAACACGCGGACGGACAGTTCACGGGCTTCGTCTCGTCCAGCCCGACGCCGATGGCAGGGGCCATTTACATTCTGCAACCCGAACGGGTCCATCCTGTGGATCTGCCGCTTCGGAAGGCGATGGTGTGCGTGACAAAATGGGGCGCAGGCGCGGCCGAGATGCGATCCGCGATGCGTCCTAAAACGTAAAGGAAGATCGGCCTATGTAATAAAATAGTGCTCGTTCTCATTACCTCTCCTTGATAGTCTGATCAGGCACTTCGAGGATCGGCCGTTGCATTGCCATGCGGCGGTTTTGCAAGGCAATTGATGAAGAGGAGGGACGAGGACGATTAGGCAGAAAGGAAACGCCATGAAGCTTCCGCCCGACTTAGAGTTTCACGAAG
>Ga0081455_10008025_pt1 | contig 11030 bp, 8 predicted proteins | sample TabmetS3T2R1_FD_70207 | JGI IMG/M metagenome (GOLD analysis project Ga0081455, IMG submission 70207) | Tabebuia heterophylla rhizosphere microbial communities from the University of Puerto Rico - S3T2R1 | ecosystem: Host-associated > Plants > Roots > Rhizosphere ... | reverse complement strand
TTGGAACCGGCCCGCGTGAGATTTCTCGGCGCGCGCGAGTGTTTCGAACCACTCGGCGACCTCTTCGAATCCCTCTTCGCGGGCTGTGCGAGCGAAGCCGGGATACATCTCGGTGTACTCATAAGTTTCGCCCGCGATCGCAGCCTTGAGGTTCAACGGGGTGCCGCCGATCGGCTCGCCGGTATACGGATCACCGACCTCTTTTAGGAAATCGAGATGGCCGTGAGCGTGGCCGGTCTCGCCTTCAGCCGTGTCGCGGAACAGGCCGGCGATGTCCGGATAACCTTCGACGTCGGCTTGGCGCGCGAAATAGAGATAACGCCGGTTGGCTTGCGATTCGCCGGCGAAAGCATGTTTCAAGTTTTCGTGAGTCTTGGTTCCTCCAAGAGATGGCATGAAAATTCCTCTATGGAAAAAATCCCTTCGAACGGCATGAATGGGAATTATGGGATTTATGGGTCTTATAGAAGTATGAGGTTTATAAGTCCTGTACGTCCCGTTCATGCCGGTCAAGGGGCGATTTTGACAATTTCATCGCGTCGTTTTGGAAAGACGCGAGCAGTGGTTGACTAATTGTAAGAGCCAGTCGCCGAAATTCAGCGCGATTTGATCTGGCGCGGGCTCTTATTGGTCTTCCGCGGCTTCGACTGACAGGCGGCGCAAACGCCGATGAAATCGAGCCGATGCTCTTCGATCCGAAACCCGCCCAGTTTAAGAGCTTGCCCCGCGACCGACTGCAAGCCGCGTTCGACCGGAATGTCGGCGTCGGCTATGCTCCCGCAGACGCGGCAGATTAAATGGTAATGCGAATCCTTGGCGGTCTCGAAGTAGGTAGCGGCCATCCCGAAATCGAGCTCGCGCAGCCCGCCCTGCGTAACCAGCACGCGCAGATTGCGGTAAACGGTACCCAAGCTCAGACGCGGGAAGCGGCGCTTGACGAGCCTGTAGATCTCATCCGCCGTCAGATGGCCGCCATGATTCTCAATGGCCTCGAAGATCGCCTGGCGTTGTTTTGTGTTTCGGACATTCATCGATATGTTTCCAGACCCCCGCATCGTAATCAGGGCGTCAACCCTTGTCAATAACAGGAATCATTACTGATAATTTCAGACATGAAAAAAGCGGCTCCCGCGGAAGCCGCTTCGATTCTACGCGCCCGGGGGCCGTCTTTCGGACGACCGGTTTTTTAACCGGCCGTCGTGTGAAACATCGTCACACACACCCGGCCGCTACCGCTCCCGACGCCGTACCGAGGTTAAGCGGTGAACGAGCTGCCGCACCCGCATCCGCCGGTAGCGTTCGGATTGTTGAAGGTGAAGCCCGAACCCATGACGCTGTTGACGTAGTCAATCTGAACGCTCTCCAAGTACTGTGCGCTGAACATGTCAACGAAGACTCGCAGCCCGCTCGATTCGACCACCTCATCATTGGCCTGCGGCGCTTCTTCGATGTTCATCGCGTATTGGAAGCCGGAGCATCCGCCGGGCACGACGCGCACGCGCAGACCGCCTTCCATTCCTACATTTTCCGCTTCGAGGAACTTCTTGACCTCCGAAGCCGCCGAGTCAGTCAGGGTTAAAGTCATTGTCTTACTCTCCTTTGAAAAAAGTTTTCGTTCATCGCCGGTTAGTTCACCAGGCGCTTTTGTAAATTCAAGGTCATAATTGCCGTTGACTCGATATCTCAAGGCAATGATAGCCACCATCGAAAATCACGTCAATCGTCGCCGCGCGAGTCATTTCTTCATGTTGAGCACGGGCAGAGTCTTGCCCGCCTTCAACGCCTCGACGCTCACCTGAGCGGCCACGTTCTGCGCGACGGCGCGGAACGCCTTCGCCTGGGCGCTGTCGGGTCGGCTGACGACGACGGGGACTCCCAGGTCGCCGCCTTCGCGAATGTTGATCGCGATCGGGATCGCGCCGAGGAAGGGCGCTCCGTAGGCCTCGGCCAACGCCTCGCCGCCGCCATTGCCGAAGATGAAGAACTTCTCCCCGTCATTCGGGCACTCGAAATAGCTCATGTTCTCGACTATGCCCAGGATCGGCACACGCAGTTGGTCGAACATATTGTAAGCCTTGCGGACGTCGCTCAAGGCCACTTCCTGCGGCGTCGTCACCAACACCGCGCCCGCGACCGGGACTAATTGGGCCAAAGACAACTGGACGTCGCCCGTTCCCGGCGGCATGTCGACGACGAGATAATCAAGCTCGCCCCATTCGACCTGCCGCAGGAATTGCGAGACGGCCGAATGGAGCATCGGGCCTCGCCAGACGACGGCCTTGTCGCCGGGATTGAGCAGCCCGATGGACATGGTCTTCACGCCGTGATAGACGGGCGGGACTATCATCTCGCCGCGCACATTCGGCATGTCTTTGCCGCCCATCATAATCGGCACGTTCGGGCCGTAAACGTCGGTGTCGAGGATGCCCACTTTCGCGCCCATCAGTCCGAGCGACACGGCCAGATTGACCGCGACCGTAGATTTACCCACGCCGCCTTTGCCGGAACTGACCGCGACGATGTGTTTGACGCCGGCGATCTCCGCCTTGTCGATCGCGCCGCGCGCCTTCGGCACTTCCGCCTCCATCTTGACTTCGACGCGTTCGACGCCGGGCACGGCCATGACGGTCTTCTCCGCCTCGAATTTGAGCTGATCACGCACGGGACAGGCGGGCGTGGTCAGAACAAAGCGAAAGCTGACTATGCCGCCACATACTTTCACGTCGCGGATCATGTTGAGCGCGACGACGTCTTTGCGCAGGTCGGGGTCCTTGACCGCGCGCAACGCATTGAGGATTACATCCTCGGTAATTTGGGTTGTCTCAGAAGTTTGTTTACTCATATGCCATTCTTCATATTTCATAGTTCATAATTCATATCTCATATGTCATATGAGATATGTGAATTATGAACTATGAAATAAATACTAGCGTTCCGGAGCCCTTCTTGAAATCTGTGTTAGCCGTGGCGCCGCGATGCGGAAGTCGCATTTTCTCGCGCCGTCGGCGATGCGACACTCGCAAACGACCTCGCAGCCCAGGACCTCGCGGTAGACGCGCAGTTCCTCTTCGCAAACCTGTGGGTAAGCGACGGCGACGCTCTCGATCGGGCAGTTGCGCTGCCTCAAGCGATACGAACCGTCTTTCAACCGACGCGCGTCGGCAAGATAGCCTTTCGCGTTGATCTCGCCGGCCAGGCCTTTGACTCGCTCATCAAAATTCCGGCCGCCCAACTTCTCCTCAAACTGCGCGATCAATTCGTCGGCCCGCGACCGGAGCACGCGCCGCAGCGCGTCGTCGCCGAAATTGCGCCGGACTGCGGTGAGCGCCTCTTTCGCGAACTCGTCGTAAATTTGCGGGAAGAGGCGCGCCGCCTTATCCGTCAAACGGTAAATGAAGCGCGGACGCCCGCGGTCGTGACGCTCCTCTTCGAAGGTGACCAGCCCGTCGCTTTCGAGAAGTCCCAGGTGCCGCCGCACACAGACCTTCGACACTTCCAACTCCACTGCCAGGCGCCCGACGCTCATCGCGCCGTTGGCTTTGAGCAATTCAATAATCGCGCTGCGAGGTTGTTTGAGGATGTTTTCGACGGCGGCGACTGTCACGGTCTGATCATAGAAGGCGCGGTCGGATTTTGTCAACTTTTTGGTTTCCAAATTCAGAAGGCTCGCGCGCCGTGAGGACTTATTTCAATTGTGTGTACGGATCAGTACCGCGAGCGGTAGCGAGCGCTCTTCACGTTATGTCACGCTCGCTACCGCTCGCGGTACTGATCCGGCGAGCCTTATCTGCCGTCGCCCACCAACACGAATCCCGCCCAATAAAACGGATGTCTCGTCTCCGGGTTCTTCATCATCTTCAAAGCCGCCTGTCGCAACGCTTCGGCCTTCGTCGCCTTCGATTTCGCGGACGCCGGCGAGGTTAAGGCTTGACGATGGAAGTTGATCATCAGATCGCGAGTGCTGGCCGATTCGACTTTCCACTGGCTGACCACTATAGACGGCACGCCGGCGATGAACAACGCCCAGCTCAGCCCGATCATGCCTTCGCCCGCGCCGAACCGCCCGCGCGCCGTCTCGCAGGCGGACAGCACGGCGAGGTCGGCTTTCAAATCCATTTGCATCAATTCCCAGGCTTCGAGCAGTCCGTCTTCATTTTTGTCTCCCTGAGCGAGCACGAGGTGTGAATACATCGGCGAGGCGTTGTCCAGAATCCCGTGCGTGGCGAAGTGGAGAACCCTGGCCTGTCCGGCCTCGGCCTTGAGGCGGTCTTCACGCGCCTCCGCGCCGACGTAAATCTTGTTTTGTCCTCCGTAACGACGTATTCCAGCAAAGCCGTATTGGCGTCCGGCAAGAGCGCCGCGAGGCCTTCCGCTTGAATTACTGACGCCTCGCCGCGCCGGACTTTCAATTCGGGGTGCGCGGCGTAGACGCCGGTCAGGAAGACCTCGTAATTCACCCGCGTCTTTTCCAACTGATCGCGCAACTCCGCGATTTTTTGAGGTTGGCCCGCGGCGGACTGTTCGGCCTGCGCCAGTCGTCGGTTCAGCCCGAACAATGTTTCCTTGAATTTGTTTTCCTGGCCCCGCTCTTCGGCGGTCAGCGCGCGGTGAATATCCACGCGCCCGTTGCGCAATACGTCCAGGATCACGCGGGCTTTTGAGCGTTCTGCATAAATGAGGGCCTCCGCGGGCCGGCCTCGCTGAATCAAAAGGCTGAGCGCGCCATGATAGGCCGCCAGTCTGCCCTCGAAAAAAAGGCTCTGTCCGCGTTCGTCGCTCGCGACGTCGGCGCGCAGCGATTCGAGCGCAGCGATGCTTTCGTCAAAGGCCCGTCTGGCTTGTTGGGGGTCATTCATCGCCACATAAACCTGACCTCTCAATTCGTTGATCGCGGCGGTCGTTTCTTTGTTTTCGAATTCCTTGTTGAGCGCGTCGGCCCGGTTGGCCAAATCCAGCGCCTGCGCGTAATCGCCCTGCCGGTAGCGGTTTTTGCCGAGATTGAGCAGTGAGAAGCAGATTTCGTTATTGAGCGATCTCACATTTAAGGCCAGGACTTGTTGAAAGCGCTCGGCGGCCGCGTCGTACTTTCGGGTGTAGTTATAAACCTCTCCTAAGCCAATGAGGGCGCGCGCGCGCGCCAGTTGGTCCTGCGAGGCCTCTGCCATCTCCAAGGCTCTTCCATAAAATTGCAGCGCTTGCCCATAGTTTTCCTGCAGCGTCAATGTCTCGCCGATGTTTTGCAATACGTCCACCGTAGTCCTGCCTCTGGCGTCTCCGAGCAGCGCCAGACTGCGGTTGAAGTATTCCATCGCGACAGCCTGATCGCCCTGGCTTATATACACGAGTCCGATGCTGTTCAAAGTCTGCGCGATCCCGGCCTGGTCGCCTTCGCTTTCAGCGAATTTCAAACTTTTTCGCAGATATTCAAGAGCCCGCCTGTAATTTCCCTGTATCCGATAAGTAATACCCAGATTGGTGAGGCAGGAATCCATAACGTTTGTCGCGTTGATCTTTTCACCGAGGGCCAGGGCCTGTTGATAAATCTCTATCGCCTGGGCGTACCTGCCGCTTTCGCCGTAAATACTGCCTTCCCTCGCCAAATTGACGGCGAGCAGGTAAGTATCGTCAAGTTCTTTCGCAATGGATAAGCCTTGCTCGATCTCCGCCAGCGCATTGTCATAACTGCCCAACAGGGTGTGCAATACCGCCATTTTTCCTCGCAGATCAGCCATGGTCCCTCTGTCCTTCATCGCTTCGGCCACTGCCAGGCTTTGTTTATAAGCCGCAAACGCTTCGTCGTATTGCCCCATCAATTTCCGAACGTCGCCCATTTGTTGCAGCGCCAGGCGCATTTGGTCCCTGGCGCCCGAGGCTTCGCTCAAATCGCGGGCGCGTTGCAGGAACGATAACGCCAGGTCGTATTTCGCCCGCTGGCGATAAAGCCGCCCTACCTGATTGAGCGTTGTAGCCCTGGCAGTCTTGTCGTCAAGGCTTTCGAGCAGGGCCGAACGTTCCTGGTCGTCTTGCGCCGCAATCACCTCTTCAGCCAGGGCGTCGAAGCCCGCGATCTCGCGCGCGACTTTCCAGCCCCCCGGCTCCCTCACGCAGGCCAGCGTACGCTGCGCCTTACCGTAACCGGCTACCTCTTTGCCGGTCTGCGCATCGATCACTTGCGCGTCGAGTTCCACCCGCACCCAGGCTTTTTTGCCAATCACGCCGACGCGGCGTATTGCAAAATTGTTCAGCGCGATCCTGGCGTTGTTGGCAAAAAGTTCTGTCATGGCTTTTTTTCGCGCTTCCAACTCCGGCGCTTGCGCGGCCCATAGACGCAGCCAGCCGTCGAGGTCTTTGGACGCCCAATTTTTGAAGAAGGCTTCCGCCAAGGCCCGCAGCGCGGATTCGTCGATTGACTGTCGGACTGTTGATGCGGCGGGCGCCTGCGGCGCCGGCGTGAAAGCGTGACCATTGCAAGTCAGGCCGAGCGCCAATAACCACCGGCCGAGTCGAATTGTGAATGGCATAGCTGATGCTCCTTTCGCGCTCGAATAAGCGACATTGGCCGGCGCAAGAAGGGTAGATTGACTGGGCGCGGTTCACAACAGTCCGCGCTCTTTCACTTCGAGGTATTTATTGACCAACTCGAGCGACAGTCGCCCGGCGGGCACGTCCAGCGCCAGTCCGCCCAATTCGGTAATCCGGGCCAGGGCTTCTTCGCGCTGTTGTAGCAGTTCTTCGGCCACGCTCTGCTGATAGACGTCGGCGATTTTGCGCGGCTCTTTGGCCACCAGCGCGCGCAGGTCCTTGTCGCCGATGGTCACGATCAGCGGCAGATGGCGCGGAAGGAGCGTCGCCGCGTAAGCCAGCAACTCGGCCGAGGCGTCGCGGTCTACGAGGTCGGTCAGGATCACGACCAGTGAGCGTCGCTTGCAATTTTGCGAAAGGTACTGGAACGCGCGCGCGTATGACGGCTCGATCATCTGGGCCTTGACGTTGTAGAGCGCCTCGGTCATCGCCGCGAGCTGCGCGTGGCCCCGCTGCGGGGGCAGGTAGGCGGCGACCTGCCGGTTGAAGACCAGCAGGCCGATGTTGTCGCCGCCGCGCGTCGCGACGTATCCGATGGATAAGGCGGCGTTGATCGCGTGGTCGAGTTTTGAAAGATGTTCGATGCGGGAGGTCATCAACCGCCCGGCGTCGATCATGACAACGATGCTCTGATTGCGTTCGGTCTGGTATTGCTTGGTTGTCAACCGCCCGCGCCGCGCCGTGGCCGTCCACGAAATGTGCCGCATCTCGTCGCCCCGGACGTAATCGCGCATGCTTTCGAATTCGCGGCCCTGCCCGCGGACGCGCGTCTTTCTCGCCCCGAGGAGCATCTGGCGGTTGCGGCGCGCCGACAGCTCATGCCGCCGCGCCTCGTTGATGTTCGGGTAGACTTTGACGCTCTCAGCCGCCTTGACCCGATCCTGTTTGACGGTCATCCCCCAAGGGCCGCGGCGTCGAACGATGACGTCGCCGAACCCGTAATCGCCGCGCGAGGCCGCGTAGAGCTTGTACCCGACCGTCGCCTGGTGGTCGGCGGTTCCGCGACGAAGGGGCGCGGCGACGAGCGTTCGTTCGCCCCGCAACTCCAGGCCCGGCGGATATTCGTCTTTGATGGTCAGCGCGAACGGGCGCGGAAGTCGGTGGCTGATTATGATCCGGACTTCGTTCTCTTCGCCGATCATGAACCGACGCGGCATGTTGCGGGCTATTTCAATTTGCGAGACGTCCTCCGTTCGACGGTAATCGACGTAGGCCAGTAACAGCAAGACCAGGTCATAAGCGACGAGGCCCCATTTGACGCCCGGCGCGCCCCACGCGAAGACCAGCGGCAGAACGCCGAACGCGAAAAGAATGAAGAAGCGGCGTGTGAAAATCATACGGATGAATAGCCACAGAGATCACAGAGAACACAGAGGGACAATGACTCCTCTGTGTTCTCTGTGATCTCTGTGGCTAACAGACTTCATACATTTTAAAACTGGTATAGACGATCTCATGGTCATCGCGGCACTTCAATCGAGGCCACGATCTCGTCGAGGACCGAATCGGGCGTGACGCCTTCGATCTCGGCCTCGGAGCGAAGCAAAACGCGGTGGCGCAGGGCAGGGTGTACGATGTCGCGCGCGTCATCGGGCGTCACGAATTCGCGCCCGCGCATCGCGGCCAGGGCCTTGCTCGCCAGCAGCATGGACACCGCCGCGCGCGGGCTCGCGCCCCAGAGCAGGCTCGGGTGTTCGCGGGTGCGCCGCGCCAGGTTCAACAAGTACGCCTGCACGCCGGGTTCGACTCTCGTGTCGCGGACCGCCGCGCGGCATCGGGGGATAATCGCCGGGTCGTCGATCACGTTGAAATTCACAGCTTCGAGCCTGCGCGCGTTGAAGCCCGCCTGCCAATTGCCGATGACCTGCAACTCGTCGTCGAAACTCGGGTACGAGACCAGAATCTTGAACAGGAAGCGATCGAGCTGCGCCTCGGGCAGCGGGTAGGTGCCTTCGTATTCGATAGGGTTTTCGGTGGCCAGCACCAGGAACATCGGCGAAAGGCCATGGCTTTCGCCGTCGATCGTCACCTGCCGTTCCTCCATCGCCTCGAGCAGCGCGGCCTGCGTCTTCGGCGGCGTGCGGTTGATCTCGTCGGCCAGCAGAATGTCGGTGAAGACGGGGCCGTGGCGCAGCATGAATTGCGACGTGGCGACGTTGAAGACGTTAGTCCCGGTGATGTCCGAAGGCATCAGGTCTGGCGTGAATTGAATGCGATTGAAGCCGGCGCCGATGATCCGCGCGATGGTTTTGACCATCAGAGTCTTCGCGGTTCCTGGCGCGCCCTCGAGGAGCGCGTGCCCTTCGGCGAAGAGGCAGATCAGGATTTGGTCGATGACCGCTTCTTGGCCGAAAATGATTTTTTGCGTTTCACCGCGGATATGCGCGGCGACCTGGCTGACATACTCAGACATGCGATTTGATGGCTGACTTTCCTTTCTATTGTCTAAAAATACTTTTGGGCCGCGCAAATATACCGAAAGACGCCGCCCGCAGGCAATCGGTGCCTCCGCTAATGATTAAGCCCCAGAAATTATGTCTCAACTCTTATTATTTTTTACGCCCCGCCGGAGCTATGGCCAGGCTTCCCACTTTTAAAATATAATTACGCCACAACCTTTGAATCTGAAATTCGGGATTTTGTCTTATGCCTAACCTGATCATCGGCTCACGTGGCAGCAAACTCGCCCTCTGGCAATCCAACTGGGTGAAGGACCGGCTCGAAGAAGTCTACGAGGGGTTGGTCGTCAGCATCGAGATCGTCAAGACCACCGGCGATAAACTGACCGAGGCCTCGCTGGCGCAGATCGGCGGCAAGGGCGTCTTTACGAAAGAGATCGAAGACGCCTTGCTCGATCATCGCGTCGATCTGGCGGTTCACAGCTTGAAAGATCTGCCGACCATCTTGCCCGATGGGCTGCACATTGCAGCGATCACCGAACGCGAAGACGTCCGCGACGCGCTGATCGTCACAGAAGATTTGCGCAAATACATCATCAATTCGATCGAGGATTTGCCTCGGAACGCCCGCGTCGGCACGAGCAGTCTACGCCGCGCCTCTCAACTGCGCCACGCGCGCCCCGACCTGCAGATCATCGAGTTGCGCGGCAACGTCGATACCCGTTTGCGCAAGCTCTACGAAGGGGATTACGACGCGATCATACTTGCGTCCGCCGGGCTGAAGCGTCTGGGATTCGACCACTGCGTCTCCGCCTACCTCCCCATTTCGGAGATGTTGCCCGCCGTGGGTCAGGCCGCGCTCGCCATCGAGACCCGCATCGATGATAACCGCGCGAACATGCTGCTCGAGGTTCTGAACCACCAGCCGACGCGCTACGCGGCCGAAGCCGAGCGCGCGGTATTGCGGAGCCTGGGCGGCGGTTGCGCGGTTCCTATAGCGGCCTTCGCCTATTTCAAGAAAAACAGGATCAGCCATAAGCTGGCCGTGGAAGCGCTGGTGGCCGACGTCGAAGGCCGGCGCCTGATCCGCCGCCAGATCAGCGGCCAGGCCCAGGAGGCTGAAGAGTTGGGCGCCAGACTCGCGGAGATGTTGGTAGAGGCGGGCGCGCGGGATTTACTTCCCAGAATCGGCGGCGCCCAGCCCCCCGGTCCCGTTCTGACGGCCGGCGGCGAGATAGGCGTCCCGGAGCGCGCGGAAACGCCGGCCGAAGACGGACCTGCGAACCACCTTACGGCCGCGCCTGAAAGGGAGCCTGCGAACGACGCGCCGCCGCAAATCGAGATCCTGGCCGTCCCCCCGGCGAGGCCGGTTGAAGCCGAGATTGCGATCGCAGCTCCGGTTTCAGCCTTAACCCTCGAAAGCAAGATCACGCCCAACACCGAAAACGGCGATGCGGCGCGCCCGCTAGTAGGACGTCGCGTCATCGTCACGCGGGCCGCCAAACAAAGCGGCGAGATGACTCGCGCCCTAGAGGCCCTCGGCGCCGAGGTCATCTCGTGCCCGACGATCGAAATCAAAGAGCCGTCGAGTTGGGATCAACTCGACCGCGCGCTGATCCATTTGAGCTGGTACGACTGGCTGGCCTTCACCAGCGTGAACGGCGTCGAATATTTTCTGGGGCGGATGGACGCGCTCGGGCACGGCAGGGTCGAGCTGGAGTCGCATCGCATATGCGCGGTCGGAAGTAAGACGGCCGAGAGATTGGTGAGCGAGAACATCGTGGTCGATCTGACCCCGGAGCGCTTCACCGCCGAGGACCTGGCCCGGGAGTTCATCAAACGTTTTGGCTTTCATCAGCGGTTATACGGCTCGCGCATGCTCTTGCCCGCCTCGCGCACCACGCGCGACGTGATCCGACCGGCGATGGAGAAGATCGGCGTTTACGTCGAAGTCGTCGAGGCTTACCAAACCATGACGCCGGCGGCGAAGGGCGAAAACGTGGCGAGACTCCTCCGCGACGCCGAGGCCGATTACATCGTCTTCACCAG
>Ga0081455_10008024_pt1 | contig 11031 bp, 15 predicted proteins | sample TabmetS3T2R1_FD_70207 | JGI IMG/M metagenome (GOLD analysis project Ga0081455, IMG submission 70207) | Tabebuia heterophylla rhizosphere microbial communities from the University of Puerto Rico - S3T2R1 | ecosystem: Host-associated > Plants > Roots > Rhizosphere ... | reverse complement strand
TCGGTTACCGAGGCCAAGTACTTAAAATTTTCAGTCTCAAAGCCCCGGCTGCGCTTCAGAGGGCCTGTCGTATAAAATCGCGTCGGCGAGCGCGCAATTTCTTGATCGCCGGACCGAAACTTCCGTGCAACGCCATCGCCGTCGGCGGCGCCCTCCTTGACGCTTACGCCTTCGATTTGCCGCAAAAAGTCTGCGTGCCAAATGGTGCGGCGATATTCGCCATCCGTGATGCCCTGCAGGCCGATCTCTTCCTGCAGCTTGGCCACATCTTGAATAGAGCGGTCCTCGATTTCCCGCAGCGACTCGGCGGAGAGAGTTCCTTGTTGATGCTGCTCGCGAGCGCGCAAGAGTTCCCGCGGCCTGAGCAAGCTGCCGACGTGATCGGCGCGAAACGGAGGTCTCTCATGGGTCATTGGATGCTGCCTTTCGTTACGTTCTCTAAAACAGTTGCTTGATCATTGCCACGTTTGAATTCTGACGGGAAGAGTTATGAGATTAAACGTAAAGTTGCAGTGGTTTGATCAATACAGCAATTGCGGTGTCGTCAAGCTATTTGATCCCGGAGTGCTCCAGACGTTTACAGGCTTACGGCTAACAGCGCTAGGAATGGATGGAAAATGGTTGTCGGCGGAAGTGGACGGAATCGATCCACTGCTTGACAGTTCAATATTGCGTATATACACTTCGTCTATGCTCTTCGAATGAGATGAACGCAAACGAAGAGCGAATCTCAAGATTCACAAGCTCGATTTCCGTGACGCACCAGGTGGTCTTTGACGGACCGACAGTTGCATACGAGGATGATCGATTCCGCTACCGCGAACAGCGCTTAGTGACATTGGGGCTTCTAAAAGGCATAGCCGTTTCCATTGTCCATACCGAAACACCAGAAAAAATCCGTATTATCTCTTTTAGAAAGGCGACACGACATGAAAAAGCGTACCTCTTCAAAAGTCTCCAAAACTGATTGGCAACGATTACAGGCAATGAAAGACTACCAAATCAAGCTATCGAAAGAGCATCCGGAGCTCGACCTCAAGCACGTCGCGCGAACGATTGTGCGAAAGGGGCTGCGACCTGTCCGACCAAAGACATCGCTAGCGCTGCGGGTCGACGCTGACGTCGTGGAGTGGTTCAAAGCCCAAGGACCGGGGTATCAAACGCGAATGAATGCCGTTCTCCGCGCTTTTAAGGAAGCCTCGACTTGATGCTGATTTACATTCACATGGATGAATTCCATGCCTTTTGCTCAGAGTGAAGGTTTGGTCCAGTTCGTCAGCAGCGTCTTAGAGCATGCGTCCCGTCCGATAGGGTGATCAGGTTCGCCACGGAAGCTCTGTTCGAGAACTTCCGGATCAGCGACGATTTGCTGGTGGGAGAGAATACTTTTTCGACCATTTCACCGCCCCGGACGCGCTTTCTTTTGTGCTGTCTCCGCACACATTTCATTGTTCCTTAATTTCGGAAACGTGGAAGTTCATCCGGTAGGATTGCACACCGTCACATCGTTCTTCGTCATGCGCCGAAACGCCGCGTGTGATTGCAGACCCAGCCCCTGTTCCCCGCCCAAGGTTTCTTCCCCCAACTAATTTCTTGATCAACCCGGACCGGAACCTCGGATTACTAAAAACAAAATTTGACGCCGCGATCTCGCTGTCTATTTTAAAATTTCTTTAAGCCGCGCAACCAGTGCGGGATCAAGACGGAGCAGTTCTTTGACATTGCGCTCGAGATCTTCGCCCGATCCCGGATTGATTTCCAGATTGGCTTTGGCGGCTTCTTTGAGCAGTTCGGGATCTTTGACGGTCTCCATAAAAGAGGTGCGGAGGATTTCCACCCGGTCCTTGGGCGTGCCGGGAGGTAGGACGTAGGGACGCACCGCGGCTCCGTGAGCTTGGGCTACTGTCGCGATGAGTTTGCGCGTTTCGGCTGTCTTGGCGAAGTTTATCGCTAAAGGCACCTTAGGAATATCCGAGTGGGGCTTCGTGCTCAGCTGAAGCACCATTGTCACCTCGCCGGTTTCAAGTTCCTTTCTCCATGTGGCGCGAAACGATTGCCACGAATTGCTTAGGCCGCCGACCTCGTCGCTGTTAAATGCCAAGCGAATTGGAGCGGTCCCTTTATAGCCCGATACTACCTGAATCGGCAGGCCAAGAGCGACCTCGGCGACTTTAGGAACATCATAGGTTCCATCACCGGCCGCGATGGCGCCAAACTTGACCATTGTCTTCGATGCCAACCATTGCTCCACGCTCGTCACACCGGTCATCTTGGCCACGCCAAAGACAAAATCGTCTTGCGCCGGCACGCCGACGTATTCAAATTTAAGCGCATCGAATTCAATGCCAGGCTTCGCGAGGAGTTGTTGTAAGAATTGTCCGCCAACAAAATGACCGATGGTGAGACCGTCGGGTTTGGCTACTTTGAAGAGATGATTTGCCGAAACCAATCCTCCCGCTCCGGGCATATTGTCAACGACGATGCTCGGATTTCCCGGAATATATTTGCTGAAATGGCGCGCAATGAGGCGAGTGTAAGTATCGTATCCGCCGCCCGGCGACGTGCCAACGATAATTCGGATAGTTTTCCCTTCATAGAAAGGCGTGGCGCTAAGTGCGAGCTCAGCACCAGCACCCAGGGCAATCAACAGAACGGATAGTGCGGTCGTTAGATGCGACCTCACAGGCGAACATCTAAATATTCTCTTTGGCATTTTTCTGCTGCTCCTTTCCCATCCGTTTTTTGACAGGACCGACTGACTCGACTGCCGCCTTTACCTAACAAAACACCGATCTCTTTCGCAATCCACACCGGCAGATGGGTGGGACCCAGGCCCGTGTAGGCTACGTACAGCCGCGCAGGCTGTGCCAACACGCCGGGCAACAATAACAAAAGCTGCAAAGCGATCAGACCGAGCGCCTAACACCCGATTTGATCGCAGTCGATCGAGAGCCGGAATGCCCACAGGAGCTATTCATGATCGCGAATCTCTGCGAGAGACGATCTTTAGAGCAGACTAACGAACAGAACGGGCTAAAGCGCCCAGCCCTCTTCTGAGAGATCGAGGTGATTGCCGTCGGGGTCCTTCAGGTGCGTTACTCTGTATGGGCCATCCACCGGCTGGAGCATCTCCAGCGTCGATTCGCCCGGATAGGTGAGACCGAGTGGTTTCTTTATCTGCTGTTCGACTTCCCGAAGGCTCGGTACTTGAAAGCCCAGCACTTGAATACCCGCGCCACGAGTGGAGGCGCCTTTGGTCAGGCCGAGGTTGATGGTGCCGTCGGAGAGATAGATCGCCGCGCCGGCCGCGGTTTCGCTGCGGCCGACTTCTTTCATGGCAAATACAAACTTGTAGAAGTCCGCCAAGCGCTCGGGATCGGCAGTTCGGACGCCAACGTGCCGCACTCCCGGATTCCTCGTTTCCTCTTCGGCACCCCAGCCCTTCTCGGCGATATCGACGCCGTTGCCATCGGGATCCTTGATCCGAATCTCGGTGTAGCGGCCGTCCTTCGGCCGGTCCGCAAACTTGATGGGCGGATCCAACTGACCGAGCTTCTCACCGATTTCCTTGATGCTTTCAACCTTGAAGCCGAAATGGTTGATGCCAACGTCGCGCTTCTGCTCCGCCATCGTGCGATGAATCTGCAGGCAATTGAGATTGAAGTAACCGTCGCTGACATAAAACGCATACGGGCTGTTTTGCTCGTAGTTCCAGACCTCCTCCATGCCGAAGATCAATCGGTAAAAGCGCGCCAGGCGCCGATTATTTTCGGTGCACATAGCCATGTGTCGGATTGTTGGCATAGAAAATCTCCTTGGTGAGACCGTCTAGCCTCATCGGTATCTCCGGCATGGTTATTTTGTCAAGAGCATTTTCTGGGACGTAGTAGTTCAGCGAAAATGTCACCCCAAAACTGTTCAGCGCTTATGTTCCCGCCGGGAGTTAAATCCGCTCCGACAACGAGGTTCGTCAATGCTCATATCTGCCCCTCGGAAACTCCAGTTGAGTGATCAGGCAGTCAGAATGCAAACTCTTGCGCTAATCTCTGTACCAGATAATCCAAAAGGGCGGCCTGTGTTCGTGCTCCGAAGCGGATAGAGGTTTCGGGCAACCTCCAGAAATGTCTCGGTGACATCGATGCCAAGATAATCCAGCTCAAGTCGACAATCACGGATTAGCTCGAACATCACACCAGTGCCACAACCTACATCGAGCACCGACGACATACCACGCAGCAAGCGCACCGCCGTTTGGCGTGAAAGGTGGTCCTTTCCTTCCGGTCCTGTTCGCAGAAAGCTCCTGGCGTGATCCGCCGTCCAATGGCGCCAGCTTTCCTTCAATTTCATGTTAGTGCCAGAATCATACGACATTCGAGGCATGGCAAAATTTCAAGCAGAAATACTCCGCGAATGCAAATCTATTGCGATCGTACTGCCGATCCGGCGTTAGCATGGCGAGAGCAGAATGCAGCTTGCAACGGCGTATGTTCACAGCTACGGGCAGACCACTGACATAATTTACCCGGGTTGCGTTTGAAACCTATGTAAACGCGGCGCACAAGGTTTCGGTGTCAAAACTGAAAATCGCGGAAACAACTCGGTGCGGCTTCTTGTGTCGAGCGGCTCTCAACGATAAAAAAGGTTAAGGTGTGCGACGAGCTGCTTTTATCGGCTAACATCTTCCACTACGAAGTGAGGGCACAATGACAAACTGCACCCGGCGGGAGTTCATTAGCAATGTCAGCGTAGCGACGCTGTTTGCAACGCTTCCATTCGGTCGCGCGCTGGCGCAGAGCGTTGCCGGCGCAAACAGCAGCGATCGAGTGATCATCTGCAACGAAGATTCCAACACGCTGAGCGTGATCGATCCGAACACAAACACGGTAGCGACGACGATCAATCTCACGTCATTTGACGAAGACCCTCGACCTCCTTTCCGGCTGGTGACGGGAGGCGTGACTCCGACTCACCTCGGAATGGTGACCAAGCCGCTTTACCACGGCGCCATCAACGTTCACGGCGCGGCGCCATCGCCTGACAACAAACTCTTGGCGTCCACAGGCCGCGGCACGAGCAATGTCTATCTGATTGACCTCGAAACTATGAAAGTGATCGGCAACACGCCGAATCCACAAGCAAGCGATCAGACCAATAGCGAGCGGCTAAGCAGTGGCGTTATGGTCGGACGTGAGCCGCACGAACCAACTTTCACTCGGAATGGGAAGGAAATCTGGGTTACGGTGCGCGGCGAAAACCGCATCGCCATTGTCGACACGGCAAGTGCCATCAAAGAATCCGGCGGCGTCGCTTCTCGCGCCGTGCGCCTTTACGTCAATTGCTTGAACGGTCCGGCTCAGGTCTGGTTCTCTGCGGACGGCAAACAGGCTTTCGTGGTTTCGCAGAAGGCGTCCCAGCTCGAAGTATTTGATACCGACTTCGGCCCTGACGGGTTCAGCCGTCCGAAGCGCCGAGCGCTGCTCGACATCAAAGCGCAAGACCCCTTCGGCTTCACCCCGTTTCAAAAGACCACGCCCGATGGTCAAGAGCTATGGTTATCGCACAAGCTTGCGGATGCTGTTTCGGTCTGGTCCGTCGGTGAAGAGCCAAAACCACTCGATACCGTTTCGCTAGGCAAGCTCGCGCGGCCGAACCACGTAGAATTCGTGGAGAATGCCAGAGGCAAGGTTGTCTATGCATCGCTCGCCCGGGTCGACGACGGCGGGCCGGCCGGAGCGGGGGCGAGTCAAATTGCCATCATCGACCGCTCGTCAGCACCGGGAAGCCGCAAAGTAATCGGCAACTTTTTCAGTCATGGGCGCGAAGCGCACGGGCTGTGGACCAATCCCGAAAACACCTTGCTTTATATCGCGCATGAACAGGATGAGCTGCCCAACACGTCCAATGCAGGGCAGACCGTCTGCGCCGCTTTTGACGTCAGCGATCCTTTCAAGCCAAGCTTCATCGCGCAGATTCCGCTAGGCGAGCTCGCCCTACCTTCCGGCAAATTGCGCAACAAAAAGAGTATCAATCTGGTATACGTGCGCCCCGGCGCGCGAAGCCAAACCGCGTAGGAGAAACGGTATGAAACTAACTGTCTCCGCCCTCGCGCTTGCAAGCACAATCATGGTGCCGGTGCTCTATGCGCAGCATCAACATAGCGCAGAGAAATCTCAAAACCGCCTCGGTTCAGAGAGTTCCCGGATATTCGCGCGCGAAATGGATGCGGGTATGACAAAAATGATGAACGACATGCATGCTGCCGGTTACACCGGTAATCCCGACGCCGATTTCCTGGCCATGATGATTCCGCATCATGAAGGCGCGGTAGAAATGGCGCGCCTCGTGCTCATTCACGGGAAAGATCCGCTCACCCGCCGTCTCGCTGAGGAGATCATTGCTTCGCAAACGGCCGAGATCGCTGCGATGAAGCAGCGTATCGCTATTCTGCGGCGCGCCGACGATCCGAATCCCGGCGGTTTCCCTGCCCTTCATGGCACCCGGGGAGAGTGAGAGTGTGGCGTCTTCGGCTATTAGGGTCAGGCTCGATCGACACAGTGTCACGGTTTTCGCACCACGAATAATTTGAGCTATGTTTTCTCGAACCCGAGCTCTTTAAGCAGCTCCAAACCCTGGTGGGCCGGCTCGTAGTCAGGATCGATTTCGAGAGATTTTTTAAACTCCTCGCGGGCCTTCTCGTAGAGTTTCTTTTTGAGATAAATCCTTCCCAGGTTAAAATAGGGAAACTGATAGCAGCAGTAGCGTTTGGCTCTCTTGGCCTGCTCCAAGTATGTAATGGCCTCGTCTTCCCTCTCAAGCTCAATTAGATAGACGCCGATGTCATTATAGGGATTGCCGAATTCCGGATCGAGCCGGATCGCCTTCTCCGCCTCCTCGATGGCGCGCTGGTGGGCTCCCATCTGGCTTAACGTCCAGCCCTTATACGTATAGGCCTCGGCTGTAGGACGAATCGCAAGCGACCTGTCGTAGAGCTTTAGCGCCTCTTCATGGTGGCTGAGTAGCGTGAGCAGATAGCCTGTGTTGTAAAGCTCTTCGACGCTGGCGGTTTGTTCCTCACCAGACGGATAAGCGGGCCCCTGAACCGTCCATAAAAAAAGAATGGCAAAAGCCATTTTCCTCATAAGCTCGGCTCCGGCACAACCAGGCTATCGCTGAGCTAAAGCCTATGCAAGATCAATACTGCCGCCTGTTTTGGGATCTGCAGCAGAATTCAGGGCGTTATAGCGGCTGGGGACAAATAATCACCCAATGACGTTAGCCGTCGAGTGCGGCGTGAAGAGCGAGTGACGTCGATTCCCGATTTCCAAAGCGCCCCAAAGGTTACCTTGGCGCAGCCCATATAGCGCGGAGGCCAAGGGTTACCTCCGCTTGTAGCCGTACAACCATTTCGACGTGCTCCTGCCAACATTGCGCGCGGTGTGAGAGGTGCCAGCGGGGATACGAAGCTCCTGGCCGATCTCCAGCCGGTGGATTTGACCGTTCATTTCAAATTCTTCTTCGCCTTCGACCAGCATCACCAGTTCATCGGTTTCATGGATGAAGTTTCGCCACACTCGGCCCGGCGCATCGATCCACAGGTCGCAGGAAAAGCCACGCGCATTCCAATCTTTCTCAACAGCTTTTTGATCGACGGTTGCCATAGGGAGTATTCTTGCGATCCATGCAGATGACGTCAAGTGGTCCCAGCGCTCCAGCAACAACGTTTCTAGACAAAACCGTCGTTGAACGGGCATGCGCCTGGTATTACGCTGGAGCGTATGATCGCTTGTGCCGACGTCCATTACACAAATGCCCACGCCATTGCAGCTTGCATCCTGTTTCATGATTGGTCCGATGCGCATCCCGATCTCGCCATCACCGAACCGGTGGACAATCCGGCGCCCTACGAGCCCGGCCGGTTTTATCGCCGGGAGCTGCCGGCCCTGTTGTCGGTTATTTCGAAACTTACGGTGCGCCCCGAAGTCATCATCATCGACGGTTATGTCTGGCTGGGAGACTGGGATCATCCTGGCCTGGGAGCCCACCTTCACAAAGCGCTCGGCGAAAGCGCTGCCGTTATCGGCGTAGCAAAAAAGCTTTTTCGCCGCGGTCCAGCGGTCCGATCCGTCAGGCGAGCTACCAGTGCGAGACCGCTTTACGTGAGCGCTGCCGGGATGGATTTGCACGAGGCAGCGGCACGGATCGTTGAGCTTCATGGGGAGTTTCGGGTACCGACACTGCTCAAGCGGGTGGACCGCCTCTGTCGCAGCTGCCCAGATGCGTTGGAATCAGAATTCGTGAAACGGTCGCCAAAACCGACGAGAAGTGAAGCGCTGACAGCGAAAGCATCTACCCTTTCGACAGTACCATCGGCGCGGAGGGCTTAACCGCCGAATTGAATTCTTGACAACAAGCAAAAGACTCCCCTCCTCGGCAAGCTGTGCGCACTGCACGACGGTGCGATCGCGAGAAGAAGTTGTGGAGTTGAATTCAAACGTGCCGGTGCGGGGTGAAAGAAAGAAAAGCAAGAAACTAGAAGTAAACGTCTGAGTCTTGGTTTCCCTTCGCGGTTAAGCCAAAAAAAGCCTCCACCTAGTCTCTTCAATCGCCAACAAACCTCTACCGCGTTAGACCGAAGAAGGACCGATAATCGCCTCCTCTAACACGGTAGAAAGTCTGCATTCTTTGGTCACAAGGTCATCTCTAAAGAGAAAGACAAATATGGCGGTCTGGTTCAGAGCACTCTAGCCGCATATACGAATCTCGGCTATTACAGAAGTGAGACCGAGCGGAGATCGAAAAAATCATTAACAAGACCGGTAGCTTTCGATGAACGTCGGAAAGACAGAGCTCGCCAATATCGGGCCGAAGGAAACCCGTAAGCGCGTGCTCATGGGTGTCGCCATGCTCGCCGTGGGCGTGGTCCTGGCGGCCATTTTCACGCATGCAGGTGTAAGCCGCGGGTGGTATTCGGTGCTATTTCTGCCGTTCTGGATGGGAACTCTCGGTATTTCTCAGGCTCGCAAAAAGACCTGAGTCGCTCTGGCCGCGCGCGGCGCGCGCAAGATGAACGGCACCGAAGAGCCGGTCGGAGATGAAGGCGTCGAGAAACGACTCCGCTCCCGAGCCCATTGGATCTATGTCGAATCGGCGATTGCGGCGCTAATATTAACTGTCCTTAGCTTCTTTTTTGCGAGCGTATTGAGCGAGGCGGCCCGTTCTTCCGAGGGTTTGAGCCTAGAACAAGCGGCCGACTTCCTGATTAGGCACGGCTACGTTCTGCTGTTCGGGTGGGTGCTGCTCGAACAGATGGGTTTGCCAATCCCGGCTGTTCCTCTGTTAATTGCGGCCGGCGCGCTGACTCGGGCCGGCAAGATGAATTTGACGTTCGCGGTAGCCTTGGCATTCATCGGGGTTATTTTGGCTGATTTGTTCTGGTACTCTCTAGGCCGTTACCGCGGCGGCCGCATACTGAAGCTACTGTGCCGCATTTCTCTCGAACCCGACTCATGCGTTCGGCGAACTGAGAATCTTTTCGTCCGGCATGGCGTCTATTCTTTGCTCGTCGCCAAATTTATACCCGGCCTGAATACCGCGGCACCGTCTCTAGCGGGAATCTTTCACATGCCCGTGCGACGTTTCATGATCTTCGATTCCCTGGGCGGCCTCTTCTGGGTCGTCACCTTCACGAGCTTGGGCGTGATTTTCAGCGATCAACTTGAGCAGATCGCGGTCCGTGTACTGAGCTGGGGCGGTTGGGCGATCGCGGTCCTGGCCGGAAGTTTGGCAGCTTATATTCTGTGGAAGTTCATCCAGCGCCGACGCTTCCTTCGTCGGCTGCGGATTGCGCGCATCACTCCGAAAGAACTAATGGACAAACTCACGGCCGGAGAAAACATTTCGATCGTGGACTTGCGCCAGCCCATGGATATCGAGGCGTTTCCTCAGATGATCCCGGGTGCGCTTCGTATAGCTATGGAAGAGATCGAAGACCGCCACGGAGAGATTCCCCGGGATCGCGACGTCGTCCTCTACTGCTCGTGACCCAACGAAGCGACCAGCGCCCGGGTGGCGCTGCGGCTGCGAGCCAAAGGCATCACCAGGGTTCGACCGCTCGAAGGCGGGATCGATGCCTGGCTAGCGTACGATTTCCCATTCGTTACCGAAAGCCTCGTCAAGAAACCCGTTGTCCTCTGAGAAAAGGTCTCCGTTATTCTCCTTGACATGACAGGCATCGCCGATCCCACGACCTCAGCCACTTTCCGGCTGACTCAAAATGTCGCGTCACTCGGTTCAGTCTCGATCTTTTCCCGGATCGCTCTGGGATCGCGGCTCACAACCCATCAAACCGCCTGGGCCAAGTTACGCGCTCTGCGCGACGGTGCGGGATCAGAAGAACTGGGACGCTGTTGACTAAGCGGACTGGCTTACGGAACCGCTGATCGGTGCAAGAACCGGTTGAAATTAACGGATGTGGCATGGAATGAGTTTGTCCAGTTAGTCAACAACGTCCCAATTCCCATCTTCCCATCTCAAAGAATTTTTCCGGGGAAAATCGACAACCGCGTACCTCGCCGCCCCCGCCACGACTCGCACCGTATTGCGGCTCGCAAACCAGCATGGTTTGTACCCGTAATGTGGAAATAAGGCGTGCACGCACACTTCGTTCTGCGGTGAATCCTGATAAATAGTGTACTTCCCATTCCTTAGCTTGGTTGCGTAATAAAATCGCACGTTGCCGAAAGCCGCTGCCGAATTTGCGCCCGCCACCTCGTGCCGGATATACAGCGAATCACCGAGGTACGCTATCCCTGCTGCAATCAGCAGCGAGCCTAGCAACCAGCCCGCGATGCTCCAGACGATGTTCACTCTTAAGCCTCCAACTTCCCCTTATCACTTTTTTGAAGGGTCAGGCTTGAATGAGGATTCTGCTGAAAAACCCTTTAGGATTTTTTTCTTTTCTTCGGGTTGGGCCGTTGGCGGATGAGCCAGAGTTTGTAACGAGTATCAACTTTCCACTCCACCATTTCGCCG
>Ga0081455_10008023_pt1 | contig 11031 bp, 8 predicted proteins | sample TabmetS3T2R1_FD_70207 | JGI IMG/M metagenome (GOLD analysis project Ga0081455, IMG submission 70207) | Tabebuia heterophylla rhizosphere microbial communities from the University of Puerto Rico - S3T2R1 | ecosystem: Host-associated > Plants > Roots > Rhizosphere ... | reverse complement strand
ACCTTTGGTTCACTTCTACTTCTTTGATCGATGGGTGCTTGAATCTCAGGATAGAGATCACTCCTCTTGGTCCGAGGCTTTTTTTCTACTATATAATAGGGCCTTGGTTTGGGCCCTCGGTTGGAAAAATCGTAGAAAATCCCCTATTTTTGTCTGGTTTTGCCGAGGGTCGAAGGTGGAGATGGGGACTCAATCAGTAGAATCGGACTAGAAATTACAAAAAGAAGAGGCCTCGTGGCTCCGAAGAAGAAGTTTACCGGTTCGAATGAAAGGTTGTGAGAAGCCCCAATGGAGATGCCAAAAATCCTGCTAAGAGAATTGCTAGTTTTAGGTCCTTGAGGTCTTCTCTTGGAGATGCTAACTTTACTTTCTCTGGGCGCCTCTCGTTTAGCCTTTTTTAGGGCTTTCTGCACTCCGATGCCTATGAGAAAGTGGTCAAAATCTTGAAATCTTGATTTATCCTGCGATAGTCCCCGAAATGGCACATTCCGAAGAATTCCTGTATGAATCTACGGCTTCAAGGCCTGTGACAGAACACACCGCGTCGGTGGGGATTTGTGGTCAAGACGATAAGGCGCTTTTCCGCCCCCTTTCAAGGTTTCCTTGCTCGACCACGGGAGAGTTGAAATCTCAATGCCTATCGTTTTCGACAGAAGATTACAGACTGAATGGGTAATTTGAGGATAATGTCAAGGCATATGCTCGTGTCATGCCCAATAGCTCATCACGAGCAAATGAATGTAGTTAGCCGGTAAACGGATAAGCAAAGCTTAGCGCTTATACAATCGGTCTTACTAAATGCATCCCTGGCTAGAGCATAGTGGGGAAGCCCTTTAAGGGTAGGTTTCACACAGAGGAAGGGGTTTTCCATTCGACTAAAAGAAGAGGGTAAAGAGCCGTCCGAGAAAGCCAATGAAGAATGAAGTTGGCAGATAGGACGATGCCGGTCCACCCCCTGTCCGTGGGACAATGGGGACAGAGCAGGAGAATTCTCCATATTTAGATCCATATTTAGGGAAGGGGTGGGCGAAGAGCAAGAAAGACGAGACAGAGACTTTCTACGTAATTCTAAAACCGGTCTGGTACTAGAGCTATAGGCTTCAAAGCTATAACAATGGAGGTTGGGAATGACTATTTGTTACTCACCTTGGAGTATGCTGACCGAAGGCAAAGGTGCACTGCCTGCTATTATCTTTCTTTTCGACTTCAGGAGCTCAGCCTGACTGTACTGATCCAAGAGTGTATCAGTTCCGGAGAAATAGGCTTTGGTGAGTTCGGATCAATGGAAGAAGTTGCCTCTCTTAGGCCTGTGAGCCTAATCTATCTGTCTTACATGCCCGATTCCATCTTCAACTGTCCTTTGGGAAAGAAAGGAAAGTCCATATCAGAGTGAAGAAAAGAGCAATGAAGCAGTTCCTTATGCTTCATAGCGGATGGCCCAGAGGATCGTTAGAGCCAAGGCTTGCTGCAAATGAGGCGAAATCTCGACCCGACGAAGGAAGTTTCATTGCTTATTCATCCCCACTAAAAGGGCGTCAGAGGAATCCCTTTCCAACACAAGGTCGACACATGAAAAGCTAGCAAGGTGCTCTACCCCTCCCTTATGGTCGCTCCGGCTTTCTGTATCGGTATGCCGCTCCTACTTCTCTTCCTCCCACTGCGGTAATAGGGTTAGGTTAGGCCTTTAGACTCTTCCTACTGCCAAGTCAAAGCTAAGACCTGTTATGCCGAAAAGACCGGATTCTCGCCATCTCAGAAGGTCAGGCCAGAGGGCAAGCAAGTTGATTCCGGGTACGACTACGCTATGAAAAGCATATCTATCTTATTATATTCTAAATAATAAGGCTAGCGTATTCGACCCAAAGGACGAATTTCACTTTAGAGAATCCGCTTTCACTTTCAAGAACCGAAAGAGAGGAGCTGTAGCTAATCACTTTCATTAGTTAGGACTACTAAGTAAGGACTATCTATATAACTATAAGCCATAGATATACTCTAAACCGCAGATGAGTTTTCACTCTTGATTAGCGCATATCAGCTGATCTACGACCAGCCTCACGTAACATTCTTTTGCTTCTCATACGATATTTCTAGCAGGACGAAAACAATGGATGTCGCATATCTGCTATCATTAGATAAGTTGAACCTCTTTACTAATCTTTATAGTTGTAGTCCTTATAGAGGGTTCTAACTAGCTTATTATAGCAGTAGATAGCCCGAATGAGTTTAATTGTATGACATGTTGATGAGCTAAGAATCTACTGTTTGAACTATGGGTTGTATCACCACCGTGGTTCAGCTTATGATCCAGTGGGATACCGAGGCGATAGCCTTCCGGGAGAGCGAGTCAACCATAATCCTTTCCTTTTCCCCTTAGAGGAGGTGATCAGCATTCATCTTAGCTAGGAAAGCCTCTTTCGAGAAGTCGACCATAAGCCAGAAAAGAAAGTTCATTCCTACTCTAGTCCTTAGATGGGTTAACATGCCATCTGTGGAAGACGGTACGTGATAAATGGAAAGCGGGCATGTGCGGGCTGTGAAATGGAAGTTCAGTCTCGTCGTAAATAATGATCTAGCCATATACGAGAAGAGGGAGTCTTGGCATCCGAAAGGCATCGGGAAGCCTAATCAATCTAATAGAGTAGTGGCCTAGACTTGACTCCACCATCGAAGAGCTCTGGCTCTAATTACTATTCGTAACGACGCCGACGCTGCGTTAAAGGGAAATACATGGGGTATAGAACCAGAATAAAGGACTATAAGAAAGGCGTAATCCTCCAAAAAATAGGAATTCTATGAAAAAAGAATCCCACACTCTTTCAGATGAATAAGATGCCAATGAAGCATCTGTAGAAGTATAAGGAGAGTTTTGAAATGTTTCCGATATACGAGTGGTTTTTTTACATAATAATAATAAAATGATGATAAGTCCGTCCAACCTATTTACTTGGAAGTAGAACGAGATGATCCATTGAGGGAAGGGTGGTGGGTAACGTAACAAGTGCCCTTCCTCGGGAGGTTTCCGAGAACTGATGTGTACGAACCTTGAGTCTGCTCCAACCATCCCACCCAATCCTGAGTAGGCTCACAAGTTTCATTTTACCGTGATTTTCGTCATGAATCGGATTTCCCCTCCGTCACGGACATGGAAAGAGTACCGATTTTTAAAAAGAGCGTATTTTTGGCCTACCTTAATTGATCACTTGACTACCAAAAAAGCCATAGCGCTGCTTCAAGGGCCGGAAGAGCGGAGTAAGCTCTCACGACGGCCTTGCTTTCGTTCGGTTCCTTGCTGACTGGCTACTGAAAGCAGATTAGATTGGTACTTTATTGCGCTAGCTTCCTTGATTGAACTTGCATGGAATGAAAGACAGCATGGAATAAGAATCTCTTGGGCACTTACCGAAGCCCCAGACGTCGAGAAAGAGTTGGCTTCCGAAGCTGCTTTTAGGAAAGTAGGGAAAGCTGGTAGTAAGGAATCAACCTACACCGCACCCTTGGCTCACTGACCTTAGAATAGGTAATCCAGTGAAAGCGGAACCCGAATCAGACTCTCGCTCCTGCCTATCGCCCTTGGGCTCTTTTCTTTCTTCTGGTTGGCTTTCCAATTCCCACAGTCGATTCAACAGCAAGCAAGTCAGGCTTTCAAGCGAATAGACTTGGAGGGCATGTACCGAACCTGGCCTCTTTTCCTAAGTCGAAGTGATAAAGGTTCCATAGAGAGATCGCCAGATTCACCTTCTTCATTCCGATGAAAAAGGAAGCAATTCCACTTGCGTTGAGTCCGCTCTTACGCTTGCTTTCGTAGACCTACTTTATTGCTATTAAGATAAAAAGAGAAGCGGGATAAGTAGGACAGGGAGATGTAGGGCACCGTCCACTGATGCTTGAGCTCTTGGAGCTAGTACGAGCATCTTCATCTTGCTAGCGAGCCAGTCCAGGCTGAGGAAGTTACTTTGGGTTGGGCCTCCTTGGATTAGGTATGGGCGTTAAGGCTCATACGCTCGACCAAGAGTAAATGGGGGAAGCAGGTTTTGAGGCGAATGTCATGAAAGAAAAGAAGGGCGCGGTTCCGTCGGGCGGCTGTAGCCTTTTTTAATTGAATTCCTTCCAAACCAATAGACTTCAGTCTTTATAACTACTTACTTATACAGCTTGATCTACTACGAAAGAAGCTAGACAAGATCTTCTCGGGGGCACGGCCAGCTAAGGCTATCAAATAGGTAAGCGTCTTATTCCGATACTCTTCTTCTTATGGTTGATGTGATGGAAGCTAGGGTCATCGGCTATAGCTTCTAAAGTTACAAGCTGTTCAGCAAGTGATTGCATTCCCTTTTCTCGTCAGTGATCGATAGCTTTCAAGAGGGGCTTTCCAATGCGGCATTCACAAGGTTGAGTGAAAGAATACAAAAAATTAGCCAAGGGGGACGAGGCTATTCTCGCCTCACTTGAGCGGGTAGGAGCTGCTTCTTCCTGATTGGTTAACCAGAGAAAAGATTGTGGATCAATGTTATCCACGGAAACGAAAGAAAAGATCTTTTGATGTGCCTCTTTCGGTTGCTATCTAGCTTTACCGAATGAAGGCACATCCAATTCCATTCCGATCAACAACTGTAGCTGCAATTCCCGTGTGCGACAGCCTTTATTTTTATTGCGACAGAGCTTACTTTTTGGATATATTAGAAACAACCGATTGTGCGATATGAATCCATCGCAGCGGATACGCGACTAGAAAAATCGTAAGAGAAGAAAGTTTACAGAAGGTTGGAAAATAAATAGTACGCCTGGTTCACGAGGTTCTACCACTGCAGGGCCCAGTCAAAAGAAGAGTTTGATCCTGGCTCAGGATGAACGCTAGCGGCATGCTTAACACATGCAAGTCGTTCGCCCTTAAGAAAGAGGCTTAAGTTATCGGTTCGAATCCGAATAAGGGCTTTTTTCGGTATGCCGCTCCGCAAGCAGAGCGAATGAACAAAAAAAATCCTACCTAATATTAATATGAATATCCTTCGACCGTTATCTCCTCATCTTCCTATTTATAAGCCACAGCTTACTTCGACGTTTCCAATTTCCCATAGAATCTCCGGAACTTTCCTAGCCATGATCGTTTTCTTTTTTTATCTTCTTTATCTGAAAATAGGTTTGATTTGCTTCACCTATGAGAATGTCTACCAATTTTTCTTTTATTCATCAAAGCTCATCCTAATCTCCGTCGAGATTACTGCCTTAGCCCTGTCCTACCATATTTTTCATGGAGTTCGTCATTTATTGACGGATTTTTCTGGATTTGGACGAAAAAGATGGAAATGACTGTTCAAAATTTTCACTTATTTCAAATTTCTCTTTTCTTATGAAATGCTTATTATTATTAGATTAGCGTTGATAGTCTTTAATTTTAAGCTTATGCCGTAGAAGATCAGGCTATTGGTCTTTCTTTTATCTGCATCTTCCCGACCGGAAGGGGTTCGCTTTGTTTGGGATGAACTCGCAAAGACTCGACCCGGGTTCCCTCGTAGAGTGGAGTCTTATAAAAGACTCCACTTTCTCAGTGGAACTAAAAAAAAAAGAGTTTGAGCTCTTTTGGCTTACTTTTAGCCACGCGGGGCGGCTATCCGCATGTGTCCCACAGTGACGTCCATTTTTTTGGTTTGGGTATACTCGAGAAAAAGGGTTTGGAATTCGACCTCCCCTTATACGCTCTAAAAAGGGGTCATTGAGTCCTTTTTTTTTTAGGATCCCCTTTTTCCATTTTTTATTGAGCCCGGTGTGGAATCACCATCATTACACATTCATTCTTGGTCTGGCTGCTGGTCTAGCGAGCCTTCCTAGCCGCCTAGAGTGCAGCCTACGAAGACCGTAACGTAAGTAACTCAGTGCTCCATACAGGGGAAATGAAAGCAGAATTCGTTCGGATCCTCCCACATGTTCAATCTTTTTTTAGCGGTTTCCCCAGAGATTTTTATCATTAATGCAACCTTCATTTTGCTCATTCATGGAGTTGTTTTTAGTACCTCTAAGAAATATGATTATCCGCCGTTAGTCAGTAATGTGGGTTGGCTTGGATTACTTAGTGTTGCGCGCCTAGGGGGGCAGCGCGCTTTGGGATGCGGAGGAGCTATTATCGTCCAGCTCCCTAACCTAATGCGGCACCGGGTTTGGACCGCAGGGAACCATAGCATGGGGGGACGTCTAATCCTTTTGCCGCCGCAAGGCTGGCTAATCGTACGCAGCAGGCTCGAAGACCCCTGGTTCTGGAAGGCACATGAGTCCGAACGCTATGTTGAATGTGCGACTGACACTACGTAGGTACCTGTGCAGGTGAGGCGTCGGTCGGTCCTAGAAACGGCGGCAGCGGCGCGAGGAGTTAACGACCGGACGTGCTGCAACCTAGGGATCACCAGGCAGCTCTTTCGCTCTATAGGGATCGGGGGGGCATAGCACAATTCTTCTTGGAGGAGGGTTGTTTGCCCGGGTGACTGATCCTGCCATAATGTACTCCTACCTATACACCGGCAACCGAAGTCGAGCATACATACGACAATCTTCATGCGTGAATAGCCGGGAGGAAAGAAAGGGCGGTAGATGATAATGAGAAAAGGCACCGCGTCTGGACGGGCGGGCGGAATGGATGAGCGAAAGGTGCCATGTAGTGGGGAATATCCCGAGTCTCATGTAAGACAACCGCTTTCAGCGCCTCGAGGCCGAGGAACTGAGGGACCTTCTCGAGCACAGGATAGGTAATTGAAAGATAGAGCTAGCCTATTCGTTATGGGGAATCAATGCTCCGGACCGAATAGAGCTTACCTACGGCACCTGGCTTTCTCCGGTGCATATTAGCTTAGCTGCGCTTCCGCGGCCGGTTTGGCTTCCTCTCTGGCGGCCACTTTCCTTACGGGGGAGGATGTCGAGGCAATAAAAAAAGTGGAAGGCACATTGTTGTAAGGCGTTTGAGATCAAGGATCTGGGAACTCTGAAGTACTTCCTAGGAATAGAAGTTGCCCACCCAAAAAGGGGATCTATCTTTCCCAGAGGAAGTATGCTGTTGATCTTTTGAAGGAGACTTGTTTTTGGGGAGCCAAGCCTGCTGAGCAAGATGCATTGCGATTTCCTCTTCTGTGTACGCACCGGAGTATGACCCGGGACGGGAAGAGAAAGACTTTTTTATCCGGCGAGCTTTCTCTCGTAAAGCCAAAGACGCCCCAAGACAAGGTCAAACTGTTGGGAAGAGGACATGGTCAATAGAACCTGGCTGGATCCGGGCTGGGGTAGTGGCGCCCATTCAACATCAGTTCCGAAAGGGTTCGCTCATGCTGGAGGGAGCATCCCCACTTAGTGATCGGTCCGCTAGTTCACGCAAATCCGAAGAAGTTATCACGGACGAGCCACATGCAGGGAAACTTGCACGTGTGGTTCTGGCCGGGCTTTCCTGAGGTATCTAATAACCTTGCTTCTGCTCGCCGCTGGCGCACCTCTCCTAACTATTGCCTATTTATTCTGGAATAATCTTTTTAGGAGGGACAATTTTACATATTTCTGCCAAATCCTTCTATTATGTTGTACGGCTGGTACCATTTCGATGTGTTTCGATTCTTCCGAACAAGAGAGGTTTGATGCTTTTGAATTCATTGTATTAATTCCACTTCCTACTCGCAGTATGCTCTTTATGATCTCGGCTTATGATTCAATTGCCATGTATTTAGCTATTGAGCCTCAAAGTTTATGTTTTTATGTGATCGCAGCATCAAAAAGAAAGTCTGAATTTTCCACGGAAGCCGGCTCGAAATATTTGATCTTAGGTGCATTTTCCTCTGGAATATTATTGTTTGGGTACGACCGGACAACTACCGATATCTATGTTTATCTTTTCTTAGAATATTGTTGTTAAATATATATATCTATCTATATCGTAAACTATCGGATCGGGTATTACTTAGATGTGAAACTTGCAGACCTTATTGGTTGTGATATTGATCTTACGGGGGGAACGAAATCAAAGAATATATACACTTGTAGAGACCCTCTATGTAGTTGTCTATCTAGGGCGATCGATCTACATCTTTCCCCATAGCCCTGGGGCTGTGTCTCGATCTCCTATGTGCGAAATCTAAGAGACTAGTTCCTATGGAGATTCCCCTTGGTCTAATTCCACGCCTTATGACGAAAGTGGAGTCGGCGTGGCGTAAAGTGAAGATTGGGGGAGTAGAGAAAATTCCCTTCTGGGGTATTCCGAAGGTGTAACCTAGGCAACGAAAAAGGGGCCCGATACTTCAACTAGAGGAGCGACCAGTTGGTTCACCAAACTCCGACCCAGCGTCACACGTTCTCCAGGTCCGAAGGGATCCAGTGCCCAACTACCGACTCCTCCCGGAATTGCGTTATCGGAGCCGAGCCAGGAATGGCCGTTAGTGGGCACCCACCACTTTTCACGGTTAGAGAGGCCCTCTTTAATACATTAAGAAAGGATGTTCACAGGGGCCAGAACGACTCGGTCATAGGAATTTAGACCACCTACGTGCTGGTAAACGAAAACCACCTCGACCGGATCAGAGTAAACAACAATGTCGAATCAGGCCGCCCCTTGCCTTGAAAGAAGTCACACGCGGCCGCCAGCTTTCCCAAAATAAGGGGAGATCTGCTGCTTACTGCTCACGGAAACATCCGACCTATACGTCGTTCGCGTATCTTTCTGATCTCCTTTCCTTCTATTCATCAGATTTTTTGCTTTGACGACCAATTCAAGGCCGTTAAGGATGGGGTTGATGGTGGTTAGCTAAAAAGGGGGGAGAGAGGAGAGCCTTGGGGTACGCTCACTTCTGCATTTTTGTTTAGGTTCTCGAGATTCTCAATCGCTCTTTTTAGTGGGGAGGAATAGTACATGAATAAATGGCGGTTCTCAGACGAGGGAATCGTTCCTCTATAAAAAAAAATAGGCTAGAATGCTTCTATTGATAGAGCTTTCACGTCTGCGCATAGAATAGTTTTTTGCCCTTCCATTCTGTTCTTACCATATCATGGGTAGTTGGGTCGGAATCCGTGTGATGGTTCGAGAGTAGTTTAAAATATTCTTCGCATCCCCAGAGAGATACATTGTTGCCATTGTGACTTGGTCGTCAAAAGGGGCACGAACAGCCGTACTGTTCCATGTCCCAGAGGTCTTCGAGCCTTGGCATTTTGAATCCCGTTGAATGGCTGTGGTTCCGGGGCTCAAATGCGTCTGGAGTCGCCAGGTGAGACATTCGGTTCACGAACCGGAAACCTATCTCCACAGCAAGCTCTCCAATTTGACCCGGTCCGTCACGCTTTGGACATCGCCACCGGGATCGTTGAGGCCCCATGAAGATGGCTCTCCTTCACTGGGAAGACGCGGTACTCATTAGCGAGCGCCTGGTGACCAACGATTCCTGATTCTCCTGCCTTTCCGCCATAGTCTACACTTGTCCGTCCAAATGGTCGACCTTGCCATCAAGTTGGGTCACTCGATCCTTGAGTCTTTCCTTAACAACAGCCGCCGCAGACAGCACTCCACTGCTATCGTCAAGCTTGGACATGGTACAACAAGAAGAGAATTAGCAGAAATCGAAAGGGAAACAAAACTCCGCTCTGATACCTCCTAAAGCGAAATAGGCACGCGCACGGGTAGAGAGTCGTGCGGCCCAGGTAAAGCCTATTTTAGTGTAGCACCTGGGAGCAGCCTTCTCCTTGCCAAGTTTTGCTTCTGATCTCTTTCTCAGTCTCTAGTTCGTTACCTTCTACTACCGATCTTCTCCTGCTGCTCGCTTCGTTTCTTTCGTTAGTTTCCTTTCTTTTCTTTAAAGAAACTCAAAAAAATAGAATATGAACAGCAGCAGCCAAATCCTTTTAAATGAGACTAATCAGGGATGCTTCCATAAAAGACAACTATGGTATTTTTCAAGTATGTTGCGGTCAACACAGCTTCTGCCCAAATGAGGTACATTCATCCCAAACATCATAGCTCTAATCGTTTCCAATAAGTATCTATTTTTCCTCTTAGCTATTCAAGGAGTATACGCAAAAGATCTCTGATGAACAGTGCCTCTAGAAATAAGATATTGAGAAAATCCCGTGGACATGTATTCTCCTCCAGAATCAGATCGAACAATTCTTTTTTTTTTTGCATTAGGAAATAATGTCTGGCTTGTCGATTGTGTGCCGTTCACTCCAACATGGCGAAAATTATGTAAATTGGAGTGAAGAGGTAAAGTTCTTCTTGATGGGCCAGGAATGTTGGATAATTGCTGAAGGTAAACCGGAGGATGTGGCGAGTAAGAAGCCATTTTCATCTTTTTTTGGTCTGGTGGGGCTATGCATGCGATCACAGTGTCTGTAGCTGATAAGATGCGCCCCCATATATATTATGGGGGCATTACAGACCCAAGAAAGGCATGGCTTACTTTGAGGGAAGTTAATGAACATGCGACCGCAAGTAAGCGTCAGTGCCTGGAGACTGAAGAAGATGGCCTGAAGCGGGGTAGTTTCATTCTTGTTACTCTATTAAGGTGAAGAACCTTTGTGATCAGCTGGAGGCTTTTGGTATGAAAAACTATGATGCCGATAATCTTAGTCAGAGCATGAAGGGTATAAATTTCTAAATATGATGGGATAAGGAAGTCTTTGCTACTGCATCAACATAACCCTTCCAACATTTTCTTAATGAAAAGGTGCATGATAAGACGTTTACGTATAGGAGGAGGAAGAGGCTGAGCCTGTCTGGACAAAGTGTACATCCTAATCCTAGGGATATACTTTTGTTCACTTCTACGTCAAAATTTCATTGTTGGGGAAGGCAAAAGCAGCATCAGGGAGCTCTTCCAAGAACAATAAGTGGAAGCTGGGGTGCGTGTCTTAGGTGCGGGCAGATGGGGCACTACGTGATAGAGTGCACAGCAAAAATGCTTCTTGTTAAGGAAGATAATGAGGAGAGGTAGACAGGGGAGGCGCGACACGAGCATATTCAGTTTGCGAAAGTGAAGAGAGCCCGCGATGCGGTCTTTGACTTATCAGTATCGGCTC
>Ga0081455_10008022_pt1 | contig 11032 bp, 13 predicted proteins | sample TabmetS3T2R1_FD_70207 | JGI IMG/M metagenome (GOLD analysis project Ga0081455, IMG submission 70207) | Tabebuia heterophylla rhizosphere microbial communities from the University of Puerto Rico - S3T2R1 | ecosystem: Host-associated > Plants > Roots > Rhizosphere ... | reverse complement strand
TCAGCCATGTACTTGGCGATGGACAATCGACCTGGTTCAAGGGCGTGCAACTTCTAGCCGTCTACAGCATCATCGCGCTCGCCTTCTATTTCCTCCCGGTGTGAGACGGCATCCAGCGCAACAAGCAGCCCCGGGCTCACGTCGCGCCCTGTCGTCTTTCCATCATTTGCTTCATGGCATCATTGATGAGGATCAGTAGCAGACCGACCGACCAGCCAAAGAGCAACATCCCAACGACGGCCTCCGACACGCCAAGAATGCGCCATTGCGCCGACAAAACGACGTCCCCGTACCCGACCGTCGTGAAGCTCACCGCTGAGAAATAGAGCGCCTCCTCAAAACCGCTGAGGGCGCCCAGGGCGACGTATGCCCCGGCCCAGATGGCGATCTCGCAGACGTGCAGAAGAAAGATGAAGACGAACGCACCAGCAAGCCCAAGCACTGGCCGGCGAAAGGTTGTCTTGCCCTCGTGCAAGGCGCGCCGGCGGAATTGGGCGATGGCAATTGTCGCCACAGCATGGAGAAAGACGCACAGGCTAAGGAGAAGTGCTCCGCCGGCGATCTGTGCTAGCATTCGTCCTGGACCGTTGTCGCTCTCATCCGCTCACCAAATCAATTCTACACGAAAGAAGCCAGCAATTGCCGAGCCGAAGCCGGTTTAGGCGCGCGGGGAACGGCGTTAAGCGGCGATTAACCGACGCACTGCAGCGTCGGAAGTCCCTGTTTCTCCAAATCAGGAGCCAACCCCCATGGGCTCGACGGAAAGACGGGATCGCGGCCAGCTTGCGCGCCACTGGCGCGCGATCCCACATGCCAACCGCAGTGCGCTGTCAAAAGATCGCCGCCGCTCATCGCGCGCGCGAACATCACTCACGCGCTTCTCGCCGCTCTGCGTGAGCGCCAAAGAGTCGCGGCCGCCGCTTCGGGCTGCGCGGGCGCGTTAGCCGCCACTCACGTCGCGAAGCGGAAGTGGAGGACGTCGCCGTCCTTCACCACGTAGTCCTTGCCTTCGAGCCTGAGCTTGCCGGCGTCGCGCGCGCCGGCCTCGCCGCCGAGCGCCACATAGTCGTCATAAGGAATCGTCTCGGCGCGGATGAAGCCCTTCTCGAAATCGGTGTGGATGACGCCGGCGGCCTGCGGGGCGCGGGTGCCTTGGGGCACGGTCCAGGCGCGCGCTTCCTTGGGTCCGGCGGTGAAATAGGTGATCAGCCCGAGCAGCTTATAGCCTTCGCGGATGAGGCGGTTGAGCCCAGGTTCGGTCAGCCCGAGCTCGGTGAGATAGGTTTGCCGCTCATCCGCCGAGAGCTCGGCGAGCTCGGCCTCGATCTTTGCCGAGATGATTACGCTGCCCGCGCCTTCCGCCTTGGCGAGAGCCTCCACCCGCGCGGAATGCACATTGCCGGTCGCGGCGGAGGCTTCGTCGACGTTGCAGACATAGAGCACGGGCTTGGCGGTGAGCAGGCCAAGGTTGTTGAAGCCCGCCCGTTCATCGTCGCTCACCGCGGCCAGTCGCACGGGCTTCCCCTCGCGCAACAGAGCGAGCGCGCGCTCGAGCAGCACCAAGGTCTGCTTCGCCTCCTTGTCCTGGCCGCGGATCCTCTTCTCCAGGATCGGCACGCGCCGCTCGAGACTGTCGAGATCGGCGAGCATCAGCTCGGTCTCGATGGTTTCGGCATCGGCGATCGGGTCGATGCGGCCCTCGACATGGACCACGTCGTCGTTCTCGAAGCAGCGGAGCACATAGGCGACGGCGTCCACCTCGCGGATATGCGCAAGGAACTGGTTGCCGAGCCCTTCGCCTTGAGAGGCGCCGCGCACGAGCCCGGCGATGTCGACGAAGGTGAGCCGCGTCGGCACGACCTGCGCCGACTTGGCGATGATGGCGAGCTTGTCGAGCCGCGGGTCGGGCACGGGGACCTCGCCGACATTTGGCTCGATGGTAGAGAAGGGATAGTTGGCGGCTTGCGCCGCAGCGCTTTCGGTCAGCGCGTTGAACAAGGTGGACTTGCCGACATTGGGCAGCCCGACGATGCCGCATTTGAAGCCCATTGTTTCAGTCCATTGTTTCACTTGTCATCGCCGGGCTTGACCCGGCGATCCAGTAACTACTGCCTGAGTTCATTTTGCGAGGATCGTGTTTACGGATGCCCGCTTGCGCGGGCATGACAATGTCATTGTTCCTACGAGCCGAACCAGCGGCGGAGCTTGCCGGCAAGGGTACCCTTGGGCGCGGGTTGCTTCTCCGTCTTCGCGGACGCGGGTTCTTTGCGGCGCGCAGCGGACTTCGCGCGCGGCGCCTCCTGCTCTTCTTCCGGCGGTTCGGCCTCGCCCTGCATCGCATAAGCCACACGCGACTGGAACTTGTCGTTGGCCCCTTCGGCGAGATAAGGCGCCTGCTCGGCGATCGCGCCGAGCAGAGGCTCGAGCCACTCATGGTCGGCCTTGGCGAAGTTCTGGAGCACGTGGTTGGTGACCAGATCTCGATGGCCGGGGTGGCCGATGCCGATGCGCACCCGCACATAGTCGTTGCCGATATGCGCGGTGAGGGACTTGAGCCCGTTATGGCCGGCAACGCCGCCGCCACCCTTCACCCTGACTTTGCCGGGGGCGAGGTCGAGCTCGTCATGAAACACAAGGACGTCGTCGAGATCGAGCTTGTAGAAGCGAACCGCCTCGCCAACCGAGCGGCCGGATTCGTTCATGAAGGTCTGGGGCTTCAACAGAAGCACTTGCTCGCCGCCAAGCTTTGCCTCCGCGGCGACACCCGAGAAGCGCTTGCGCCAGGCGGGAAAGTCATGGGCGGCGGCGATGGCATCGACCGCCATGAAGCCGACATTGTGACGGTTGAGCGCATATTGCGCCCCGGGATTGCCGAGGCCGACAAAGAGCTTCATCGCGTCATCCTGGATCGAAGGCCGGCTGCGCGCACCACCGAAGGGTGCCGCGCGGCAAGGAGGAGGTTACTTCTTCTTCTCTTCCTTCTTCTTCTCTTCCTTCGGCTTCTCCTTGTCCTTGTCCTCGGCGGCGGCGGCCTCGGCAGGGGCGGCGCCCTCGACGCCCTCGGCGCCAGGCTCGGCAGCCTCGGCGGCGGCAGCAGCGGCGCCGGGCGCGGGCTCTTCGGCCGTGCGTCCGACAATGGTCGCGACGGTGAAATCGCGCTCGGTGACGGTCGGGCGCACGTTCGGCGGCAGGGTGATGGCGGAGATGTGCACCGAATTGCCGATCTCGAGCCCGGTCAGGTCGACGTCGAAATGATCGGGGATGGCGTCGGCCGGGCATCGCACCGGGATCTCGTGGCGCACAATATTGAGCACGCCGCCGCGCTTCAGGCCAGGAGACGCCGCCTCGTTGAGGAAGCGCACCGGCACATCGACGGTCACCAGGGCATCCTTGCTGACACGCAGGAAATCGACGTGGATGGGAAAGTCACGGATGGGATCGAGCTGCACGCCGCGCGGGATCACGCGCGTCTTGGTGCCCTCGACATCGAGGATAAAGATGGTGCTCTGGAAGTGGCCGGTGAGGAGCTGCTGGGAGATCGTCCGATAGTCCACCGAGATGGTCTCGGGCTCCTTCTTGTCGCCGTAGAGGATGCCGGGAATGCGCCCTTCGCGGCGGGCCGAGCGCGCGCCGCCCTTGCCCAAGCGCTGCCTCGCCCATGCTTTGAGTTCGGTCGTTTCAGCCATTGCTGTCTCCAAGCCTCGCAAATAATGAGGGGCCGGAAAGCGGCCCCGTAAGGTCGAGCGCGGTCCGAGCCCGCACGGAAAATCGAGGAGCTTATAGCCTCTAAGCCATGGCCCTGACAATCCGCTCCTAATCCGCGTAGGATATGGTCGTCCGAGTAGCACCCGGGGCCACTTCGGCGGTGTCGGTAAGGTCCTTCGAGTCCAAGGGAGAAACGCAATGCCGCAGAGCGTCTACAAAGTCATCGAGATCATCGGCACCAGCACGAAATCCTGGGAGGAGGCCGCCAAAAACGCGGTCGAACTCACCGGCGAGCACCTGCGCGATCTCAGGGTTGCCGAGGTCATCGAGCAGGACCTCGTCATCACCGACGGCAAGGTCGAGGCCTACCGCACCAAGCTCAAAGTCTCCTTCAAATATGAGGGCTCGCACTAGGCGCGATCTAACGCGACGGCTCAATAGAACAGGCTCGACACCGACTGCTCCTCGGCGGTCCGCGCGATAGCCTCGCCCAGCAAGGGCGAAATCGGGAGCACCCGGATGTTGTGAGCGTTCTTCACCGACTCGCTCGGCAGGATCGAGTCGGTGATGACGAGCTCCTTGATCCGCGAGGCCATGATGCGGGCCACTGCGCCGCCGGTGAGAACGCCGTGGGTGATATAGGCCGTAACCAGCGTGGCGCCGTGATCGAGCAGGGCCTCCGCCGCGTTGACCAACGTGCCGCCGGAATCGACGATGTCGTCGACCAGGATGCAGGTGCGGCCTTTGACGTCGCCGATCACGTTCATCACCTCCGAATCGCCCGGCCGCTCGCGACGCTTGTCGACGATGGCGAGCGGCGCATCGATGCGCTTGGCAAGTCCGCGCGCCCTGACCACGCCGCCAACGTCCGGCGAGACCACCATGAGGTTGTCTTTGGGGAACACCTGCTTGATGTCCTGCACCATCACCGGGGCGGCGAACAAATTGTCGGTCGGGATGTCGAAGAAGCCCTGGATCTGGCCGGCATGGAGGTCGAGGGTGAGCACGCGGTCGGCGCCGGCCTCGACGATCATGTTGGCGACGAGCTTGGCCGAGATCGGCGTGCGGGGCCCTGGCTTACGATCCTGGCGCGCATAGCCGTAATAGGGAACGACGGCGGTGATGCGCCGCGCTGAAGCGCGCCGCAGCGCGTCGATGATGATGAGCAACTCCATCAGATGATCGTTGGCGGGAGCGGAAGTCGACTGGATGACGAACACGTCCTCGCCGCGGACGTTCTCCTGCATCTCGACGAAGATCTCCATGTCGGCGAAGCGGCGGACGACACATTTGGCGAGAGGGGTCTTGAGGTAGGCCGCGATCGCCTCGGCGAGGGGGCGGTTGCTGTTGCCTGCAACCAGTTTCATCGATCGCTCCTTAGCCATCGAGCTTAACCATGAAGCTGCTCGAACCCTGCATGACGAGCGGCTTTTAACAAGCGCCTGCGGGCGCTGTAAACTCGCGTGGTGGCGCAAGCCTGTGGATGGATCAGCTGGACTTGGGGAGGAGCTTGATGATGCCGTCGGCGGCGGCGCCGGCGGCGGCGTCGGCGATGGCGCCCCAGGGCCCGTTCAACGAACCGCGCGGGATAGTGTTCTGCTGCGATACGGTGCCGAGTCGCTTGCCGGTGGGATCGAGCACCAGCCAATCGATGCGGATGCTCTGCTTGCCGCCGCTCGCGTCGGACAGCACGACGCTGCCCTTTACCATATACACGTTCTCCGACGTGCCGTTCGCGAGCTTGACGCCGCCGGCATAGAGCCGCTTCTTAAGGGCCGTGGTCAGCGACCGCTGGCCGTCACCCGGCGCGCCTGCCACTGGCGCCACCACGACGCCGGCAGACTTGAGACTTGGGGCGGCGGGCGCGGGCGAGGCAGAGGCTGTCGTGGCCGGGTTGCCTTGTGAGGCAGCCACGGCGGCGGGGGAGCCGCCTCCACGCGACAGGGTTGCGGCGAGTTGGGAGGTGGTCTTGCCGGCGATGCTTCGGAGCGTGGCGGCATCGACGCCGCTCCACGGATCGCTTCCCGAGCGGCTCGCGATCATCTCATCGCCGGAGACTCGCGCCACGCGCTCACCCTTGGAGTCGCTCACGTCCCAGATATAGGAGATTTTCGAGCCCTTCTTTTCACTCGAGGCGACGAGATAGCCGCGCAAGGTGTAGTTGGCCGAGCCAGTGCCGGGGATGAGGGTGAGGCCGCGATCCTTGCCGGCGGCAACGAGGGCATCTGTCAGATCGGTCGCCACCTGCGGCGGCGTGCCGATGATGGGTGCGACCGCGACCTTGGTCGAGCGGTTGAACAAGCTTGTCGCGCTGCTGAAGAAACTGCTGCCGCTCGGGCCGCCAGGACCTCCGCCGCAGGCACTCAGGCAGACAGCGACGACCACAGCGAGCGCCATCGCGGCGATACGCCGTAGCCAGCCGCGTTCGTGTCGTGAGTCCGCGCCCAACAAAACACTCCCTCTGTTGGCCGCACAGCACCGCTCGCGACAAACCTGTCGTAACGGGACTCCCAACCCTCTCCCGGACGACAGATTACCTGTCTCGGCCCGCTTGCGTCCAGTTATAGCGTGGGCCGCCTTTTGGCCCATTATTGCTTATCTTGAATAGGAGTCAGGCAAGCAGGATGGCGGAAATTTGACGCCCGTAGTCGTCCTCGCCCCGGTGTTGCGACCGCCGATAGCTGAAGAGCCGCGTTTCTTCGCAATAGGTGCAAAGCCCGAGATCGACGATGGTGCCGACTCTGGCGCGGGCGAGCCTCTCGCCCACATAGGCCGGAAGGTCGAAATGCGGCTCTCCAGAGCCCTCATCGGTCATGAAAAAGGCCTCGCTCTCCGGCTCTTCGGCGAGGAAGCGTTCGACATATTCGGACCCGACCTCGTAGGCTTTCAGCGAGATGGCCGGGCCGATCGCGGCGGTGATACGCTCGGGCTGCGCGCCAAGCTTCTGCATGGCCTTGACCGTGGCTTCGATGATGCCGGACAGCGCGCCGCGCCAGCCGGCATGGGCCGCACCGATGACGCCGGCGTGGCCGTCGGCAAACAGCACCGGCGCGCAGTCTGCGGTGAGGATGCCGATGGCGAGCCCGCGCGTCGCGGTGACGATGGCGTCGGCCTCAGGCGCCTTGGCGGGGTCCCACGGTTTCTTGGCGGTCACCGCGTCGGCGCTGTGCTGCTGCGAGACGGAGAGCAGGCGATCCGGTTCGACGCCCAGGATCTCCGCGACGCGCGCGCGGTTCTCGGTCACATTCGCCGCCTCGTCTCCCGAGCCCGGACCGCAATTGAGCGAGGCGTAGACGCCGCCCGACACGCCACCTTGGCGGGTAAAGAATCCATGACGCACGCCTTCGATCGCCGAGAGGCTCGAGGCGCAGATCCTCACTTTGTCGGGCGTCACCATGGCAGGCCGCTGACCAGCGGTTAAATGTCTCCGAAGGGAGGCGGCGGGGCAAGCCCGCAGCTTGCGAGCGCAAGTGCCTTGAACAGAATTCCCATCTGACGCGGATCGACGAGCCGCGCGGCGCCTGAGAGAATTGCCGCACGCTGATCGGGTCGGGCTTGCTGGAGCAACCTGTCGCGCCGCGCCTCAAGCCCGAGCTTGAGCAGGAATTCGCCTTGCGGCATGGGGCCGAACGCACCCAGCCCGAGCGCGATCGCTTGCCGCTCGAGCTCGGCGAAATCGACATGGGCGGTGAGATCGGCCTCGCCGGGCGCCGTGAGCGGGTCGGCATAATGGTGCCGGCTCACAGCCTGCAACGTGTCGCCGAGCCCGCTTTCCACATGGCCGTAATCGACGATGAGGACTGCGAGCGGCGCCGAGGCGGCGCGCGCCGCAAGCGTGGATAGGAGCGGGGCGACGCCGGGCCGGATCTCGAAGATCGCGCCGTCTGCCGCATTGAGGGCATTCACTGGCTCTGGAAGGCTGTCGCCCCCGACCTCATTTCCAAGCGCGAAGGCGAGATCGCCGGCGCGGTCGAACGTGACGCAACGCTCGCGCCAGATATCGCCCTGCCGCACAAGCTGTCTTATGGGGAGCGCGTCGATGAATTCGTTGGCAAGCACGATGATGGCGCCTGCTGGAACCTCTTCGATGCTGTCGTACCAGTGAAGCGGGGCAGGGGAGCCGCGCAGCGTCCGCCGTTGCGTCTCGCGCAAGCTCGGGCTCGTCTCGACCAGCGCGACCGTGGCGCTCGCAAGAAATTTCGGCATGCTGCGCCAGGCGCGGAGCGCGTCGGCCATGAGCGTGCCGCGCCCCGGCCCAAGCTCGGCGACGAGAATGGGTTTCGGCTCACCCATGGATTGCCAGACGGCGACCGCCCAAAGCCCGAGCAGCTCGCCGAAGATCTGGCTCACCTCCGGCGCGGTGACGAAATCGCCGTTGGCGCCGATCGGCTGCCGGGTGGGGTAATAGCCGGCGCGGTCATCGGCGAGGCAGGCCTGCATGTAATCGGCGACGCTGATCGGCCCGCCGCGGGCAATCCGCTCCTTGAGCCGCGCCGCCAGCGGAGTCTCGGCGCCGTGCAGCTTGCGTTGCGCGCTCATCACGACGCCACGGCCGGTTGCCGCCGCGCGCGCCAGATCAGCCACGCCCCCAAGAGGATCATGGGGATCGAATAGACGATGCCCGGCGTGAAGATGCCGACATCCATCGGGTGCCCGGCGTGAGGCTCGCGGGCGAATTCCTCCACCAGGCTGCGAAAAATTCCATAGAAGACGAGGAACAGGCCGAACACGGTCCCAGGGCGTTCGAGCGCGTGATAGCGGTGGGTGGCGATGCGCAGGATGACGAACAGTACGACGCCCTCGAGCGCCGCCTCGTAGAGCTGGCTCGGATGGCGCGGCTGATCGCCCACGCCGGGAAACACCATCGCCCAGGGGACATCGCTGACGCGCCCCACCACCTCGGCATTGATGAAATTGGCGATGCGGCCGAAGAACAGCCCGAACGGCGTGGCGGCGGAGGCGATGTCGCCGAGCGACAGGGAATTGATATGCTTGGCGCGGGCGAACAGATAGACGGCGAGCACGACGCCGAGAAGCCCGCCATGGAAGGACATGCCGCCGCTCCATATCGCCGGGATCTCGACCGGGTGCTGCCAGTAATAGCTCGGCTCGTAGAACAGCACGAAGCCGAGCCGCCCGCCGACGACGATGCCGAGCGTGATCCACAAGAGAAAGTCGTCGCCCTGGGAGACCGTCATCGGCGGCTTGCCGCCCCATAACGCCGGCCGCGAGATGAGATACCGCCCGTAGAGCCAGCCGAGCAGGATGCCGGCCATATAAGCGAGCCCATACCAGCGGATGGCGATCGGGCCGATCTGCAGCGCCACGGGATCGATCACGGGGTAGGGGATGACGAGGAGGTCCATCGCGCGAGCCAATGAATTGGCGAGAAGCGGCGACCCTTCCCTGCCACCGCCTGGCTGTCAAGGCGCGGAAGGCCGCCCCTCGCCGCCGGCGACTTGCGCCACGGCAGCCCGGCCCCCATAGTTGGATCAGGCTGCCGCGTGGCGGTACGCAAAGGGTTGTCAATGACGCAGACCACGGGCCGGTTCTTCGACGAGCTCGGCAAGCTCATGACCGACGCTGCCGGCGCGGCAGAGGGCGTGCGCAAGGAGATCGAGAGCGTGGTGCGCGCCCAGGCCGAGCGGGTGTTGCGCGACCTCGACGTGGTGCAGCGCGAGGAGTTCGAGGCGGTCAAGGCCATGGCGCAGAAGGCGCGCGAGGAGAACGAGCGGCTGAAGGAGTGTATCGCCGCGCTCGAGGCGGCAATCGTCAAAGGCCTTGCCGACAAGGGCAAATAGGCTCCGCCAAAAAGCCAAAGAAAAAAATTATCTCCCGTGTCGATTCCGCGCGCTCCCGTTCGACGTGACGGGTGAGCCTACCCAATCCCAACACGGGCAGGCCAGAACCGAAGGAGAATTGCGACATGCGTTTCATGATTATCGTCAAGGCCACCAAGGACTCCGAGGCGGGCGCTAGGCCCACCGAGGAGCTGTTTGCCGCCATGGCGGACTACCACGAGCAGCTGGTCAAAGCCGGCGTGCTGCTCGATGCAAGCGGCCTGCAACCCACCTCTAAAGGCTGGCGCGTCAAATATTCCGCCGGCAAGCGCAGCGTGGTCGACGGCCCGTTCGCCGAAACCAAAGAGCTGATCGCCGGCTACACCATCATCCAGGTCAAGTCGCGCGAGGAGGCGCTGGAATGGACCCGGCGCTTCCCGAACCCCTCCATCGACGGCAAGGACGGCGAGATCGAAGTCCGCCAGCTATTCGAGCTCGAGGACTTCGGCGAGAGCCCGGCGATCCACCGCTTCAAGGAGATGGGCGTCGGCTAGCGCACACACGCGCCGGCGCGATCAACAAATCACCAATGCAGCGAAACCGATGCGAATTCGAAGAGGAGAAAAATCATGCGCTTTTTGTCGATGGTGAAGCACACCGAAGGAAAGTCGAGCCCTCCCTCCAAATCGTTCATGGACGCAATGGGCCAGCTGCTGCAAGAGGTTGCCAAGGACGGCTGCGTGATGGTGCAGGGTGTCGGCCTGTTCCCGACCAGCGCCGGCGCGCGCGTGAGGTTAGCCGGCGGCAAGCTCACGGTCACCGACGGCCCGTTCACCGAGGCCAAGGAGGTGGTCGGCGGCTATGCGATCTTCGACGTGCCATCGAAGGCTCACATGATCAAATTGGCCGAGCGGTTCCTCGCCTTGCACAAGACGCACATGCCAGGCTGGGAGGGCGAATGCGAGCTGCGCCAGATGGCGGCGCCGGGAGAGCCCGAGCCGTGCGGCCAGCCCAATGTGGCTGAAGCCGCGGTCTAATCCCCCCTTAGGCCGCGACGGGTGACGCGACGCTGCATCAGCGGCGTCGCGTCTCTCAAGCTGGAGATGCCACGATGCGATTCATGATGCTGATGATCCCCAAGGGCTACGAGAAGGCGGCGCCCGGCACCATGCCGGAGGCCAAAGCCGTCGAAGCCATGATGAAGTACAACCGAGCCCTGCAGAAGGCCGGGGTGCTTCTCGCGGTGGACGGTCTTCACCCGCCGTCGACGGGCGCGCGGGTCTCGTTTCCCGGCGGCAACGCAAAGGTGACCGACGGGCCGTTCGCCGAGGCCAAGGAGGTGGTCGGCGGCTATTGGATGATCGAGGTGAAGTCGCGCGACGAGGCGATCGAATGGGCCAAGCGCTGCCCTGGCTCGGAGAACGAGGTCATCGAGATTCGCCAGGTGCAGGAGATGGCGGACTTTCCGCCCGACGTGCAGAAAGCCGCCGAGGGATTCGACGCGATGCAGAAGGGGTCGCGGCAGGGGAGGGGACGAGGTCCGCCGC
>Ga0081455_10008021_pt1 | contig 11033 bp, 8 predicted proteins | sample TabmetS3T2R1_FD_70207 | JGI IMG/M metagenome (GOLD analysis project Ga0081455, IMG submission 70207) | Tabebuia heterophylla rhizosphere microbial communities from the University of Puerto Rico - S3T2R1 | ecosystem: Host-associated > Plants > Roots > Rhizosphere ... | reverse complement strand
GGATGGAGCGAATGGCAACTCGGCGTCTTGTTGGAAGAAATGCTGACGCCCGAGCAGTTTGCCAAAAACATGAAGAGTCGCGACGACAGTGATGAGCGTGTTGAGTTTGCAATCAGGTTGCCCGGTGATGAGAACGGCGCGCCGGTCTGGCTACCGATCGACGCGAAATTTCCGATGGAACACTACGAGCGCTTGACCGCGGCGCAGGAAAGCGGCGATTCCTCAGTGGTAGAGACGGCGATGAAAATCCTGGAGACCCAGTTGAAGCGCTGCGCGAAAGATATTTGCGAGAAATACATTAATCCGCCAAAGACAACCGATTTTGCTCTCCTGTTTTTGCCAAGCGAAGGACTCTACGCGGAAGCCATTCGCCGGGTGGGCCTGGTTCAGAATGTGCAGCGCGATTGCCGGGTGACGTTTGTTGGACCCACAACGCTGGCCGCATTGCTCAACAGCCTGCAAATGGGTTTTCGCACGCTTGCGATTCAAAAACGTTCAAGTGAGGTCTGGAATTTACTGGCGGCCGTTAAAACCGAGTTCGGAAAATTCGGTGACGCATTATCGGCAGTGAAAGAGAAAATCGACCAGGCCTCGCGCAAAATGGAGGATGTGGATGTTCGATCCCGGGTTATCACGAAAAAATTGCGAGACGTGGAAGAGTTACCTTCTAATCCGCAGCCAATGCTGAGGGACCTGTTATCAGGCGAAAATGACGATGGCCCGGCCAATTAAAGTGATGTCGTGTCGCTACGTATGAAGACGGCATTGGTTACGGGCGCAAATAAAGGGATTGGCTACGAGGTGACCCGCCAACTTGCGGAAAAGGGATTTCACGTTTTCATCGGTGCCCGGAATCGGGATGCCGGTCGCAAAGCGGCGGATGATATCGCAAAGAATCGCGGGCAAACCACCTTTTTGGAGATCGATGTTGCAGATAATGCGAGCGTTACTGCCGCTGCGCGCGAGTTCGCCAAAGCTGCCGATCATCTGGACGTGCTGGTGAACAACGCGGGCATCATTGTTGATGGCGACGATGCAATCCTGGAGATCAGCGACGAGCTATTCCGAAAGACCCTTGAGACCAACACGCTTGGCGCCCTGCGCGTGACCCGCGCATTCGTCCGGTTGCTCAGAAAAAGCAGCGCGCCGCGTGTGATTAATGTTTCCAGCGGCGGCGGTCAATTGACGGGTGGCTCTGACGGTTGGTCACCGGCCTACTGCATTTCGAAAACGGCGCTTAACGGTGTGACTTCCCAACTTGCCGCCGCATTGCCAAAGTTCGCGGTGAATTCGGTTTGCCCCGGCTGGGTTCGCACGGATATGGGCGGACAGGGTGCTGCGCGCTCGGTAGAGGAAGGCGCGGACACGATTGTGTGGCTTGCTACCGATGCGCCGCAGACGCTCACTGGAAAATTCTTGCGCGATCACAAAGAAATTCCGTGGTGATCCGCCGTGGCAGGCAACGCGGCTTGTGATCGGTGATCAGTGAAGAGTGATCAGCAATTGTTTGACCTCCACGACTGATCACAGATCACGGATCACTGATTACAACACTTCATCCCATTTGCTCTGGTCTTTCAGCATGATTTCGCGGAGCAGACGGATGGGTGGCATGCCGTGATTAAGGAGCTCGTTGTGGAATTTCTGTAATGAGAAATCGTCGCCCTGCTGCGCTTTGTAATCGTCCCGCAATTTCAAAATCTGCAATTTACCCAGGGTATAATTGAGATAACCCGGATCGAAGCTGCCGCGCATCGCTTCCTGGCGCGCGGGTTTCTCCTCGTAATAACAGTTTTCCCGGAAAAATTTTGTTGCCTCGTCGATCGACATCTTTTGTGTGTGCATTTTGATCGACACGCATAACCTGCATAGACGAAGCAGCGCTTCGTCGGCCTGTGCCATGCGATATTTGGCTGCGCGTTTTACGTCGTCTTCGCTGGGCGTGGAGCTGGTGGAACTACCGTAGCCTTCGTCGAGCATCATTTTTTCGCAGTAATGCGCCCATCCTTCGGTGAAGGCGTAGCTGCCGAAGATTTTTTCCACCTTGCTCGCCGGCGACGCGTTTAAATGAAGGAACTGCACATAATGACCAGGATAAGCTTCGTGAATCGAAACGACGTCGGAGGTGTAGTAATTAAAGGCGGTGAGCCATTCCTCCTTTTGCTTCTCGGGCCAATCGTTTTCTGCAGGCGTGACGTAGTAATACGCTTCATTGGCGCGTTTTTCGAAGGGACCTGGCGTGTCCATGGACGCGAAAGAGGTGGCCCGCAGGTATTGAGGCGTCTCTTTTACCTTTGCTCGAATATCAGATGGGATGCTTACCAAATGCTGGCTCAACACGTACTTGCGAATTTGGTCGAGGTCTTTGGCCACGTCCGGGATGAGATTTTGCGGCGTAGGATGTTCGCTCTGGATTTGCTTGAAAACTTCGATTGGCGGCTTATTCGGATCGATCTTTTTTGCCGCCTCGGCGAATGCTGCTTGTTCCGCCTTTAGTTGTTCCAGGCCGATCTCCAGGATTTTTTGCGGAGGAAGATTAACGAGTTCCGTCTGCAACAGAAAGCGCCCAAACTTTTCTTCGCCCAGCGCGAAATCCATTGAGGCTTTGGGAAGTTTCTCTCGCTCCAGCCACGTCGCATAATCGTTAAGGGCATTTGCGGCTTTGCGGTTGGCCTCATGAAAGGCGCCACGAAGATGTTCGTCTTTGAGGTTGCCAATAGCGGCAACGAGATCTTTTTTCAGGAAATCCGCGGAGCCTTTTGCGATCTGAATGGCAAGCTCAACGTACGGTTTTGGAACGACCGCATTGAGATTTGTCCTCGCCGCAATCAGAATATTTGGGATTTGCGATTCGATCGCAACCACGCTACGAACGCGGTCCTCAAGCGGTGCGAAATTCCTCTTTATATAAACGTTCACGTCCGCCGCACGTGCATAGACCATGGGGTTCCGTTCAAAGACCGACATGTCCTGCATCTCGAAGAGATCTTTCTTTACGGCGGCTTGAAGAATTCGCAGATCGATGGATTGACGAGAACTTAGTTTGCCCGGGTCAAACTTGCTCAGGCGATCGTCGAAGCGCTGTAGCCGGTTAAGCTCGGCATCAAGAGCGAGCCGACTGTAGTCAGTGATCTTGCCGTCATACTCGTGAAGTCCGAGAGCGGTCCCTACCAGGGGATGGGCGCCCAGGTAACCTTTGATGTATTCCTCGGCCACCGCCTCATACTCGGCGTCTTCTGTTTCCGCAGCGAAGCTCGCGATGCGTCCAGGGAAGAGAGAGAGCGCGACCAGGAAAAGAGTGAACGAGAAAGCTTTAACGCGAAGGGCTAATTTCATTGGCGGCGCAGAGTTAAGACAACGTTTCGCCTTGGGTGTTGCCAAAAATTTGCAGTGAGCGATGGTGAGCCTGTTTTTCAAGCTGGGGTCGAAGTATGAGGCGCTTCATGATCTTGCCGTTGTTGGCTTGTCTCTTGCTCGGCGCTCTTCCTGTGCTCGCACAGGAGGCCGAGCCGGGAAAGAGTGAAGAGGATAACGGCTACGTGCAAATTTCAATTTTCGCGAAAGCCCTTGAGTTGATTCGGCAGGATTACGTGGACGAGAACAAGACGAGCTACCACGACCTCATAAACGCAGCAATGAAGGGGATGCTTTCCTCGCTGGATCCACATAGTCAGTTCATGGATCCGGACGATTTCCGCGATATGCAGGATGATACGCGCAGTCGTTTCAATGGCCTTGGGATTGAGGTTTCAATGAAGAACGGTTTGCCCACGGTGATTACGGCGATGGAGGACACGCCGGCGGCCAAGGCTGGGATCCTGTCCGGCGACCAGATCTTGCGAATCAACGGCATTTCGACCGAAAGGATGGATTTGCAGGACGCCATCAACGTTTTGCGCGGCCCAGCTGGGGCCAAAATAACACTGACGCTGCTCCGTCCCTCGACCAAGGAAATCAAGGAATACACGCTGCAACGCGCAGAAATTAAGATTCAAAGCGTCAAGGGGGCCAGATTGATCGACCCGGAACTCACCGGTCCATTCAAGATCGCCTATGTCCGATTAGTGCAATTCAACGAGCCGACGGCCGACGAACTGTCGAAAGCGCTCGATGAACTGCAGAAGCAGGGAATGCAGGCACTGGTTCTGGATTTGCGGAACAATCCAGGGGGGTTGCTGAATAGCGCGGTCGATGTCTGCGCGCAGTTCCTTCCGCCTAACACAAAGGTCGTCTCAACGCAGGGCCGGGTCGCTTCGCAACAGCATGATTATTCAACCTCCGGCGTGAAAAAAGAGCGCCCGAATTTTCCGATGGTCGTGTTGATTAACGAAGGCAGCGCAAGCGGGGCGGAGATCGTTGCCGGAGCGCTAAAGGATTTGCGCCGAGCTGTGCTTGTCGGGGAAACGACCTTTGGAAAAGGTTCCGTTCAGAATGTCATGCAATTACCGGACGGGTCGGCGGTTCGTTTTACGACGGCAAAATACTATACGCCGAGCAAACAGGTCATTCAGGGAAATGGCGTGGTGCCGAATATACGTGTTGGAATGACTACTGAGCAGGAGCGTTCCCTGTTTGCGCTACGTAATGCGGGAAATATGAAACCCGAGGACGAGAAAAGTATTATCAAAGCAAAAGACCCGCAGATGTTACGGGCAATCGACGCACTCAAGGGCGTCATGATTTACGCCCAAGAGAACGCGCCCAAGGCGCAGGCGGTAAAGAAGTAAACCCGACTTCCGCTTCCTTGTCATTCCGAGCGGAGTCGAGGAATCTCTAAGCTGTTCTGATCATCGCGTGGCAATGTGACAGCCAGAGATGTCTCGACTTCGCTCGACATGACAATTTTAGCACTAGAAACTTCATGCGACGAAACCGGCGTTGCGATCTTACGTCGACTTAACGGCGACTTGGGCTCGCACTTACTTGGGAGCGAAGTGGCATCGCAAATCGCAGCGCACGAAAAATATGGTGGGATCGTGCCTGAGATCGCGTCGCGGAATCACCTCGTCTATACGCCGCGCCTGCTCGATCGCGTTACCAGTTCGGCGAAGATCGGTTTGTCAGAGATAGACGCATTTGCCGCGACGAGCGGACCCGGTCTGGCGAGCTCGCTCATGATCGGCGCGTCGATTGCCAAAGGATTGGCAATCGGCTTTGGCAAACCGTACGTCGCCATCAATCATCTCGAGGGACATTTGCTCTCGCCGTTTTTTGGATCTGTAGAGGGGAACAGGCAAATCCGTCCGAACGTTTCGCTCATCGTGAGCGGTGGTCACACGATGTTGGTTCGAGTAAATGGGCTGGGTGATTACAAATCGCTAGGTCGAACTGTCGATGATGCCGCCGGCGAAGCGTTCGATAAGGTCGCCAAAATGTTGGGCCTAGGGTATCCAGGGGGCCCTGAGATTGAAAAGCAAGCTCGCGGTGGTGATCCCAATCGTTTCGATTTGCCGCGGAGCATGCTCGACTCAGAGAACTTCAGCTTTAGCGGATTGAAGACAGCCGTGCGCTATTTGCTGCCGAAGTTGAAAGGGGACTTTCTTGCTGATCTGTCCGCGTCTTTTCAACAAGCAATTATCGATGTGCTTGTGCGCAAAACAATTGCAGGGGCGCAGAAGTGCCATGTCGACCTTGTAACAGTCAGCGGCGGGGTTAGTTGCAATCAGGAATTGCGAAGGCAACTCGGCGAGGCATGCGGACGCGGAGGATTTGAATTCAGAACCGCCGAGCCATGGTTGTGCACGGATAACGGAGCGATGATCGCGTTTGCTGCGTTATTGCGACTGCAGGCTGGCTACCGGTCTGAAGTGACCGAAGAGATCGATCCGAATCTGGCGCTCGCTTGAGTGCGCGTCGTGGACGGTTCGGCGAGCCGTCCCTACCAATTAATACTCGCGCTCCAGGAGGTAATTTGCGAGCGCATGAAGCGCTTCAGCTTCGTCGCCACGAAATACAGATAAGGCATTGTGCGCCTGGCGCGTGAGCCGCCTGGCTTCTGCACGCGATTTCTCCAACCCGATTACCGCAGGATAAGTCGCCTTTTTTGCCGCGACATCTTTTCCTGCGCTCTTGCCCAGTATTTCTGAGGTTTGCGTCACATCGAGGATATCGTCGATCACTTGGAAGGCCAGACCAAGCCCCTCCCCGAACTGTGTAATCGCGGAAAGTTTCCTGGCGTCTGCATTGGCGCTCATCGCGCCGAGCCGCACCGAGCTTTTCAACATCGCTGCGGTCTTGTTCTCGTGGATAAATCGCAGTTGATCCCGTTTGACTCTCTTCCCTTCCGCTTCGAGGTCGGCCACCTGACCCGCGATCAGTCTTTGGCTTCCCGCCGCGACCGCAACTTCCCGCAACAAGATTGAAATATCATAACGCGGCGTCGGCTTGGCAGTGGAGACGATTTCAAATGCAATCGTCAGCAGGGCGTCCCCGGCCAGGATCGCAATACCGTCGCCGAAAACTTTATGGCATGTCGGACGGCCACGCCGAAAATCGTCATTATCCATACTGGGAAGGTCATCATGCACGAGCGAGTAGGTGTGGATGCATTCGACTGCGCAGGCGAGCGGAAGCGCATTATTGACGTTGCCGCGACAAGCTTCAGCCGCAGCGAGACAAAGAATTGGTCGCAATCGTTTGCCCCCGGCAAAAAGACTGTAGCGCATCGCCTTGTGAAGCGTGGGGGGTTTCGTAGTCGCTTTTGGCAAATATCGATCCAATGCGCGATCGATGTCTTTCTGGCGGGTCCGGAGATATTTTTTCAGATTCATGGAACGACAGCGGACACCCGATGCTTGATCCTAGATACTGGATAATCCAAGTCTGCAGGCAGTGTCTAGTATCAAGGATTCGAATCCGATAACAGCGCGATCGAGCCATTAAGTTTTTGGGACGAACTGTGTCCTTCTTGGTGGAGGTCAAACATGAACGCAGCATTAGTTTATCGGTCGCGCCGGCGCTGGCTTTTCTGGATCGCGCTTGTTTGCGCGGTTGGCATTCACGTCGGTGCGGTTGTCCTTGCGAAAAATAACTCCGAGAAGATTGTTGTACAAGATTTCAGACCTCCGGGAGGTGAGGTGGAAGTAAACGCCGAGCTGGAACAGCCACCCTCCGAGGAATCGGTCACTCTTTCGCAGCAGGTCCCTCCTGACGAGGAAGCATTCCCGGAAGAGAATCGAACGCCAATACCGGTTCGTCCCCATAAGAAAGTACGGCCGGTATCGGTTTCCAGGAGACCAGGGACGGCATTTGGTTCGGCGAAAACGCTGGTCATGTATGCCCCGCGCCCGGTATATCCGTACGAAGCACGCCGCCAACGGATAACAGGGTCAGGAATCGCGGTGCTGACCGTTGATCCCGTAGGCGGCAACGCTACCAATGTTCGTATGAAACAGAGTTGTGGAAACGTTATTCTGGATCATGCGACGCTCGATGCTTTGCGGCGATGGCGTTTTAAGCAAGGTAGCCCGCTAAGTATCGAAGTGCCCATCACCTACACTCTTGCCGGTGTCTCGTATTAGCATCCAATTTCACCTGCGTTGTTCCGTGATTCGCCAAAATCGATGCGAAGCGAGAAAGTAAAGGCCGGACAAAAGTTTGAGACGGTTCTACAGAGATTTGAGCGTCCACTTCTTCAATATGCCACGCGCATAACCGGGGACCAGGAGAGGGCGAGAGACGTGGTTCAAGAGACATTCATCAAATTTCAGCGCAACGGCGCGTTGTCCCGAGGCGACGAACCGGCGACGTGGCTGTTTACCGTGTGCCGCAACGGTGCGCTCAATGTTTGCCGGAAAGAAAAGCGAATGATGTATCTCGACGAGGAGGTAATCGAATCGCAGGAGGACGAGCAGCCGATGCCCTACGAGCGGATGGAGGAACAAGAGGCCGCCGGGTTCCTGATGCGAATTATCGCGACGCTGCCGCCGCGCCAACAAGAGGTGCTGCAACTAAAGTTTCAAACTGACCTGAGTTATCAACAGATCGCTGAAGTCACGAAAACGACTGCGAACTGCGTGGGTGTTCTCATTCACACCGCGTTGAAGACATTGCGACAACGTTACCGGGAAGCCTCCAAAGATTTCGTTTCGTTCAACCCCCGAACTACCTGATATGAACATCGATGATCCAAAATTAACAGCATTCGCGCTCGGCGAATTGGAAGAGCCTGAAAGATCCACAATGGCGCAGGTAGTGGCTGGATCGCCGGAAGCTCAGCAATTCGTCGATGAAACACGCGAGCTCGCGGAAGCGCTGAAGAACGAATTCGCGGGTGAATTGAAAGCCGAGAAGACAGAGCCGGCAAACCTGATTGATATCCGCGATGATCCCTGGTTTTGGTCGATCGCACGACCGCTGGCAGTTGCTGCAGTGCTCGCTTTATTGGCCATTGTTTCCGGCGTTGCTTTATTTTCGTCAAGACACCAAACAGCTCAAGTCGCGCAGGCTGACGCACTCCAGCTTCCGCTGCTTCCAGAGCAGCCCGCCGAGGTCCAAGGCGAGCTTCAAATGCCAATGGAAGCGGCTCCGCCTCCAGTTACAACGCCAGCTTTGCAACTTCCCCTTGCTGCTGGCGCTCCTGCCAAGGCGGTGAACGGAGTTGCTACGAAGAGTTCGTCTTTGGGTTACGCATTGAACAAAGCGCCTGCACAGCCGCTTGGTCACGAGGAAACATTTCGCGACATCCGTGAGCGGACTGGTGAGTTCAATACCGCAACCTACGATCACATCGGCGAGAACCCTTTTCTCGATGCACGAAGTAATCCGCTTTCGACATTCTCGATCGACGTGGATACGGCATCATATTCGAATGTGCGGCGGTTCATCAATGAGGGGTCACTACCGCCCCAGGACGCCGTGCGCGTCGAGGAGATGATTAACTACTTCGCCTATGATTATGCGCAGCCGAGTGATGGAAGGCCGTTCGCCGTGCATCTCGACGTCGCAGGTTGTCCATGGGAAACATCGCATCGGCTAGTCCGGATCGGATTAAAGGGAAAAGAAATCGCTACGGATAAACGCGGCCCGAGCAATCTGGTTTTCCTGCTCGATGTGTCGGGATCAATGATGCCGCCGGAGCGCTTACCGCTGGTGAAACAGTCCATGCGATTGCTGGTGGAAAAGCTGACGGAGAATGATCGCGTGGCGATCGTGATCTACGCGGGCGGATCAGGATTGGTATTGCCGTCCACAACCGGCGATCACAAGGAACAAATTCTCGAAGCGCTTGAAAATTTGCAGGCTGGCGGTTCGACCAACGGCGCTGAAGGAATCCAGTTAGCCTACAAGATTGCAGCGGACAATTTCATTAAGGGGGGAGTGAACCGCGTGATTCTGGCTACCGACGGCGATTTCAATGTGGGCGTAACAAGCCAGGGCGACCTGATTCGGTTGATCGAAGAAAAAGCGAAAAGCGGGGTTTTTCTGAGCGTGCTCGGTGTCGGCACAGACAATTTGAAAGACTCGACGATGCAGAAATTGGCTGACAAAGGAAACGGCAACTACGCCTATCTCGATTCCCTCGATGAAGCGCGAAAGGTGCTTGTGCAACAAATGAACGGGACGCTCGTGACCATCGCGAAGGACGTGAAAATCCAAGTGGAGTTCAATCCAGCGCGCGTGGCGTCATATCGACTGATTGGCTACGAGAAACGAATGCTGCGCAAGGAGGATTTTAATAACGACAAAGTAGACGCCGGTGAAATTGGTGCAGGCCACACGGTGACAGCGTTGTATGAAGTTGTCCCCGTCGGGGTGGCGAGCAACCCGGCTACGAGCGTCCCGCCAGTTGATCCACTCAGGTATTCGGCTAACGAAAGTTCGAGGCCCATAACGTCAGCGTCCTCCAATGAGACGCTCACCGTGAAGTTGCGTTATAAAAAACCGGATGAGACCAAGAGCGAATTGATCGAACGGGCAATGACGGACACGAATGAAAATTTCGAAAGCGCGCCGGCCGATTTGAAGTTTGCCGCAGCCGTAGCCGAGTTCGGCATGATCTTGCGGGATTCTGAATACAAAGGAAACGGAACGCTCGACGCTGTGTTGGAGTGGGCCCAACAAGCAAAAGGAAAGGACTTCAACGGCTATCGCGCCGGATTTGTTGAACTGGTGCGAAAAGCGCAGGGCTTGAAGAAAAGTTAAAGCGTCAAAAAGATTACAAAGTTAAAGAGGTACACGACCGACAGTTGTAGCCTTATGACTACGTAACTTTCTAAACCATCGCTCAAATATTTTCGGCGCTTTCGGTGGTGGCGATTGGTTTTACGCGCATGGCCAGGAATGCGCCCAGGAGCAAAATGGCGGCGCTCCAAAGCTGGGCGTGAGTCAGACGTTCACCATAAATCCACGCGGAGAGGCCCAGGGCGAGCGCCGGGCAAAGGAGCTGGAGCGTTTGTGCCAGGGCCACGCCGATTTCACGAATCGCAACGTAGTACAAAACGTGCGCCAGCGTTATGCAGGTCACGGCGGAGACAATCAAAACCAAATTTACCTGCGTGCCGGCGTGGAGTGGCGCGGAAATATTTCCAAACGCGAATGTAAGCGGAAGCAATAGGATCGACGTGATCAGGCTGACCAGACCGAAGCTGCGAATCGGTCCAAGCCGAATGGACGGGCGCTTAATCAGGACGCCGTAAAGCGCCCAACAAAACGTAGCGGTGAAGGCGATGAATAACCCGGGCAGCTTCATGTGTTCTGTCTCTCGACCCGGTTGAAACCAGATCACGCCAAAGGCGCCAATTAAACCGAGAAGTGTGCCCACTTGGAACTGCCATTGTCGAATCACCCGGCGTTCCTCAGGAAAAAATGCGAGCGCGAGTAAAGCCGTAAAAATCACGGATGCACGAGTGAAAATCGTATAAACGCCCGGCCCCATGTAGAACAAGGCGACGACCTGTGTGACTTGATGGACTACGTTAGGAATGCACGGGACGAGACACATGATCACAGCTTGCCACTCAAACGGGTTGGCGCCGCGGCGAACGCGGGAAATCAACAGCGGCGCGATAGCGAGGCAGGCGACGAGATAACGA
>Ga0081455_10008020_pt1 | contig 11033 bp, 5 predicted proteins | sample TabmetS3T2R1_FD_70207 | JGI IMG/M metagenome (GOLD analysis project Ga0081455, IMG submission 70207) | Tabebuia heterophylla rhizosphere microbial communities from the University of Puerto Rico - S3T2R1 | ecosystem: Host-associated > Plants > Roots > Rhizosphere ... | reverse complement strand
CCTCCGCCGCGTAGGCATTCTCCAGCGTCACCTGCAGCAGCACCCGTTTGGCCGGGTCCATCGTCGTCTCCCAGAGTTGATCGGGGTTCATCTCCCCTAAGCCCTTATAGCGCTGTACGCTCAGCCCACGCTGCCCGAGGGATTTCACCGTCTCAATGACCTGCACCACCGATTGACACAGGCGCTCCTGCTCCTTCACCAGCAGCCGGTATGGGGGCAGACCGAGTCGCTTCAGTGCTTGTCCACGCGCGCGCAGTTCGCGGTACTCGGCCGATGTCACCATAGGCATGTCGAGCGTCAAGCGGCTGAGCGTACCCTCGCGTGCACGTTCGAGCAACACGCGATAGGCAGCATGCTCTTCATCCCATGTAATCCCGGCTTCAGGTACAGGCTCGCCGGGGTAGAGTCGGCGAAAGACATCGATGACGGCGGTCACTCCGTGTTCGAGCCTCTCCGCATCCCGCAGGCTGTCAACGTCTATGGACTGTTCGATGGTCACGGCGCGAAGGACCAGCACGTCCATGCGGCGATGCTCAAAACGCCTCAGCAACTGCTCATAAGCGATCAGCCCCTTCAGGAGGGTGATTAACTCCGGGCCCCGAATCGGACTGGTCTCATCTGCCAAAGCGTCGAACACTTCCCTTGTGTCCTGCTGTTCCCCGCCCAGATTGCCATCGATGGAGGGCTGTGGCACCAATGCTAGCTCGCTCGTGCCCTGCTCCAGGATATAGTCCTCGAACGCCTGCTCATCCTTCAGGTACAGCTCACGATTGCCGCGCTTGACTTTGTACAGCGGCGGCTGGGCGATGTAGAGATACCCCCGTTCGATAATGTCCACCATCTGCCGGTAGAAGAAGGTGAGCAGTAGGGTGCGAATGTGTGATCCATCCACGTCGGCATCGCACATAACGATTACCTTGTGATACCGGATCTTATTGACATCAAAGTCGTCCGTTCCTATACCGGTGCCGAGCGCGGTAATCAGGGTTTGGATCTCCTGCGATCCCAGCATCTTGTCGAAGCGGGCTTTCTCCACATTGAGGATCTTGCCGCGCAACGGCAGAATCGCTTGCGAGCGGCGGTCGCGCCCCTGCTTCGCTGACCCCCCGGCGGAATCGCCCTCAACCAGGAAGATCTCCGCCTCAGCTGGGTCGCGGGCAGCGCAATCGGCGAGCTTGCCGGGCAGCGCGGCGCTGTCCAGCGCCCCCTTGCGTCGCGTCAGATCGCGGGCTTTGCGCGCAGCCTCACGCGCGCGTGAGGCCAGCACGGCCTTTTCCACCACCCCTTTGGCGACGACGGGATTCTCCTCGAAGTAGACCCCCAACCTCTCGTTGACGAGGCTTTCGACCAGGCCCTTGATCTCGCTGTTTCCCAGTTTGGTCTTGGTTTGCCCTTCAAATTGCGGTTCGGGAACCTGCACGCTGATGATCGCCGTCAGCCCCTCACGTACATCGTCGCCGCTGGGCGTCTCATCGCCGCTCTTCAGCAAATTATTGGCTTGGGCATAGCTGTTCACGGTGCGGGTTAGCGCACTTTTGAAACCGATTAGGTGCGTGCCGCCCTCGATGGTGTTGATATTGTTGGCGAAGGAGTAGGTCTTCTCGGCGTAGCCGTCGTTGTATTGCAAAGCCACTTCGACCCGCACGCCGTCCCGCTCGCCGGCCAGATAGATGGGGTCTGGATGTAGCGGCGCTTTCCCCTGATTCAGGTACTCGACAAACGAGCGGATGCCGCCATCATATTTAAACTCCTGTTGCCGACCCGTGCGCGCATCGTCGAGCCCAATGCGCAGGCCGCGATTCAGAAACGCGAGCTCCTGCAAGCGCGCCGCCAGCGTGTCATAGCTGAACTCGAGGGTCTCGAAGATCTCGGTATCGGGATAGAAGGTGACCTGGGTCCCACGGCGGCTGGTCTTGCCGGCGATTTCTAAAGTAGTGGCCGGATGGCCGCGCTCATAGCGCTGGTGGTAGACGTGGCCCTCATGATAGATCTCCACCTCCAGCCACTCCGACAGGGCGTTGACCACAGATATGCCGACGCCGTGCAGCCCGCCCGAGACTTTGTAGGCCCCTTTATCAAACTTGCCTCCGGCGTGAAGTTTGGTCAACACCACTTCGACCGCCGGCTTACCCTCGGTCGGATGCATGTCGACGGGGATGCCACGGCCATCATCCAGCACAGTGACGCTGTTGTCCAGATGGAGTGTGACCTGGATATTTTCGCAAAACCCGGCTAAGGCTTCGTCGACACTATTGTCGACGACCTCGTAGACGAGGTGATGTAGCCCCTGCACGCCGGTGCTCCCGATGTACATCGCCGGGCGGAGACGCACGGCCTCCAAGCCTTCGAGCACCTTGATCTGGCTGGCGTCATAGGCCTCTGGATCGCCAGCCGCTGCGGCAGGCGTGTCGGTTTCGTTACCTCCCTGTGTGACACGTACTTCTTCGCTCTGTTCAGCCATAGCCCCACCTGTCGGCGATCTGCTGCAGGGCAGACGCCTTGCTGCGTGATTGTCCTGTTCTGCTCGCGTCTTCTTGTCGTGCTAATTCGCGATCGGCGGCACTATGCGCTGGCGACAATAGTGCCCGCATCGACCCGCCACACCTGCGTCTCTGGCACCGCCGCACACAACGCTCCCAAGTCGGCAGTCATTTCCGTCCCACTGATAAACACCTGGGCGCGCATGTTTTGCAAAAATTCCCACAGTAAGCCACGCCGTCGGCGATCCAACTCGGCCACCATATCATCAAGCAACACGATCGCCGGCGTCCCCAACTCCGCTTCCAGGTCTTCCAGCATGCCGATCAAGATCAGTAGCACTGCCAGCCGCTGCTCCCCTTGGGAGCCATAATTCCTGAGGTCATGCCCTTCCAGGGTAAAGCTGACATCATCGCGTTGCGGTCCGATCAATGACATGCGCGCCCGCAGCTCATCGCGTTCGACCCTGGCAATGCCCTCCAGCATGCGTTGCACAGTTGGCGCAATGTCAGCGCAGCCATGGCCCAGCGCCTCCTTGTCAGCGGCTCCACCTCCAAGGGCTGGCTGATACTTCATTTGCAACGCCGTCGGACTGCCCAGCTTCGACACATTCAGGCGCCCTAGTTGGTGGTTGAGCCGCTTCAGGTAGCGGCCACGCGCCCCTATAACCTCCGCTCCCACTTCGGCAAACTTGGTGTTCCACACATCTAAACTGGCGCGGTCGATCCTCGGCCCTTTCAGTAGTCGATTGCGGTGCTTCAGGATTACCTGATGGCGCTGCAAGAGGCCAAGATATGTGGGCTGCAAACTGACCAGGGCGCGATCGAGAAGGCGGCGGCGTCCTTCGGGAGAACCTTTGATCACCTGGACGGAATCCGCTGCGAACACTAGGACATTGAGATGTCCCAGATAATCAATGGTCCGTTGGATCTCACGGCCTTGGACCTTGAGCACACGGCGCTGCCCATTCCAGGACATGCTGAGAGTCAGCTTCCCGCTATGCGCTGGATGCTCGACTGTGCCGTGCAAACTGACCACCTCCGCACCCCAGCGGGTCAACTCCGCGCGGCCAACGCCGCGAAAAGACCGTAACTGGCCTAGTACATAGATACTTTCGAGGATATTGGTCTTGCCCTGGCCGTTATTGCCGACCAAGATGTTGAAACGCGGTCCACACTCAAGTTCCAGTCGGTCGAAGTTGCGGAAGTTACGCGCTTGCAAGGTTATGAGCCGCATCAGCACTCCGAGAAGCATTGGACAGAGGCATGGGGACCGAGGACTAAGTTTGAAGCAAACGCCAGGTCTACCCTACCATACATACCGCTAAAAGCCTTCCTAGAGCTCGATCACCCTCACGATCGCCTCCTACTCAGCCCGCAGCACTATTCTATAGTCGCAATGGCATAATCACATAGAGACTATCGGGGTCAGGCACCGGTCGCATCAAAGATGAGCTCACCGCATCTTTCACTTCGAGGATGACCTGATCGGCGTCCACTACATTCAGGACATCCATCAGATAGCGTGCGTTAAACCCTACCGTTACCGATTCCCCCTCATACTCAGCCTCGATTTCATCGCGGGCTTCTCCCAACTCTGGACTCTCGCTCAAGATCGTCAATGTCCCCGGCCCTAGCTTGAGCCGCACCGCTCGTGACTTATCAGGCGCGAAGAGCGCGACCCGACGCAGGCTACTCAAGAAGGCATCCCTCTGTAGCGTGATGAGTTGGGGATGCCCCTTTGGGATCACCCGTTCATAGGCGGGGAACTGCCCATCAATGAGGCGCGTCGATAACCAGACATTGCCCCGGCGGATGAGCAAATGTTGATCGAGCAAACTTACCGTCACCTCGTCATCCTCACCGTCGCCATCCTCAAGACTTTTACGTATTTCCTCCAAGGCTTTGCGCGGTACAATCACCTGCTTGGTAATGGCATCAGCGTGTTTGCATTCGCGCTGGATCGCGGCCAGCCGGTGGCCATCGGTCGCCACCATCGATAGCTGTCCCTCCTTGAAGGCAAAGAGTGCGCCCCGTAGCGCAAAGCGCGTTTCATCTTGGGAAGTGCAAAAAGCAGTTTTCGCGATCATTTCCCGGAGGGTAGAAGCAGGGAGCGACAGGTGTTCAGCGCCTTCAAAGGGTGGAAACGGCGGGAAATCTTCTCCTGGGAGGCCTGGAATCCTGAAATAGCTTCGGCCAGCGGTGAGTTCAGCCCAATGTTGCTCGTTGATGCGGAGATGGAGCATCGCTCCACCTGGCAGCTCACGTACGATATCAAATGTTTGCCGTGCCGGTAGGGTAATGACACCCTCACGTATAGTCTCCGTCGCCATCACGCCCTTGCAGGTGAGCTCCAGGTCCGTCGCTACATAGATGAGTTGATTTCCACGCGCGTCGAGCAGAAAATTGGCCAGAATCGGTGTGGTTGTCTTGCGCTCGACGACCGACTGAACACGCTGTAAGCCCTGCAGGAACTCTTCGCGACTGATCCGGATCTCCATGAGTCCACACTCCCTATGTTTACCGAGTTTAGGAAATCCTTAGTAGATGGTCGTAGTAGAAGCGTGGGATATGTGCATAAGCGACCCAAAGCTTGGCCAATCTATGGGAATCTGCTGTGTAAAACTGTGGGGGTATACCCCACAGAATTCAGGGAGATTCAGGTAAGAAGTGGCGGAAGCAGTTATGCACAGGTGTGTACACAATTTATCCAGGGAAATGTCCCATAGACCCCGATTGATTGTGTGCCTGGGATGAGAAGCTAGGGATCTTCGGCGGTCGTCTCGAGTTATCCACATGGTTATCCCCAACTGTGGATAACTCGATAAATCGATGGAGAATCCGTGGATTACCATTCATCCCCGGCGCCACCATGAGCTGTATCCTCAGTCCTATGACCTTGCGAAGGGTGTGCAAGAACAAGGTATTACCTCCGCCGAAAGGCTCCAGCAACGACTATAAAGTACCAAAAGACGATTGAAAAATCAACGCAGTTTCTGCTAGAATCGAAACGCGGTGGGTGACCATCCCACTTGACTATGCGATGAGAACCAGAACGTTACAAGCTGGATGGGGGGCAGCTCCCTCCCATCGGAAACTATCGATATGCTTTGATGAGTATGGACCATAAATGGTAGGAAGCCGCGTGCAGGCTATACCAATGAGCGGGGCGGGGACGCGGCATGGACGACCGAGGATGCGAGCATGAAACGGACCTATCAGCCGAGTCGGATAAAGCGTCGCCGCACCCATGGCTTTCGAGCACGCATGGCGACCCGTAGCGGCCAGCAGGTTTTGAGGCGACGCCGTCACAAGGGCCGCGCCCGCTTAACCGTCTGAGATCGAGTGGACCAGCGTCTGCGCAGACATGAACGCCTCACCGCTCGGACCGACTATACGCGCTGTTACCGGCATGGGCGGCGGCTGCGTACAAGGTATTTTACGGTGTATGCCTACCGCCAGGGGGAATGTGTTACTCGCCTCGGGCTAGCTGTGGGCAAGGCCGTCGGCATCGCAGTCGTGCGGAATCGGGTGAAACGGCGGCTACGCGAGCTCTTTCGGCGTCGGAAAGCGCTGGTTCCCAGAGGGTATGATTTGTTCGTGCGTGCGGTTCCAGCCAGTGCTCCGGCGTCCTACACGGCCCTTGAGGCCGCCTGGTGCGAAGTGATGGCTATGTTGAGGGCAGCCGAGGCGCTCGGTCATGCTGGGCCGTAAGATGGATAGATGTGTGTGATACCGATCTGGCCATCCGTGGTGGTCGCTGGCTGCGACGAACATTGTGAGTCGGAGCGAAGGACATGGGCAAGTCGATGGCCAGACATCTCATCTGTGAGATTATACGGCTCTACCAATTGGTGATCTCGCCCGCGCTGCCACCTTCGTGTCGGTTTTATCCATCCTGTTCGGCGTATGCCATACAGGCAATCACCCGCTATGGGATATGGCGAGGCTTGTGCTTGACCGGATGGCGACTGTTGCGTTGTCATCCCTTTCACCCTGGAGGGTGGGATCCGGTCCAGTAATCGCGCTCGCTTGCATACCTTAACAAGGCCTGCGCAGCCACTCAGGAGGTTTTATTAGTGTATGGAATGGCGTGCCATTCTCGCCGTCGCATTGTCGATTTTCGTACTCATCCTCTGGCAGTATGTCTTTATGCCCGTGTCTGATCCGCCCCACTTGCCAGTAACGCCAGAGTCCCAAGAGAAACCGGCTCCTGAGACCAAAGCCCCACCTTCCACTACGGTGAGACCTGGCGTGCCATCTGCTCCGGGCGCGGGCGACAGCCCCGTGGGACAGACAGCACCGCCGCAGTCCCTGAATGAGCGCTTGCAAGTGGCGAACTTCACCGCCTCGGTGGCACAGCTCACGCTGACGGAGCAACAGCCGCGGGGAACCGTGCGCTTCGAATATCAAGACCCCACCGGCTGGCATGTGGTTAAGACCTTTGAACTGCAATATGGCAGCTATGCCATGGAGGTCGACGTCACGCTGGATAAGCCAGGTGTGAGGTCCGTACCGACGGCGAGTGCGTCTCCCGAGCCAGAGCGTTTGGTGACGCTTGAAAGCGATCTGGTGCGCATCGTGATGACCACGCGAGGGGCGCGCATCAAGGAATTGCTGTTGAAAAAATATGCGGCGCCGTGGAAGAGCCCGCCCAATCTCGTGTGGCGCTGGGACTACCTATGGGGAAGCAGTGGCGCGAGTACATTGGCAACGGGGCGGGGCGGCAACGATGCGCGAGTGAACCTGGTTGAAGCTTCAGAAGCTGGACTATGGCCGGCCGTTGAGATTGCAGCGGATGGACAACAGGCGATGCTGCGATGGGGCCCCGGCCTGCACACCGACCTTGAATCTAACGGCAGTTATGCCAGCCCGATGTCCTTTATCAATGGCGAGCGCTGGCTCGCCACGCCGCAGGCTGGTCAGCCACCATTGGAGCACACAGGTCAGGTGCAATGGTCGGCAGTACAGAACAAATACTACGCCATCGCTGCCATCCCCCGCAGTAGCACGGCGTGGAGCGTGTTGCACGAGGGGACAAATGCCCTGGAGTACGCAGTGGCATTGCGCTGGCCGCTGAATGCAACGTCGACTGCAGTACATTTCACCGTGTATGCTGGGCCCAAAGAACTGCGGCGACTTGCCTCATTCGATGCTAACGGTAAATCGCTCGAGGAGTTGGTGTTCTACAACTATGGCTGGGTCCGGATACTGCGGCCGGACATCTGGCTCTTACGTCCACTACAGTGGCTCTACGGCGTAACCCACAACTATGGTGTCGCCATTATTATCATCACCATGATCATCAAGCTGCTTTTCTATCCGCTGAGCTGGAAGAGCTTCAAGTCGATGCAGGCCATGCAGCATCTACAGCCGCAGATGAAGCGGCTCCAGGATATGTATAAGAACGACCGTCAGAAGCTCAACGAAGAGATGATGAAGCTTTACCGCGAGCAGAAGGTCAACCCTCTGGGTGGTTGCTTGCCTATGGTGGTACAGATCCCGGTGTTCATCTCCCTTTACCAGGTTCTCTATGCCTCGATTGAGCTCCGACATGCCGGGTTCATCTGGTGGATCAAGGATCTGTCCGCACCCGATTATCCCATGGCTCTCCTCATGGGCGCGTCCATGGTCGTTCAGCAATGGATGACGCCGACCACCGGCGATCCACGGCAAGCCAAAATGATGCTGTTCATGCCGATCATCTTCACCTTTATGTTCCTGAACTTTCCGGTGGGGCTGGTGATCTATTGGCTGGTGAATAACCTCCTCACCATCGCGCAGCAGTATGTTATGTTGCGTAACCGCCCAGTGGTCACGCAGTCCGCTGGTAGGACGGCTTGACGGTCGCCGATTGCGCAGAGGAGCTGGACAGGTGCAGGCGACGCCGGACGACACGATTGCCGCCATCGCTACGCCCATTGGCGCAGGAGGCCTGGGCATCGTCCGCGTCAGCGGGCCACACGCCGTTGCGATTGTGCGGGTGGTGTTCCGGGATCGACACGGCCAGCCGGTGGAAGGCTTGCCCTCGCACCGGGTGCGCTTCGGCAGTATCATTTACCCCCGCACCGGTGCCAACCTCGATGAGGTGCTGGTGACCTACATGCGGGCGCCGCACTCTTACACGCGCGAGGACGTCGTCGAGATCAGCGGCCATGGGGGCATCGGCGTTATGGCCCGCATCCTCGAGGCACTCGTCGCCAGTGGGGCGCGACTGGCGGAGCCCGGAGAATTCACCAAACGCGCTTTTCTCAATGGTCGCTTCGACTTGTCCCAGGCCGAGGCGGTCATCGATTTGATTCAGGCGCAGACTGAAGAGAGCCATCGACAGGCGCTGGCCCAACTACAGGGAGGGCTGTCGCAGGCCATTTGCGCCATGCGTGAGGAGTTGCTTGAGGTCCTGGCGTACGTCGAGGGTGCCATGGAATTTCCCGAGGAGGACCTAGAGTTTTTGCCGTGGGAAACCTTGCGCGCCAGGGCGCATACCGTGGAGGCGGGGATGGCCACGCTGTTGGACACCTTTCAGACAGGCCGTGTGTTGCGCGAGGGGGTCCAAGTGGCCATCGTGGGACGGCCGAATGTCGGCAAATCAAGCCTGTTCAATGCGCTATTGGTAGCGAATCGTGCGATTGTCACGCCGATTCCGGGCACGACGCGTGATGTCCTGGAGGAGGTCGCCAACCTGCGCGGCTACCCGTTCCGACTGGTGGATACCGCAGGCATCCGCCCCAGCACAGATCTCGTGGAACGAGAAGGGATCGAACGGGCCCGCGCGAGCCTGGACAGCGCTGATCTGGTGCTCCTCGTGCTCGATCGCTCAGAGCCGCTGACAGCTCCGGATGAGGAGGCCATAGCGGCGGTTCAGGGCAAGCGCGTGCAGGTGGTATTGAACAAAGCGGATTTGGCGCCGCTCCTGACGGCGGATGAACTGCAAAGGCGCTTGCCCGAATGGCCCAAGATCGCGGTATCCTGCAAGGAGCGTTGGGGGCTTGAGCGCTTGACCGAGGCGATGGTGGCAGCGGTAGTAGACGGGCAACAGCCCCCACGCGAAGGCCCAATGGTGACCAGGACTCGCCATTGGGAAGCCTTACAGCGCGCACGTCAAAACTTACTGCAGGCATGCGATGCCATGGAGCAGCGTCTATCGGGCGAGTTTATCGCTGTGGACTTGCGCGAGGTCCTGGAATGGCTGGGTGAAATCGTTGGGCTCAATTATACTGAAGACCTCCTCGACAAGATTTTCAGCGAGTTTTGTATTGGGAAATAGTGACCACGCCGTCATCCTCTTCACCCTTACCTGTACGCCCTCTCCCTCTGGGACGGAGCGGGGGTGAGGGAACTGCGTGCAGGATATCTCCTATGGACTTCGCCAAAATCTACGACGTTATCGTCATCGGTGGCGGCCATGCTGGTTGCGAGGCTGCCCTCGCCGCCGCACGCATGGGCTGTCAGACCTTGCTGCTCAGCATCGACCTGGATAAGATCGCCCAGATGTCCTGTAATCCCTCCATCGGTGGCCTGGGCAAGGGGCACCTGGTGCGTGAAATCGATGCCCTGGGCGGCGAGATGGCGAAATGCATCGATCTCACCGGCATCCAGTTCAAAATGCTCAATCGCAGCAAAGGTCCTGCGGTACAGGGCAACCGTGCCCAGGCGGATAAGCCGATGTATCGCCTGCAGATGAAAGCCACGCTGGAACAGCAGGAAGGGCTGGAGATCAAGCAGGGGACAGTTGAGCGCCTGCTGCTGCGCGATGGACGTATCGCTGGCGTCATGACCAGCATGGGGTTCGCCTACGGCGCCCGAGCAGTGGTGGTGACTACCGGCACATTCCTGCGTGGGCTCATCCACATCGGCCTGAAAAACCAGGCCGGCGGTCGTGGTGGCGAAGCGGCGGCCTATGGACTCTCCGAGCAACTCATGGAGCTCGGCTTCCAGATGGGGCGCCTGAAAACCGGCACACCACCGCGCCTCGATGCGAAGACCATCGACTTCTCGGTCCTGGAGCCCCAGCCCGGCGACCCCGAGCCCACGCCCTTCTCGTACTCGACGGATGCCATTACCCAGCCGCAGGTCCTGTGCTACCTGACCTACACCAACGCCGCCACGCACCGGATCATTCGTGAGAACCTGGATCGTTCGCCGATGTACGCCGGGGTGATCCAAGCGCGCGGCGTCCGCTATTGCCCGTCGATCGAGGATAAAGTGGTGCGCTTTGCTGATAAGGAGCGCCACCAGATCTTCCTCGAGCCGGAAGGGCGCCAGACGCTGGAGATCTACCCCAACGGCATTTCCACCAGCCTCCCCCTCGACGTCCAGATGCAATTGGTGCGTACCATTCCCGGATTGGAACGGGCGGAGATCATGCGCCCGGGGTATGCCATCGAATACGACTACGCCGACCCACGGCAGCTCTTGCCCAGCCTGGAAACCAAGCGGGTCCGCGGCCTGCTGTTCGCCGGGCAGATCAACGGCACGACCGGTTATGAGGAGGCCGCAGCACAAGGTCTCATGGGCGGGATCAACGCCGCCTTGAGCGCGCAGGGCCGTGAACCG
>Ga0081455_10008019_pt1 | contig 11034 bp, 10 predicted proteins | sample TabmetS3T2R1_FD_70207 | JGI IMG/M metagenome (GOLD analysis project Ga0081455, IMG submission 70207) | Tabebuia heterophylla rhizosphere microbial communities from the University of Puerto Rico - S3T2R1 | ecosystem: Host-associated > Plants > Roots > Rhizosphere ... | reverse complement strand
GGCTACCGAGGACCGCCGCATTCTTTTCAACAAAGCTCTTTACTGGGGCCTCTCGATGGCGGTCGCGGGCGCGGTGATCAGCCAGATTTTCTTCGGGATGCTGTGGTGAACTTATGGATCAATCGCTCAGGAAGATTATCGAGAGTTACCAGTCGAACGCTTCACTGGAAGAGGCATGGACGATCCCGGCAGACTGGTATGTGGACCCGCGGGTGCTGGAACTCGAGCGGCAAACGGTCTTTGCGCGTTCATGGCAGCTGGTTGGGCGTGTCGATCAGGTTCTTGAGCCTGGAAGGTATTTGACCTGCGAACTGGAGGGAGAGCCCCTCCTGGTAGTCAGGGGAGACGATCGGATATTACGTGGTTTTTTCAACGTTTGCCGCCACCACGCAGCCGCCATCAAGACTGAACCGGAGGGAGAGACCCGGAACCTCCGCTGTCCCTACCATGGTTGGACCTATTCGCTCGAGGGGGAACTTTGCGGGACTCCGGATTTCGCCGGAGTTTGCCATTTCGATCGGGCGAAAAACGGTCTGCTGCCGATTGAGACCGGGGTCTGGGAAAACTGGGTATTTGTCAAGCTTGATCAGGGCGATCCTTCACTCGCAAGCTATCTCGGCGCCGATCTGATTGCGAGCCTCCAGGAATTGCATCTGGAAAATTACCGCTGGATGGAGCGGCGGCATTACACGCTCGACTGCAACTGGAAAGTTTTTATCGACAATTACCTCGATGGCGGATACCACGTTCCTTTCCTTCACCGAGGGCTCGACAGCGTTCTGGATTACAGCAAATACACGATCGAAACCGGGGAGCGATTCTGCCTCCAATCGAGTCCGGTAGTAACCAGCGGTGCCGAAGCGTTTACCGGTGCGGTGCGCCAGGGTGAGCTCGCTCGTTATTACTGGGTCTATCCCAATTTTATGATCAATTGTTATGAAGGAGTTATGGATACGAACCTTGTTCTCCCGCTGGGGGTTGACCGGTGTGAGGTGATCTTCGATTTCTACTTCACCGATCTTTCAGAGAAGGCGTACGCGCGCAATCTCGCGAGCATTGCGGTGAGCGAGCGGATTCAGGAGGAAGACGTCTCGATCTGTAAATCAGTCCAGCGTGGTCTCCGTTCGCGCTCGTATCAAGCCGGGCGGCTCTCAGTGCGGCGTGAGACAGGGGAATACCTCTTTCACCGGCTCCTCTATGCCGATTTCCAGAGGATCGGGTTATAATTATCACATCAGAAGATTAACGGAGGTGGGGTCATGAATGGCAGTGATCGAATTTTGCTTCGTGATGCTTCCCATATCCCGGAGACTGGAAAAAAGATAAAAGCCGGTGACCTCGCGGCGCTCCTCAATGCCCATCGGGGCGAGCGGCATATTATTGCCTTACAAAGCTTTCCTGATCCGGACTCGATCTCTTCGGCATTCGCTCATCAGATTATCTCATCGAGGTTCGATATCGAATGTGATATCGCATACGACGGAATTGTGAGCCACGCCGAGAATATTGCAATGGTCGAATTATTGGACATTCCGCTCATTCGGATTCTGGAGCACCATGACCTGAAGCGATATCGAGGGAGCATTTTTATTGATAACCAGGGAACGACGACAGGGTTGACGGAAAGATTGAGTGAAGCGGGAGTGCCGGTTCTGGCGATAATCGACCATCACGAGATTCAGGGTCTGATCCAGGCCCCGTTTACCGACATACGGACAGATGCGAATGCGACGGCAACGATCTATGTCGAATTTCTCAAAGGGGGGCTGCTGCAGCTGGAACCCGGCGAGCCTGATCACAAAAGGCTGGCCACCGCATTGATGCATGGAATCAGGAGCGAAACCAACGGACTGATTCGCGCCGCCGGTGAAGACCTGATTGCCGCCAGTTACCTGGTTGAGTTTGTCGATCAGGAGGCCCTGGCAACGATTCTTTCCAACAAGCGGCCGCGCAGTACGATGGATGTCATCCAGGAAGCACTGGCGGCGCGTGTGATCAGGGATAATTACAGCATCGCGGGCGTCGGCTATCTGCGCTATGAAGATCGCGATGCGATCCCGCAGGCGGCTGATTTCCTCATGACCGAAGAGAACGTCCACACGGCGATCGTCTTTGGCATGATTTCCCGCGACGGTTTGCGCGAGTTGATAATCGGCAGCCTGCGCACGATCAAACAGACACTAAATCCCGATACCTTCCTCAAGGAAGCGCTCGGCGGCCCGTCTACCGGCCACTTCTATGGTGGCGGGAGGCGTGAGGCGGGCGGCTTCGAGATCCCGATCGGGTTCCTCGCGGGCAGATACGAAGATGAGTTCATGGATTGGAAATGGCGATTGTATGACGAGCAGATCAAGCGTAAATTCTGGGCAAAACTGGGAGTGGAAATTTGATTGGATAGACGCGAATTCATCAGATTTAATCCCACCCACCCCGCGCCATCTGATGATTATTGGCAGCATGTCAACCGCATGGCAATGGCCTGCCGGTTCGAAGCGACCCTGCCGATCAGTGATCGGTCTGGGATAAGCATTGCTCGTCAGGGACTGAATCTGGTCGATCGTCTGGAACAGCAATTATCTATCTTCAGGGAGAGCAGTGAAGTAAGCTATATCAATCGGAATGCCGCGGCGCATCCAGTCAAGCTCGAAGAATCGCTTTTTGAGTTGTTGCTTCTCTGTCAAAACCTCTACCGCGAGACCGGGGGAGCATTCGATATAACCTCAGGCCCATTAAGTCGTTGTTGGGGATTTCTGAAACGAGCGGGGCGGACGCCTGAAGATGCGGAAATCGAGCGGGCAAAGGCGCTGGTCGGATGCGAGAAACTGCAGCTCGATCGCGATTCACGGTCGATCCATTTCGAACGTCAGGGTGTCGAACTTAATTTCGGGAGCATCGGCAAAGGTTATGCGCTCGATCGAATGAGGGAATTATTCGCTGGCCGGATTCAATCCGCCCTGCTCAGCGCGGGTTCGAGCAGTATGTATGCGATCGGAAGAATGGGGAATGGTGGCGGTGCATGGTCTATTGGGATACGCCATCCTGAAAAAAAGAACAAACGCCTGGCAGTCCTGGGAATCCGGGATTTGGCTCTTTCAACCAGCGGAAGCGAGGAGCAATACTTCGAGGTCAATGGGAGGCGCTATGGCCATATCATTGATCCACGGTGTGGGGCGCCGGCGCTTGGTGTTGCCTCCGCGACCGTCATCGGAAATTCGGCTGCGGTGACTGATGCGTTGGCCACCGCTTTCTTCGTCGGCGGATGCTCGCTTGCTGAGAGTTATTGTGCCACTCATCCCGAGGTCTCGGCGATCATGATGGAGAGCGGATCGGAACTTCCGGTGATTTTCGGCAAAAACGATAAATTCGAGGTTGAAATCGTAAATGACTAACGAGAGACCATACTCTTTGGGTCAGCAAATTGTTTTGGTGACACTGCGAACATTGATCGGCTGGCATTTCCTTTATGAGGGATTTTATAAAATAATGCTTCCTGCGTGGTCTCCTCAGGGAGTACCTGTTGGTCGTTGGACTTCCGCCGGCTATCTGCAAGCAGCCAATTTGTTCCGGTGGATGATCGATTGGGGATTGACCCCCTGGATCGACAATATTGTCAAGATCGGTCTGTTATTGATAGGTTTCTCACTAATTCTCGGATTGTTTACGAGAGCAGGGGCAATGGGGGCGCTATTTTTGCTTGCGCTGTTTTACCTGGCTTCGGTTCCCCTGGCCGGGACTCATCAACCGGGGAATGAAGGAGCGTACTTGATAGTCAACAAAACCCTGATCGAAGCCGCCGCCGTTTGCGTTCTGCTGGCTTTTAACACCGGGGCTATTGCAGGTTTCGACCTCTTTTTGGTGAAAAAAAAGAGGGATTACGAAAAAGACGAAAAAGACGAAATATACGAAAAGTCTTAAACTTTTCGTATATTTCGTCTTTTTCGTTTTTTTCGTAATCCCTCTTATGTCGGAAAGGACCCAACATGAATCTGACAGATGAGCAAAAGGAGCAGGGAAGACGCAATTTCCTGAAAGCGATTGCCGGGACACCCGCGTTGGTAGCGTTCGGAGCTGCCGCCATCGTTCGCGGCCCGATTAAGGGAGGGCCGGTAAAAGCGGCTGTCATCGGAACGGGTGGCGAGGGGAGCAAACTGATCAGCCAGTGCCAGAAGGAATTTATCGATCTGCGAGCGCTCTGTGACATTAATCCCGGACGCAGGCAAAAGGCTGCCCAGACCCTGGTCAAAAACGGATGGCCCCAACCCAGGGAGTATGACGATTGGCGCGAGATGCTTAAGAAGGAAGACCTCGAAGCTGTTATTATCGCCACTCCTTTGTGGTCTCACGCCGAGATCGCGATCGGTGCACTTGAAGCCGGCAAACATGTTCTCTGCGAGAAGATGATGGCCAAAAGTGATCAGGAATGCGCGCGCATGCTCGAAGCCATGCGCCGCAACAGAAAAGTGCTCGAAATAGGTTATCAGCGATATTACAATCCTGTTTATCAGGCCGCTCTCGACAATATTATCAAGCAGGGATTACTGGGTGATGTCTACCATGCTCGCCTGGTCTGGCATCGCAATGGAAACTGGCGGCGCGTTGAGAATGCGCCCGCAGCGGCAAACTTCGATCCTGCAAAATGGGGTTACCCTGACTGGGAACATCTCTTGAACTGGAGGTTGTATAAAAAATATTCTGAGGGATTGAACGCCGAATTGGGGAGTCACCAGATTATGGCAACCAGCTGGTTCTTCGATGCCGCCCCTGAATCGGTCTATACCACCGGAGGAATTTACCGGCACAAGGATGGACGCGAGGTCTTCGATCACGTCTATGCGACATTCGAATATCCCGGGGGGCGGACGGCCACCTTCTCTTCAATTGAGTCGAATGCCTTTGAAGATCACTACGAAATGTTTATGGGAACGAAGGGGACGCTCATCCTGCAAAATGAGGTCGAGGCCTTTCTCTTCAATGAAGGCGAGGCTGTAACGACCAGAGTCGAGGTTTCGCGGCAAACGCCCGGGCCGGTAGCTGACGCATCTGCCACTCGTCCAGCTGATTCCCCCGGAAGGACGGTCAATGTTTCTACCCAGGGAACCATCGATCGAGATATTTCTTATCGAAATGAGATCGCAGAATTCTGTGCTTCGATCCGAACTGGTACCCCGGTCCGCTGCGGCCCGGAAAAAGCAATGGGATCGGCGATTGCGATTCTGACAGCCAATCGCTCGGCTGAAAGCCATCAACGGCTGGAGATTTCAATAGAGTGAATAACACAATACCCGCGAGCGATACTGATTTGATTGCAACTGTAATCCTCAATAATCCGTCATGAGCAGCAGCAAAACTGCATTTCAGTACCATTCGAGTTACTGACAAGTTAATTTCTTTTAGTTGAACCGGATAAACATTGAGGAAAGATCAATTTATGAGAAACCCGATACATCCGACCAGATGGATTTTGCTGTCTTTTACGCTCTTCCTGCTCGTGACATCAACCATAACAACTTCCGTTTCGTCCGATACTGCGGCTGAACACTGGCCGCAATGGCGCGGGCCATTTCATACGGGGATGGCGCGGACAGGGGCACCGGTCGAATTCAGCGAGACGAAAAATTTAAAATGGAAAATCGAATTACCCGGCCGTGCGTTTTCAACTCCTGTTATCTGGGGTGATCAGATTTTTCTGACCAATGCCGTGCCGACCGGAAAAGTTATTCAACCTGAACCTGCCTCACCACCAGCCGAGGGACAGGGGCAGGGACAGGGGCAGGGGCAGGGGCAAGGGCAGGGGCAAGGGCAGGGGCGCGGTCGAGGCGGCCCGGGAGGTGGTGCGGGAGCAAATGAAGAACATAAATTTATCCTGATGTGCCTCGACAGGAAGACCGGTAAAACATTGTGGGAGCGGGTTGCGAAGACCACGGTTCCTCATGAAGGCTATCATCGCCAGTATGGAAGTTTCGCCTCGAATTCTCCGGTGACCGATGGAAAATTTATTTACGCATCATTCGGCTCACGGGGCATATACTGTTACGACCTCAACGGTAAACTGATCTGGGAGAAAGACCTCGGTATCAAAATGCGAATGCGGCTCCAGTTTGGCGAGGGTACGGCGCCGGCATTGTCCGGAAACCATCTGATCCTGACCTTCGACCAGGAGAGCGATTCGTTTATTATCGCCCTGGATAAACGCGACGGAAAAGAGCTGTGGCGCACCAGTCGCAGTGAAATCAGTTCGTGGTCGACACCACTGGTGATTGATTATCGGGGCCGCAAGCAGGTGATTGTCGCCGCTTCGAGCAAGGTCCGTTCTTATGACCTTGAAACCGGAAAAGTAATCTGGGAGGCCGCCGGCCTGGGTTCCAATGTCATTCCCGCTCCGGTTATTCAAAACGACATTGTTTACGTAATGAGCGGCCACCGTGATCCTAAGCTCATGGCGATCAAGCTGGGTCGCGAGGGTGATTTGACCGGAACTGACGCAATCGTCTGGAGTCAGACACGCGGGACATCGTACACAGCTTCGCCGGTTCTGCATGAAAACAAATTCTACGCCCTGACCGATACTGCTATGCTCAGCTGCTTCAACGCCAGTACTGGTGAGCCTTATTATCACCAGCAGCGACTGCCTGAAGCGGACAGTTTCAAAGCCTCGCCGGTCGGAGCTGACGGCAAGTTATACCTGGCAAGTGAAAGCGGCGTGGTGACAGTGGTAAAAATGGGCGAGAAATTCGAAATCCTCGCAAAAAATAATTTCGAGAACCATATGTTCGTCGCCTCACCCGTCGTCGCCGCAGGAGAGTTATACCTGCGCAGCAAAACGCATCTGTTTTGCATCAGCGATGGGAAAGCAAAGTAAGTCAAGAAAGTGGGCAGCTTTATGCTCAAATCCTCGGTTACTATTTCGTCCTTCATCTGCCTGGTTATCCTGGCCGGGCATCTCAAATCGATCGCAGAAAAAGAGACTACCTTTCTCACTGTCGCCGCCGGAGAGCGGGACAGGCGGGAGACGGTAGTCTCCTTCAATTCCCCTAAAGGATCGAAGCCGGGTTCATATCTGCTGCGCGATGAATCGGGCAAAGCCATTCCCCTGCAAATCGACGCCCGCGGGCAGGCGACATTCGTGCTTCCCGAATTGAAAAGCGGCGCAACGAAGAAGTACGAATTGGTTTCAGCGCCGGCCGGTTCCGCATCCGGTGGGGTCCGCTTAGTCCGTGAGAAGGAGAAAATCTCGATCGATATCGCCGGGCGGAAGGCCTTCACTTATCAGGGTGAGGGTGAGTTGCCGAGAGACGATATCAAGCCGATTTTCAAACGTGGCGGGTACATTCACCCCGTTTATACGCCGTCCGGGCGCATCGTTTCCGATGATTACCCACCCAATCATGTGCATCATCACGGCATCTGGTTCGCCTGGACCAAGACCCGGTTCGAAGAGCGCGAGCCTGATTTCTGGAATATGGGCACGGGAAGCGGGACGGTCGAATTCGTCGCGCTCGACGAAACCTGGAGCGGACCGGTCGATGCCGGCTTCCGGTCGCGTCACCGGTATGTAGACCTTGTTGGGGGGGGGGCGAAGACCGCGCTCAACGAGGTCTGGGAAGTAATTGCATACAACGTGGGAAAAGGCGCGAAACCATACCTCATGTTCGACCTGATTTCGATACAGGAATGCGCCACCCAGAACCCGCTCATTCTCCCGAAATATCATTATGGAGGAATGGCCTTTCGCGGGCATCGGAACTGGGATGGAAAGGACAACAGCATTTTCCTCACCTCGGAAGCGAAGGACCGTGCGAACGGCAACGAAACGCGTGCCCGATGGTGTCATATCAATGGGCGCATCGATGGCGAGCCTGCCGGGTTGACGATGTTCAGTCATCCGGGGAATTTTCGCGCGCCGCAACCGGTCCGCATTCATCCCACTGAACCCTATTTCACTTTCGCTCCCTCGCAAATGGGGGAGTGGCAGATTGCCCCTGGATCGCAATATACCTCACGATATCGCTATCTTGTCACAGATGGCCCACCGGATACGGTGGAACTGGAGCGGATCTGGTCTGATTATGCCCAACCACCGGTTGTGACCATCAGCGCAAAATAGACTCACTCCCACAAACGACTGTTCAATGAAAAGGAAACCAACATTATGAATTCGACAAAAAGGCTGATTTTATTGCTTTCGCTCAGTATCGCTCTGATCTTCGTAGGATCGCTCATCTACAAAAACCCAAATACTTTCGGAGCAAAAGCACAGGAAGGGATCATTCCTGAAGTTCCCTACGTTCCGACACCGACCGAGGTAGTCGAAGAAATGTTAAAGGTAGCAAACGTCGGCAAGAACGATGTGGTTTATGATCTGGGGTGCGGCGACGGCCGCATTGTCATTACTGCCGCTCAGAAATATGGTGCAAGAGGTATCGGGATAGACATCAATCCGGAACGCATCAAGGAAAGTAACGAGAATGCCAAGAAGGCGGGAGTCAGCGATCGCGTTAAGTTCGTCCAGCAGGACCTCTTTGAAACTAATTTTAGCGAAGCCACAGTAGTCACATTGTATTTGCTCCCGGCAGTCAACCTGAGGCTGCGTCCCAAGTTATTGGCCGATCTCAAACCCGGCACGAGAATCGTCTCGCATGCTTTCGATATGGGTGATTGGGCGCCGGATAAGATCATCAAGGTCCAGGGTAACCAGACTGAGAGGACAGTCTACTATTGGGTTGTTCCGGAGAAAAATAAATAGTCATAATCCGCTTCTCCGCAGAGACGCTGAGATCACAGAGGAAACGCAGAGATACAAACAGAGGTCTTCCTCTCTGTGTTTCCTCTGCGATGCTCTGAGTCTCTGCGGTGAACTTTAAATGTAATATTTATGGCGGTACTCAAAATCGGAATTATCATGAACGGTGTGACCGGGCGCATGGGGACTAATCAGCACCTGATTCGGTCGGTCCTTGCGATTCGAGCGCAGGGTGGATTGAATATCGGCAATGGTGATGCGCTTTACCCCGAACCGGTTCTGGTTGGGCGAAATGAGGCGAAGTTGAAGGCGCTCGCTGAAAATCACGGTCTGACACGTTATTCGACCAACCTGCAGGAATGTCTGGCTAACGGTGAAGACACAATTTACTTCGATGGGCAAACGACCGGGCAGCGTGCCGATGCTGTGCGGGCCGCGATCGCCGCCGGGAAGCATATCTACTGTGAGAAACCTGTCGCGACCGACCTTGCGACAGCACTGGAGTTATCCCGGCAAGCGCGCTTGCGAGGTGTCAAAAATGGTGTCGTTCAGGACAAACTATTTCTTCCCGGCATCCGGAAGCTGAAGCGGCTGGTCGATAGCGGATTTTTCGGACGCATCCTCAGTGTCCGCGGAGAGTTTGGTTACTGGGTTTTCGAGGGCGATTGGCAACCCGCCCAGCGGCCGTCCTGGAATTATCGTAAAGAGGACGATGGCGGCATTATCGTCGATATGTTGTGCCACTGGCGCTATCTGCTGGACCACACTTTCGGAAAGGTCAAAGCCGTTCAGTGCACCGGGATCACACACATTCCCGAACGGGTAGATGAAGCGGGGCGGCGTTATCGCTGCACGGCTGAAGATGCGGCTTACTCGTCGTTTATCCTGGGAGGTGAAGAGAGTGAGATCATTGCCCAGTTCAACTCGTCGTGGGCAGTCCGGGTCTATCGTGACGACCTCCTGCAGCTGCAAGTAGACGGCACACTCGGTAGTGCCGTCGCGGGCCTGCGCACCTGCAAAATCCAGCACCGGGTCAACACGCCAAAGCCGGTCTGGAACCCGGACCTTCCGAACCCGTTCAATTTCTACGATGACTGGCAGGATGTCCCGGATAACACGAATTTCGATAATGCATTCAAAGTGCAATGGGAATTGTTTCTTCGGCATGTTGTTTTGAATGATCCATTCCCTCACGACCTGCTGGAAGGAGCTCGCGGTGTGCAACTCGCGGAACTGGGGATGCAGTCGTGGGCAGAGAAGCGATGGGTCGATGTGACTGAATTATAAGATTGATTACGAAATAGACGAAATAACGAAATAAACGAAAAGTCTAAACTTTTTCGTCTATTTCGTTATTTTCGTTTATTTCGTAATCTCATTTTGCTTTTTTTGATGGAAAATTTAACGAATTACTCACGCCTAAGTCTGAATCAAATTACGACTAACTCCTGGAGGCTGCCGGAAGCGATTGACGGTTGCGTACGCGCGCAGGTGCCATCGATCGGAATCTGGCGAAATAAAATTGCGGAAGTCGGCCTGGAGATGAGCCAGCGGCTGCTCCGCGATGCGGGATTGCGGGTATCGAGTGTTTGTCGTGGAGGTATGTTTCCCGCCTCGACACGCGAAGAACGCGCCGAGCGCATCGCTGATAACCGCAAGGCGATCGAAGAGGCGGCAGCGCTTGGGGCCGACACACTGGTTCTGGTTTGCGGCCCTGCTCCTAACCGCGATCTCAAATCAGCGCGGCAGATGGTCGAGGATGCGATTGCGCAACTCGTTCCTTATGCACGCAAGTGTAAGGTCAAGCTGGGAATCGAGCCGCTCCACCCCATGCTCGCGGCGGAGCGCTGTTGTATCACCTCACTCGAAGAAGCCAATAACCTGGCGGATAAATTCGATCGCGAGACGGTCGGCATCGTGGTCGATGTCTATCACGTCTGGTGGGATGCGATGCTCGAGCGGGAGATCAAACGCGCGGCCGGGCGAATTCTCGGATTTCATATGAGCGACTGGCTCGTCCCGACTCCCGATATGCTGCTGGGGCGCGGGATGATGGGCGACGGCTGCATCGACATCCGATCTATCCGCCGCCTCGTCGAAGATGCAGGTTACCGTGGATTTATCGAGGTCGAGATTTTCAATCAGAAAATCTGGGACGAACCGGGCGATGAAGTTCTCAATCGCATGAAAGAGCGATATCTTTCCTGTGTATGAAGAGAGACACGAAACAAACGAAAAATAACTGGGAACGCGCTCGTCTCGAGCGCATGGCTTCGCTAAAGGTTCGCATCGTG
>Ga0081455_10008018_pt1 | contig 11035 bp, 9 predicted proteins | sample TabmetS3T2R1_FD_70207 | JGI IMG/M metagenome (GOLD analysis project Ga0081455, IMG submission 70207) | Tabebuia heterophylla rhizosphere microbial communities from the University of Puerto Rico - S3T2R1 | ecosystem: Host-associated > Plants > Roots > Rhizosphere ... | reverse complement strand
GGCGTTGTCACGCGGGGTATAGACCGCAACCGAGTGCCCGTGCCGCACTAGCCCAGCCGCGAGCCCGGCAACGTGTACGTTCTGGCCGCCGGCGTCGACGCCACCGATAGCGGCCAGCGGGCTCGCATGTTCAGAAACGAGGGCTATCCGCACCGCAGGTCCCATCCCTCCGTCATGGTCCTCACGCAGGTACCCCGGCTCTTCTTCGCCTAAACCCAAGTAGGCCGGTTTCCCTGTCCGCCCTTCGACAGGCTCAGGCACATGATCGACAGGCTCAGGCCAGATGATGAGTTGTCAGGCGCTCGGCTCGTGGCAGCATGTGGCGTTATGCGAGTTCTCTTCTCGACGACGGCTGCTGCCGAGTGCCTACGCTTCTGGAACGGCTTGCGAGCGAGAAGGATGTCCGTCGATGAGTGAGAACCCGCTTGGATCCCCGCCACCCGATCAGGCGGGGCGTTTCTTCAGTTCGGCCTATGACGCGGAGCCACCGCCCTGGGACATCGGGCACCCCCAACCAAGTTTCGTCGAACTGGCCGAGCACGGTGCGTTGAGCGGACGCGTTCTGGATGTGGGATGCGGAACCGGAGAGCACGCGCTGATGGCGGCCGCTCGAGGATTGGACGCGACCGGCATCGATGCTGTGCCACGTGCGATCGCCCTGGCGCAGCGCAAGGCTCGCGACCGCTGCCTTACGGCGCGGTTTCTTGTTTGGGACGCGCTCACTCTGCCCGACCTTCGAGAGCAATTCGACACAGTGCTGGACAGTGGGCTGTTTCACGTCTTCGACGATGAGGATCGCGGTCGGTTCGTTGCCTCACTCCATGCCGTCATGCCGGCAGCAGCTCGCTACTACTTGCTCTGCTTCAGCGATCGCGAGCCAGGCACTTTCGGCCCCCGACGAGTGAGCCAGCCGGAGATCAGGGAAGCGTTCGGCTCACAGGACTGGCACATCGATGCCATTGATGCGGTGACCATGGAGACCAATATGGATGCCAGCGGCGTACGCGCCTGGCGCGCCAGCATCATCCGTCGCTGAGCGCTTAGGCACGCTTCTTGGCTGCGCGGCGGGTGACGTAGCGGCGGATCTTCTCGTGGGTGCCGCAGTCGTTCATGGCGCACCAGCGGCGGCTCTGGTTCTTGGACTGATCAAGAAACACCCATGGGCAGCCCGCACACTTCTTGAGCCGGGACAGCTGCGGACCGGTGAGCAGATCAAGTGCTGCCAGGCCAATCGGCCCAAGCATGACGTCCAGCCTTGCTGTCTCTGTCCAGGTCAGCTGATATGTCGAATCACCCGGCACCAGCTCGGCGTGAGCCACAGCGTCGGTCACGAATGGTCGCAACTCACTCCACTGCGCCACTGGCATCAGCCGATCGTTGCCTGCAGTCGCATCGCTGTTGATGACAGCGATGTCGGTAAAGATGTCGATCAGGAGCTGGCGTAGCGCATGCGCTCGCTTTACCGCAATCGAGCTGACGAGCGGGTGCTCATCGGCCGCAGCCCGCAGCACATTTGCTTGATCAGGACGCAAAATGCCGATGCGCGCCGACCAGCCGACGAGCTCGGCGAAGCTGCCGGCGTGGTCATAGCGCTGCGGCCCCTCAGGATCGTCGACCGTATTGGCGAAGTCCAGCGCGAGGTGTCCGCCAACAATGGGCAGCTTGCGCGGGAGGTGCCTCACCTGAACTGATGTTTCCATCAAAATAGACTTTACCAGTTTGCATGCGATATGTGGCGCTGGGTATGTTCCCGGCATGAGGGATTTTGCTGGAAACAGCGGGCCGAGAGCGGGCCCGCTGGCGATGGCGGTGATCTGCGTCGCCCAGTTCGTTGTGGTGTTGGACGCGACCATCGTCACCACGGCCTTGCCGACCATCCGTCAGGCGTTGGGCTTCAGTGACGCCGACCTGCAATGGGTGTTCACGGCATACGTGCTAGTGTTCGGCGGACTGCTGATCTTGGGCGGCCGCGTCGCGGACCTGGCCGGCAGACGGCGGATATTCCTCATCGGCCTCGCGATGTTTGCGGCCGCCTCCGCCGGCTGCGCCGTGGCGTGGTCACCAACGGCACTCGTCGCTGCCCGGATCGCCCAAGGCGCGGGCGCCGCCTTGCTCTCCCCCGCCGCACTGGCACTGTTGACAACTCTCACTGAGCCCGGCGAAGCGCGCCGGCGCGCGGTTGGCTGGTGGACGGCCGTGGCCGCTGGCGGCGGCGCCAGCGGGTGGGTACTCGGCGGACTGATCACTGAGTACGCAGGATGGCGCTGGGTCTTTGCGATCAACGTACCGATCGGGCTGGCCACCATGGCACTTGCACCGCTGGCGCTGCCCGCCGATCGGAAGCGGGCCGAGCGCTCGGGCTTGGATCTGGGCGGTGCCGTGACCGCCACCGCCGGGTTGGCAATGCTGGTGTACGGGTTGACCAGCGCCGGCGAGCGAGGTCTGGAAAGGCTTGCGAGCTGGCTGCCACTGTCGCTAGCGACAGTCGCCTTCGTGATCTTCGTACGCCATGAGGGACGGACGGCGAATCCGCTGCTGCCGCTTGGATTACTGCGATCGCGGCCGGTCGCTGGCGCAAATCTGACGGCGCTTGCCGTCACCGCATCGACCACGCCTGCGGCCTACCTTTCGGTCCTGTACATCCAGGACGTGTTGGGCCTGCCAGCTGGTCGGGCATCACTGTTGTTCCCTGCCATCAACCTGGCCGTCATCGTCGGCTCACTGACAGGACCACGCCTACTTGGGCGGCTCGGCGCTCGCCGCACGCTGGTCGTGGGCTTCGCCGGCATTGCGCTCGGAATCGTCCTGCTGCTCGCCTTGCCTGACGGAGGCCTGCCAATAGTCCAGCTCCTGGTTGCCTTTGCTCTGATGGGCGCCGGCCTGGGCACCGCGTCAGTGGCCTCGACCCAAACTGGAACTGATAACGCGGAACCGGCCTATCGCGGTTTGATTTCCGGCGTGCTCAACTCTGCCGCCCAGGTCGGCACGGCCGTGGGTGTGGCACTTCTGGTTCCGCTTGCGACGGGAACTGGCTGGGCCGTTCTGACCGGCTATCGCATTGGCTTCGTCGGTGCAGGCGTAATCGCGTTGCTGGGTGCTCTCAGCAGCTTCCTGATACCGGCCCACCCGGCCTCTGATCGAAAGCCCGCATCGGTCGGAAATTCCACCTGACCAGGCGGCCGCGGCGATCGAAACTCCGCAACCGGTCGGAACGTCGAACTCTGATTATCTGCCCCAGCTCGCGGGTAGTAGCCACCCAAGCAGCTCAGCATGAAGGGGAATGATCATCAGTACTACGAAAGAACAAGTCGACGTAACGGGGGGTAAGGCAGAGCGACCCACCGAAATTCCGGCACGCGGCTGGCGACAGGTTGCCAAGCGTGGCTGGAAGGAGGCCAAGGCGGACCAGGTCCCGCTGCTCGCGGCCGGAGTCGCCTTCTTCGCCTTCCTGGCGATATTTCCGGCGCTGATCGCCCTGGTGTCCCTCTACGGACTCTTCGCCGATCCGGCGACAATCGCGAGCCAGCTGGGAGAGCTGACAGCCGCCCTCCCGGAGCAGGCCCGCCAGGTGATCATCGACCAGGTCGCCATGCTGGCCGCGCGGCGTGCAGCGCTGAGCACCGGCCTCATCATCTCTGTCGCGATCGCACTGTGGAGCGCATCAGGTGGGATGAACAACATGCTGACGGCGGTCAATGTCGCCTACGACGAAGAAGAGAAACGCGGCTTCATCAAGAAGCGGCTGATGTCACTCGGACTCACCCTTGCCGGGATCGTCTTCATGGTGATCATGCTCGGCATCGTCGCCGTATTGCCGCAGCTGCTGGAAGCTGTGTTCGGCGGCGGCGCGCTGCGCTGGATCTTCCAGATCCTCGGCTGGCTGGTGCTGGTCGTCCTCGTCATGGCGGCGCTAGCGATCATTTATCGCTTGGGGCCGGACCGCGACTCGCCGAAGATGAAATGGGTCTCGGTCGGTGCCGTCGTCGCAACCGTGATCTGGCTGGCCGCCTCGATCGGCTTCTCGATCTATTCCTCGACTTTCGGCAACTACGCGAAGACATATGGCGTTTTCGCCGGAATCGTGGTGCTGCTGTTCTGGCTCTGGATCAGCGCGTACGCGATCTTGCTGGGCGCGGAGATCAACGCTGAGGCTGAGCAGCAGACGGTCGCCGACACGACGAAGGGTGAGGAGAAGCCCCTCGGCGAGCGCGGTGCAGTCAAGGCCGATTCCGTCCCTGGTGGGAATCCCGAAGCACCGGAGCAAGAGCGCTGACATGGCCGTCCAGCGTTGGTTCAAATGCTCCCCCGAGGAGGTCTTCGCAGTACTGCACGACGGCTGGATCTACCCCGTTTGGGTCGTCGGAGCATCTCGAATGCGCGATGTCGACGAAGGCTGGCCAGCCCTCGGTACCAAGCTGCACCACTCATTCGGAGTGTGGCCGCTGGTGATCGACGACAGCACCGAGGTCCTGGAAATCCAACCAGGCCAGCGCCTGGTACTCGAAGCGCGAGGTTGGCCGATCGGCAAGGCTCGGGTGGATATCACTGTCAAGGCCGACGGCGACGGCTCCTTGGTCTCGATCGATGAGGACATCACCGACGGCCCGGCCAAGCTGGTTCCGGAACCGATACGCGTGGCCGGGATTGACGTACGCAATCGCGAGACGCTGCGCCGGCTCGCCTATCTTGCAGAGGGCCGCGCTTAAGAGCGCCCTCTCCGCGGTGTGAGTCGCGCGTGTGAAAGGGCGGCGCGGGCAGCGTTCATGCCACAGGCGCCGTGCACGGCGCCGCCTGGATGGGCGGAGGAGGAGGCCAGATAGAGACCGCGGATCGGGGTGCCGGCGCGCCCCAGACCCGGAATGGGACGGAAGATCAGCTGCTGATCGAGTGCCGCGGTGCCTCCGTTGAGGGAACCGCCGACCAGGCTCGCGTCGCGACGCTCCATCTCGATGGGGGTCAGGATGCGCCGGGCCAGAATGCGCTCCGAGAAGCCCGGTGCCCGTTGCTCAATGCGATCTTGCATACGATCGGCAAACCGCTCCGCGTCGTCGGTGTCCCAGGCGCCAGTCAGATTCCCACCGGCGTCGCTGAGAACGCGTTGCGGTACATGGGTGTAGGCCCACATGGATTCGGTGCCTTCCGGCGACCGTGTCGGATCCGTTGTGGTCATCTGGCCCATCAACAGGAACGGGCGCTCCGGAATGCTGCCGGCGCTCAGCTGAGCGAAGGTGATCACCAGATCCTCGAATGAGTCTGCGATATGCACTGTTCCAGGCGCGTAGGGCGGCGGTATACGCCATGGCACCGGGGCGCTGAGCGCGTAATCAACCTTGAAGGTCGGGGGGTCACGACGAAATCCCGCCATCTTCACTCGCACCCGGGACGGCAACTCCTCAAATGTGACAAGCCGGCCATAGAGGTGCTCGGCATGCACATCGGCCAGCACCGCGCGGCGTACCAGGACAAGTTGATTATGAACTTGTACGCCGGTGGCACGGCCATGCTCGATGCTGATCTTGGTCACCTCGGCGTTGCACACCACCGCACCCCCGTGTGCGACGAAGCGGTCCCGCATTGCCTCCGAGAGCCTCCCGGCACCTCCCTCAGGCACCGGAAATCCGACCGTTTGACCAAGCATGATCAACAGCAGCCCGAGGAAACCGGATCCAGAACCATCCAACGGAATGTCTGCGTGCAAGGCGTTTCCGGCAAGCATCAACTGGACCGCCCCGCTGCCGAAACCCTGCTGGAAGGCAGTCGACGCGGGACTCAGCAGCTCACGTACAAAGGACAGCCCGCCTACTCGGGGCAACTTGATCAAGGCCCGCAAACTCGGCCCGAGTGGCGGGAACGGTGTGACGAGCGCGTCCACCAGACTCGGGCCGATCCGCTGCCATTGATCAACAAGAGCTCGCCAGGCCGCTCCATCGCCTGGATGCTCCTCATCCAGCAGCTTGGCGGTGATATCGATATCGCGGTGCAGCATCGCCCATGAGCCGTCGCCCCGCGAATGCCCGAAGACTGCGGGAGCATGGCGCCAGTGCAACCCGTACTCCTCAAGATGCAGTCGCCCGATTACTCGCGAGGCTGCCAGCGGATAGAAGGCGCTGAAGGTATCAGAGACGAAATCCGGGTGGAGTTCCCGATCACTGCGCACGGCGCCCCCGACCTCTGGCTGCGCTTCGAGCAGCAGAGTGTCCCATCCGGCATCGGCCAGCCGGTTGGCGGCCACCAGTCCGTTGGGACCTGCGCCGATGACGACGGCGTCCACCTCGCGCGGCAGCGTCATGTCATCACCCTATGAAGCAGCTCAGAGCATCGGCCGTCCGCCGGTCACCGCGACCCGAGCGCCCGAGATGTAACTGCCGTCCTCAGAGGCCAGCAATACATAAACCGGCGCCAGTTCCTTGGGCTGGCCCGCCCGCCCGAGCGGAGTGTTCTCGCCGAACGTCTCGACCTTCTCCGGTGGCATCGTCGCGGGAATCAAGGGTGTCCAGATCGGTCCCGGAGCGACGCTGTTGACCCGGATGCCCTTCTCTCCCAACATCTGCGCCAGGCTGGCGCAGAAGTTCGCAATGGCCGCTTTGGTTGCGGCGTACGGAGCAAGGGTCGGGTTGGGCATATCGGAGTTCACCGATGAGCTGCCGATGATGGACGAGCCCGACTTCATATGGGGAACGGCGGCCTTGCAGAGATGGAACATGGCGCTGATATTGGTGTGGATGGTGCGGTCCCACTCCTCATCTGGCACCTCGTCCAATGAGGTATGGGTCATCTGGAAAGCCGCGTTGCTCACCAAGATGTCAATTCCGCCAAGCTCGTCGACCGCGGTCTGGATGATGTCCCGGCAGTGCTGCGGATCAGCAACGTCGCCCTTGACCAGCACGGCACGCCGGCCGGCCTTTTCGACGTACTTTGCCGTGTCCTTGGCGTCGGAATCCTCGCTGAGATAGGAGATCAAGACGTCGGCGCCTTCTCGCGCGTACGCGATGGCCACCGCTCGCCCTATTCCGGAATCGCCGCCGGTGATCACTGCGACTTTGTTGGTGAGCTTTCCGCTGCCCTCATAGCTTTCCTCGCCACAGTCCGGCACCGGCCGCATCTCCGATTGGACGCCAGGCACTTCTTGCTGCTGTGCGGGCTGGCTCATGCTTCCTCCTTGACTATCGAGTTCGTGATCGCTCAGTTACCCATGAGCCATGAGCCGAATCCCTGAGCTTTGAAGCTTCAGGCTCCGGTTTCGTGATGAGGTTCCGCGACCGGCTTGGACTCGGGCGATCCCCGCTGCCGGAGGTACACCGAGGCAAAGACGATCACTGCCACAGCAAGAAACTCGCTCTGCCAGTTCTGAAATGACTCAAACCAAAACTGTGAGGTGCCGAGGTAATGCAGTGTGGTCACCGGCTGCCCGCCATGCGCCAGCTCCTCCTCGCTGTACGCCTTGGCACCGCCGATCGCATGGAGCACGATCGAGGCGAAGAACAAGATGAAGAACAGCGCTGACAGCGAGTGCTCGTACGCAGTCAGCACCCAACCGCCACGGCGCACCGGCCACGGCGCGTTTGGGCGGTCGGCTGCCTCCCGTGGGTCCTCATCCTGAGGTGCAGGCTCATCAATGGGTTTCGACTCAGACGATCCTCGTTGAAAGAGAAGAGCGGTCAGCACGACGTACATCCCCATCTGGAGGAATTCGCTCTCCCAGTTCTCGAAGGTCGCCTCATAGAAGTCGCCAGTCAGCAGGTAGCGACCAAGGGAGACCGCCTGCTCGCCGTGCTCGAGCTGCTCGGAGTTGTAGACCCGGACACCCGAGAGGATCATGCCGCCGAAGAAGATCACAAAGAGGGCCAGGTTAGCGATCAGCAATCCATGATCACGCAACCACCCGCGCATCGCGCCCCCAGTCTGATCTTGGCGACCTAACCTTGATCGCTTCGCGACAGGCGGATCCATCGATATCCCCACCCGTTCAGCTCCAGGCCTGTCAGCTTGTTGGTCGGTGCGGTGTATGGGCCGTCCACGAACAGGTCGTACGGGGTGCCGTCCATGCCGGGCAACGGGCCAATGTCGATCGTCACTTTGGTGTCCGCGAGGTTGTGCAGCAGCAAGATCGACCCGGCCGGCGACTCAAATCGGTGTGCCAGGACTGAGCGCGGCAATGGAGCGTCGACCACCGAACACGTGCCCGTCCCGATCTCTGGCGCGTTGCGCAGCGTGTGTATCAGGTGCTCGAACCAACGCAGCAGCGAATTGGTGTCGCCTTGCTGTGCCCGTACGTTGACCTTCTTTGCCCCGAACTTGCCGGTCATCGCAACCGGTCGGAACAGGGCATCGGGCGCCGCGGTGCTGAAGCCGGCATTAGGCGTGCCGTCCCAGTGCATGGGCGTTCGGACCGCCTCTCGCCCATCAAGGCTGAGGTCGTCCCCCATACCGATCTCCTCCCCATAACGCAGAGCCGGTGTGCCAGGCAGCGAGAACTGCAGGGCGTACGCGAGCTGAATGTGGCGCTGGTCGCCGCCAAGCATCGGCGCCAAGCGGCGGCGAATGCCGCGCCCGTACAGCCGCATCTCAGGACGCGGGGCAAAGGCGCTAAATACGTCACCGCGCTGCTCGTCAGTCAGCCGACTCAGGTCGAGCTCGTCATGGTTGCGCAGGAAGCTGACCCATTGTCCGCCTTCTGGCAGCTTCACTGCGATGGTCAGGGCTTCGATGAGCGGTTCGGCGTCGCCACGAGCTAGTGCCAACCAGATACGAGGGTTGAGTAGGAAGTCGAACATCATGTGCGCCCGATCGCTCGGGCCATCGGGCCGGCTGCCGACGAACTTCACGATCTCGGTCGGCGTTACGTTGGCCTCGCAGAGCAACACCGAGTCGCCGCGCAGCCACTGCGTCTGCTGCCGCCACGAGTCCATGATCGAAAAGTCTTGCGGGCCTGGATCGACGCCAGGCTTCACCATTTCGATGATGAACGGGGCTGCGTCGATCCGGAACCCGGCGGCGCCAAGCTGCAGCCAGAAGCTCATGACCTTATCCATCTCGGCGCGTACGTCGGGATTCGCCCAGTTGAGGTCGGGCTGGAAGTCATAAAAGCGGTGGAAGTACCATGCCTGCGCCTGCTCGTCGAAGGTCCAGGTTTCGGTCTGCTCACCTGGAAAGACGGTGCCTTGATGCCGGTTCGGCGGTTCCTCGGCGCTCCAGACGTACCAGTCCCGGTATGGCGATTCCGGGCTACTCCGTGCCGAGACAAACCAAGGATGCTCGTCGGAGGTGTGGTTGACAACCAGGTCGAGAATGATCCGGATGCCTCGTTCCTGGGCTTCGCGGGCTAGCTCGGCAAAGTCACCAAGGCTGCCCAACGCGGGGTCGATGCCGTAGAAGTCGCTGATGTCGTAGCCGCCGTCACGACCGGGACTCGGATAGATCGGGTTGAGCCACAGGCACGAAACGCCTAATCGGTAAAGGTAATCAAGGCGACTGATCAAGCCCCGTAAGTCGCCACGGCCGTCCCCATTGGAGTCCTGGAACGACGACACTTCGAGGCTGTAGATGACTGCCTTTTGATACCACCTGCTGATCATGGTCGGCACCTTCGCATCGCTCATGCTCACGGACATACCCGCAAGAGGTCCGGCCGACACCGCTCTCCACTCCGCATTACGTGCTCAGACAGGCCTCAGCCCCAGCTGATACGCAGACCAAGCAAATGACGCGAAGTCGGCATGGGCACGCGGGACCAGGTATTAGATTGGGCGGCGCGCGGGACGACTGAAATCAGAGTCGCGCTCGTGCCACCAGCACATCCCAACCGCGTTGCCTCGTCCGCTGTCGGGGAGGACAGATCGGAGGACTCAGACTCAATGACCGAGTCCTCCTTTGCCCAGCAACAAGCGCCCGCGGATCCCTCAGCCGACGGCCCGACAACAGTCTCGTTCATGCGAGCGGTGTACGACCAGGTCGATTGGTCCGCGACTGCTCTCGGTCCCCGAGAGCAGTGGCCCGCGCTGCTGCGCTTGATGGTTGATCTTTGCCTGGATTCAGAATTTCCGGTCCAGATCAGCTGGGGACCAGACCTGCTCGTGCTTTACAACGAGGCATACATTCCGCTGCTGGGCGCGGAGAAGCATCCATGGGCACTCGGCCGGCCCGCCAATGAAGTGGGCCCTCATCTCTGGCCAGCAAGCGAGGAACACCTACGCGAGGTGATGCGGACCGGCCGCGCGTACCACAGCGATGATCAACAGCTGATCATTGACCGACACGGATATCCCGAGGAGGCGTATTTTACGTTTTCGTTGAGCGCCATCCGGGACGCCGACGGCGAGATCGTCGGGCTCTTCAACGCCATCACCGAAACGACACAGCACATCCTGTACGAGCGCCGGCTCCAGGTGCTGCGCAGGCTTGGCACGGTCTCGATCACCGCCGACGACTCACTGCTCTCGACCTGCCGAGCGGCCGTTGAGGTGATCGGCAGAAACCGAAAGAGCGTTCCGTTCGCCGCGGTGTTCATTCGGGATCTTCCCAACCAAGGTCCCACGCGGACGGCAGGCTACGGCTTCGACGAGACTGCGAGTAGTGCCTGTGAACTGGTCGAGCTAGCGCCGCAGAGCGGACCAGTGATCGAGGTGCTGGAGCATGGTGGCACAGAGCTGGTGTCCGGGCTGCGGGAGCGATACCCGGCCATCTTCGCACCGGGGCCGCTGGGACCCCTGACACCTGATCAGGCCTTTGTCCTGCCTGTGGTCATGTTGGGAACCCGGACACCAATCGGAGTACTCGTCCTTGGCGTCAATCCTTACTGGCGACCAGATGAGGCCTACACTGCGTTCGCTGCCATGGCCGCACGGCAACTTGGGGTAATTGTGACTGACGCGGTTTCCTACCAGAGCGAGCGCAAGCGGCAGCAGGCTCTCGCCGAGCTGGATCGGGCACGCACTGAGTTCTTCCAAAACGTCGGTCATGAGCTGCGCGCCCCACTGACCATGCTGCTCACTCCACTGCAGGACATTCTCCGTGAGCCCGGCGTCGTGCTCTCTGC
>Ga0081455_10008017_pt1 | contig 11035 bp, 12 predicted proteins | sample TabmetS3T2R1_FD_70207 | JGI IMG/M metagenome (GOLD analysis project Ga0081455, IMG submission 70207) | Tabebuia heterophylla rhizosphere microbial communities from the University of Puerto Rico - S3T2R1 | ecosystem: Host-associated > Plants > Roots > Rhizosphere ... | reverse complement strand
GGTCGTGCCGTCGCCGGGCAGACTTCGCAGCTGGCACCAGCCCCCCGCCATCTCGACGCGCTCGCGCATCGCCGAGACCCCGAGATGTCCCTTGGCCGAGTGCAACGTGTCCGGCGCGGTGAACCCCACGCCGTCGTCCTCGATGCGAACCAGGAACCCGCCGTCCTTCTCCGTCAGCACGACGTGGACGTGCTCGGCCCGGGCGTGCTTGCGGATGTTCGTGATCGCCTCCTGCGCCACTCGGTACAGCAGCACCCTGAGCTCGGCGGAGGGTTCCTTCTCGATGCGCTGCTCGAGCTTGAACTCGAAGTCCGACTCGATGCTTTCCAGGTAGTCCTGCAGGGCGGGTCCGAGGCCGTCCTCGTCGAGGGCGTGGGGACGCAGCTCGAAGATCAGATGACGCAGGCTCTCGATCGAGCCGCGAACGGTGGTCAACAGCTTGTCCAAGACCTCGAGCTGCTCGGGATCGGACAGCTGCTTGCGCAGCAACTGGAGCCGCATGCTCGTGGCCACGATCTTCTGGATCGGATCGTCGTGGATATCCCCGGCGATCCGTTTGCGCTCGTCCTCCTCGGCGTGGACGAGACGGGCCAGCAGTCTGCGTCGTTGTTCGTCCACGCTCTGGACCTTCCGAAGGGTCTTCGTGAGGTCCTGCGTCCGCTCGGCGACCTTGAGCTCGAGATCGAGGTTCTTCGACAGGAGTTGGATCTGGAGAGCCTGGTTCTCCTCCAGCTTGCGCTGCAGCTGGTCGAGCAACCAGGCGTTCTGCAGGGTCAGGGCCGCATGGGTGACGAACTGCTCCACGAGGGCGACGACCCACCGCCTGATCTGGGCGCGCCCGGCCGGCTGCTCGACCGCGACCACCCCCAGCCGGAACCCACGGTCCACGAGCAGGGGCACCACGAGGACGTTCCGTGCTGCCGGGAGCAGCGCCGCCAGACGTGGAGCCGACTCGGGGTCGAGCCTCGACACGAGCTGCGCCCGCCGTTCGCTCCAGGCCCGCTCCATGATCGGGTCGTGCCCCGGCTGCAGATCCGGCGGGTCGCCGGGCCCCCGGTACGCCATCAGCGACAGGTCGCCTTCGGGGGACGCGAGCACGACCCCTCGACCGAAGCCGAAGACGCGACAGAGCGCATCGAGAAGGATCTCGGGGATCTCGGCGGCCGACCCGCGCGCGTCCAGGTCTCGCAGGACGGCCGAGAGCTCTTCGAGGTCGACCTTCTGGGCTCGAAGCTCGCGATCGCTCGCCGCCGCGCAGGTCGCCGTGACGAGCGCCGCGGCCCACAGTGGGATCAGCTGCAGGGCCGCGGTCTTCAGGTCCACGCCGCCGGCGGGGGACGTCGACGCGAGGGCCTCATGGACCGGTAGGAGGTCCGCGGCCTGGGCGTACAGGACCACGAGATACAACAGGGAATCCCACACGGCGATCTTGAGGCCCGTGCGGTAGGACGCGAGCAGGGTCACGGCGACGACGTGGACGATGAGCAGGAACCGGATCGGGCTCGCGGTTCCGCCGGTCGCGTACGTCGCCCAGCAGAGAAAGACCCCGTCGATCAGCAGGCTGAGCGCGATGACCCACTGCGCGACGTTCCGGGGCTGTCTCCTGACGATCCACGGCGTGAGCAATGCGAGCAGGAGATAGGCCGCGGATGCAACGCTCAGTTCGGCCGGCGACACCTCCACGGTCTCGCCCGAGAGGAGGCCGAAGATGAGGACCAGCGCGACGAGCCCACAACGCACGGCTCCGAGGGAGCCCATCCGCTCGGAGAGGGAGACGAGCTCGCTCGCTCGAGGGCGCGCGTTCGTCCGCGCGGTTCCCACAGCGTCACGCGAAGTCGAGGACGTCGGGGCCGACCGGAGCGAGCGCGAGCCGGGGATCGCGCCGGTCGAGACGGTCTTGCACGAGCAGGAACGCCCCCACGATGAGCACCAGCGCGAAGGGGAAGGCGAATCCCGCGGTCACCAGGTCCTGGAGGCTGACGCCCGTCCGCTCCGTGGGAGGCGACGGGCCGATCCGAACGTCGGATCCTGCGCCGGGATCGAAGCCCGAGACGAACGTGTCGCGAACCAGGGCCTGGACCGGGACGGTGGGATCGACGGGGCTGCCGGAGACCGGATCCGTGCGTCCGTGTCCGGAGTCACCCGGGGGACCGGCATGACCCGTTCGAGCATCGGGAGCCACCTTCGGGTCACCTGGGGTAGGGGGGTCGGTCACGTTGACCGGCGGATCGGGCAGCTGCGGCACCTCGTCGACGATCGGGCCGACCGTGTCGTTCACCTCGTCGACCACGCCACCGACCGGATCGGTGACCGGATCGGTGACCGGATCGGTGACTTCCGTGACCGGCTCAGTGACCTCGGTGACGGTCCCGGTGGCCGACGCGGTGGCGCAGGAGAGGTCCGTCAGCGCGCACGCGGCTCGGGCGGGAGCCGCCGCGACCACGAAGGAGCCCCCGATCGCCAGCAGGAGGAGAACCCGCAAGGACGTGCCCACCGGATGCTCCAGGGGCTTCGAACTCGCAGCAGCAGATCTCATCGCTCACCGCCCGTTCGTCCGTCCGTCAGGCACGCTGACCCGCGCGGCCGTTTCGGCCTGTTGGTCTATCGGCACAACTCCTCCGACGGTTGACGGGGCATCGGCGGCGGGCAACGGCCCGGGTGACCCCAGCAGGTACCCCTGGGCGAACCGGATCCCGGTCAGCCGGAGCACCTCGAGCTGGAGCTCGGTCTCCACGCCCTCGGCGACCACGGTCGCTCCGACCTGGTTCGCGAAGGACACGAGGGCGACGGCGAGCGCCTGGCGTACCGGATCCTTCTCGATCCGGCGCGTCAGGGTGATGTCCAGCTTGATGATGTCCGGATCCAGCCGCACGATGTGGCGCAGGCTCGCGAAGCCGGCCCCGGCGTCGTCGATCGCCAGCCGGACACCACGATCACGCAGGCTCGAGAGCGAATCGCGAAGCTCGTCGTAGTCGGCGACGGGAGCGTGCTCGGTCAGCTCCACCACGATGCGAGTCGGGTCGACGGCCGCGAGCATGCGCCCCGCGCGCTCGGACACCGCGGTCTCCGGGGACAGATTCAGCGACAGGTAGACATCGGGGGGCAGGGTCTCGAGCTGATCGAGCGCGGCCTTCGCAAGGGCCAGCTCCAGGTCCAGCAGCAAGCCGACCGCCTCCGCCTCCGCGATCCACACGTTCGGTGGGCGCTCGGGAAGGTCCGAGAACCTCGCGAGTGCCTCGAACCCGGTCTCCTTGCCGCTCTCGAGATCGACGATCGGCTGGAAGACGATCCCGAATGCGCGATCCTCGATCGCGCGCTCCACGCGCTCACGCTGGACCTGCCGGGTCCGCGTTGCGTCGCGGAGCCCCTGAACGTGCTCGACCATGGCCGCGGCGACGGGCGCGGCCAGGCGCTCGGGGACGCTGCTCTTGCCCTGGACGGTCCGGTGGATCGCCGACAGGATCTCGTCGGTCGACTCGCCCTTCACCACGTAGCCGACGGCGCCCGCCCGCAGCATCGTCAGGACCGTCGAGACGTCCTCGTGAGCGGACAACGCCACCACCCTCGTGGGGGGCGATCGTCGAAGGATCTCGCGCGTAGCTCGTGGCCCGCCTCCCCCCGGCATGTGAACGTCCACGAGCGCGACGTCGGGAAGCCCGCTGCACGCGAGCTCGATCGCCGCCTCGGCGTCGGCCGCCTTGCCGATCAGGTCGATCTCGGGCTCCGAGCTGAGCAGAGCCTCGAGCACGTCCCGGACGGACTCCTCGTCGTCCGCAACCATCACCTTGATGCGCTCTGCTGTAGGCAACTCGGGCCTCCTAAGCTCGGTGAGGGTGGATCCTCTGCATCCGGTATCGGCCCGCCCGCGTCGGGAAACGTATGGCCGCGGGTGTCCATCCTGAGCTGGTCCTCGAGCCCCTCCAACGGCCGAACGACCTGCGACCTTCGGCCCACCCGGGGAGTGGCGTTCGCCCGCGTGTACGACCATCGGTCCGCGCTCGAGCGGGCCCTCGTGCGTTCCTGCTCCTTCGCAGGAGAAGGGGAGCCGAACCTGCAGCGCAGGGTTCGTCCCGCCGATACCTGCATCGAGGCTCGGCGAGCTCGGCGAGCTGCGAGCCGCCACCTCGACGATGTCTCGGCACGTAACCGGAGGCCAGGGTGGATCGGATCAGGGTGTTGATCGCCGACGACGAGCCGACCGTCCGCGAGTCGTTGGCCGGTGTGATCGGGTCCGACCCCTCGCTCGAGATCGTCGGGTCGGCACAGGACGCGCAGGGAGCGATCGACCTCGCGGCCTGGCGGCTCCCGGATGTGGCCCTACTCGACGTTCGGATGCCCGGTGGAGGGCCGCGGGCGGCGGCCGAGATCGCCCGGCTGAGTCCCACGACCCGCGTGCTCGCGCTGTCCGCGGTCGAGGACCGTGAGAGCGTCCTGGCGATGATCCAGGCCGGTGCGCTCGGCTACGTGGGGAAGACCGCATCGAACGAGGAGATCATCACCGCGATCCATGGCACGGCCGAGGGGGGAACGCAACTCTCCCCGAGGGCGGTCAACGGCGTGTTCGAGGCGATCGCCGAGGCCGCCGAGGGTGAGGGGTCCTTGAACGGCAACGATCCGCCGCCGAGGGACCCGCGCGAGCAGATCGCGCGGATCATCGAGCGCCGGGCCGTCGAGCTCGCCTACCAGCCCATCGCCGACCTGCAGACGCTCCACGTCGTCGGCGTCGAGGCCCAGCCCCGTTTCCGCACCCGCCCCATGCGTCCGCCGGAGACCTGGTTCGTCGAGGCCGCGAAGCAGGGATCGCTCGTCGATCTCGAAGTGGTCGCCGTGACGGCGGCGCTCGGCGGATTGCAGGCGCTCCCATCCGACGCCTTCCTCGCCGTCTCCATCTCTCCCCGAACGGCCCTGTCCGATCGCCTTCGTGATCTCTTCCGAGGAGCCGACCCGGCTCGGCTCGTGCTCGAGTTGAACGAGCACGCGGGCGACCTCGACGCGCCGACCGGTGCGCTCGATCGGTTGCGCGGCCGCGGTGTTCGCGTCGGCGTCCGTCACCCCGGATCGGGGCGATGGGGCCTTCGTCACCTCGTGAAGCTGGCGCCGGACCTCATCACGGTGGACATGTCGAGGCTCCGCGAGACGTCCGCCGACCCGACCGGCCACGACCCCGTGTCGTCGGTCATCGGGTTCGCGTTCGAGACAGGGGCCACGGTCGTTGCCGACGGCGTGGAGACGGACCAGGACGCCGAGGCGCTGCGACGGCTCGGGATCGATCTCGCACAGGGCAACTACCTCGCTCGCCCCGGGCAGATCCCGATCGGCGGAGGGCCCTGGGGTCGAACGACGCTGAGCGTCGATCCGACCGCGATCGCTACCTGACCGTCATCCGGCCGACGCTCCGAAGGACAATGGATCGGTCGTCGGTCTAACCTCTTCGCTTCCCGAACACCCCCGGCAGCCCCCCGAGCGAGTTGAACGCGATCGCGGCGACGAACCACTCCAGGGTTCCCATCAGGATCCTCTCGTCGACCAGCTCGCCGACGAACCCGAGGACGATGCAGACCAGAGCCAGGATCGTCCAGATCAGGGTGATCACCTCCCGATGCCAGCTACCCATCTCCCACGGGCGCCAACCTCTCGGGTAGGGTCCTCACACGGTCGACGGGGGGGGAAGGCATGGCGAAGGGGAGCACGGGTGCCGCCGCCGGCGGAGGCGCCCTCTACAGCCTCGGGATCTTCGGTGCCCTGTTCTACTACTGGCAGCAGGCCGACTCGTTCTGGGAATACGTCTGGGCGATCTTCCCGAAGGCGATCTTCTGGCCTGCGTACATGATCTACGAGGGGTTCAGAGCGCTCGGCGCGTGACGCGCACGGCGACTCATCGTACGACGCCTCACCGATGGAAGCCGCCCGTCCGGTGACGTCGCGTCAGAGCTCGCCGAGCACCTCGCTCAGGTGCTTCGCGAGCCCGGCGTGTCCCACGTCCTCCCAGACGGTGAACGTGTGGTCGGGCATCCTCTCGGCCACCCGCCGCATCAGCTCGGGCGGCGTGATCCCGTCGTGGGCGCCCGCCCAGACGTGGACCGGCATCGAGATGTCCTCCAGGCGGAAGCCCCAGGGCACGACCTGGGCGACGAACTGCGGGGCCATCGCGTCCGCACCTTGGCGGACGGACTCGCGGATCGACCCGACGAAGCTGGTGCGACGATCCGGATCGTCCAGGAACCACTCGTCTCCCGCATCCGCTCCCTCGGTGAGCTGTTCCGGGTTCTCGGTGAGGCCGCGCACCCATTCGGCCGCCTCGGAGGCCGCCCGACGCTCGGCGGCATCCCTGCCATCGGACAGGGTTTCGAGGATCGCCCGCTCGTCGTCGTCGAGCAGGGCGTCACGCAGGTCGGGGTCGTCGTCGAACAAGTAGCGCAGCGACGCGGCGCTCGTCGTCGCGGCGGCACCGGTGAGCCGCACGGGGATCACGGCGGCACACGCGAACGCGTACGCGGTGCCCGCCGACCATCCGATCACGCCGAACCGGTCCAGTCCGAGTTCCTCGGCGAGCGCGAGGACGTCGCGTGGCCAGTCCGCGATCCGGTGTCCCGGCTGCGGGTCGGAGCGGCCCATGCCGGGACGATCGACGGTGATCGCGCGGACGCGTGCCTCCGCGGCGACGGCGGGATCGGGGAAGAACAGCCGCGACCCGGGCATGCCGTGGAACAGGAAGACCGGCCTGCCACTTGGATCGCCCCACTCGGCGAAGGCGAGGAGTCGGCCGTCCGGGAGATGGATCGAGGAGTCGCGCAGGGGCGCCCAGGTCTCGGGGTCTCTGCGGTCCGCCACCGGTCTTGATTCTAGGTCGGGTCCGGTCAGTCGCCGACGCCGGGCGGCCCATCGAGCAGGGTGGGAACGTACTCGAGCAACTGGAGCCGATCGTCGAACGTGCGGCTCTCGATCAGCTCGAGGGCGATGTCCGGATACCCGTCGAAGATGCGCTCCTTACCGGTGGCACCCGTGATGACCGGGAAGACGACCACACGGAAGCGGTCCACCACGCCGGCCTGGAGCAGCGACCGGCACAGGGTGAGGCTTCCGATCGTCCGCAGTGGTCGCGTGTCGCGCCGTTTCATCACCTTGACGGTTTCGACGGCGTCCCCGTCGGCCAGCTCGCTGTTCGCCCACGAGAGTGGTGCTTCCAAGGTTGAGGAGAACACCACCTTCGGCAGCGCGGTCAACGCGGCGACGCCCGGATCATCGGGCAACTCCGTAGCGAATCCGGACATCAGCCTGTAGGTCGTCGCGCCCATGAGGGCGGTGTGCTCGTTCTCGGCCTCCGCCGTGATCCACCCGAGGTACTCCGGCCCCTCCATGCCCCAGTAGCCGGGCCAGCCGTCGGCCGAGGCGTACCCGTCGAGCGAGATGATGAAGTCCACCATGAGATTTGCCATCGTTCTTTCCCCTCCTGCTCGCCGTGAACTTGTAGCCGGATCTGCGTACCTTCAGCGCGTGCCGGCGCCCGGATCCAAGATCGCGTCGATCTGGCCCAGGGCTTGCGTCATGCCTTCCTCCACCCCCAACGCGGCGAGCTGTTCCATCGCCTCGATGGTCGGGAACTCGCTCTCGATCGACATCCGGGTCCTGCCGCCGCCGATCTCCTGGATGCTCACACGCAAGGTGGTCATCGGAAGCTCGGTGTTGGGCGTGCCGTCCTCGTTCGCGAAGCCGTCGCGGATGACCAGCCGATCGGGTGGCTGGACCTCGTCCACCTCCCAGAAGCCCCGCGGCTGATCGCCCTCTGGGCCGGTCATGTGGTACTCGACGCGACCGCCCGGGCGCAGGTCGTGAGCATCGACCGTCGCCGGGTAGGTCGGCGGTCCCCACCAGCGTTCGAGCTGGCGCGGGTCGGCCCAGAGTTGCCAGACCCGCTCCGCCGATGCGTCGAACTCTGCCTCCAACGTCATCGTGCGCGAGGAGGGGTCCTTGCGGACGTCCGTGACCGTCATCGATCCTCCTCCTTCGTCGATCCGCTGAGGAGCCGGTCCATGCGTTCGACGCGCTCGCGCCACCGCTCCTCGTACCGGTCCAGCAGGCGCCGTGCGGTGCGGAGTCCCTCGAGGTTGGTGCGGACGACCTTCCGTCGTCCGATACGGTGCTTGGTGACCAGACCGGCCCGCTCGAGCACGGCGACGTGCTTCTGCACGGCGGCGAAACTCATGGGGTAGTGGGTGGCCAGCTCCCCCACGCCCTCCTCCCCGTCGATGGCGCGGCGCACGATGTCCCGCCGGGTGGCGTCACCCAAGGCGCCGAAGATCCGATCGTGGTCGAGGACGAGCTGCATTTGGTACAACCATACGGTTGTATACAACGTTCGGTCAACGGCCTGCGTGACGAGACGCCTCGGTATCGGAGGTTCGGGCATGGGGGTGTCGTGAACGTCTCCACCACGAGCGAAAGGACGAACTGATGAAGCTCACCACCACCACGATGGTCACCGTCGATGGAGTGATGCAGGGACTCGGCGCGCCGGATGAGGATCGCAGGGGTGGATTCGAGCGCGGCGGATGGGTCGCGCCGCTGTTCGAGGAAGAGGCCGGGTCGTTTCTGAACCAGGTCTACGCGCGCGCGGACGCGTTCCTGTTCGGCCGGCGGACCTACGAGATCTTCGCCGGCTCCTGGGGGACGTGGGACGATCCGGGCGACAGCCCGATCTGGACGGCGCTGAACACCACACCGAAGTACGTGGCATCGACCACACGCTTCGACCCCCAGTGGGCGAACACGACCGTCCTCCCCGGTGACGTCGCGACCGCTATTCGCGGGCTGAAAGCCGAGACGGAAGGCGAGCTGCAGGTGCACGGCAGCGGGGTCCTGATCCGGTGGCTGCTCGCCAACGAGCTCGTCGACGAGATCAATCTGCTCATCTGCCCGGTGGTCGTGGGCCAGGGCATGCGGCTGTTCCCCGAAACCGGCCCCGACATCGCGCTCGAACTGGTGGAATCGCGGTCCACCCCGAAGGGGGTGACGATCCAGGTCTATCGGCCTACCGGGCGCCCGCAGTATGCGACCGCGACGGCCACGAGCTGAAGCCCGACGGATCCGGGGCCGGCTCCATGGCGGCCTCCCTTGATCCCCGCCTGGACCTCCTGCCTCGTGGGCCGCGGGAAGGCGATCGCAGCCGTCAGCGCGTCGGAGCCGCGGCGCCAAGCGTCACCCGGCGAATCTGCCGGGCGTCGTCCCGACGTGCCGGCGGAAGTGCCTCGTCAGATGCGCCTGGTCGTGGAACCCGACCGCCACGGCGACGTCGGCGATCGGGTCGCCGTCGAGGAGTAACGCTCGCGCCGCGTCGATCCGACGGCCGATCACGTACCGATGCGGGGCGATGCCGAACGTGCGCGTGAACGAACGCACGAGGTGTCCGGGCGCGGCGTGCAACGTCCGAACCGCCTCGGCGAGCGTGATCCGGTCGAACCGGTGCTCGTCGAGGAACTCGCGGAGCTCACCGGCGATCTCGGTCGAGGGACGAACCGGGTCGGTCGATCCACTCGCTCCGAGGTGACGGAGGAGCCGCTCCGCGGCGATCGCCAGCGCGCTCTCGATCTCCAGCGGATCCGAACGCTCCTCGACGGCACGATGAACTCGTACTACGGAGTCGACGACCGATGGATCTTCGGTGTCCGGGCGATCGACGGAGGCTCCGATCAGCCTCTCGGGGAGCACGTCGGTATCGAGGTAGAGGACCCGTTTGCGGTAGCCGACCGCGTTCGCGGCCCGGCCGTCGTGAACCAGGTGCGGCGGCAGCAGCGTCACGCGGCGGCCGGCGACGCCACGATGTCTCGTCTCGAGGTCGTACCGGATCGCGCCCTCGTCGACGAGGAACACCGTCCACGCCTCATGCGTGTGCGGCGGATACACATGATCGACGAACCTCGCGTGGAAGACCTCACGGACGCCCGGGACCACCGGTCTCCAGACACGCACCCACTCGCGCGGCGCCTCGGCCACGGCAGGAACGTACAAGACCGTGGACGAGTGCGTGCTGTTGCATCACGCCGTGAACGAGCTCGTGGCGCTGGTGCCGTTCGCCTTCGTCGGCACCGTGTCGCCCGGTCCGAACAACGCGATCCTGTGGGCGTCCGGCATCCGGTTCGGGTTCCGGCGGACCCTGCCGTACGTGCTGGGGACGGCGCTCGCGATGGGGGCGCTCATCGTGGGGGTCGCCTCCGGGATCGGCGTGCTGATCGACGCTGTCCCCGGGATCGAGACCGGGCTCAAGGTCATCGGTTCGGCGTACCTGCTGTTCATCGCGTTCATCGTGGTGCGCGGCGGTGGCGTCGGGCGGGCGACGGTTGCCGAGCCGCCGACGCTGTGGCAGGGGTTCGCGTTCCAGTGGGTCAACCCGAAGGCGTGGGTGTTCGTCCTCGCCGTCGTCGGCACCTTCGTGCCGGCCGATGCCCACCGTGTCGTCGGCGTCGCCATGGTCACGGCGGCCATCGTGGTGCTCGCGGCGGTCTCCTCGGCGATCTGGGCGGTCGGCGGCGCCGCGCTCGGCCGGCTCGTCGAGGACGATCGTCGCCGAGGCATCGTGGCGATCGTGCTCGCGCTGCTCATCGTGGCGTCCGTCGTCCTGCTCTGGGTCTGAGGCCGCACACGATCGGCGTCACCGACGAGCTCAGCGCTTCGCCCACCGCTCCCGCATCCCCATGTGGTGATGGGACTCGCGCAGCCAGCCGAATGATCATCCTCTCGACCTGGAACCGTGCGGGTTCCGCCGTGCGTCTGACGAGACATCATCCGGCCCACGAAGGGAGCACGTGATGAAACCATCCAGCAGGTTCCCAAGCCGCCTCGCCATGACGCTCGTCGCGTTGGTGGCCCTGCTGGTCGTCGGAGCTGCGAGCGCTCTCGGGCAGTCCGCCCCGTCGACCGGCGCACCGTCGCCCATGCAGGGAGGACCATTCGGGAGAGCACCAGGCGTCTCGTCCTCCGGAGCGCCCACCGAGGAGTCCCGCACCGTCTCGGTCGGATCGTCCGCCCCGGCGTCCTTGAT
>Ga0081455_10008016_pt1 | contig 11036 bp, 6 predicted proteins | sample TabmetS3T2R1_FD_70207 | JGI IMG/M metagenome (GOLD analysis project Ga0081455, IMG submission 70207) | Tabebuia heterophylla rhizosphere microbial communities from the University of Puerto Rico - S3T2R1 | ecosystem: Host-associated > Plants > Roots > Rhizosphere ... | reverse complement strand
AATTCCTCGCCGCCATAGCGGGTGGCGAGATCGGTCGGCCGGATCGCGGTCTTGCCGATCACGGCGGCGACGTCGCGCAGGCACTCGTCGCCGCGCTGGTGGCCGTGATTGTCGTTGAACAGCTTGAAATGGTCGACGTCGGCGAACAGCAGCGCCAGCGGCCGGCCCGAGCGTTCGGCGCGCGCCCATTCCATCTCGATCGCCTGGTCGAAGGAGCGGCGGTTGGCAAGCCCGGTCAGCGCGTCCTTGGCGGCCAGCGTCTTCAGCGCCATCTCGGCGCGCTTCTGCTCGGTCATGTCGCGCAGCGTCTCGACCACGGCGATCAAATTGCCGTCGTCGTCATGGATCGGGCCGGCGTCGATGGCGAGATAGAGATGATTTCCGAGCCGCGGCATCATGCACCAGTTTTCCGCGCTGGAGCCGACGCTGTCGTCCTTGGCGGCGACGAATTCCGGATAGAGGCTGCCGATCAGGTCCAGGCGGCCGAGCGCCACCAGGTCGGCGAGGCAGTAGCGGTCCTCTTCGTAGAACGCCTGCCAGTGATTGCGGGTGCCCAGCACTTCGACGGCGGTAACGCCGGTGAGGCGCTCGCAGGCTCTGTTCCACACCACCACGCGGCGATCGGCGTCGATCACGAAGGTCGGCACCACCAGGTGCTGCAGCAGCCGCGCGGCGTAATGGTTGGCCGCATCGGCGCTTCTTCTGGCTTTGGTCGGGTCGTTGGCCATCACGCCACCGCCGCCACGTCATCGGAGGAGGGGGCGAACAGCTTGCGCACGTCCGCGCTCGGCCTGGCGGCGGAGAACAGAAAGCCCTGCATCTGGGTGCAGCCCAGCGCGCGCAGCAGTTCCTTTTGCTGCGGCGTCTCGACGCCTTCGGCCACCGTGGTCATGTTACAGGAGGCCGCGATGTTCACCACCGCCTGCACGATGACCGAGGCGCCGTCGGCCTCGGTGATGTCGGTGATGAAGCAGCGGTCGATCTTGATCTTGTCGAACGGGAAGCGCTTCAGATAGCTCAGCGACGAGTATCCCGTGCCAAAATCGTCAAGCGCGATGCGTACGCCGATGGCCTTCAGCTCATGCAGGATGGCAAGCGCGGTGGCGTCGTCGCGGATCAACACGGCTTCGGTGATCTCGATCTCCAGCCGGTTCGCCGGCAGGCCCGAAGAGGCCAGCGCGCCGGCGATCTTCAGGGCCAGCGTCGGCTCGCGCAGCTGCACCGGCGAGACGTTGACCGCAAGCCGGACATGCTCGGGCCAGCTAGCTGCTTCCGCGCAGGCCGTGCGCAGCACCCATTCGCCGAGCTGGACGATCAGCCCGGTGTCTTCCGCCACCGGAATGAACGTCGCTGGCGACACCATGCCGCGTTCGGGATGGCGCCAGCGCACCAGCGCCTCGCAGCCCGTCACCCGGTCGCTTCTGAGATCGACCAGCGGCTGGTAGTGAATTTCGAAGCCGCCATTGCCGAGCGCATGGCGCAGGTCCTGCTCCAGCGCCAGCCGCGCCTTGGCGCTGGCGTCCATTGCCGGCTCGAAGAAGCGATAGGTGCGGCGGCCGTCGGCCTTGGCGCCGTACATAGCGAGATCCGCGTTCTTGATCAGCTGGTCGAGATCGGTGCCGTCCTGCGGCGCGAGCGCAATGCCGATCGAGGCATCGGAGGACAGATGATGGCCGAGGCACTGGTAAGGTTTTCGTACCGCCTCGCGGATGCGCGTGACGAAATCCAGCACATCGTTGACGCCCTTGACCGAGGTCTGGATCACGGCAAACTCGTCGCCGCCGAGCCGCGCGATCAGGTCGCCGTCGCGGATGCAGGCCTTGAGCCGCGCTGCGACTGCCTTCAACAGCTCGTCGCCGATATGGTGTCCCAGCGAATCGTTGATGCCCTTGAACTCGTCGACATCGATATAGAGCAGCGCAAACTGTTCGCCGCGTGACACTTTCTGCAGCTCGCGCTGCATCTGCTCGTGGAACAGCACGCGATTGGGTAGTCCCGTCAGCGGGTCGTAATGGGCGAGATGGGCGATCTTCTCGTGGGCGCGGCGCCGCTCGGTGACGTCGTTGACGACATTGACGATGTAGCTGACGTCGCCGTTATTGTCGCGGATGCCGATCCGCGTCGAGGTGATATAGCGCTTGCCATAGGCCTGGCTGTCCCAGACGTGCTCATCCTTGAACAGGCTGCCGGACTGCAGCATCTTCTCGTCGTCCGCGTCGATGATGTTGACGGAATGCTGCGGGAACAGCTCGGAGGCGGTCTTGCCGACGATCTCTTCGCGCGTCACGCCGAACTGCTCGGCGGCAACGCGGTTGGCGAGCAGATAGCGGCGGTCGCGCGCGTCCTTCACCGTGATCTGCGACGGGATATGGTCGAGGATCTGGCTCAGGAAGGCGTAGTTGCGGTCGCGCTCCTGCTCGAGCTGCTGCCGCTCGGTGACGTCCTCCATGGTCGCGACCCATCCGCCCTGCAGCAGCGGCTGGTTCACGATATGGAAGGTGCGGCCATCCTTCGATTTGACGGTCGATGTGGTGATTTCGCCTCGCGCGACACGGCGCTGCACCTCGACGTGGAATGCGTCGGCGTCGCCGTCGAATGAGCCCGTCGCCTGCCGGTGCCGGATAACGTCGAGGGAGTGCGCACCGGGTTTGACGACGTCCGGTGACAATCCGAACATGTCGAGATAGCGCTGGTTGCAGAGCACGAGGCGCTGGTTGCCGTCGTACAGCACGAGGCCCTGGGTCATGTTGTTGAGGGCGGTGTCGAGCTGCTGCTTCTGCGATTCCAGGCGTTGCTGCGACTCCCGATTCTGCCGGTTGATCTGCCGAATGATCAGCAGCAGCGTCACGGCGATCGCCAGCATCAGCAGGCAGGCGCCGACAATCATGGCGCGGGTCTGGTCGCGCCAGTCGGCCAGCACGCTTGCCAGCGTCGCGGTCGCGACGATCGTGATCGGATAATCGCGCAGCGCCGCCGCGGTGCCGAGGCGGTCCTGGCCGTCCACCGGGCTCTTGACCTGCATGGTCCGAATGCCGCCATGGGCCTGGACGCTGTTCACCAGCGGCACATTGGCGAGTTTCTGTCCGATCAGGGAGGCGACATGCGGATGACGCGCGATCAGCGTTCCGTCGCCATGGAACATGGAGATCGCGGCGCCCTTGCCGAGCGTAACGGAAGCGAAGAATCTCTCGAAATTGGCAGGGTCGATGCGCCGACTCATGACGCCGAGGAAAGCGCCGTCCGGCCCGCTGAGGCGGTGCGCGATCACGGTGGTCCAGCGGCCGCTGTAATAGGTTCGCACTGGCTCGCCGAGAACCGAGGTGAGGGGCGCGCCGGTCCGCAGCGTGCTGAAGAAGATGCGGTCGGAGATGTCGATCTCCGGCAACGGCCACAGGCGCGAGGAGTTGATCAGCCGCCCGTTGACGTCGAAAAAGTTGACGTCGCCGATATAGGACAGTGCGCTGACCCTTGATTTCAGCCGCTCATGCGCGCCGGTGCCGGACAGTTTGTCCCGGTACGCCTCCGGCGACGCCGCTTCCGCAATCCCCATCTGGGCGATGATATTGCGCGCGGTGACGTTGGAATCCTCGAACTGCTGGTCGAAATGCCGCGTCAGCAGCAGCACGGTGTTTTCCAGCTCGCGCTGACCGTTGGCCAGCGCGCGCTCGCGGAACTGCCCGATCATGGTGACGGTGCCGACCAGGATCGCGGCGGACAGCAGCGCGCCGCACAGGATCAGCCACATCACGGGACCGCGGCGAACGGACGCGGCAATGGCGCGCGGCCCATCGGTCGCAGCGACCCAATCTGTCATTCTGGAGAGCAGTCCACGCATCTACCCAAGCCCCGTAAGCTATGGGTACGACGCAACGAATGGCATTCACGTTAGGAAATCCGGTTACCCCGGCCTTAACGGATGTTGCGCGCGTCGGCCGTGATTAATGCGGCGTTAAAGCGCGCTCAGCGGCGATAACCGGAGGCGCGCGAATAGCCGCTGCGGTTCTCCTGCACCGGGCGGCTGGCGAGGCTGGTACGGGACTCGCTTTGCAACGGCGTTGCCGGGCGCAGATCCTCGAGGAAAATCGGTTTGTCGAAATAGTAGCCCTGCGCGTAACGGATGCGCGTTGCGGCCTGCAGGTAGGCAAGCTCCTCGTAGGTCTCGATGCCCTCGGCGATCACGGTCATGCCGAGCGCCTCGGACAGCGACTCGATGGCGCGCAGGATGCCCTGGCTGCGCGGCCTTTTATGGATGTCGGTGATGAAGGAGCGGTCGATCTTGATCTCGTCGGCGGTGATGTCGGCCAGCGCCGACAGCGAGGAATAGCCGGTGCCGAAATCGTCGATCGATATGCCGACCCCGATTCTGCGCAGGATCGGCAGGATCTCGTCCTGAAACAGCGTCTTGGTGACGAAGGCGTCTTCGGTCACCTCGACCATGAATCGCCTGGGAAACCCGGTTTGCTCGAGCGCCTGCGCGAAGCGGTGCATGAAGTCGGCATTGCCGGCCTGCTTGGCGGCGACATTGATGCTGATCGTGGTGTCGTGTCCGAACGTCTCGTTGATCAGGTCGATCGACTTGACGATCTCCGCCAGCACCAGATGGGTCAGTTCGTCGATCAGCCCGAGCTCGGTGGCAAGATTGATGAAGGTGCCGGGCGCCTGGATCACGCCGGCGTCGTCGCGCAGCCGAACCAGCGCTTCGATGCCCTTGACCTCACGGCTGCGTATGTCGACCTTGGGCTGGAAGGCGCAGCAGAAGCGTTTCTCCAGGATCGCCATGCGCAGCGATTGCTCGACCTTCATGCGCGCCTGCGCCTCGCGCTCCATGCCGTCGTCGAAGAACGCGGCCGTGCCCTTGCCGGCGTTTTTCACGCGATACATCGCGATGTCGGCGTTGTGGCGCAGCGCGTCGTAGCTCCTGCCGTGCTCGGGATGGAGGCTGACGCCGATCGAGGTGGAGGCGAAGATTTCCGAGTCGTCGATGAAGAACGGCGCCTTGATCCGCTCCAGCATGAAGCGGATGAACTCGGCGACCTCTTGCTGGCCTTGCACGGGATAGAGCAGCAGCACGAATTCGTCACCGCTGATCCGCGACAGCATGTCTGACGGCCGCAGGTTGATGCCGATCCGGCGCGCCATCTCGACCAGCAGCGCATCGCCAATGGCGTGGCCGTAATAATCATTGATGTGCTTGAAATTGTCGATGTCGAGGAAGGCGAGCGCAAAGCCGGGCATATCCTCGGCCGCGAGAAGCTTGTTGACGCGGTGTTCGATGACCCGCCGGTTCGGCAGGTCGGTCAGCTCGTCGTAATAGGCCGAGCGGAACAGCTGGTCCTCGAATGCCTTCTGCTCGGTGATATCGGCCGAGCTCGACAGCAGCAGGTTGTGCTCGGCGATGCGGACCGGCTGATGGCTGGTGAGGAAGACCTGCCTGCCGCCGTCCCGGGGAATGCTTTCCTCGACCACCATCGGCTGGCCGGTGCGAAGCGCCTCGCGCGCGGTTTCGCGGCGCTGTTCATCCGCAGGCGCGCTGTCCACGCCGATCTGCAATTGCTCCACGGCGGCGTCGTTCGCCAGCAGCACGCGGCCGTGCTCGTCCTGCACCGTCACGCCATTCGGCAGCAGCCTGAGGACATCGCGAAGGATGCTCAGTTCGGAGGCGGATTGGCCGTCGTCGCCGGGCGTCATCGCGCCGAGCTCTCGGGCATCATGGCGGGGGCCGTGCATGAGGCCGAGATTGGCGAAATCCGTTGTAGTTTTAGTTAAGTGGAAGCCGCGGGCGCGGCCTCATCCGGGCGAGAAGGGGCCGTCGATTGGCGTTGCCGACAGACGTCATTAACAGAACGTCAACGCGAAAACTCCGCAGCCTTGCGTTTGGCGGCGGTTTCGTCCCTCAACCGCGCTCATTTGCGGGTATCCGGCACTGCATGATGCAGTGGATGCCGCTCCTGAGAAAGCCGATCTCGGTCTTGCCGTCGAACGGCCGCAGCGCGGAATTGAGCAGCTTTGTTCCGAAGCCGGGCTTGCCGATATTCTCCACTGGCGGGCCTTCGGTCTCGTCCCAGGTGATGCTGAGCCGGTCGTCGGAGACGGTCCACGACACCTGCAGGAAGCCGCGCGCGGAAGCAAAGGCGCCGTATTTGCTGGCATTGGTGGCAAGCTCGTGAAACATCAGCGCCAGGCTGACGGCGAGCTTGTCCGGCAAAAACAGCGCATCGCCGTTCAGGTTGAAGCGGACATGCCCGTAAGGCTCGAGCTCGGAGCGCAGGAGGTCGCGGATGTCGCAGCCCCTTCCGTCTACCTTCGAGATCAGATCGTCGGTGGCCGCCAGCGCCCGGATGCGGCGGTCGACGGCGTCCCAGATCTGCGGCTGTTCGCCCAGCACCTGGTGCAGCACCGAGTGCACCGTCGAGATCTTGTTCTTGAGGCGGTGCTGCAGTTCGTCGACCATCAGCTTGCGGTATTCCTCCTCCTCGATCAGGCGTCTGGAGATTGCGCGCTGGTGCGCCGCGATCGAGCGGTAATACTCCACGCCCCAGATCGCCACGCCGCACACCGCCCAGTAGATCACCAGGAGCACGATGCGCGCCGAATCCGCCCGGGCGTCGCCGAAATTGACGGTGACGCCGAGCGCACCTGCGGCAAGCGCGGTGAGGATGCCGATCCGGTAGCCGCCGAACATGGTCGCCAGCAGCACCGCCGGAAAATAAGGCGTGAAGAAAACATCGGGCCGGATTTGCGCCAGGCCCCACCGCACGGCGGTCGCCAGCGCAAGGCAGAGGATGGCAAAGCCGACGGCGAGCGACAGCGCGGGCTGGGAGATGCCCTGCCAGCCGCGCCGGAATTCGTCGATCAATTTTGCCATTGGATTTGTCACTTCACGTGATCCGCGAATCCAAATTAAGGCCAAGCATATGGCAAAACCGCCGTTTTCCAGAGCCGCAAGCACGGCAACGCATCACGTCCCTGCGTTTCCTCCGCTTGCGCCGGTTCCCCGCGACAGGGATAGTGTCACAAACAAGAGCGGGCATTGCGACAAGGGGAAACGAAATGGGACGGCTGGACGGCAAGGTGGCGGTGATTACGGGCGCAACCAGCGGCATCGGGCTGCGCACGGCGGAGATATTCGTCGCGGAAGGTGCGAAAATCGTCATTGCGGGCCGCCGGATTCCGGAAGGAGAAGCGCTGGCCAGGCAGCTCGGCGCCACTTGCGTCTTCCGCCAGACCGACGTCACCCGGGAGGACCAGATGCGGGCGCTGATTGCGCTCGCCGTCGAAAAGTTCGGCAAGATCGATTGCCTGTTCAACAATGCCGGCGGCCCGGCGCAGACCGGCGGCATCGAAGGCCTTGAGGTCGATCGCTTCGATGCGGCGATGGCGACCCTGGTGCGCAGTGTCATGCTCGGCATGAAGCACGCCGCGCCCCACATGAGGAAGCAGGGGTCCGGCAGCATCATCAACAATGGGAGCATCGCCGGCCGGCTCGCCGGCTTTTCGTCTTCGATGGTCTATGGCGCGGCCAAGGCCGCCGTCATCCATCTCACCAAGTGTGTCGCCATGGAACTCGGCGAGTCCGGCGTGCGCGTCAACTCGATTTCCCCCGGCGCGATAGCAACCGGCATCATCGGCAAGGCGTTAGGGCTTTCGACCGACGCCGCCGAAAAGACGCCGGCCATGATGCGTGAAGTCTACAAGAGCGCGCAGCCGATCCCGCGTGCCGGCCTGCCGGACGACATCGCCCATGCCGCGGTGTTCCTCGCCAGCGACGAATCCTCCTTCGTCAATGGCCACGATCTCGTCGTCGACGGCGCCATCACCGGCGGCCGCAACTGGACCCAGCAGCAGCAGGGCTACGTTGCGCTCCGCAAGGCGTTTGATCAGGGGGCGTGAGGGGAGGCCGCGAAACCCTCGCAATGACGAACAGGACGGTTTGGAAGGAAAAACTAGAAATGCTCGCAGCAACAACGCTCAAAACACCGGAAGCCCGCCCGTTCCATCTCGCCATCGTCGCTGGCCTGGCCTGCGCCTTCCTGATTGCCAAGGCCACGCCAGCCACGCGCGATTTCGTCAATGCCGTGATCGAGCCGCTTTGCATGACCTCTGCGTCCGCCGGCTCCTCTCAAGATGTGGTCGAGCCCATCACCTCGCACGCGCTGCCGAACGTCGCCGGCAAGCGCGTCACCGTGGTGCGCGTGTTCTATGGCCCCGGCGGCTTCACCCCGCCGCACACCCATTCCGGCTCTGTCACCGCCTATGTCACCAAGGGCGAGATCCGCTCGCAGCTCGGCGGCGGTCCGGTCGAGACGTTCAAGGTGGGCCAGTCCTTCTTCGAGCCGCCCGGCTCGACGCATCTGGTCTCGGCCAACGCCAGCACCACCGAGCCCGCGGAGCTGATCGCGATCTTTGTGGCCGACGAAGGCGCGCAGCTCACGACGCTGCTGAAGCAGTGAAGACGCAGGCGCGCATTAACTTGTCATGCGCGGGCTTGACCCGCGCATCCATCAAAACAAGACTCTTGTTCGAAGAGGATGGATTGCCGGGTCAAGCCCGGCAATGACAAAGCTGTTCACACCGGCTTGATCGTCACCTTCAGCCCGTCGCGCGGTTTTGGGATCGGCCACATCTGCCAGTCCGCCTTGTAGCCGGGCGCGAGCGACACCTCTAAGTTCTGCAGGAAGTGCCGCGCAAACGTCTTGGCCTGCATGTAGGCGAAGTGCAGCCCCAGGCACATATGCGCGCCGCCGCCGAACGGCACCCACGCGAAGCGGTGGCGGGTGCGCTGCGCCTCGTCGGAGAAGCGCATCGGATCGAACTTGTCCGGCTCGGGCCAGATCTCCGGCATATGGTGCGTGAACAGCGGGTTGACGCCGACCAGCGTGCCGGAAGGGATATCGTATCCCCGGAAGGAGAAATCGCGCACCGCGCGGCGCGGCATCGAGGGCACCGGCGGCTTCAGCCGCAGCGCTTCCTTGAACGCCATTTCCGACAGCGGCATCTTTTCCAGGTTGTCGATGCTGGAGGGATCGTTGGCCTCGATGCCGAGCCCCTTGACCTCCTCGCGCAGCCGCGCCTGCCATTCCGGGTTAGCGGCAAGCTCGCCGACAAAGGACGTCAGCGACGATGTCAGCGTGTCATGCGCCGCCATCATCAGGAAACTCATGTGATCGATGATGTCCTGGGTCGACAGCAGCGCGCCATCCTCATGGGTCGCCTGGCACAGTTGCGAGAACAAATCGTCGCCGCCGCCGCGCGCGCGGCGGATCGGGATCTGCTCGGAGAAATAGGCAACGATCCGCTTGCGCCCCGCGACGCCACGGCCCATCTGCGTGAACGGCAGGGGTGTGCGGATCGGCGCCACGGCGGCCGCCACCATGTCGATGAAGGCGCGGGTGATCTCGTCGACCTCGGGCCCGATATCGGCGCCGAGGAAGGATGTTGCCGCCAGATCAAGCGTGAGCTGCTTCATCGCCGGATACACCAGCATCTCGCCGGGCTTTTCCTTCCACTGCCTGACCCGCGCGGCAATACCGCGATCGAGATCGACGAGGTAGGATTTCATCGGCCCCGACTTGAACGCCACCGAGAGCGCGCGGCGGTGCAGGCGGTGCTCTTCGAAGTCCAGCAGCATCAGCCCGCGCGGAAACAGCAGGCCCAGGATCGGTCCCCAGCCGTAGGTGGAGGAGAAAAGGCGCGCCTGATCGAACAGGACGAGCTCGTTGGCTTCGGGCCCGAGCAGCGTAATGCTGGTTTCGCCGAACAAATTGGTGCGGTAGATCGGGCCGTATTTCGCAGCCGATTTCTCGACCTGCCCCTTGGGGTCGGCCAGCACCGCCAGCGTGTTGCCGACGAATGGCCAGCCTTCGTCACCGGGAATATGCCGCAGCGCCTTCGGACTCGGCGGCACCGGGATATTGGCTGACGAAACCACGCTCTGCATCGACATGGCGATTACTCCGGTTGGACCACGATCCGAAAAGGTAGGCGCCGGTCGTTTGAAAAGATCTGCTAAAAAAAGATAGTCTGCCGTCCGTAGCGCAAGTCCAGTAAATAAACCTTTGTTGGAAAGCTGCAAAGCCTGTCGCAGCAGTGCTATTCGCGCCACAAAGCCGCAAGATCATGATAGGTTCCGCCCCAACGTCAAATGGCAGGGGGAGCCAGCTGGTCTCCTCATGGCCGGGCGAAAGCGCGAAGCGCGTCTTCGCTCAGATGTCCCGGCCATCCACGTCTTTTCTTCGCCCAAAGAAACGTCGATGCCCGGGACAAGCCCGGGCATGACGTGTTGAGAGGGCGTGCGGCCCTCACGCCTTGCGTTTCGCCGCTTCCTTCTGCAGGTCGGGCGCGTTCGCCGTGGCGATCGGGACGCGGCCGGGTCCGGTATCGGCGAGCGCTGCGGCGGCCTTTTCATTGCCCAGGATCTTCGCCATCACGGCTTCGCCGGCCCGCTCGAACACGGCGCGGTTCTCGATCACGAACTTCTGCGACTTGCGCATGCTGTCGATGTAGCCGTTGATCTCCGGCACCACGTAGCGGGCCACCATGTCCCAGCTCCGGCGCGTGGCTTCGATGTTCGCCCAGTCATGCGCGAAGCCGATGATGCTGCCGACGCCGCCCGACAGTTTCATCACGTTCTTGATCAGCTTCACGAGGTCGTCGGGCGTACCAATGGCGGAAGCCGCGCCGTCGACGAAGGCGGTCTGATCGACGGCCTCGTCAGGCGATTTGAACGCAGTAATGCCCGGCCGCATCAACGTGCCGACGTTATATTCATTGTGCCAGCGCATCAGCCCCTCACGGGCCTCGCGCCGCGCCTGCTCGCGGGTCTCGGCGACGTGCCAGCTTAGCAGAACGCGCCAGTTGGCACGGCTCACATTGGTGCCGGCCTTCTTCGCCGCATCCTCGGCGAACTCCCATTGCTGGGCGAGCGACATCAAGCCCTTCGACGACATCGAGCCGAGCGAGATGATGCCGATGCCGTATTTGCCGGCGAGCGTCATGCCTGATGGCGAGATCATCGACGCCACCACGCACGGCATCTC
>Ga0081455_10008015_pt1 | contig 11036 bp, 19 predicted proteins | sample TabmetS3T2R1_FD_70207 | JGI IMG/M metagenome (GOLD analysis project Ga0081455, IMG submission 70207) | Tabebuia heterophylla rhizosphere microbial communities from the University of Puerto Rico - S3T2R1 | ecosystem: Host-associated > Plants > Roots > Rhizosphere ... | reverse complement strand
TGAAAAGTTGGGAGCCACGCTGCATCGCTACGCCGACGATGCGATTCTCGTCTGCCGCCGGAGCGCGACGCAGGCCCTTGAGGCGTTTGAAGCTATCGCGCTGAGAATGGGCCTGACCATCAATCGCGAGAAGACCCGGATCACGAAGCTGACCGCAGGGTTTGACTTCATCGGGTATCAATTCGTGAAGCGGCGCTCTCCGACTAACGGTAAGATGATCATCTACATCTTTCCGAGCAAGCAGGCGCAGCGCAACATCCGACGACAGATCAAAAGCTTCACCAAGCGGCGGGCGCCAATAACGCCCGCGGAGTTTGTTAAACAGGTGAATGAAACGGTGCGGGGATGGGTGAACTACTATCGCCACACCAATGCGAGCGAGGCCTTTCGGGCCTTGCAGCGATTCATCAACATCCGCTTCCGACGATATCTGAACTGTCGCAGTAAAGGCCGAGGCTTCGGATGGAAGAAATATCCGAATGCGACTCTGTACGCCCAAGGGATAATTTACATTGGGAGTGGAGTCATCAGATACGGACGGGAGCCTGCGCATGCAGTGCGATGAAGACTGTCGGACCGCCGGATTCGGGAAAACTGAACGTCCGGTGGGATGGGAAGGGGATGGTGAGTTGTCCAGGGTGAAGCTCGTGAGGCACTGCGAAAGGGGAAAACCCGCAGGAACGGATAGGCTTCATCTACAGGCATTGAGCCATTCCTTTACCCTAGACTGCAACATATACGTGCGGTCCCGGCAAGCAGGAGAGCGAGTGATGGCGTCAGTGACAGAATTTCTTGAAAAGCGACTCCGCCTGAAGGTCAATCGTGAAAAGAGCGCGGTGGCGCGACCTTGGGAGAGAAAGTTTCTCGGATACTCGATGACGTGGCATAAACAGCCGCGACTGAAAGTGGCCGAAAGCTCGATTAAACGGCTGAAGGCGAAAGTGCGTGTGATCTTCAACGAAGGAAGAGGTCGAAGTCTGAGCCAAGTCATCAAAGAACTCAACACGCTGCTGCGAGGATGGATGCAATATTTCCGACTAGCGAAGGTGAAGGGAATCTTTGACGAATTAGACAGTTGGATACGGCGTAGGCTGCGCTGTCTGATCTGGCTCCGATGGAAGAGGCCGAAAACCCGAATGAAAGAACTGATCAAACGCGGGTTGGAGAAGCTACGGGCCTGGAAAAGCGCCAGCAACGGGCGAGGTTCGTGGTGGAATGCTGGGGCGTCGCATATGAACGAAGCATTCCCGAAATCATACTTCGACCGGTCAGGACTCGTGTCACTGCTAGACAAACAGCGAAAGTTTCAATTTTCAACGTGAACCGCCGGATGCGGAACCGCACGTCCGGTGGTGTGGGAGGACGGGGGCCGCGAGGCCCCCTCCTACCCGATCATCTGCGCTTCGCAAGCCGTCCGGATCGGAAGCCCACTCCATCGCCACATGCATCAAATTCGGAGAGTCCTCGAGCGGAATGCGCTTGCCCGACCCGCCCGCGCCTGTGCCATGAGGGCATCCGCCCTGGATAACGAAGTTCGGCTCAACACGGTGGAATTTCAGCCCGTCGTAAAAATTGCGCTGGGCGGGTTCGCTCTCGCCACCGAGCGGCGCGCCGCGTAGAATCGGCGCCGTCGCTGCTGAACGCGGGTAGCGCTAAAAATGTAGCGCCGACAATTTGGGCCATTCGGAAGAATTTTCGAAAAACATACAGTTGAAAGTGCAGTTGGCGCATCTAGAGAACTTACGGGTATCACTAGGAGACACGTATGGATTTTGTACTATCACAAAAGGGCGACGGAATTTCTACCCTGACTCTCAGCAGGGGAAAGGTTAACGCCCTCAACGGAGCCGTAGTTGATCAATTGAGAGCGCTTCTCAAAACCCTGGAAAGTGATCGGGAGGTAAGGTCTGTGGTCTTAACAGGTTCCGGCAAGTTCTTCTCTTTCGGATTTGACATTCCCGAATTCCTCTCTTTTACGAAGGAACAGTTTACGGACTATCTGATCAATTTTACTGACCTGTACAGATACCTATTCCTTTATCCAAAACCAGTTGTGGCTGCGCTCAATGGTCACACGATAGCAGGCGGCTGCATGTTGGCCTTGGCTTGCGATTACAGAGTGATCGTCAGCGGGAAAGCCAAGATCTCGCTCAATGAGATTGGTTTCGGCTCCTCTGTTTTTGCCGGGAGCGCGGAGATGCTGCGATTCTGGGCTGGCGGCGCGAACGCCACAAACATCCTTTATTCGGGCGCTATGTACACTGCCGAGGAGGCTAAGAGCTTAGGGCTGGTCCATGAGGTAGCGCCAGAAGAGAATTATATGGTCGTGGCGAGAAAAGCCGCCTCGGATTTGGCGTCTAAAAGCTTGCCAGCCTTCGCTAGTATAAAATCCCTGCTGCGAAGACCCATCGCTGACGAGATGCTGCGCCGGGAAAGAGAGTCCATAAGGGAGTTCACTGACATTTGGTACTCCGAAGCCACATGGGCGAACCTGCAAAACATCAAGATTCGTTAGGCAGAGTGAGGTGAGTAATGGAAATAAATACTATTGGCCCTTTCCTTGAATATTATGAAAAGATTCGACAGCGAACCTTGAAAGTCATCGAGCGTATCCCTCCAGATAAGATTGATTGGACTTACAAAGAGGGGAAATTCACATTCGCCGACCTGATCAGGCATATAGCGTCGATTGAGAGGTATATGTATGCTGAGAACGCTCAGCTAAAACCGAGCCGCTATCCTGGGCATGGGAGGGAGCTCGCGGACGGATATGAAAACGTTCTTGCGTACATGGATCGGATGCATAAGGAGTCAATGGAAATATTCAGCCGGCTGAGTGTTGAGGATTTGCATAAGAAATGCAAAACGCCAGGAGACGTAGAAATAACCGTGTGGAAGTGGCTGCGGGCGATGGTGGAGCACGAGATACATCATCGAGGGCAAATATACATCTACCTCTCAATGATTGATGTATCAACCTCGCCGATCTACGGGTTAACTTCTGAAGAAGTTTTTGAACGGAGGGCCACTTAAATGAGGCCTGTGCATAAATCAGATCGGCGGAGCCTTTGGAGTGCGGTTGCTCGGAACCGCTTTGGTAGTCCTCATCGATACTTTGGCAATAATTGAAAGGAAGCCCGCTCGTGTCTCCTGCCCCGGAAGTCTGTAGGATCCGGATATGACTACCAAAGCAATTCCGAGCAACCGTGAACTTTCGGGAAGCCGACTTGATCTTAAACTCTCAGCAGTCAAGTCCGTTTCTCGAAAGCTTACAACCGCGCGGACGATCACGCTCCTTATAGGCTGCGCTTTTTAGGAAGCGTAATACATTCGTTATCAGCCGCCCCGCTTTGTTCCTTCAATAGTTTGCTGCGAGTGCCAACTGTAAAAATTCCCTCTGGCAGAAAAACACTGTAATTGTCGTCCATATCAACCAAATTTACTGAGTCACAAAACACCCTTAAAACTAAACCATTGCTGAACGTCAGGTCCAAATCCCAGCCTGGCTTCTTCACATTCACTGAAGTGATCGTTGAGCCGACTAGCTGTCTTAGCCCGGCAAGCATTTCTCCATTTTTAGTGTTGTCATCCCAGCAACCGCAGACAACTTTTGATTTTGAATCGACTCTCCAAACGCAGAGTATGAATATTGCGTACTCAGAGTCGTACTTCCTTTGGAGCCGGCTAAGGTGTGGATTCCTCACTGGGATTTTTCTCAAGATCTTGCGACCGATCTTGAGATCGACAACAGAGCCTGTTCCAGCGCCAGCGCTTACTCCCCAGCACAATTGGCCGACGAGCCGATTCAATGCTTCTTCAAATTCGACAGTTATTTTCTTTTGCGATCCGCTGCCTTTTTTCATTTTTCAAATTTCTCAAAAATGGAACGCGCATATTCTTCTATTTCTTCACGAGTCATTCCCGTGCCTTGTATTTCGTCATGAAGTCTCCGCCGCTCCTTACGAATTAGACCGACCACTTTCGGCAGGCTGGCGTGAAACCCAGATCTCAATCGTCTATCTTCTCCTCCGATCTCGAAATTTTATCTTCGGAGGTTCAGTCATGTATTCAACCATTCCCGTCGATCTACTAGAACTCAATACTCGATTTGAAACCTGGCGTGGAAATCGGAAATACGTGCGCGAGCCGATTCCCGATGATCTTTGGACTGCGGCCGCTGGCCTCAGTCGGCGTTATCCGCCTTCGCTCGTGGGCCGAGTTTTGAAGCTTGATCCGAGTAAATTGAAAAAGCTCTTGATTAAACGACCGGCGCCCCCTTCAACCAGGAAAAAGCCGCAGGCAGCCTTCTTCCAGCTACCGACCGAGATTGCATTGCTGGAAGCCGAGGCGCCATTACAGCAGCGCCCTCTTGACTGCCGGCTTCAAATCGAACGTCCCGACGGCTCGCGCCTCACGCTGACGTTACCGTCTCTCAATCTGGTCTCCATCAGCTGGCTCTGCGCCGATTTCCGTATCCTTGCGGCGACGCGGTATAGATAAGAAACCAGATGCGCCGCCGCGTTGCCGCAAGGATACGCTATTAAAAAGTTTGTCCATACTCGGCGCCGAGCAAAACCCAACTTGACGTTTTCTTGATGATCATTTGAGTTCCACGCTGATCACATGCCCTTCAGTTTTGCCTATATTCTCCACCTGATGAATAACAGGTTCGCTCCAGCGGACCTGCCCGGGTTTACGGAGGGTATCCACAGGTTGTCCGCCTTTTTCAGTGACACGGGTGTTGAAGTCCGACAGATAAACCACCACTCGCCGCCCATGCTGGTGCAAAGGTTCGGTCTTGCCCGGCGGCACGTGAACCTCCAGCACTCGCACAAACCTGTTCTCGAAAACCAGCTTGTGCGTGTCCGGGGCCACCTTCAGCGGATCCAGATCTTGCGGTATGGCTGCGCTCCAACGCCAGCAGACAACCAGGAGCGCGACGATCCCGACTGTGATCAAAATCTTTTTCATATGAACCTCCTCAATTGATAAAATGCCTAAGGTTAATGAATGAATTCCGTTGACACAAAATTTCGGACAGGCTCTTTCCCAGGGAGATTATGCCAGGGAGATTATGCCAGGGACTTTACGATGGATCAGCCTAAATTCTCAATCGGCCCCTACGAGCTGTTTTCTTCAATCATTGCAGGCGCCCCATTACTCTTGACCGGGGTCCTTATATATCAGCCCATTTCAGGGGCGCGTGATTTTATACTGACTATCAAGGACGCCTCTTCAATTCCCGTCGCGGTCGCGCTCATCCTGAGCGCTTACATACTGGGCGGGCTGAGTTCATTCGTGACGTGGCGGTACTTTCTTCTGTTGTGCCGGGTTTTCAAGATGGATTTCTCCTATTTGGGAAACATGGTCCTTAAGAACATGGCGAAGATAAAACCCGACCTGGATAAAGCGCGCATTGGATCGCTGGAATTTGAGGATCGCCTTGCCGTTCTATTGTTGAAGAAGGTCGGTCTTATTGAGAATTTGAATCATCTGGATGCGCGGGTGACGTCTTATCTTCGGTTACATGCGATTCAAACAACCCTGGTCGCAGAGTCATATTTGGCTCAACATATTATGTATAGGGGCTTATCCTTCGGCTTCCTTCTTCTTGCTTTGGCGCTCGTGGCGAACATCTTTCGCACGCCGTCCGTCACATTTGAGCAGATAATGCTGCCGTTCATTTCGCTCGCTCTCTCCCTGGCAGCTTTCAGGAGGGCGGTTTCCTTTCGCAGATGGCGCTACCGCGAAATTCTTCTCAGTTTTTACCACCTGGCTTTTGGAGAACAACAAAACCCAAAATAACAGCGCCGCGCGCGTAAGCAGTGGGACAGCAGTGAAGGAAATTCGCCGAAAGATGATCCCTTCTTACGAAAACAAACTACAGAAGATCGCCGGCAGGCGCAAATTTCCTTTTAAGGTAACTTCATCTCGGTGATCGGGAAGATGGGCGCCGGGATGCTCGTCCGCAAGATCAAAAAAGCGACGGCTGAGGCAACGAGATTGCCTGTTTACTCGATCAACGCCCCCCGGCTAATCCCCGGAGTGGATTTCTTGGACTGGGCAGCTGTCTTCAGATACTTAGCCGTTGTAATTTTCCGCCATTCACACATTCAATTCACGACTTCACTTTATTTTCGGGGCTTTTCACGCTTTGGCATAACGCATGCCATGCCGGTTCGCCGTCATTGCGCTGGCACACGCCGTCACGTTTTTGGGGTGTCTTCTTCGCCATCACTTCCCCTCTCTACCGTGGACAGTTCCGCGCCTTCCTGTATCCAGCCGCCTGCGCTTCGGCCTCAGTCTTGAACGGCACGCGGTTACGCTCCGACACCTTCGAGTAATCCGGGCAGTTCGGCAAATGGTAAATCTTGCTGTTTCGAATGCCGACGATTGGCCCGGTCGCCGCTGTCGGAGGCGTCGCGCCTGGCGCTTTCGCAGTCTTGCCACGTCTGAAATCCCACGGCGGCGTAGGCGACGGGTCGGCCCATAGCCCGCGCTTCTCCTTCCTGGCTTGCTCCTCGGCCAGCTCATCAGCCGTAGGCTCTTCCGGCCTCACCTCCCCCGCGGAATAGTGATAGGCCCACGCCATGCCGCGCTGTACCTGCTCAAGGTTAATGTCCTTGCCGTCGAGAGTGACCATGCCGAGCGTCCTCCCGTACTTGTCCTTCTTCCGGCTTGTGACCGTCACCGTCTTGCCGAAAACCAAATCCGAAAGACTCTGCTTCGCACGGCTGCCGAAGTACTGATTGCTCTCCGGCGCGTCTATTCCTTCGAGACAAATCTTGCGCTGGCGTTTGTCGGCGTCGAGAACTGTAATCGTGTCGCCGTCGCTCACGCCGACCACCTTGCCGGTGATGGTCTGCGGCTGCGCGCTGGCCGAGAGGCACAACGCCGACAGAACCAGAATGGCATTTATTGTTCGATTGCTATTCCTCAGCATTGTGTTTTCCGTCTCCCGCAGGCTTCCTTAACCTTAGCGCCAACATGACCCCGAATGTGAAAAGCAAAGCAAGCAGAACCTCTACGGACTGACGCCTGTAATCAATGACATATATTTTTCCAGAGAGCTTGACCGCCTCAAACGCCATCGAACTACTGCGCGGTGTATCTTTAAATCCACCAAGTTCCGCAAGCTGATATGGAGTAAGGGCAGGCGGGGCGGCGGTCGGGTTCGTTGGTCATATGTTCACTTTGCGGTCTTCGTCGCTTTCGCGCGCGTTTCGAGTTTTCGAGAGGCTTCGGCGTATTCCGAATGTGTGGCCATGCGAAATTCTTTCGGCTCCGGCCCGTCCTCAAATAACAACGTCAGAGTATCCCCCTTGAGTCTGCCTGTAATCTTTTCCCCTGGCTCTTTTTCGTCCACCTGCGAAGGCCGCGCTTCCTTCGTAGTCATGCTGACGTTCTCTCCGTCCAATACTCCGTCGAACATGGTCAGGAACGGTACAAACTCGCCGCCAGGCAGTATATCTGACGTAGCGAGAAGCCCTTTGATTTGCCTGCCTTCCTGGGCCCATTCAACGAACTGGACGGTATCGTCGCTGACGTACAGGTAGCCGAGGTTGCCGGTCTCTGGCGGCTCTGACTTGCATCCGGCTAGGAGCGCGAGCGCCGACAGGAGCAGCGCGAACAGAATGAGCGCCGCTTTGATAGGCTTACCTGCTTTGTCGGGTGAGTCGGTCAAAGATTGCCCTGAGAGAAAAAGTGTTTGGATGCGCAGAAGCCCAGGAATCAGGCGGCGCATTCTTGATGCTGCTTCAAGAACTCAGGCAGCGCCAGCGCGGCCAGACAAATCGCCTCTGGGTAATTGTCGCCGCCCGCTATCCGGTAACTGAACTCACCGCTTACGACATCAACATGCCGCGCTGGCGAGTCACCAACATAGCCAGACGAATCTAGGAGGACGCCATCGGCCAACCAATCCTGAAGTCGTGATTGAACAGTTCGCGCATCTTGCTTACTGGTCAGAGGGTCTCCCAATTCATGCGAGGCCCAGACCCCCAATTCAATCAATTTGGCTTTTATGTCTTGTCTTTCCTGGTCGGTCATTTCCCCGCCCCCTTCTTCGCGGTTCTAGTAATACAGGCGCTGTAAAAACAGGACTATGGCCAGGACCGCGCCGACGACGATGACGAAGCCCCATGCTTCGTCGGGCTCGTCGGTCATATACTCACTTCGCGCCCACGACCTTCTTCGTCTCCGAAGCCACCACAAATACACTACGAAGAGAACGCCAGCCAGCGCCGCCAAAACCCGTAGAACCAAGACAGCATCCGACCTTGATACATAGTCACCCGTATACCATTCCGGCTCTTGGTATAGCAGACTCATAAAGAAAGTCACTTCGCCCCCTTCTTCGACTTCTTCGCGGCTTTCTTCATCGCCTTCTTCGCGGCGGGCTTCTTCTGGCCTCGACGCGCTGATTTTTCGCCCTCGATTTCCTCGAACCATTCGACCAGGGTTTTGGCCACCTGCAGAAACGTCGCCCTGCGGGATGGCGACAGGGTGGCGATCCCGACTTGCGCCGCTTTCTTTGAAAGCTCGTCGCCGTCAGAAGCGAGGGCGAAAAACATCTTCAGCATTCCGCCGTCTATGCCCGTCCAGCTCTTCATTTCGCCCGCGCTCCTTTCTTCGCGGCCTTCTTCCCCGGCTTCGGCCCCGGCTTTTGCTTCTGCACCTTGTCCAACGAGGTCGCCGGTATCTGCCAGTACGCGCCATGCGGCGAGTCTTCGACAAGTACCGCTTTGGGAACAATCCCCTTCTTCAACCACGCGATAATCGTCGGATAAGTGACGCCCGCGCGCTCTGCAAACTTTTTAGCTGTAAGCATTTCGGTTTTTCCCTTCGCCATGTCGCATAAGTTAATACGGCAATAAAGGAATTGCCAGAGCGGAATGTGCGCGACCGGCCCCCGTTTGGCAAGTGAAATATTTCATGGGGGTGTCAATTATTTACTTGCAATTGCTTTATAGGGGTACATACTGTCTCTGTCAATTGGACATACCACGGAGGACGCAATGGAAATCAATATTCAGAAATTCAACGAAGTGGCGAACGCGGCGAAAGCCAGCATCAATGACAGGCGCTTGCAAGCGGCGATTGATAAGGCCGTCGCGGGCGTCACGTCCGGCTGGTGGGTCATCACCGAATTGAGCGACAGCGTGGCCGTGACTACCAAGACTGGCAAAACCTATTTTGCTAACGGCGTCTGCCAGTGCGAAGCGTTCAATAACGGTCGGCCCTGCAAACACCGTAGCCTGTACCACCTGCTGACTCTCTACCGCGAGCGGGGCAACTAAGCCCCGCTTCCCCTGGCCGACGAAGGAGACTTCCCATGACGAACACGAGCGAACAACTGCAACCAATGGCCGAGCCGACGAACGGCCCCCGCTCAATCAAGGGCATTATCCGCGACTTGTCGCAGCCCCTAGCCAAGCGCCACTTGAAGACGCGTAGGCAAGGCGGAGCGGAACTCACCTACATTGATTGGCGCGGCGTCGGAGAGTTTGCAAGTCGCCACAACAGCAAAGCCGGGCGTGTTCCTTGCTAGAGCAACGCCCGGCTAAGCCCATCCTGTGACTCGTCGCGCGGGCTGCGAGCGTGCCACACGCAGCGCCGCCAGTTCCGCGCATTATGCGTTCGACGCGTCGAACCGTCGAGGTTCTCGAAGCGTGGGCGTTTAGCGCCGCACATACGAAAGCCGGGCTCACAGCCCGGCTTTACTCTTCACATCTCCAGTTGTCGCGCGTAGAATCGCGGCGCACGCCAGCCTATTCCGAAGCTGTAGACAATCACCTGCGAACAGAGGAAAAGAACTGACATGCAAAGCTATCTCTTCATCGGCGGTACTCATGACGGCCAAAGCTGTCCTCTGACGGACGACGCGGATTTTGCGCAATGGCCCGTCGGCGTCACGGACAAAGGGCAATACAACCGTTCGACGCTCAGCGTCGGCGATGCGGTTGTAACAATCTACATTCACGAAAGCCTGACGCAGCAGCAGGCTCTCAACGTGGTGGTCGGGTATTACAAGGCGTGGGCCATACATCACCCTAGCGGTCGCCCCTGACCGCAAACAGCCAACTGGGCGCCGCAAGTCCATGACAATGAGGGCGCCGACCCAGAATACTCGGCGCCCTCTACTCTCTCGAGGATATGAACAACACCGTCTTACTTCGTACGGTGTCGGTCATGTCCGCAATCGAATTGTCTAAGGGGGGGGAAAATGGATGTGCGCCAAACATCTCGGCAAAACAGGCGCCACGCGCGCTACCTTCCGCTAAACTCCTGATTTCGCAAGCATGGCGCCGCTTACTCAACTTCAACGGCAGCGCAGGACGTGACAACTTGTCGCCGTGATAATGGGAATGGAGTGTCATACTGTAGCGGTGGATTTGCAGGTCGTCACAGAACCTGTTCCGATTCGGGGCGCGTCTACGCTCCCCAACTGTGGGGTATTTCGGGACAACGCCCACGCCCGAACCGGCGAAACGCCCCGCATTCAACACCGTCATTATCGGCGCCGGAGTTGCATCGCACATTGCGCTGATTACAAGGAACAGCAAAACCGGTTGCCGATGGTTCCCTCAGGCAGTCATCGGCAACCGGTTTTCGTTTAAACGCCCCGCCATTGAGTTTACCCTTGGGGCGCCTGCTTCCCCTTCACCGGGGCGAAATCGACTGAATTCGCCCCGGCTCTGCCCGAAATCCCGCCACCACATGCGCGCTTCTAACCACGCAGAATGACGGCGTATTGAGGATTTCGCCCAGGCGCATTGCGGTATCAATGGCCGTTATCACGATGGCGCGTAACCGCTTCTGTTTGAACCTGTGGAGGTCTACGGGCTTGAGGTCGCGCAGTATCTTTTTGCCAAGGTGTTCGACTAGAACGTTGAGCATCTTGCCGAAGTTGTAATGACTCTTCAGCCCTGAGATTTTCTTGCCGTCCCGTATCTCGGCTGGCTGCGCTTTCTCCTGGCGGTACTGTTCGATGACGTCGGCTAGTGGCGAGCGGTCATTCAACACCGCTTCCCCGC
>Ga0081455_10008014_pt1 | contig 11038 bp, 7 predicted proteins | sample TabmetS3T2R1_FD_70207 | JGI IMG/M metagenome (GOLD analysis project Ga0081455, IMG submission 70207) | Tabebuia heterophylla rhizosphere microbial communities from the University of Puerto Rico - S3T2R1 | ecosystem: Host-associated > Plants > Roots > Rhizosphere ... | reverse complement strand
GCACTGGATCGACGATCCCGCCGGAGACCTCGTAACCGCCCCGCTGGGAGTTCTCCGCCTCGTTGCACACGGTCGCGGCCTGCCCGGCCGGCGCAAGCGCTGCGAGATAGGCGACCGCCGCCGTCCCGGCCGTCGCGACTGCCTTCGTCCTGATCTTCACGCTGACCTCCGTGTCATGCGCACGGCTTTCCGCCACGCGTCGTTCCTTGTTCGTCGAGCGGGGTGGCCGGCGGCTTGAGGGCGGTGGACGCCGGCCTCGCCTGGCTGGACGGACGAACGAGGGGCGCTGATCTGACCTGAACCGCATAGGGTCCGGGCCGTGAGCACCGTTCGCGAGGTGGCCTTCGAGCTCTTCCGGGAGCACGGGATGACCACGACCTTCGGCAACCCGGGCTCCACGGAGCTGCCGATGCTGGCCGAGTTCCCCGACGACTTTCGCTACGTCCTCGGACTGCAGGAAGCGGTGGCGGTGGGGATGGCGGACGGCTTCGCGCAGGCCTCGGGCAAGCCGACCCACGTCAACCTGCACACGGCCCCCGGCGTCGGCAACGGCATGGGCGCGATCTTCAACGCCCAGGCCAACCACTCACCGGTGCTGGTCACCGCCGGCCAGCAGGTCCGCGCCCACATCACGATGCAGGCGAACCTCACGAATCGCGACGCCACCCGCGTCGTCCACCCGTTCGTCAAGTGGAGCTTCGAGCCGCCGCGCGCGCAGGACGTCCCTCAGGCTCTCGCCCGGGCGATCCACACCGCCTCGCTCGCCCCGAGGGGTCCGGCCTTCGTCTCGCTGCCGATGGACGACTGGACCGAGGAGGCCGATCCCGAATCCGGCCACGCGGTCGAGCGCACGGCCGAGCCGCGGATGGGACCCGACCCCGCCGCGATAGAGACGCTCGCCCAGAGACTCAACGCGGCGAGCAACCCCGTGCTGGTGGCCGGCCCCGACATCGACGCAGCCGGCGCCTGGGAGGACGCGGTGGCGCTGGCGGAGCGCCAGAAGCTGCCGGTGTTCGCCTCGCCGGCTCCAGGTGGCGGGCGCCTCGGGTTCCCCGAGGGCCATCCCCTCTTCCAGGGCGTGCTGCCGCCCGCCATCGGGCCGGTCACCGAGACGCTCAGGGGCCGCGACCTGATCCTCGTGATCGGGTCCTCCGTTTTCCCCTACTACCCCTACATCCCCGGCCCTCTCCTGCCGGAGGGCGCCTCTCTGGTGGCGATCACGAGCGACCCCGACGAGGCCGCCCGCGCGCCGATGGGCGACGTGATCCTCGCCGACCCGGCGCTCGCGTTGCGGGCGCTCGTGGCGGAGGTGGGAGAGGCGAACCGCGCTGAGCCGGAGCCGCTGCCCGAGCCGAGCGCCGGTGAGGAGTCCGACCCCATGACGCCCACGATGGTCCACAACACCCTCGCCCAGGTCTTCCCGGAGGACGGGATCGTCGTCCTCGAGTCGCCGTCCAGCACGCTCGCCCTCCGCAACCAGCTGCGGCTCTCGCGGCCCGGCAGCTACTACTTCGGCGCCGGCGGCGGCCTCGGCTTCGGGCTGGCCGGAGCGATCGGGGTTCAGCTCGCGCAGCCCGATCGGCCGGTCGTCTGCGTGCTCGGCGAGGGCTCGGTCCAGTACGCGATCACGGGCTTCTGGACCGCGGCCGCCTACGACGTGCCGGTGACCTTCCTCGTTCTGCGCAACGAGGAGTACTCGATCCTGAAGTGGTTCGCCGACATCGAGGAGGTCAAGGGAGCTCCCGGCCTCGACCTCCCGGCGCTAGAGGTGGCGAAGGTGGCCGACGCCTACGGCGTGGCTTCGAGGCAGGTCAAGGGTCGCGACGAGCTGCACGAGGCGCTCACGGCCGCGATCGGCTCCTCGAAGCCCGAGCTGGTCGAGGTGCCCGTCGCTCCCGGGATGTCTCTGTTCTGAGGTAGCTGATGCACCCGACCGCGGCGAAGGTCCAGGAGCGGCTCCGAGAGCGCGGGCTCGAGGTCGATGTCGTCGACCTGCCCGACTCCACCCGCACCGCGGCGGAGGCCGCCGAGGCCTGCGGATGCGAGCTCGGCCAGATCGTCAAGTCGCTCGTCTTCGTCATCGATGGGCACCCGACGATGGTCCTGTGCGCCGGCGACCGCCGCGTGACCGAGATCGACGGGGAGCCCGCCAGCGCGCAGGAGGCACGCGATGCGACCGGCTTCTCCATCGGCGGGATTCCGCCGCTCGGTCACGACTCCGACCTGCCGACGATCGTGGACGAGTCGCTTCGCCGATTCGAGCGGGTCTGGTGCGCAGCCGGAACCCCGAACGCCGTCTTCGAGGTGCTGTTCGAGCAGCTGCTCCCCGTGCTCCCGAGCCCGAGCGTTCGGCCGGTCTGAATGCCGCTCGCTTAGGCTGGCGTCGATGGATCTGCTCGCCCCAGACGCGGACCGAATCGCCCCGGACGGGAGCGAGCCCGCGAAGGACCGCGCCCCGGACGAGCTGGCCTCCGGGACGCCGGAGCCCCTGCGCAGCGAGCTGATCGGGCTGCTCGGGGAGGATCGGGTCCTCACCCGGGTGATCGACCTGGTCCGCTACGCCTCGGACGCGAGCCCCTACCGGTTGTTGCCGAAGGCGGTCGTGATGGCGCGCGACGCGGAGGACGTCTCGAAGGTGTTCGCCTATGGGCGGCGCAGCGGCGTCCCCGTCACCTTCCGAGCGGGCGGCACGAGCCTCAACGGCCAGTCGCAGACGGACGGCATCCTCGTCGACGTCAGGCGGCACTGGAGCGGGGTGGAGGTCCTCGACGACGCCGCCCGCGCCCGCGTCAAGCCGGGAACGGTGCTCGGCCACGCCAACCGCGTGCTGGCGCCGCACGGCCGCAAGCTCGGCCCCGACCCGGCCAGCACTGACATCGCCTGCATCGGAGGCGTTCTCTCCAACAACTCGGGCGGGATGCGCTGCGGAGTGGTGGCGGACTCCTACAGCACCGTCCGCTCGCTCACGATCGTGCTGCCCTCCGGCTCGGTGATCGACACGGCGGCCCCCGATGCCGCCGAGCGCTTCGCCGAGGCCGAGCCCGAGCTGGCCGAGGGCCTGGCCGAGATCCGGGACGAGATCCGCGCCGACGCGGAGCTCAGCGAGCGCATCCGCAGCAAGTTCCGGATCAAGAACACCACCGGGTACCGGCTCTGCGCCTTCCTCGACGAGGATGAGCCGGTCCAGATCCTCCGCCGCCTCATGATCGGCTCGGAGGGAACGCTGGGCTTCATCGCCGAGGCGGTCTTCGAGACCGTGCCGAAGCCGGCCAGGACGACGGTCTCCTGGCTCCATTTCGACGGGATCGAGTCCGCGACCGAGCCGGTGCCCGCGCTCGTCGAGTGCGGTGCGACCGCGGTCGAGCTGATGGTCGCTCCCGCCCTGATGGTCGCCGCCCAGAACATCGCCGGCGCGCCACAGGACTGGCTGGAGCTGCCGCCGGCCTCGGCGGCGCTCCTGGTCGAGTTCGGCGCGGAGACCGACGGCGAGCTCGATGCCCTGGTCGCGGGGGCGGAGGAGATCCTCTCCGAGCACGAGCTGATCAAGCCGCCCGACTTCACCCGCGATGCGGAGCGCGTCGAGGTCTCCTGGACCGTGCGGGAGGGCCTGCACGGGCTGATCGGCCGCTTCCGGCCGCCCGGCAGCTCGCTGATCATCGAGGACGTCTGCGTTCCGCCCGAGCGGATCGCGGAGTCCGCCCGGGACATCCAGGCGCTGCTCACCGAGCACGGTTTCCTGCCGGGGGTGGCGGGCCACACCTCGGCCGGGAACCTCCACTTCATGCTGACCCCGGACTTCTCCAAGGAGGAGGACACGGAGCGCTACGAGGCCTTCATGGAGAAGCTGGTGGAGCTGATCCTCGACAAGTACGACGGCTCGCTGAAGGCGGAGCACGGCACCGGCCTCAACATGGCCCCCTACGTCGAGCGGGAGTGGGGAGAGAAGGCCACCGAGTTGATGTGGCGGGTGAAGGGGCTCGCCGATCCGGACGGCGTGCTCTCACCGGGGGTGCTGCTCAACCGCGATCCCGGCGTCCATCTGCGCAACCTGAAGACGACTCCCGAGATCGAGGAGGTGGCCACCACCTGCGTCGAGTGCGGCTTCTGCGAGCCGGTCTGCCCGAGCCGCAAGCTCACCACGACCCCGCGCCAGCGCATCGTCATCCGCCGCGAGATCGCCCGGCAGGGCGGCGACTCGCCCGTCCGCCGGGAGCTGGTCAAGCAGTTCGAGTACGACGGGATCGAGACCTGCGCGGCCGATGGCACCTGCGCGATCTCCTGTCCGCTGGGGATCGACACCGGGAAGCTGATCAAGGACTTTCGCGTCCGCCAGCGCACCCCCCGGGCCGAGCAGCTCGGGCTGCGCGCCGCCCGGCGGTGGTCCGCGGTCGAGCGGATCGCACGGACCACGCTTCGCGCCGGGCGCCTCTCCGGACTTCCGATGCGGGCCGGATCCCGGGCACTCCGCAGTGTGGTCAGCGACGAGAAGATCGCCTCCTGGCGGGAGGACATGCCGAGGCCGGCTCCTGCAAAGCCGCCGAGGACGTTCCGTCAGGGCGCGGCGGCGCTCTACATGCCCGCCTGCATCAACCGGATCTTCGGCGAGCCGCGGGAGGGCGGCTCCGGGATCACCGCCCGCGAGGCAATGGTTGCGGTCTCGGCTCGGGCAGGGCTTCCCGTCTGGATTCCCAAGGGGGTCGCGGGGCGTTGCTGCTCCGTCCCCTGGGACTCGAAGGGCTACCAGCGGGGCCGTGACTGGATGGCGAACGCGACCGTCGAGGCGCTCTGGCGCTGGAGCGAGGGCGGCGAGTTGCCCGTGGTCATCGACGCGAGCTCCTGCGCGCTCGGCCTGAGCCAGGACGTCGTCCCGCGGCTGAGCGAGGAGAACCGCGAGCGCCACGCGAAGCTCGAGATCCTCGACTCGGTCGACTGGGTCCACGACCGGGTCCTGCCGAAGCTGGAGATCCCCGAGCGGCTCGGCTCGGCCGCTCTGCACCCGCCCTGCTCGGCCCGGGTGCTCGGCGTGGAGCGAAGGCTGCGCGCCATCGCTGGGGCGATTGCCGACGAGGTCACGGTCCCGATCGGAGCCACCTGCTGCGGGATGGCGGGCGACCGGGGGTTGCTCCACCCGGAGCTCACCCGGTCGGCCACCTCCGACGAGGCCGCCGAGCTTGCCGGAAGGCGGTTCGACGCCTACATGTGCAGCAACAGAACCTGCGAGATCGGGCTGCAGCAGGCGACCGGCGCCGCCTACGAGTCTTTCCTGATCCCGCTCGAGCGGGTCAGCCGGATCTAGCCCTCGGGTCGGAGGGCCGAGACCGGCTCGGGCTTGCCGAGGTGGTAGCCCTGTGCGAAGTCGACGCCCAGCTCGCGGACGATGTCCATCGTGCGCTCGTCGGTGACGTACTCGGCGACCGTCTTGATGCCGAGTCCCTCGCAGACGTCGACCAATGCCTTGACGATCAGCTGGTCGGCGGGGCTGTCCGGCAGGTCGTGGACGAACTCGCCGTCGATCTTCAGGTAGCTGATCGGCAGGTGCTTGAGGTAGTAGAAGGAGGCATAGCCCGAGCCGAAGTCGTCGAGCGCGAAGCGGCAGCCGACGCGCGCCAGGCTCTGGGCGAACTTGCGGGCATGCTCGATGTCGGCGACCGCCGCCGTCTCGGTGACCTCGAAGATCAGGCTCGCCGGGTCGATCCCGGCGTTCGTGAGCTGGCGCTTGGCCTCGTCCGGAAAGCGGGTGTCGGTCATCGTCTTGCCCGAGAGGTTGACCTCGAGGGTCAGGTCGTGGCCCTCGCGGTTGTGCGCCTCGATCAGCCGCACGGCCTGCTGGGTGACCCAGCGATCCACGCCACCGATCAACCCGAAGCGCTCCGCGGTGGCCAGGAAGGCGGCGGGCATGACGAGGCCGCCGCCGTCGTCGCGCATCCGCACCAGCACCTCGTGCTGGGTCGTCTCGCCGCTCTTCAGGTTGACGATCGGCTGGCTCGTGAGGACGAACAATCCGCGCTCGGTGGCCTGTCGGACTCGCTCCGACCAGACGCGTCGCTCATCCACCCCCGCGCGCCCCGCGGGGTCATGCCCGATGACTCGGTCGCGACCGGACTCCTTGGCCTCGTGCATGGCGGTCTCCGCCTCGGCGAGCAACTCCGCCCCGATCACCGAGCGCTCGTCGACCGTGGTGACCCCGGCACTCAGGGTGATCCGAATCGCCTCGCCGCGAAGGACGAAGGAGTGCCCCCGGACCGTCCCGAGCAGGTCATCCGCCACCTCGAGCGCGTTGACGAGGTCGTTCCCATGCACGAGCACCCCGAAGACGTCGCCGCCGACGCGCGCGAGTATGTCGGTCTTCCGCAGCCGGCGGTGAATGAGCTCCGAGAGGCTGACCAGCAGCTCGTCGCCGGCCTCGGTGCCCAGGGATTCGTTGACGTACTTGAAGTGGTCGATTCCCACCGCGATCACGGAGCCGGCATTGCCGTAGCGCGCGGAATGAACCACGTGCTCGGTGAGCGCCCGCTCGAAGCCGATCCGGTTGACGAGCTCGGTGAGCGCGTCCTGGTCCGCCATCACCCGCATCCGTGACTCGGCGAGCTTCCGTTCGCTGATGTCGCGCGCCACCGCCGCCACCGCGTCCGCCTGGCCGACCCGGACCTCGCTCAGGGTCAGCTCCATCGTCAGCGACGAGCCGTCCGGCCTGTGCCCTACCACCTCCCGGCGGTCGCCCAGGAGCTTGACGTCCTCGCCAGCGCTGATGCGGGCAAGGCCCTCCGTGTACTCCCTGGCAAACGGCTCCGCGAGCAGGGTGGGGAACATGCGCCCCGAGAGCTCGGCCGCCCGCTGCCCGTAGAGCTCCTCCGCCGCCGCGTTCGCATAGGCGATCACGCCTCCTCTCTCGAGCAGGAGGATCCCGTCGGGCAGGCCTTCGAGCAGGGCGATCGTGGGCGTCGTGCCGTTCTGCGGAGCGGTGGCGGTGGCGGGCGTGCTCACACGTGAGTATCGGCACCGCCCGTGCAGGCCCTTAGACTCGCGCCGCCTTGTTCAGAGAGGGCGCACAGAGCCGGACCTCGCCCTGGGCCGCGGTGGTGAAGGGCGCGGCGGTGGCCGGGCTCGCCGCCGCGGTGGCGGTCCCGCTCCTGCGCAGGAGGCTGAAGATCCCGGCCGGCGTGACGGCGATGGCGATGGCCGCCGGGCCGCCCTCCCTGGCGGTCGTCGGCAGGCGGACCCGCCTCCGCGACGCCGGCATGTTCGCCCTCCAGATGTGGATGTTCACGATGGGCCACGAGCTGCCCTACGACGACCCGGACGCCGCCAGGAGGCGATTGCGGATCGACTACCCGATCCGTGCGGACAGGGTGATCGGCGGCGGCGAGCTGCCCAACGTCCGGGTGCAGCGGGCGCTCGCGGGGCTCGGCCGGCGAAACGCGCTCGACCGCGCCCTCTCCTGGATCCACTGGGCCTGGTTCCTGGAGCCTCACGGCGCGCTCACCTGGATCCTGGCGCGGCACCCCGAGCACTTCCCCCGATCCGCCAGGCAGATGTCGGCGGTCTTCGACATCGGCTGCGCTATCTACATGGCCGTGCCAACTGCGCCGCCCTGGTGGGCCTCCGAGGAGGGCTACACGGACGCCGAGGTGCGGCGGATCATGCAGGAGGTGGGAGAGGAGGAGTGGGGCCGGGCCTGGCCGGTGCTCTACGACGCGCTGGGCGGCAACCCCTGGGCGGCGATGCCGTCGCTGCACTTCGCCACCTCGCTGATGGCAGCGCTGCTGCTCGCCGAGACCGGTCCGGTGGAGGGCGTGCTCGGCTGCGCGTATGCCGGCACGCTGGGATTCGCGCTGGTCTACCTCGGCGAGCACTATGTGATCGACCTGCTCGCGGCGACGGCGATCGTGATCGCGGTGCGGCGCGGCGAGCGCTACGTCGAGCCCGTTGCGCAGGCGATCAGCCGCGGCCTGCAGCGGCTGGAGCGCATCGCGAATCCCATGGCCTGAGGAGTTCCGGGGTCCGGGAGCCCCGTTTGCGAACATCCCACGGGTGAGGGAGGAGCGCCCGCAAAGCGCTTCCACGCAGCCTGAGACGGCCCGCGAGATGGTGGCCGAGGCTGAGCCGAGCTTCTTCACGAATCCGAAGCGGCTCATCCAGACGGCGATTGCGGTCATCCTGCTGCTGGTCGCGATCTACGTCCTGGTCCCGCGGCTGTTCGACCTCCAGGACGCGATCGACAAGATCGGGGAGGGAAACCCGGTCTGGATCGGGGTCGGCGTCGTCTGCTGCATCCTGATGTTCGCCGCCTACGTCGCGCTCTTCCGCGGAGTGGTCGGGGAGAAGGTCATCCACCTGGAATGGAGCGAGAGCTACCAGATCACGATGGCCGGCCTGGCGGCGACCCGGCTGTTCTCAGCCGGAGGCGCCGGCGGCATCCTGCTCACCTACTGGGCGCTGCGGAAGGCGGGGATGGAGCGGCGCCAGTCGGTCTGCCGGATGGTCGCCTTCCTGGCCGTTCTCTATTTCGTCTATATGGCCGCGCTGGTGATCTTCGGCGTGCTCCTGAGGACGCACGTGCTCTCCGGCGAGGCGCCGCTGTCCGGCACGATCATCCCGGCGGCCCTGGCCGCCACGGCGATCGTCATCGGACTGCTGATCACGTTCGTGCCCGATGACTTCGAGCGGCGGATCGAGCGCCACACCTCCGGGCGCTTCGGCCGGATCGCCCAGCGCCTGGCCACCGTGCCGGCCACGTTCGCACAGGGGGCCCGGACCGCGATCCAGTTCGTCCGGCACCCGAGATCAGGCGTCCTGGCATTCGGCGGGGCGATTGGCTTCTGGGCCGCGAACATCGCGATCCTCTGGGCGAGCTTCCACGCTTTCCATGTCTCCGTCCCCCTGGGGGTCGTGGTCCAGGGCTTCTTCATCGGGATGCTCGCCAACCTGATCCCGTTCGCGCCTGGCGGGGTGGGGGCGGTCGACGCCGGCATGATCGGTGCCTTCGTCCTGTTCGGCGTGCCGAGCGCCGAGGTGTTCGCCGCTGTCCTCACCTACCGGGTGATCGCCTTCTGGCTGCCGATCCCGCCAGGGATCATCGCCTTCTTCCAGCTCCGCAACACGGTCAATCGCTGGGAGGCCGAGGGGCGGGACCGGCCGGAGCGGATCGAGGTGGGGGAGCCCGAGACCGCGGCCGCCGGATCGTAATAAACGCACTCGACGAGGTACTATAAAAAGTAAAGTAAAGGTGCAGACCGCGGGTCTCCCACCGAGGCTCTGGGTAGGCTCCGAAAGGACGAGATGACGGACAAGGCGAACGGCAACGAGAAGGTGGAGAACCTGATCATCGTCGGCGGCGGCCCCGCCGGCTACACGGCCGCGCTCTACGCCGCTCGGGCCGAGCTCGAGCCGCTCGTCATCGAGGGCTTCCAGTGGGGCGGCCAGCTCCAGAACACCACCGACGTCGAGAACTACCCGGGATACCAGGACGGCGTGATGGGGCCGGAGATGATGAACGAGTTCCGGGCCCAGGCCGAGCGTTTCGGCACCCGCTTCATCACCGACGACGCGACCGAGCTGGAGCTCAGCGATGGCGGCATCCAGACCGTCAAGGTCGGCAAGGAGACCTACAGGGCCAATGCCGTGATCCTCTCGATGGGCGCCGAGCCCAAGCGCCTCGGCATCCCGGGCGAGCTCGAGCTCGCCGGGGCCGGCGTGTCCACCTGCGGCGTCTGCGACGGCGCCTTCTTCAAGGGAGAGGACGTGGCGGTGATCGGCGGCGGCGACTCGGCGTTGGAGGACTCGATCTTCGTCTCCAAGTTCGCGAAGCACCTCTACTCGGTCCATCGCCGGGACGAGTACCGCGCCTCGAAGATCATGCAGCAGCGAGCTCGCAACAAGGAGAACATCGAGTTCCTGACCCCGTACGTCCCGGTCGAGTTCGTCGCCGGCGACGACGGCAAGATCGCCCGAATCCGGCTGCAGCACGCCGAGAACGGCGAGGAGCGAGAGCTCGAGGTCGGCGGCGCCTTCGTCGCGATCGGGCACCGACCCCGCTCAGAGCTGATCGAGGGGCAGGTCGAGCTCGACCCGGAGGGCTATGTGGTCGTCGATGAGCCCTCCACCAAGACCAAGCTCGCCGGCGTCTTCGCGGTCGGCGACCTCGTCGACCGCACCTACCGCCAGGCCGTCACCGCGGCCGGCAGCGGCACCAAGGGCGCCCTGGACGCCGAGTGGTACCTGCGCGACATGCCGCCGGATCCCGAGGAGCACTGGGGTACCAACACCGGCGCCATCGTCGAGGCCGTCGAGGCCTCTTAGCCCGAACCGGGAAGATTCGCCTCGACGTGCGGGGCGACGGCACCGAATACGAGCTCACACGGATCCAGCTTCGCGACGGGCTGGAGACCACGGTCTATCTCGTGCGGTACCGACGCGCGGGCACGGATGCTCGGCTGGTCTGCCTGCCCGAGGCGCGCCGCCTCGACGTGTGGTGCGCGGAGCGCGACCAGCCCGAGGCGATCGTCGCCGGCTTCTTCGTCCGGGACCCCTATCGCCCGCTCGGCGACACCCGAATTGGCGGAGCGGTCATCGCTCACGAGCCGATCGAGGCGTCCTGGGGTCCGCGTCGCGCGGCGATCCACACGGACGGCGGGATCCGCCTGGCGCCTCGCGGCGAGCTTCCGGATGAGCCTTCCGGTGATCTCGTCACGGCCGGTCCGATGCTCGTTGCGGATGGCCACTCGGTCATCGATGACGAGGATCGGGAGGGCTTCTCGGCGGGGGCGGCGCAGTTCGACTCCGACATCACGGCCGAGCGCCATCCGCGCTGCGCGCTCGGTGTCAACGAGGATGAGCTGTTCGCGGTGTGCTGCGATGGGCGCCGCACCGGCGTCGACGCCGGCCTCGACCTCGCCGAGCTGGCCCGGCTACTTCTCTCGCTCGGCGCGACGGACGCCATCAATCTCGACGGCGGCGGGTCCGCGACCCTAGTACACCGCGGCCACCTGCTGAACCGCCCGTATAGCTCGGTCGACCAGCCTGGACCCGAGTCGCGGCC
>Ga0081455_10008013_pt1 | contig 11038 bp, 12 predicted proteins | sample TabmetS3T2R1_FD_70207 | JGI IMG/M metagenome (GOLD analysis project Ga0081455, IMG submission 70207) | Tabebuia heterophylla rhizosphere microbial communities from the University of Puerto Rico - S3T2R1 | ecosystem: Host-associated > Plants > Roots > Rhizosphere ... | reverse complement strand
GTTTTAATGGACGAAGGTATTACATGTTTCCCTTCGTTAAATGCGTTGAGGGCTGGAGAGACAGTTGCGCTTTCGCCTGATCTTTGGAGGCGAAAGATGGCATTCGTCAGTAGTGGTCACTCATCGCTAGAGATGACGTGCTGGCGCCCGCTATGTCCTCGTTGCAGAGCGCCGATGTGGACCCTTCGCGTCGAGCCTGAGAAGACTGCCGAAGAGGACCGTACGTTCAAATGTCCGCGTTGCGAACATTCGCAAAATGTCGCTTTCCCCCAAAAAGAGAAATTGCTGCAGCGCTGCTGGATGTCCGCTTTGAGTCACAGCAGACATGTGCAGTGCAACTAGGGATGTTCGCTTTAAAAACTTTTGCGACGATATTGGCGGTCAGCTGCTCTGACTGCCGTATGCGGGACCTGCCTCCGTGTCGCTTGTTGCAAGCGGGAATTCAATTTCGCAGGTTAGCCCGGTTGACGCATAGTCGAGCTTGATGCCGCCCGGAGCAAAGTGGTGCCAAATCCCTGACGGCGTGGACTAGCCACAGGCGGACCACCTTGTTCCTGCCATTTGAATTTCAGAACAGAACCGGCACCCTGCTGCTTGAGAGTCCACCCGACGTTGATCCTTCCTTGCCCGCTCGAGAGCGCTCCATACTTCACAGCATTCGTCGCCAGTTCGTGAACCGCCAGTGAGAAATTCTGCGCATCTTTTTGCCCCAGATTGATGGCCCCGCCTTTGATATTAACCCGGGCCGCATACGGCTTTAGCGTCAAGCGGACAAGATCCTCCAAGCTCACACCGGACCAATTCGATCTCATCAATTCACGATGCACTCGCGCGAGCGCTTGCAACCGCGCCTCAAATATTTCTCTGGCTTGGTCAACTGATCTGCCGCCAGAAAGACTCTTCCTCTCCGGGGCCACAACGGGGCCACAGATCTTGTGAGCTTTGGTGTGGCCCCATGAGGTTTCAAGATCACGGATTCTGAGGAAACGCAATTTAGTGCGGGTTTATCAACAGGGGTTAACCAGTACGAGGTTTCATGAAAGCACACATTTAGCAGTCAGTAACCGGTTGTCCCTAGCCTTACGGCATGGGAACCGTCCATCAGCTGCGATGGGGCCGTCCGCGCGGACGGCCCTTAGCCCCACCGCCGCGCAAGTTCCTTGCGCGGCGGTCGGACGCGCTTCTCTTTTTCGGTATTGTCATCGTCGCCGCCGCAATCGGCGCGAACGCGCTCGGGCTTTGGCACGCGCCGGACTCGACACGCCTGATGGGCAGCGTGCAGGTGGTCGATGGCGATTCACTGAAGGCAGACGATGAGCAAATCCGGCTGATCGGGATCGACGCTCCGGAGCTTCGCCAAACCTGCCGTGACGCGCAGGGCCGCGGATGGCAATGCGGACGGGCAGCCAGAACGCGGCTCGCCGAGCTCGTTTCCAAAGGCGACGTTGTGTGCGCCCCGCAGGGTAAAGATCGCTATGGCCGCACGCTCGCCGTCTGTTCCGCCGGCAATATTCCTGATGTTGGCGAAGTGCTCGTGCGCGAGGGCTACGCGGTCAACTTCGCACTGAGCTCCAATGGATATCCTGCTGCCGAGCGTGACGCGCAGTCGGCTCGCCGCGGTCTCTGGCAGGGTGAATTTGAGCGGCCGCAAGACTGGCGCCGGCGCCACCCGCGGGCGGAATAGATCCCGCAAGCTGCCCGGCCTTCAGCCAATCTCAGACAGCATCCCTCTCGGTCAGTTGCGCAATGCGCTGACGCAAGACGGCTTTTTCGGTTTCGGAGTCGCGCAGCCGCTTGACCCACTCCAGCGGGACCGACACGTCTTGCGTGTATTCGCTCAAAAACGCTACGCCGGCCTCATTAACGCCGCGCCACACCATGCGCGCCCGGTACGAACGCGCCTTTTGCGCGATGGACAGATCGAACTGATCGGGAATGACAGCGGCGTTTGTCAACGCCACTTTGGCGCCCGCAGGCGAGATATTGCGCACGTGGCAGTTCATGGTGGAGCTGCGTTTATTGAACGCAATGACGCCACCGAAATACGTGCGCGAGCGTGCCGACTTTCGCCTTTCAAACATGCAGCAACTCCATTCCCATTTCGCTCAAGAATACCGCTTGGCGCGGCGCCAACAACGAGTTGCAGGGCGCGACTTCGCATTAGCCTTAAATTGAATGGTTACCGCTCGCGGGCAGCCGAACGGTGAATCGATAGATATCGGCGTCCTACTCTTCCTTCTCTGTCGTGAAATAGAGCGGATAGCCCTTGGCGCGGCCCATTTCCGTTCCTTCTTTCGCCTTCGTCTCCGCCACGTCGCGGGTATAAACCGCGATGACGCAGGCGCCCTTCTGGTGCGCTGTCATCATCACCTTGTAGGCGTGGCTTTCGTTCATCCGGAATACGGCCTTGAGTACCTGCACGACGAACTCGCGCGGAGTGTAGTCATCGTTGAGCAGGATGACCTTCCACAACGGCGGACGCTGCGTCTTTGGCTTGACCTTCGTGCGCGGCTTCTCGAGCGTCTTCTGGCTCACCGGGATGCCCCGATTGCAGTGGCACTCTGATCCCGTGCCGACTATAGCCGTCGTGCGCGCATGGATCGAGCCAGCTTCCGCTGCCCGGCGCCCAGCCTTGAGTTTTGCGCGCTATTTGCCCTTCTCCGGCGCAACGGTGGTCTTCGAGGAGCCTTCCGGCGCGGGCTGCATACCGGGCGGGGTTTGACCCTGAGGGCTTGAAGCGGGCGCTCCGCCAACGCCAGTGTTGGTCGGCCCGGTCCAGCCCTGGGGTTGTTTCTGACCCTTCGTCTCGGGCGTTTGGGTCCGGCCTGTGCTGGATTCCGGCTTGTCTGCGGGAGGATTGTCGGCTTGGGCCAAGCCGGTTGCAAAAGCGTTGGCGCAAACCAGGCAGGCAGCAATAAATGCAAAACGCATCGTGTTGGCTCCTTTGACCTTGGAGCCTAACTGTCTGGGACGCCGCCGAGTTCCAATTTGAGGAGCCGCTCCAATGCTCTATTTGACCGTAAAGGCCGCATTGTCGGGTATCATCATAGCAATCGTTTCGGAAGTGGCGCGCCGCTCGCCGACCCTCGGCGCACTTATCGTGTCACTGCCGTTGGTCTCGATCCTCGGCATTCTCTGGTTGTGGCACGACACTGGCGATGCCGAGCGCATTGCCGCCCACGCGCAATCGACATTCTGGTATGTGCTCCCGACGCTGCCGATGTTTTTGCTGATGCCGGCGATGTTGCGGCACGGCATCGGATTTTGGCTGACGCTTGGAGCATGTTGTTCGCTTACCTTCGTTCTCTACCTTTGCATTATCCGCGCGCTCGAAGAATTCGGCGTGACCCTGTGACGCAACGCAGCAAATCTCGCGAGAAAGCAAAGATTTTTTACATGTGATGATTCTGCCGCAAAAAATTCACGAGCTGCATGTACCTTTACGTCAGCGCTACTGCTTTACTCACCCCGCCCTTCCAATAAAGTCAAAAACGGAGGGTACGGGGTCTCTGGTAGTCGGGAGGTACCCCAATGGAACTGTCTCGCGATATCGCAAGATTCGCGCGCTCGCGTCCGGTGATCGAGTGCGCGCAATGCGGCGAGCGCATTTACATTCCCGAATGGTCGGAATGTCTCGACGGATGCCGCGTGAGGCATCTGTGGCAGTGTGATGCGTGCGGGACTTCGTTTGAAACAACGGTGCGCATCGAAGCGGCCGCTTAACCGCTGAAACGCCCAGACAAAATCATGGCGCGGAACATTGGTTCCGCGCCATGCATTATCTCTTGGCATCTTTAGTGCCGGGAGAGAAACGATGGCAAAAACAGCACGAGGACGGTTGAGCTGGCTTTGGCGAGGCTCGCCAATCGGACGCAAGGGACCTCGCAAGGCCAATCCGAAATATACCCGCAACAAGAATAAGAACTGGAGCGCAAGCGATCTGCGCATGCTGCGGCAGCTCGCGCGCGACAACACGCCGACGCGGGTGATCGGATTGAAGCTCAGGCGCAGCGAAACTTCGGTCCGCGGAAAGGCGCAGCGCGAAGGCATTTCCTTACGACCGACGAACAGGTCGCCGTACGGTCGGCGGGGCGCCCGGCGAGGGGGACGCCGCAGGCGCTGAGTTCACGCGATTTTGCGCGCACGGTGGGGCCAGCGGGCTATACTGCCGCGCATGACCAGCCGCCGATATTTTCTGCTCCTCGGAAGCGCCGCACTTGTGGCTTATCCGCGTTCCACGTTTGCCACCAGCATGAGCCGCATCACTGCCTATGCCTTTAGCTTTAAAGGACTTGATGGCGGAGAGATCCGTCTCGCCTCATACGCGGGGCAGCCCCTGCTGGTGGTGAATACAGCCTCACAGTGCGGCTACACCCCGCAATACGCCGGTCTTCAAACGCTGTGGAGCCGCTACCAGGCGCGCGGGCTGGTTGTTCTAGCCGTGCCCTCGAACGACTTCGGCGGGCAGGAGCCCGGAGGCGCCCGCGACATTCATGCGACCGCCCAAGGTCAGTATCACGTGACTTTCCCGATCACCGACAAAGTGGCGGTAAAGGGCAAGGACGCGCATCCGTTTTACAAATGGGCGGCTGCCGAACGCCCGCTCGAAGGCCCGCGGTGGAACTTCCACAAGTATCTAGTGGGACGCGATGGGTATCTGAAATCCGCCTACCCTTCTGCCGTCGAGCCGACCGACCCGCTTATCATCGCGGCAATCGAGAAGGAGTTGGCCGGCGCGTGAAGGCACCGGCGGGCAGAAGCGACACTGTGCGTTGCATTTGAGACACCCTGGCCTCCTTACGCGTCACATTTTTGAAAAATCCAATTGACGAATCAGCCGGCCCATGACGGACTACGCACACGACATTCGGTCACGTGGGCCGGCTCTGATAGAGGCCGACCCGTTATGAGGTTCCTCCCGCGTGGCGTTTTAACTGGGCGGCCGCAAGGCCGCCCCTTTTCATATCCGCGACATTGGGCCCGACAAAGCTAGCAGCGCGATGGCGCGGCAGAAACCGACTACGCCCGTAAGCGCCGCCCAACGCCTGCCGTCGCGTCGGCAGCTGCAGGCTGCAGAGGGTCGATTGCTTCGACAAGCTGAAGGAACGAGCTTCCCGGAAGCGGCGGGGCGAACACGTAACCTTGCGCCGAGCGCACGCCAAGCGACCGCAGATGCATCACCTGCTCGAAATTCTCGACGCCTTCGGCCACCACATCCATGCGCATGTTGCGCGCAAGATCGACGAGGGTTTCGACGATGGTGGTGGAATTGCGGTCGGTGCCGATAGCATCCACGAACATCTTGTCGATCTTGATGATGTCGACCCCGAGCTTGAGCATGTAGGAAAGCCCGCTGTGCCCGGTGCCGACATCGTCGATCGCGATTCGCACACCAAGGCCCTGCAAGGCGGCAATAGTCTGCCGCGTTTCGGTAAAGTTCTCGATCGGGTCGCGCTCAGTTACTTCCAGCACCACTTGTGAAAACTTGATCGGCGAGCTTGCGAAGATGTTGCGGACGTCCTTCACGATCGTGGGCTCGCTGAACAGCTTGCCGGCAAAATTGAACGAGATTCTCAGATCCGGGCGCCGGCCGATTGAGGCGCCTGCCTCTTCGCAAACCTTTTGCATGAGGTTCCGGGTTAGATCGCGGATGAACCCGCTCGATTCCATCAGCGGAATAAATGAACCCGGCAAGACAAGCGTCCCGTCCGGCTTGCGCCAGCGAACGAGAACCTCCGCGCCGCGCAGTTGACCGGTGCGGATATCGACGACAGGCTGATAATAAGGAATGAATTCGCCGGCCTCGAGCGCATACTCGATTTCGGTCATGGGATTGGGCGGCATTCTCCGCGGCATCAACAAAACGATGCCGGCGGCGGCCATCATGATGCCGCCTGCAGCAAAGAAGCCCAGCCATTTAAGGTTCTCATGCTCGGCCGCAATGCGCGTGCGCGACGTCACGATATGGACGTCAAATCCGAATTTCTCGGATTTCGAGTCGGCGACAAAATTTGAGCTGTCATCTCCCTTCGCGCGGTCGCCCACCTCGGCAATAACGGTGCCCTGCCGCGTGACGATTCGTGCGTAGGCGCTGAAAGGGCCGCCCTGCGTGGAAACCTGCGGCAGGAAAAGCGTCGTCGGAATAAGCGCGGCAACGCCATTGGGCCCCGCGCCAACCTGGCGGCGCAGCCGTACCATGCGTTCTCCAGCGGGCAGCACAATGATGTCCAGCCAGTACCCGGCGGCACCCACCAGCAATTCCGACGGGAGCATCGTGCGTTCGCCCAGTGGAAGGCCGAGATCGGTGCATAACGTTTCGGCGTCGGGACCAACGATCGCGATTTCCTTGACCGGAATGGTGCTGAAAGCGGCATACCGCATCGCCTCGACCTGAGCCGGCTCGCAGGCATTGACCCCGCGCGCGGCGAGGCCGTCGAGCGCTCCGACCGCATCCTTGACGCGTGCTTCGGCCAGCGCGATGGCGCGCTTTGCGGCAGTACCGACCTCCGCCTCGCCCTTGCGGTCGATCAGCCCTTCAAGCCAGAAATTGAGGGCAAACATGGGCGCGCCGGCCACCACCGCCCCCACGAGGATCGCAAAAATATTTCGGCGCGTGACTGCGCGCACCAAGAATTCCATGCCCGGCCTGTCCAGGAAAAAATGCGGTCCTGCTGCCAGGATAGTGAGCCATGGCGCCGTAAAGACCACCTTAAGTATAAGGGCGTGACAGCCGTAGTCTGGCGCGAAATCGCTCGAGGCGTCACTATGGTTAGGGATCGGTTAACGTCGGCCCATGCCGGAATTCACAGAGGATCGAAAATGAACATCCGCTCTGTCTTATTGGCTGCGTTTGCCCTTCTAGCCACGACGCCTGTGAATGCCAGCGCACAGGAGCGTATCGAAATCTTCGATGCCCATCTGCATTACAACCAGGAACCGACACCATTCTATTCGCTTGAACAGATACGCGACGTATTTCGGCGCAATGGAATAACCGGAATCATCGCCAACAGCCGTCCAAACAAAGGGACGCTTGAGCTCACGGATGCAAAGTGGCCCGAGCTGAGGGTGGTCCCGTTCATTCGGCCGTATCGCGTGCGCAGCGACATCCAGACCTGGTTCAACGATCCGTCCATCTTCGAGCTGATCAAGGATGAATATGCACGTGGCTTTTACCGCGGCATCGGAGAATTCCATATTTACGGTAAGGCGGCGGAATCGGAATGGGTGAAAAAGATCGTGGATTTCGCCGTCGAGCGAAATCTGTACCTCCACGCGCATTGCGACGAGGAGGCGTTGCTCATCCTGTTTCGTCACAATCCCAAGGCGCGGATCATCTGGGCTCACACGGGATTTTCGGTGCCCGCCGCTCGGGTTGCGCAACTGCTCGATCAGCATAAGGACGCGCTCTGGGGCGAACTGTCGTATCGCGGCGGTATCACGGGCGCCGACGGCAAGTTGACAAGCGACTGGCGCAACTTATTTGAACGTTACTCCGACCGTTTCCTGCTCGGTTCGGACACCTGGATCAACGAGCGCTGGTTTGGTTACGACACGATCTTCAAGGAATATCGTAACTGGCTTGCGCAGCTTTCGCCTGAGCAGGCGCGCCGCATCGCAAGCGGTAATGCGCTGCGTCTGTTCGACCAACGCGCGCAGTAATTACCGACTGTAAGGGAGTCGCCCCCATGAGTTTCTTTCCCGGCAAGGACCCGGAGGCCGGAGACAATTACCAATGCGATGCGATAAGCCAGGTCATCGTGCCCCGCACTGTCGATCTCGGCGACTTTGCCGTCCGTCGCGCATTGCCCTCCGCGCGAACGCGCATGGTCGGCCCGTTCATTTTCTTCGATCATTTCGGCCCGGCCGAATTCCGCGCCGGCAATGGCCTCGACGTTCGTCCCCACCCGCACATCGGGCTTGCCACCGTTACCTATCTGTTTGACGGCGAAATCATGCATCGCGACAGCCTGGGCACAGCCGTTGCGATCCGGCCCGGCGAGGTGAATTGGATGACCGCCGGCCGCGGCATCGTGCATTCGGAACGCACCCGGCCAGAACGGCGGGTAGACCACGAGCCGATTCATGGATTGCAGATGTGGGTGGCATTACCCGCTGCCAGGGAAGAAATGGAGGCAGCATTCGCGCATCATGACACCGCCGAATTTCCGATCGTCAGGGATAATGGGAAGAACGTGCGCGTCGTCGTCGGCTCCCTTTATGGCGTCTCGTCGCCGGTGCCGGTTGTGCACGAGACGATCTTCGGGGATGTGCGATTGCAGGCCGGTTCAAGACTACCGCTCGACGCCGGCCACGAGGAACGAGCGATCTACGTGATCGACGGCGTGGTCGATATTGCGGGCGATCGATTCGAGGCAGGACGCCTGCTGGTGTTCAAGCCGGGGGACTCGGTCACGATCGTCGCCGTGAACGATGCGCATTTTGTCGTCCTCGGCGGTGCGCCGATGGACGGACCACGTCATATCTGGTGGAATTTCGTGTCCTCACGCAAGGAACGCATCGAACAGGCGAAGGCCGAATGGAAAGCCGGCCATTTCGGCAAAGTGCCGGGCGATGAAATCGAGTTCATCCCGCTGCCGGAAAAGTAAGGAATGCATTGCCCGTCATGCCCGGCCTCGTGCCGGCCATGACACGTGGAGAAGGGTCACTTCTTGGGCAGATCCAGTCTGATGTTCAGCTCTTTGAGCTGCTTGGACGAGACCTCCGATGGTGCGCCCATCATAAGGTCCTCGGCGCGCTGGTTCATCGGGAACAGCACCACTTCGCGCAGGTTTTCTTCGCCGGCGAGCAGCATGACGATGCGATCGATGCCCGGCGCTATGCCTCCGTGCGGCGGCGCGCCGAGCGATAGCGCGTGCAGCATGCCGCCGAATTTTTTCTCCAGCACGTCCTCGCCGTAACCGGCAATGGCGAAGGCCTTTTTCATCACTTCAGGACGGTGATTCCGGATCGCGCCTGACGAGAGCTCCACGCCATTGCAGACAATGTCATATTGGATCGCCTTGATCGACAGGAGCCTATCGCTGTCCTTCGGATCCAACGCGAGGAATTCCTCCACCGGCATTTTCGGCATCGAGAACGGATTGTGGGAGAAATCGATCCTTTTCTCCTCCTCGTTCCACTCGTACATCGGAAAGTCGACGATCCAGCAGAACTCGAAGCGATCCTTGTTGATGAGACCGAGCTCTTCACCGATCTTCGCCCGCGCAAGTCCAGCGAACTTGACGAAATCCTTCGGCTTGCCTGCGAGAAAGAAGACCGCGTCGCCAACGCCGAGCTTGAGTTGGTCGGCGATCTGCTTTGTGCGTTCCGCGCCGATGTTCTTGGCCAGTGGACCGGCACCGCTTTCCTCGCCCTCGCGCCAGAAAATGTAGCCAAGCCCGGGCTGGCCCTCGCCTTGCGCCCACGAATTCATGCGGTCGCTGAAGGCGCGATTGCCGCCTTTCGGGGCGGGAACTGCCCATACCTGGGCGGACGGGTCCTTATCGAGGATGTTGGCAAAGACCTTGAATCCCGATCCGCGAAATGCGTCGCTGACGTCCTGCATAACGATCGGATTGCGCAAGTCGGGCTTGTCGGTGCCGTATTTGCGCAATGCCTCGGCATAGGGGATAAGCGGAAACTTGGCCGTCACCGGCTTTCCGTTTGAGAACTCCTCGAACAGGCCGCGCATGATTGGCTCGACGGCGTCGAAGACGTCCTGTTGGGTGACGAAGCTCATCTCCAGATCGAGTTGATAGAACTCCCCAGGCGAGCGGTCGGCGCGCGCGTCCTCGTCGCGAAAGCAAGGGGCAATCTGGAAGTAGCGATCGAAGCCGGCGACCATGATCAGCTGCTTGAATTGCTGTGGCGCCTGAGGCAGCGCGTAAAATTTTCCAGGATGAAGCCGCGCCGGCACCAGGTAGTCGCGCGCACCCTCCGGCGAGGAGGCGGTGAGAATCGGAGTCTGAAATTCGAAAAAGCCGGCTTCCTTCATGCGCCGTCGAATCGAGTCGATGATACTGCCGCGCAACATGATGTTTGCGTGCAGATGCTCGCGCCGCAGATCGAGGAAACGGTATGTGAGCCTGATCTCTTCCGGATATTCTTGTTCGCCGAACACCGGCATAGGCAGTTCGGCCGCGGGGCCGAGCACCTCGATCTCGTCGATGTAGACCTCGACCTGCCCGGTCGGCAGATCGGGATTTACGGTGCCGGCCGGCCGCGGGCGCACCTTGCCGTCGACGCGCACGACCCATTCGGAGCGGAGGGTCTCCGCCAGCTTGAAGGCCTTGCTGTCGGGATCGGCCACGACTTGCGTGAGGCCATAGTGATCCCGCAAATCTATGAACAGCACCCCCCCGTGATCCCGAATGCGGTGGCACCAGCCCGAAAGGCGAACCGTCTTGCCAATATCGCTCTCGCGAAGCGCGCCGCAGGTATGTGAGCGATAACGATGCATGGGAATGTCCGAGAGCGAGGTGGCAATCTGGGTGCGAGGCCGGCGAAAAGCGCATGGGGGGTCGGCTTTGTCAAGGCAACCAGGCTCGACATGTTGCCCTACGGTCTGCACACTCGGTCCTAGAGTAACCAAACGCCGCATGCCCAAATCTCGAGTTCAAAAGAAGACCAAGTCGTCCGCGGCGGATATGACGACTGCCGAAGCGGTGGTTGCGACCCTTATCGGCCATGGACTCGATGCCGTCTACGCGTTGCCCGGGATCCACAACGATCATCTATTCGACGCCTTTCAGCGTGCCGGCGAGTCTCTGCGCGTTGTCCACCCCCGGCACGAGCAAGGCGCGGCCTATATGGCATTGGGTGCGGCGCTGGCGACGGGCAAACCGCAGGCCTACTCCGTGGTTCCGGGCCCCGGTCTCCTTAACTCAGGCGCCGCCTTGCTCACGGCCTACGGAATGAATGCCCCTGTCCTGGCAATGATCGGGCAAATTCCCGCAGCAGCTATCGGCAGGGACGAGGGCCATCTACATGAGATCCGCGATCAGGCAGGCATAATCGCGCGCCTGGTGGATCATTC
>Ga0081455_10008012_pt1 | contig 11039 bp, 6 predicted proteins | sample TabmetS3T2R1_FD_70207 | JGI IMG/M metagenome (GOLD analysis project Ga0081455, IMG submission 70207) | Tabebuia heterophylla rhizosphere microbial communities from the University of Puerto Rico - S3T2R1 | ecosystem: Host-associated > Plants > Roots > Rhizosphere ... | reverse complement strand
CGGCGTCTGCTTGCCCCAGACGCAGAAGCCTCCCTCTCCGTCCAGCATCTCGCCGGTTTTCAACTGGCGTTTCGCCGTTGCAACGACATCCGAACGGAAGCCGGTGGACGCACCGGTTGGCTCGCCACGCAGCGCGGCGCTGGCAACCGAAATTCCAAGCTCCATTCCGATCATGTGAATCGGGCGGTAGAGCGCGCCGTATTTGCCGGTTTTGTCCGGCAACATGGCGTATTCCTTGAAACACCGGCGCGCGTAGTCGGTTTCCCCCTCGAACACCACATAGGTCCCGAGCGCAAGATGATGCGGAACATCGCGGCCATCTCGATAAACCGACGACGTCACCTCAGTAACGCCGGCCTTTTCCAGAGTGCCGCCGTCGCTTTTCGGTTTGCAGACATCGGCGAGTTCGAAGCGTGTCGCCGGAGGGAAGCCGAGGCCGTTCGTCTGCGGCGTCAGGCCCGTCGCATTGCAGACCGCCGTCATTTCGATGGCGGATTTGGTGCCATCGACGAACGAATTGAACATTTTCGGATTGATCGACTTTCGGTCGGAGATATTCAGATATTTGTCGAGAATGTCCCAGACATTGTCGGGATTTGATTGATGATAGTGCGGCTCGTAGCGTGTTCCTTTGCCGGCGCAAATGACCTTGAGCCCGGCGGCGCGAGCCCAGTCGACATGTTCGCAGATGAGCGCCGGCTGGTCGCCCCAGGCAAGTGAATAGACAACGCCCGCAGCCCTCGCGCGGCTTGCAACCAACGGGCCCGCCACCGCGTCGGCCTCGACGTTCACCATCACGATGTGCTTGCCGTTCGCAATTGCGTTGAGCGCATGTTCGATACCCGCGCCTGGAACTCCGGTCGCTTCGACGATCACCTCGATGCGCGGATCGGCGATCAGCGCGCGCGCATTATCGCTTACCAGGGTCGTCCGTTTTTTATGCGGATCATCAAGCGACGCCGCGGCATAGGCCTCATCGGGCCAGCCTGCGCTTTTCAGTTGGCTCCGCGCGCGCGCGACGTCGAGATCGGCGACGCCGACGAGATGCATCCCCGTTGTCAGCCGGACCTGCGCCGCGAACATCGTGCCAAATTTACCGGCGCCGACCAGGCCGACTGTGACCGGGCGTCCAGCAGTTTCGCGTTCGAGCAGCTTCGTATGAAGGTTCATCGCCTAAAACGAAACACAGGCCGCCGGGCGAGACAAGCGGCGCTTGCCGGCCAAAAAGCTATTGGCAGAGCGCACGGGAGACAAATGTCTCGGTCGTGCATTCGGGGCCGGTCGATCGGCCCGACAAATAGACTTTCGCCGGGCAGATTTCGGCTGTCGTCATGTCGACGCTCTTTCCCGACGCGAAGCCTTTGGCCTTGCACATCGCGGTTGCCGCGGTGACGCAATCCGGCGCGCCGTTGGGTGCAGGCGGACATTTCTCGTGCCCGCTGACAGCGCGGGCGTTCGGAATGCGCGCGACCGCGTCCGCGGCATCCCTCGCGCCTTCGACCGTGGTCTTGGCCGCATCGCTCGCCGCGCTGCTGAAACCCTCAACCTTCTTGCGCGCATCCCTGAACGTTGAATTCACGTTGGCCGTCTGCTCCTCGAACCAGCGGCTGACGGCTGCAATAAAACCTTCGTTCTGGGGAGTTTTCTGATTTGGAGCCGTCTGATCCTGCGCTGCGGCCACGGTCGATATCAGCATCAACGCGAAAGCAAACAAACCGGGCATGGGCGAAGCGGCCCCCCGATTACCGCAATGAAAAATCGATGCCCGTCCGATGCCCATATCTGCGAAAAGCAGGTGCCGCCCAGCCGTCGAAACGCAGCTTGCTCCCAATTCGCCATCGGTGTTTAAGGCCGACAGGTGGCCAAATTGAGGAGCGCCTGCTCCCTCAAAACAAGTATAGCGCTGCAACGATACCAATGACGAGAACAGCGGCCCCGATCAATACCCATAAGCCCAATCGCTTTTCAATAATATGACGGGCGCGATCGCCATAGCGGTGCAGGATAAACGCCAGCACAAAAAATCGGGCACCGCGGGTGATGATCGAAAACAAAGTAAACAGCCAAAGGTTGTAGCCGGCAAATCCCGATGTAATTGTCACGATCTTGTAGGGGATCGGGGTCAGACCCTTGAGCAGGATGATCCAGGCACCCCATTCGGCGTAGGCTTCGCGAAACGCCTCGACCTTGTCGCCGTAGCCATAAAGACTGATAAGCCAGGCGCCGACGGAATCGTAGAGAAGCGCGCCGATGGCATAACCGAGCAGTCCTCCCGCAACCGACGTCACTGTGCACCACGTCGCCATGACGTATGCCCGCTCTGGCCGCGCCAAAGCCATGGGGATCAACATTACGTCGGGGGGCACCGGAAAGAACGAGCTTTCCGCAAACGATACGGCGCCCATAGTCCACAATGCATGCGGCTTATGGGCAGCAGCCAAGCACCAGTCATAAAGACGGCGCAGCAAAGATCGCGGCTCGGCAGCCTCAACGGTCATCCGTATACTCGTGAGGAAAATTGTGACGGATCAGCGGCGCTTGCGAATACGCCTGGCTTCAAGCGGGACGACCTTACGCCGCGCTGCGCCGCGGACAAAATCCTTTGGCACTTTTTCCGCGAGGCCGAACATCAACTCACGCCGATGCATCTCGGCCCAGACTTCCTCGGGACGGACACCGGCGTGAACCCACAACACCACGAGATTGTACAAGAGGTCGGCACTTTCCTTCACCACGGCTTCGGGCTGGCCGTGCATGGCGTCGATGACGACCTCGACCGCCTCTTCCGCGAGTTTCTTGGCCATCTTTGCGCGACCTGCGCGCAAAAGCCGGGCTGTTCGCGATTTCGCAGGATCTGAGCCCCGGACCGCGATCACGGCATCGTAAAGCCTGGCGACCGAATCAGTCATTAAATCCCAGAATACCCGATCAGCGCACAAAACCGGTTAACGCATGTGACGGCCAGCCATAGAGCGCGGTACTTGGCTGCCATCACGGTTATTTCTGGTTTAAGAGGGGAAATAGGTCCAAAAAGCGGCATTTCGGCTTTGAAACGTCAGCGGCGACACCCGGCCCTAGTCTTCGTCTTCTGACAGCAGTGTCGCATTTCCACCCGATGCAGCGGTGTTCACCGTCACCGTCTGCTCGAGCGCAAAGCGTTGGAGATAATGGGGCCCCCCGGCCTTGGGTCCGGTGCCGGACAGTCCACTTCCGCCGAATGGCTGAGAGCCGACGACAGCGCCAATCATGTTTCGGTTCACGTAAACGTTGCCATGCGGAAGACGGTGCGCGATGTGGGCAATGGTCGTATCGATGCGGGAATGGATCCCGAGAGTGAGCGCCGTACCGTTCGCGGCAATGTCATCGAGAAGACGATCGAGCTCATTTTCATGCCATCGCACGACATGCAGCACCGGGCCGAACACTTCTTCCTTCAGCTCGCGCGCGCTGTTGAGCTCCAGAATGGCGGGCGCAACGTAGGTACCCTGCACCGGCATATTGCCGTCGAGACGGAACAACACCGCGCCACTCTGTTCCGCGCGTGAAATCCACCGCTCCAGCTTTTCCTTCGCCTCGCTGTCGATCACCGGCCCTATATTGGTCCCCGGATCGCGCGGATCGCCGAGCGCGAGCTCCCGAGCCGCCCCCTCGACCATCTCGAACACGCGGTCCGCTATCTCTTCTTGTACGCACAGGAGGCGGAGCGCGGAGCAGCGCTGACCGGCAGAGCGAAACGCCGATACGATCACGTCATCGCTCACCTGTTCGGGGAGCGCCGTGGCATCGACGATCATCGGGTTGATGCCGCCAGTTTCCGCGATTAGCGGCGGGATCGGGCCATCTTTCGCCGCCAGCGCCTGGTTGATCGCGCGCGCAACCTCCGTCGACCCGGTGAAGGCAACACCTGCAACGCGGCGATCCGCGGTGAGCATGGCCCCGACTTTCCCGTCGCCCAGCACCAGTTGAAGCGCTACCGGCGGCACACCGCCGGCGTGGAAAAGCTTCACCGTCTCGAACGCGATGAGGGGCGTCTGTTCCGCGGGCTTGGCGACAACGCAATTGCCGGCGGCCAGTGCCCCCGCGATCTGACCGGCAAAGATTGCCAGCGGAAAATTCCACGGGCTGATGCAAATGAAAATACCGCGCCCGCGCATCCGCAGTTCGTTGCTCTCGCCGGTTGGCCCCGGCATCGGCATCGGGGCAAGCGAGCGGCGCGCCTCGCCGGCATAGTATCGACAATAGTCGGCTGCCTCGCGCACCTCCGAAACGCAGTCGTCGATCGTCTTTCCACCCTCAACCTGCAGCAGCGCGATGAGTCGTCCGCGATTCTGTTCGATCAAATCGCCAACGCGTTCAAGTATCCGCGCCCGATTGGCAATCGGCGTTGCATCCCAGGACTGAAATACGGAATGAGCTGCGGCGAGCGCCGAGTTCACGATGGCTTTGTCGCTTTCCTGCACGGTGCCGATTTCCCGACCATCGATCGGGGACAGCGCCGGCCGTTCCCGGCCCGCGATCTCGATTCCGTCGACGAGCGATTTTGCATTCGCGGTTCGCGGAGCCGCACGGATCTCGCTGAGCAGCGCTTCGAGCGAAGCGCGGTCGCCGAATTCGACTCCGCTGGAGTTGCGACGGACGGGACGAAAAAGGTCGCGTGGGAGCGGAATGTGCGAATGGCGCGCGTGCGTGGGGTCGCCGATCCGGCTCTGCGGCCGCTGCAGAATATTTTCGATCGGTACCGCGGGATCCGCTGCGACCGACACGAAGGAAGAATTGGCGCCATTTTCTAGCAGTCGACGCACCAGATAGGCGAGCAAATCGGCATATCCGCCAACCGGTGCGTAGATCCGACAGGTCAGATCCGGGAGGTCATCGAGCAGCGCCTCATAGAGCGCTTCGCCCATCCCGTGCAGCCTTTGGAATTCATAGCCGGTGGCGCCACCGGCATCTTCGATCACGCACGCTACCGTTAAGGCGTTGTGGGTTGCGAACTGCGGATAAAGCAGGGGCCGCCTGGCCAGCAGTTTTCGTACGCAATCGAGGTAGCAGAGGTCGGTCATTGCCTTTCGCGTGAAGACTGGATAGTCGGGCAGGCCTCTCTCCTGCGCGCGTTTGATCTCAGTGTCCCAGTAGGCGCCTTTCACGAGACGGATCATCAGCCGGCGATCGAGCGTCTTCGCGACCTCGGTTATCCAGTCGATCACGGCGCCGGCGCGCTTTTGGTAGGCCTGAACGGCAAGCCCGAAGCCATCCCATCCGGCGAGCGAGGACTCGCGCAATACCGCGGCAATCACATCCAGTGATAGCTCCAGCCTGTCGGCTTCCTCGGCATCGACTGTAAAATTGAGTTCGTGGTGCTTCGCCAGCTGCGCCAGCTCAAGCAACCTGGGCGTCAGCTCGTCGAGGACGCGGTTGCGCGACAACGGCTCGTAACGCGGATGCAGGGCAGATAATTTGACGGAAATACCAGGTCGCCTGGGCAACGTCTCGTCGCCGGACGCTTTGCCGATCTCGCGAATCGCGTCGGCGTATGATTCGAAATATCGATGTGCGTCCGCCCCGGTGCGGGCACCCTCGCCCAGCATGTCGAATGAATAGAGAAATTCACGCTGCGAACCGGCCCGCTTCAACGCTTCTTCAATCGTCTCGCCAAGCACAAAATGCGAGCCAAGCAGGCGCATCGCCTGACGCGTGGCTGCCCGCACCGCAGGCAATCCGATCCGCTTGATTAGCGTGTCAACAATGCCCTCCGGGGTCTCTCCGGGATGAATAACGCGGGCTGTAAGGCCAAGCGTCCAGGCGGATGCCGAAACGAGAAACGACTCCGAGCGCGGGTCGTGGTGCATCCAATCGCCGGCCCTAAGCTTATCCTCGATCAATCGGTCGGCAGTCTCGGGATCCGGGACGCGAAGCAGCGCTTCGGCCAGCACCATCAACGCCAGCCCTTCCTTGGTCGACATCGCGTATGCGTGCAGGAAATCCTCAACTCCGCCGAGCCCGCCCCTGCGCGCACGGATTGCCTCAACCAGGCGCGTGGCCCGCGCGTCAATGCGCGCCTCGGCGTCGCTCGGGCGACGAGCCGTTGCCAGAAGGCCCCTCGCGATCTCCTCGTCCGCCGGCGCGTAAGGCGCACGCAGCGGCGGAATGTCGCGCACGGCCTTCTCAACTTTCGCCAGCGGCATAGGCAAAAGCCTCCGAACTTACGGCAAGTCTATCGCAAATGAGCGTTTTCTTGTGTTCCCGATTGCGGCCGCAGCAATCCTATCGGCCGGTGTTAGTCATAACAGAGCAAATTGTATCGCGATCGCCCGCCCGCATATTGCCCTTTGCATCGCGCTGTCCTTTGCTCATTTGGGCACGATAAAACAGAGGGGCGAGCCGCGAGAGGAGGACCGAGTGATGAGCGCTTACCGTATTGGCCGATGGGCCTGGGTAGCGCTGCTTCCCGCCGCCTTGGTCCTGATGACCGGCGCCGCGGCGGCTGAAACGAGCGTCAGCTTCTCGCTTGACTATGAAATTGACGGGCGCGCGGCGCCATTCTTGGTGCCGTTCGACAAAGGCTACTACAAGGCCGAAGGTGTAAACGTCAGTATCGCTCCCGCAAGCGGCTCGCAAGAAACGATCGAGCGCGTGGCGTCGGGTACGTACGAGATGGGGCTCGCCGACATCAATGCACTGATCCGCTTCCGGGACGCCAACCGGGCACCACCGGTCAAGGCCGTCTTCATGCTCTACAATCGTCCGCCCTTCGCGGTGATCGGTCGCAAGAGCCGCGGCATCAATCAACCGAAAGACCTCGAAGGCAAAACGATCGGCGCGGCAAACGACGGCGCCTATGCGCAATGGCCCATTTTTGTGCGGACAAACGGCATCGAGACTTCCAAGGTGAAAATTGACGCCGTCAGCTTCCCGGTACGCGAGCCGATGCTGGCCGCCGGCCAGGTGGATGCGATCATCGGTTTCTCGTATTTCTCCTTTATTGATCTCAAGGACAAAGGCGTTCCGGTCGATGATATTGCCGTGCTGTTGATGGCAGACTACGGCCTCGAGCTTTATGGAAACGCCATCATCGTGAACCCGAACTTCGCGGCCGGGCACCCGGAGGCCGTGCAGGGCTTCCTGCGGGCGTTCATGAAAGGCCTGAAGGAAACCGTCAAGCAACCTTCGTCCGCAATCAGCTCGGTGCTTCAACACAATGGAACGGCGAGAAAAAATGTCGAGCTTGAACGGCTGACCATGGCCGTCCGGGAAAACATCGTCACTCCAGAAGTGAAAACGGACGGCTATGGCGAAATCGACGAGGAGCGCTTCGTCCGCGCGGTCGACCAGCTCGCATGGTCCTATAAATTCAAAGGCCCCAAGCCGAAGGCTGAGGATATTTTCGATTTCTCGTTTCTGCCTCCCGCCGCCAGTCGGAAATACAACTAGCGCCGCAAACGGCCCTCGACTGCGCTACTTGAGCCTCTCCAGAATGCTCACGTAATTCGCTACCGCCGCGCCACCCATGTTGAAGATGCCGCCCAGACGGGCATCCTTCAGCTGAAGATCGCCGGCACTGCCCATAAGCTGCATCGCGGAGAGCGCGTGCATGGACACGCCGGTCGCGCCGATCGGGTGACCTTTTGCTTTCAGACCGCCGGAGGGATTCACCGGAAGTCGGCCGTTCTTCTGCGTCCAGCCCTCCGCAACCGCGCGAGCGCCCTGCCCTTCGGCGGTCAGCCCCATGGCTTCATATTCGATGAGTTCTGCAATGGTGAAGCAATCGTGCGTCTCGACGAAGGACAGATCGCCAAGCTTGAGCCCTGCCTTCGCGAGCGCCTGCTTCCAGGCATGCGCGCAACCTTCGAACTTCAGGATGTCCCGTTTTGACATCGGCAAGAAGTCCTGAACGTGTTCAGCCGCGCGAAATGCAACGGCCTTTTTCATTTTAAGCGCTGTTTCGACATCGGCGAGCACGACAGCCGCAGCACCGTCTGAAACCAGGGAACAATCGGTGCGTTTAAGCGGGCCGGCCACAAAAGGATTTTTCTCGCTCTCGGTACGGCAGAACTCATAGCCCAAGTCCTTGCGCATCTGCGCATAGGGATTGCCGACACCATTCTTGTGGTTTTTGGCAGCAATCATGGCGAGTGCGTCGGACTGATCGCCCCATTTCTGAAAATAGAGACCAGCGATCTTGCCGAAAATGCCGGCGAACCCGCCGTCGATATCGGCCTCCTCGCGCACATACGATGCCTTGAGCAAATTGCGACCGATTTCCGCGGCCGGGGTCGTTGTCATCTGCTCGACGCCGACGACAAGCACGACGCGTGCAGCGCGGGCCTCGATTGTCTTTATGCCCTGATGCACGGCGGCGGACCCGGTCGCGCAGGCGTTCTCGACGCGCGTCGCTCGCTTGAAGCGCAAATCCGGAGAGGCTTGCAGTACAAGCGAAGCGGTAAAATCCTGCGCCGAAAACCCTGCATTGAAATGGCCGAGGACAATTTCGTCCACGTCCTTGGGACCAATTCCGGCATCCACCAGCGCTTCGCCAGCCACGCGCACGACGAGGCTTTCCACGCTTTCATCGCTAAGTTTACCGAAAGGGGTATGGGCCCACCCAACAACACAGGTGGTCATAAATGCCTCCTTTGCCGAACTTTGGTCGCTTTCTTCGCAGAAGAGCCAGTCACCATATTTGTTCAGCCGCAGTTTACCGGCCTTTGCCTACCATCCAAAGCTTGGATAGCCTAGCACGGTCACATATGGAACTTCCCCGTTTCCGAGGCCCTAGGACCCTGAAGCGCGAACGATGATTGTTTTTTCAAGGCGCTCCTTCCGAACCCTTGTCCTCGGCTTCGCCGGTATATTGTCGCTCGCCTGCGCCGATCGCGCCAGGGCCGACGCACTGCTGCTGATCGAAGCTTCCACCGGGAAAGTTTTGCACGCCGAGAACGCCACGCTTCCCTGGTACCCGGCCTCCGTCACCAAACTGATGACAGCCTACACAACCCTGCGCGCCGTCAAGGAAGGTCGCATCTCGATCAATACGTTGCTCACAGTATCGCGTAACGCGGCGGCGCAGCAGCCCACCAAGATGGGGTTCAAGATCGGCGCGACCGTGACCGTCGACAACGCGTTGAAGATGCTGATGGTCAAGTCCGCCAACGATGTTGCGGTGACGCTCGCGGAAGGCGTCGGCGGTTCGCTGGAGGGTTTTGCCGATTTGATGAATGCGAATGCCCGACGCCTGGGCATGACGCAAAGCAACTTTGTCAATCCGAACGGTCTGCCGGCAGAAAATCACGTGTCATCGGCGCGCGACCTGGCCATCCTCGCACGCGCGGTTATCCGTGAATTTCCCGAGTACGACGGCTACTGGCACATCGCGTCGATCCGTTACGGCAACCGCGTAATGCGCAATTACAATTCGTTGATCTATCGCTATCCCGGTGCCGACGGCATGAAGACCGGATTCATATGTGCATCCGGATACAACGTCGTCGCCTCGGCTACGCGCAATGGCCGCCGGCTGATCGCGGTCGTGCTCGGATCCTGGTCCGGCGCGGTGCGCGCACAAAAGGCGGCCCAGTTGCTCGAGCGCGGCTTCAACAGTGGCGGTCTGTCCTGGCTTACGCCATCGCTCGGAACCGTGGATGCATTGGCGCCAGTAGATGCGCAGCCTCCGAACCTGCGCGAGGAAATGTGTGGCGCGCATCGCCGCAAGCCACCGTCGGAAGACAACGAGGAGGAGCCCGAGGAGTCCGCTTCCAACGCGAGCGAGGAATCGGGCAATGGACAGGCCTTCATGCTGTCGGGCGCCAAGCCGGCGAAATTCGTGCTTGGGCCGCCGGTCGAGACCACGCCTCCCGTCGTCGTATTCACTGGGCCTGCCGATCGCCCCGATACGGTCGAGCAGATCGCGAGCGCTACGCCAAAGAAGAAAAAGAAAGCAGCTGACAAGACGGAAGCGTCCAAGAAGCCGGCAAAGGCGGCCAAAACGGAAGATGCAAAATCGGCTAAATCGGCGAAGACTGCCAAGCCGGCAAAGCCGGCCGCCAAGCCCAAGGTCAGTTCTACAACGCAATGAGCCAAGCTTCGCCGCGCGCCGAGCGAAAAGGCCCGCCGACCCCAATCCCGCTTACGGTGCTGACCGGTTTTCTTGGCGCGGGGAAAACCACATTGCTCAATCGGCTCCTGAAGGATCCTGCCCTGGCGGAGACTGCCGTCATTATCAACGAGTTTGGCGAGGTGTCTCTCGACCACCTGCTCGTCGAGTATGTCGGCGACAACATGGTGCTGCTGCAATCCGGCTGTCTGTGCTGCACCATGCGCGGCGACCTCATCGATGCCCTTGAGACGCTGCTGCGCGATCTCGACAACCACCGTTGCAAATTTCGTCGCGTGCTATTGGAAACGACCGGTCTCGCCGACCCGGCCCCCGTTCTCCATACCGCGATGTCGCATCCCTATCTGTTGCTGCGCTACCGGCTCGACGGCGTCGTAACAGTGGTCGACGCCATCAATGGCGAGACGACGCTTGATGCCCATGCCGAAGCAGTCAAGCAAGCCGCCGTCGCCGACCGCATCGTGCTGACAAAAACCGATCTGGCGACCTCTTCGCAGCAAGAGCAGATCATGGCGCGCCTTCGCGCGTTTAACCCGGCGGCGCCAATTCTCGATGCTGCCCGCGCCGAGGCGGTACCCGGCCGATTGCTGGGAAGCGGCCTCTACGACCCGGACAGGAAGATCCCGGATGTCAAAAAATGGCTGGCCGAGGAGGCCTATGCCCACGAACACGATCATCACCGGCATGATGTCAACCGCCACGACGATCACATCGGCGCTTTCGTCCTGTCTGCGGACCAAGCGATCCCCGCCGGTACGCTCGATATGTTCCTGGAACTGTTGCGGGCCACGCATGGCTCCAAGCTGCTGCGGGTGAAGGGCATCGTGAAGCTTTCCGAAATGCCGGACACGCCGGTGGTTGTGCACGGCGTTCAGCACGTCTTTCACCCCACGGTTCGCCTCGATCGCTGGCCCGATGCGGATCACCGCAC
>Ga0081455_10008011_pt1 | contig 11041 bp, 5 predicted proteins | sample TabmetS3T2R1_FD_70207 | JGI IMG/M metagenome (GOLD analysis project Ga0081455, IMG submission 70207) | Tabebuia heterophylla rhizosphere microbial communities from the University of Puerto Rico - S3T2R1 | ecosystem: Host-associated > Plants > Roots > Rhizosphere ... | reverse complement strand
AATTTCTTCGACGAGCTGCGGATCGGCCTTGCCACGGCCGACGACATCCGCCAGTGGTCCCACGGCGAGGTGAAGAAGCCGGAGACCATCAACTACCGCACCCTCAAGCCGGAGCGGGACGGGCTCTTCTGCGAGAAGATCTTCGGTCCCACCCGCGACTGGGAGTGCTACTGCGGCAAGTACAAGCGGGTCCGCTTCAAGGGCATCATCTGTGAGCGCTGTGGCGTCGAGGTGACCCGCTCGAAGGTCCGCCGCGAGCGGATGGGCCACATCGAGCTCGCCGCGCCGGTCACGCACATCTGGTACTTCAAGGGTGTGCCGAGTCGGCTCGGCTACCTGCTCGACCTGGCCCCGAAGGACCTCGAGAAGGTCATCTACTTCGCGGCGTACATGATCACCCGGGTCGACGACGAGGCGCGGCACCGCGACCTGTCCTCGCTCGAGGCCAAGATCGACGTCGAGCGCAAGCAGCTCGAGCAGCGCCGCGACAACGAGATCGAGCAGCGCATGGCCAAGCTCGAGGAGGACCTGGCCGCACTCGAGGCCGAGGGCGCCAAGGCCGACCAGCGTCGCAAGGTCAAGGACGCCGCCGAGCGCGAGGTCCGGCAGCGTCGTGACCGCTCCCAGCGCGAGATCGACCGCCTCGACGAGGTCTGGGACCGGTTCAAGAACCTCAAGGTCCAGGACCTGGAGGGCGACGAGGTCCTCTACCGCGAGATGAAGTACCGATTCGGCGACTACTTCGACGGCTACATGGGCGCCGAGGCGATCCAGAAGCGCCTGGAGTCCTTCGACCTGCAGGCCGAGGCCGGCTCGCTGCGCGAGACGATCCAGACCGGCAAGGGGCAGCGTAAGACGCGGGCCCTGAAGCGGCTCAAGGTCGTGTCCGCGTTCCTCGCGACCACCAACAGCCCGCAGGGCATGGTGCTCGACTGCGTTCCGGTGATCCCGCCGGACCTGCGGCCGATGGTCCAGCTCGACGGTGGCCGGTTCGCCACCAGCGACCTCAACGACCTCTACCGCCGCGTGATCAACCGCAACAACCGGCTCAAGCGACTGCTTGACCTCGGTGCGCCGGAGATCATCGTCAACAACGAGAAGCGGATGCTCCAGGAGGCCGTCGACTCGCTGTTCGACAACGGCCGTCGCGGTCGTCCGGTCACGGGTCCGGGCAACCGGCCGTTGAAGTCGCTGTCCGACATGCTCAAGGGCAAGCAGGGCCGGTTCCGCCAGAACCTGCTCGGCAAGCGGGTCGACTACTCCGGCCGTTCGGTGATCGTCGTCGGTCCGCAGCTGAAGCTGCACCAGTGCGGCCTGCCGAAGCAGATGGCCCTGGAGCTGTTCAAGCCGTTCGTGATGAAGCGGCTGGTCGACCTCAACCACGCCCAGAACATCAAGAGCGCCAAGCGCATGGTGGAGCGGGCCCGTCCGCAGGTATGGGACGTGCTCGAGGAGGTCATCGCCGAGCACCCGGTGCTGCTCAATCGGGCGCCGACGCTGCACCGCCTCGGCATCCAGGCCTTCGAGCCGCAGCTGATCGAGGGCAAGGCGATCCAGATCCACCCGCTGGTCTGCACGGCCTTCAACGCCGACTTCGACGGCGACCAGATGGCTGTTCACCTGCCGCTGTCGGCGGAGGCGCAGGCCGAGGCCCGGATCCTGATGCTGTCGACCAACAACATCCTGATGCCGGCCGACGGCCGTCCGGTCACGATGCCGACGCAGGACATGATCATCGGCATCTTCTTCCTCACCATGCTCGGTGGGGAGGGCGAGCCGGGCGGGGGCCGGGCGTTCGCCTCGCAGTCGGAGGCGATCATGGCCTTCGACCGCGGCGAGATCCGGCTGCAGTCGCCGATCCGGTTGCGGCTCAAGGACGTCGTGCCGCCGGTCGGCTTCCAGACGCCCGAGGGCTGGGAGCCGGGACAGCCGCTGTTGCTCGACACCACCCTGGGTCGCTCGATCTTCAACGACGCGTTGCCGGCGGACTACCCGTACGTCAACGACGAGGTGTCGAAGAAGCAGCTCGGCGTGCTGGTCAACGACCTGGCCGAGCGCTACCCGAAGGTCGACGTTGCCCAGGCGCTGGACGCGCTCAAGGACACCGGGTTCCACTGGGCGACGCGCTCCGGTGTGACCATCTCGATCGAGGACGTGGTGACCCCCGAGCGCAAGTGGGAGATCCTCGCGACCTACGAGGACCAGGCCGAGAAGGTCCAGAAGCAGTTCGACCGGGGTCTGATCACCGACGAGGAGCGCCGCCAGGAGCTCATCGAGATCTGGACGCAGGCGACCAACGAGGTCGCAGGCGAGATGGAGAAGACCTTCGAGAAGACGAACCCGATCTTCATGATGGTCGACTCCGGCGCCCGCGGTAACTGGATGCAGGTGCGTCAGATCGCCGCGATGCGTGGTCTGGTGGCCAACCCGAAGGGTGAGATCATCCCGCGGCCGATCAAGGCCAACTTCCGGGAGGGTCTGTCAGTGGTCGAGTACTTCATCTCGACGCACGGCGCCCGCAAGGGTCTGGCTGACACGGCGCTTCGTACCGCCGACTCGGGTTACCTGACCCGGCGGCTGGTCGACGTCAGCCAGGACGTGATCATCCGCGAGGACGACTGCGGCAGTGAGCGCGGTCTGCTCAAGACCATCGCGGTGAAGACCGACGACGGCAAGCTGGTCTCGGCCGAGAACGTCGAGACCTCCGTCTACGCCCGGACCGCCGCGGTCGACGTCGAGCACCCCGACACGGGTGAGGTGCTCGTCCCGGCCGGCGGCGACCTGGGTGACGTCCAGATCGCGCACCTGATCGCGTCCGGCGTCGAGTCGGTGCGAGTCCGGTCGGTGCTGACCTGCGACGCGCGAGTCGGCACCTGCGCCAAGTGCTACGGCCGGTCACTGGCCAGCGGCACGCTCGTCGACATCGGCGAGGCGGTCGGCATCATCGCCGCCCAGTCGATCGGTGAGCCGGGCACCCAGCTGACGATGCGGACCTTCCACACCGGTGGTGTGGCCGGTGACGACATCACGCACGGTCTGCCGCGCGTGGTGGAGTTGTTCGAGGCGCGTACCCCCAAGGGCCGCGCTCCGATCTCCGAGGTCGCCGGCAAGGTCCGGATCGACGAGACCGACAAGACCCGCAAGGTCGTGATCGTTCCCGACGACGGTTCGGACGAGCACGCCCACCCGGTCACCAAGCGAGCCCGGCTCCGGGTCGCCGAGGGTGACTACGTCGACGTCGGCCAGCAGCTGACGCACGGCACCCCGGAGCCGCAGGACGTCCTGCGGATCCTCGGTGTCCGGGCGGCCCAGCAGCACCTCGTCGACGAGGTTCAGGAGGTCTACCGCAGCCAGGGCGTGTCGATCCACGACAAGCACATCGAGATCATCGTCCGCCAGATGCTGCGCCGGATCACCGTGATCGAGCAGGGTGACGCGAACCTGCTGACCGGTGACCTGGTCGACCGGGTCCGGTTCGAGGAGGAGAACCGCCGGGTCGTGTCCGAGGGCGGCACCCCCGCCTCCGGCCGTCCGGTGCTGATGGGCATCACGAAGGCGTCGCTGGCCACCGAGTCGTGGCTGTCGGCGGCGTCGTTCCAGGAGACCACCCGGGTGCTCACCGACGCGGCGATCCACGCCAAGTCGGACGCCCTGATGGGTCTGAAGGAGAACGTGATCATCGGCAAGCTGATCCCGGCCGGCACCGGTCTGGAGCGCTACCGCAACATCCGGGTCGAGCCGACCGAGGAGGCGCGGGCAGCCGCGTACTCGATGGCCGGCTACGAGTCGTACGAGTACGACTTCGGCACGCCGACCAGCCAGTCGGTCGCGCTGGACGACTTCGGATTCGGCTCCTACGGCGGCAACTGAAGCGGTCCTCGCAACTGGTCCGGGGGCGGCCAGTAGCGCAGGAATAGATAGTCCGTGTCCGGGCGCTCCACCGACCACAGGTGGGGCCCCGGACCGCCTTCGACGGACTCGATGTTGTACGACGTGGTGACCCGGCCGCCGACGGTGGCGACGGTCTCGCCCATGAAGCCCTCGGTCGGCACGGATGACGCGTAGCTGGTGGCGACCGCCTCCAGGTTCTCGTCCTTGTCGACCGCGACCATGTAGTAGCGCGGGTCGCTGAGCACCGAGCCGATCAGCGTCCCGCCGGGCGCGACCGACCAGTCGTCCGTGCCCGGAAGGGTGTCGGGTCGCTCGACGGTGTGGTTGCTGCCGGCGGCGATCGGCCAGCGCGCCGAGGCCTGGTCATCGGCGGTGTAGAGGAAGTCGGGCGGCCGCTGCAGGTTGGTTCCGGGCCGGCCGAGCATGTCGGTGTGGACGAGGACCCGGGCCTCCGGACGTCCGGTCGTTCCCGGCATCGGCTGTCCATCGGGCCGGGCGGTCGGCGTCACGGTGATGTCCACCATGACCGGATCGCCGCGCGGGTTGTGGCCTCCGATGACGAGGCGGCACTGCTGGATCCACTTGTTGGTCTCGTCGAGCCAGCAGCGACTGCGTGCCTGCGAGGTGTCGACGTTGGCGTCCGGGAGCAGCCGGTCGAGGTCTTCGAGCATCGTCTTGATCGTCGCGTCCGGATCACCGTCGATCTGGAGCATCGAGATCTGGCGGACCGACTTGTCCCGGTCTTCGATGATGGTGATCGTCGGGCCGACCCGGACGGCTCCCTCCGGAACCTTGACGCCGTGTCCGAGCCGGGCGCCGGGGCCGTAGAGGTGGTCTTCGATCGACACCGGCTGCGGGTCGTCGTCGCAGGCCGCGAGGGTCAGACCGCCCGACGCGATCACGCCGGCCAGGATCAGGCAGCGGATGCTCCGCCCCGTCGTCCCCATCGGTCTCCTCGCTCCCGCCCCTGTCGCAGGATCAGTGCTGCAGATCCTGCTGACACTCTGCACCCTGTGACGACGCGTTGCGACCGAAATCCGTTGTCCTTGCCCGCAAATCCGTCGCCATCGCCCGCGCACCTACACTGCCAGGGTGCCCGATCCGACGCCTGTCGTACGTCTGCGGCTGTCCGCCTACGTCGTAGTGACCCGGGGCGAGCAGGTGCTCCTGACCCGGATCTCGGCTCGCGGGCATCATGTCGGCTCCTGGACGCTGCCCGGCGGTGGCGTGGACCACGGGGAGCCGCCGCGGGTCGCGGCCGCGCGCGAGGTACGCGAGGAGACCGGGCTCGACGTCGAGATCGGCGGGCTGCTCGACGTCCACGACACCCACTTCACCGGGCGCTCGCCAAACGGGACCCTGGAGGACTTCCACGGCGTCCACCTGATCTTCGAGGCGTCGACACCGACACCGGACGCACCGCTGCGGATCCTCGAGGAGGACGGCACCACCGACGCCGTCGAGTGGGTCGACCGGGCGGCGATCGACGCCGGCGACATCCCGATGCTCGACGTCGTACGAGCCGGGCTGGCGGCGCTGGCCCGGCCGTCGCTCGCGGCGGAGTCGGTCGCGCAGTTCCACGCCGCGCTCGGCATCAGGGACCCCGGACGGCCGGTCGGCTCGGTCTCATCGTGGCGGGAGCGGCTGGCGTTCCTCGAGGAGGAGACCCGGGAGTACGCCGCGGCCGCCGAGGCCGGCGACGTGGTCGAGGTGGCCGACGCGCTGGCCGATCTGCTCTACGTCGTGCACGGAACCGCCCTGGTGCACGGCATCCCGCTCGACGCAGTGTTCGCCGAGGTGCATCGTTCGAACATGACCAAGGTCGACGATCACCCGATCGGACCGGGCATCAAGGCGCCGAAGCCCGAGGGCTATCGTCCGCCGCGTATCCGACCGCTCCTCGAGGGGTGATCCGCCGTCGCCACCAGCGATCTGACTCGGGCCCTCCAGCGCGCGGGCATCGAGGACGTCGACGACTCGATGCTGGCCCGCGCCCTCTTCAGCAGTGACGCCTCGCTGTATCGGGTGCCACCGCAGGTCGTCGTGCGGCCCCGCCACGTCGACGAACTGCAGGCCGTGGTCGGAGTCTGCCGCGACACCGCCACGCCGCTGACCATGCGTGGCGCCGGCACCTCGATCGCCGGCAACGCCGTCGGTCCCGGGGTCGTCGTCGACACCGTGCGCCATCTCAACAAGGTGCGGTCGATCGACCCGGAGTCGCGCACCGCCGAAGTCGATCCGGGCGTCGTACACGCCACGCTGCAGCGTGCCGCCGCGCCCCATGGACTGCGCTACGGACCGGACCCGTCCACGCACACCCGATGCACGCTCGGCGGCATGATCGGCAACAACGCCTGCGGCTCGCGGGCCCTGGCCTACGGCCGCACCTCCGACACGGTCGAGGGGCTCGACGTCGTCACGATCGGCGGCGAGCGACTCGGGCTGGGCCGTGGTTTCGAGGGCTCGTTGCCAATGCTCGGCGAGCTCCGGAAGGTCGTCGACGCTGCGATGGCGCCGATCCGGCTGCACCTCGGGCGCTTCGACCGGCAGGGCTCCGGCTACGCACTGGAGCACCTGCTTCCCGAGCACGGCTTCGACCTGGCCCGGGCCCTGGTTGGGAGCGAGGGCACCCTCGGCGTCGTGACCGGCGCGACGGTTCGACTCGTCCCCGAGCCCCCGCGGACCGTGTTGGTGGTGCTCGGATACGACACGGTCTATGCGGCGGCCGATGCGGTGCCGGCGGTGCTCGAGCACCATCCGGTCGCCTGCGAGGGCATCGACACCCGCATCGTCGACGTGGTGCGCGCCCGGCGCGGTCCGGCCGCGGTCCCCGAGCTGCCGCGTGGCTCTGGCTGGCTGTTCGTCGAGCTGGCCGGCGATTCCGACAGCGAGCTTGCGGCCGCCGCGGTGCGGTTGGTGGCCGCCGCCGCTCCGCTGGACGCCAGGATCGTCGGCGATGCGTCGGAGGCGGCGGCGTTGTGGCGGATCCGAGAGGACGGGGCCGGTCTCGGCGCGATCAGCCTGCCGCGTCCGGCGTACTCCGGCTGGGAGGACGCCGCCGTGCCGCCGGAGCAGCTCGGCGCTTACCTGCGCGAGTTCGACGGGCTGCTGCGATCGCACGGGCTCGACGGCGTGCCGTACGGCCACTTCGGCGACGGCTGCCTCCACATCCGGATCAACTTCCCGTTGACCGACCCCGACGGGCCGCGCCGGTACCGCGACTTCGTGACCGAAGGAGCGCGGCTGGTCGCGTCGTACGGCGGGTCGCTGTCCGGTGAGCACGGCGACGGCCGGGCCCGATCGGAGTTGCTGCCGCTGATGTACCCGGCGGAGATCCTCGACCTGTTCGCCGCGGTGAAGTGGGTCTTCGATCCGGCTGACCTGCTGAACCCCGGCGTCTTGGTCCGGCCCCGTCCGCTCGATGCCGATCTGCGTACGTCCGGACCGGTGGCCCTGTCGACGCCGTTGGCGGCCGGTGTACACCGCTGCACCGGCGTCGGTCGCTGCGTCGCCGACTCCACCCACTCCGGCGGGATCATGTGCCCGTCGTACGTCGCGACCCGTGAGGAGAAGGACTCGACCCGCGGCCGGGCCCGCGTGCTGCAGGAGATGATCCGGGGCGAGTTGGTCGAGGGCTGGCGGTCACCGGAGGTGCACGAGGCGCTGGACCTCTGCCTGTCGTGCAAGGGCTGTGCGCGGGACTGCCCGACCGGCGTCGACATGGCGAGCTACAAGGCCCAGGTGCTGGATCAGGCCTACCGGAATCGGCGCCGGCCGCGAAGCCACTACAGCCTCGGTCGGCTGCCCAGATGGCTCAGTCTGGCCTCGCGTACCCCTCGGCTGGCCAACGCCGCCCTGTCCAGCCGGGTCCTCGGCCGCCTCGGGAGATGGGCCGCCGGTGTGGACCGACGCCGGTCGCTGCCGAAGCTGGCGACCGAGACGTTCCAGACCTGGGCCGGCCGTCGTGGCGGCCCGCGCGGATCGGGCGAGCGGGTGGTCGTCTTCGGCGACACCTTCACCGACCACCTCGCGCCGCAGGTGGGCCGGGCCGCGGTCTACGTGCTCGAGGGCGCAGGGCTGCGCGTCGAGGTCCCGGACACGCGGGGCTGCTGCGGCCTGACCCTGATCAGCACCGGCCAGCTCGACGCGGCTCGCAAGGAGTTGACGCGCACGGTCGAGCTGCTGGCCGGGTACGTACGCGACGGCGCCACCGTGGTCGGGGTCGAGCCGTCCTGTACCGCCGTGCTCCGGACCGATGCGGTCGAGCTGCTGGGCACCGACGCGGCGCGCCTGGTGGCGGCCAACGTTCGTACCCTCGCCGAGCAGCTGACGGCGACGCCGGGCTGGACTGCGCCGGATCTGTCCGGACTCGCGGTGGTCGCGCAGCCGCACTGCCACCACGCGGCCGTGCTGGGCTGGGAGACCGACCGCCGGTTGCTGACCGAGGCCGGTGCTCGGGTCACTGCGGTCGGCGGCTGCTGTGGGCTGGCCGGCAACTTCGGCGTCGAACGCGGGCACTACGAGGTCTCGGTGGCGATCGCCGAGCACGACCTGCTCCCTGCTGTCCGATCCGCCCCGTTGGGGACGATCGTGCTGGCCGACGGCTTCTCCTGCCGGACCCAGCTCGACGACCTGGCCCAGGTGCCCGCGGTGCATCTGGCCGAGTTGCTGGCCGACCGCAGCGGCTGACCCCCGCTGACCTGCGCCTCCGATGGCGAATTTTGACCGTAGGTCACCGCTCGGGTAGCCTTCAACGTCGTGCCTGGGCTCGCCCAGGCCATCACGTGTGCCACCAAGGACAAAGTTCACCTTTCGATGCATGTCGGTGATCCTTCTCCTGGCCAGCGCGTGGCCCCGACTCCCTCGCCGCAGCCGCGGCCCACCCGATATAGGCCCCGGCGACAAGCCCGAGCAGGGGTCGTGAGCGGCCCGGGAACGAGCCGGAGACGACGACCAGACCACCAGCAGTACGCCAGATGATCAAGACAGACTGAAAGAGAGAAGCGCGCGGTGCCCACGATCCAACAGCTGGTCCGCAAGGGCCGCCAGGACAAGGCGACCAAGACCAAGACCCCTGCGCTGAAGGGCTCACCTCAGCGGCGGGGCGTGTGCACACGCGTCTATACGACGACGCCTAAGAAGCCGAACTCCGCGCTGCGCAAGGTGGCTCGCGTCCGGCTCACCAGCGGCATCGAAGTCACGGCGTACATCCCCGGTGTCGGCCACAACCTGCAGGAGCACTCCATCGTGCTGGTGCGCGGTGGCCGGGTCCGCGACCTTCCGGGCGTCCGCTACAAGGTGATCCGCGGCGCGCTCGACACCCAGGGCGTCAAGGGTCGCAAGCAGGCGCGCAGCCAGTACGGCATGAAGAAGGAGAAGAGCTGATGCCGCGCAAAGGCCCAGCACCGAGGCGGCCGGTCGAGGTCGACCCGGTCTACAGCAGCCCGCTGGTCACGCAGCTGATCAGCAAGGTGCTCAAGGACGGCAAGAAGCAGGTCGCCCAGCGCATCGTCTACTCCGCGCTCGAAGGCACCCGCGACAAGACCGGCACCGACCCGGTCGTCACGCTCAAGCGCGCCCTCGACAACGTCAAGCCGACCCTCGAGGTCAAGAGCCGCCGCGTCGGTGGCGCGACCTACCAGGTGCCGGTCGAGGTCAAGGCCAGCCGGTCGACCACCCTCGCGCTGCGCTGGCTGGTGCACTACGCCGCCGAGCGCCGCGAGAAGACCATGTCGCAGCGCCTGATGAACGAGCTGCTCGACGCCAGCAACGGCCTCGGCGGTTCGGTCAAGAAGCGCGAGGACACGCACAAGATGGCTGAGGCCAACAAGGCATTCGCCCACTACCGCTGGTAATCCTCAGCGACAGAAACCACAGACTTCAGCAACCCCAGGAAATTGAGCATTCTAGATGGCTGTCGACATCACTACTGACCTGAGCCGAGTACGCAACATCGGCATCATGGCGCACATCGACGCCGGTAAGACGACGACGACCGAGCGCATCCTGTTCTACACCGGTATCAACTACAAGATCGGTGAAGTGCACGAGGGTGCCGCCACGATGGACTGGATGGAGCAGGAGCAGGAGCGCGGCATCACGATCACGTCGGCCGCGACGACCGTCCACTGGAAAGACACCCAGATCAACCTGATCGACACGCCCGGCCACGTCGACTTCACCGTCGAGGTCGAGCGCAACCTGCGCGTGCTCGACGGCGCGGTCGCCGTGTTCGACGGCGTCGCCGGTGTCGAGCCCCAGTCCGAGACCGTGTGGCGGCAGGCGGACCGTTACCACGTCCCGCGGATGTGCTTTGTCAACAAGCTCGACCGCACCGGCGCCGAGTTCCACCGCTGCGTCGAGATGATCGAGAACCGGCTCGCGGCGACGCCGCTGGTGCTGCAGCTCCCGATCGGCACCGAGGCCGACTTCATCGGTGTCGTCGACCTGGTCCAGATGCGCGCGCTCACCTGGCGCGGCGAGACCGTCAAGGGTGAGGACTACACCGTCGAGGACATCCCGGCGACCCACGTCGAGGCGGCCCGCGAGTGGCGTGACCGGCTCTTCGAGACGATCGCCGAGGCCGACGACGAGATGATGGAGCTCTACCTGGAGGGCGAGGAGCCCATGGTGGAGGCGCTCCAGGCCGCGATCCGTCGCGCGACGATCGCCAACAAGCTGACCCCGGTGCTTTGTGGCACCGCGTTCAAGAACAAGGGCATCCAGCCGCTGCTCGACGCGGTGGTCGCGTACCTCCCTTCGCCGGCCGACGTCCCCGCCATCGAGGGACACTCGGTCGACGACGAGGAGACCGTCGTGATCCGCAAGCCCAGCGAGGCGGAGCCGTTCTCCGCGCTGGCCTTCAAGATCATGGCCGACCCGCACCTCGGCAAGCTGACCTACATCCGGGTCTACTCCGGTCGCCTCGAGGCCGGCACCCAGGTCCTCAATCCGACCAAGGAGCGCCGCGAGCGAATCGGCAAGATCTACCGGATGCACGCCAACAAGCGCGAGGAGATCTCGAGCATCGGCGCCGGCCAGATCGTCGCGGTGATGGGCCTCAAGGACACCACCACCGGCGAGACGCTGTGCGACCAGAACAACCCGGTCGTCCTCGAGTCGATGACGTTCCCGGCTCCGGTCATCCACA
>Ga0081455_10008010_pt1 | contig 11041 bp, 9 predicted proteins | sample TabmetS3T2R1_FD_70207 | JGI IMG/M metagenome (GOLD analysis project Ga0081455, IMG submission 70207) | Tabebuia heterophylla rhizosphere microbial communities from the University of Puerto Rico - S3T2R1 | ecosystem: Host-associated > Plants > Roots > Rhizosphere ... | reverse complement strand
GCTGGATCCGGAGGCCCGCGCGCAGCTCCTCGAGGGCTACTCCGATGCCTGCTACCTCACCGACCGCTGTTACGACGCGATCGGCGCCGTCGAGCAGGCGCTCGAGGTCTATCGCACGACCGGCAACAGGCCGAAGGAAGGCGAGTCGCTGAGCCTCCTGTCCCAGCTCCAGATGTGCCCGGCGAGCAGCGTTGAGGCCGAGCCGGCCGGGCGGAGCGCGGTCGAAGTCCTGGAGCAGCTTCCACCGAGCCCCGCGCTCGCCATGGCCTACGCGAACCTGGCCGCGATCCGCATGAACCTCGAGGATGCCGACGGGACGGCGACGTGGGCGAACCGCGCGATCGAGCTCGCGGAGCGCCTCGACGAGACCGTGCCTCTCGTCCACGCGCTCAACTCCCTGGGCGTGATGGAGTTCCTGCTCCACGGCCCCGATCGTCGTGAGAAGGTCGAGCGGAGCCTCGTCCTGGCGCGGGACCACGGGCTGGAGGTTCACATCCTGCGTGCCTACGGGAACATGGCGTGGGCAGCCGTCCGCCACCACGCACACGACTTGGCGGAGCACTACCACGCCGAGGGTCTGGCAATCGCCGCCGAGCCCGACTACGACCTCTGGCGTCTCAATCTGCTGGCAACGCGCTCCGAGCTGGAGCTCGAGCAGGGACGCTGGGACGAGGCGGCCGCGTCCGCCACCCTCGCCATGAGCGACTCCCGCAGCTCGCCGCTGCCCCGGATCCTCGGGAGCATCGTGCTCGGGCTCGTCCGGGCCCGCCGCGGCGACCCGAGCTCGCGCCCACTCCTGGACGAGGCGCGCGAGTTGGCGCAGCCAAGCGGGGAGCTCCAGCGCATCGCACCGGCGAGCGCTGCGAGCGCAGAACTGGCCTGGCTGACCGGCGATACGGGCGCGATCGACCAGATCACCGCGCCGGCCCTCTCGCTCGCCGTCGAGCGCGGTGCTCCCTGGCTCGTCGGCCGGCTCTCGTGCTGGCGACGCCGCGCCGGCCTCGACGAAGCCGTCGCGATCGCGGTGCCCGAGCCGCATGCACTCGAGCTCGCCGGCAGGCCGGAGGAGGCAGCGGCGGCCTGGGATCGCCTCGGCTGCCCCTACGAGGCGGCGGTCGCTCGGGCGGGCTCGGATGCGGTCGACGCGCTCCAGCGCGCCCACGACGGCCTGATGGAGCTCGGAGCCCAGGCGACCTCGGCGGTTGTCGCCCGGCGCCTGCGCGAACGAGGCGTGCGCGGCATCGTCCGAGGGCCTCGCGCGTCGACTCGTGCCAACGCGGCGTCGCTCACTGCGCGCGAGCTCGACGTCCTCCAGCTCATGTCCGAAGGTCTGACGAACGCCGCGATCGCCGAACGGCTGTTCCTTTCCGTCCGCACCATCCACCACCACGTCTCGTCGATCCTGCGAAAGCTCGAAGTCGGACGTCGGGGCGAAGCTGTCGCGGCGGCGCGCCGGCTGGCGCTCCTCGAAGACCGGTAGCCGACCGCCCAATCTAGGCAGTTCCACCGATGTACCGGCTAGCCGCCGGTCGTAGCGTCGAAGCGTTCCCCAAGACAAGGAGACGCTCGTGGAGACCTACGTCATCCTGCGCCGCGGCGGCTGGCGGACGCCCGAGGAGCTGAAGGAGGCGGCCGCTCGCTCGACCACCGAGGGCGACCAGATGCCCGACGACATCCGGTGGATTCGCAGCTACGTGCTCTCGGAGCCGGACGGCGCGCTCGGCACCGTCTGCATCTACCAGGCCTCGAGCCCCGAGGCGATTCGCACGCACGCGTACCGCGCCGGCCTGCCCGTCGACGAGATCGTCGCCGTCGCGGACACGGTCGTGGTGCGGCCGGATCCGACACCTGTCGCCGCCTGAATTCGACTGAGAGGAGAGCGATGAAACGTCTACTCGTCATCTGCATCGCCGCGCTGCCCTTGCTGGCGCTCGGGGGGCTGGGAATTGCCCAGGCCGGCGACCGGTCCGACGTTGGAGGCGCGGCAACGGCGAATGCGCGCTTCCACGATCTCGACGCCGCCAAGCAAGCCGGCTATACGTTCCATCTGCCAGAGCTCAGCGGCAAGACGTGCATCTCGAACGGTGCCGTCGGCGCGATGGGCGACCACTTCGTTAACACGTCGCTGCTCGACGGAACGCTCGACCCGGCGCACCCCGAAGCCCTCGTGTACCTGACGAAGCCGAACGGCGGCTTCCGCCTGGCAGCGCTCGAGTACGTGATCTTCAAGGCCGCGTGGGAGGGCGAGCACGGCGCCAACGCGGCACCGCCGGAGCTCTTCGGACAGACGTTCGACCTCATTCCGAGCCCGAATCGCTTCGGACTGGATGCGTTCTACGCGCTCCACGCGTGGCTCTGGGAAAAGAATCCCAGCGGTCTCTTCTTCGCCTGGAACCCGAGAGTGACCTGCCCCTCGTAGGAGCTCCTGGTCGGGCCGGGGCCCAGACCGCGCCCCGGCCCGCTCGAATGTCCGGCAGGCTTCGACCCATGGAGCTTCCTGCGAGCGCCCGCGAGCTGATCGAGTCGGACTCGCTCGCGCACCTCGTCACGCTCAACCCGGACGGCTCGCCCCAGGTGAGCTGCGTCTGGGTGGGCCTGGACGGGGACGAGATCGTCTCGGGGCACCTGCGCGCCGACCAGCGGAAGCTGCAGAACGTCGCGCGCGACCCACGGGTCTCGCTGTCCATCGAAGGGACGGAGCTGCAGCCGCCGGGTCTCAAGCAGTACCTCATCGTCCACGGGCGCGCGCGGATCGAGGAGGGAGGCGCGGCCGAGTTGCTCCAGCGGCTCGCGTACGTCTATCTCGGGCCGGACGTGAAGTTTCCGCCGATGGACGATCCGCCCGCCGGTTATGTCCTGCGCACGACAGTCGAGCGGATCGGCGGAGTCGGGCCCTGGGCCTCGTAACCGAACCGCCCTCGCCACTCGTACGAACGCAAGGTGATGGCAGTCCGGAGCCCCACCCTTGCTTTCGCCGCAGCTCTCGTGCTCGGGCTGCTCGTCGGCGTCCAGAGAGCGGACGCCGCGACCGTGCTGGGCTCCGTCGATCCGAGCGCTCCGCCTGAGGCTTTTGCCTGTGCGGTCTACGCCTGTCCCGCAGGGAAGAGCGTCGGCTTCCGGCAGCTCGCCCTCCACGGCTCCGACGTCGAGGTCGACGAGCCGGGCGTCCTGGTCTCCGCACGAGTGAACGCAAAGCGGCTCACCGGCGGCGATCAGCCCAGGATCGCCGTGCTCAAGCCCGCCGAGGACGGCGACATCGGCGTGACGATCGGCGGCTACGCCCCGCTGCCGATCGTCTCGTCGGACGCCGAGATGCATGAGGTCGACGACCTGCACCTGGCCGTCGGGCCCGGTGACTCGATCGGCTTCCTCCTCCCGTCCGGCCAGGTCGATCTCGGGATGACCTCCCGCCGGCAGCCGGACGGCACGGTGCAGTGGTTCATCGAGCCCTGTGCTCCGTGCCACATGGACGGCGGGACCGGCCGCGAGCTCCTCTTCGAGGCAACGATCGAGCCGGACGCGGACGAGGACCTGCTCGGCGACGAGTCGCAGGACCCGGACTTCGGCCTGGACGAGGACCAGTCCGACGCCCTGGAAGAGGACGAGTTCGACGACTGGTTCGACGAGCTCGACAGCGATGAGCCTGAAGAGCCGACCTCGAGCCGCGCCCGCGGGCTGCGCTTGCTCGATCTGGATCGCGCACGCAACGGCGACCTGCTCGTGAAGGTGGGGTCAGCGGGAGCCGGGCGTCTGGGCGGCGTCGTGACCACCTCTGCGGGACGCTGGGACATCGGCGTCCCGCGCACCATCGGCGTGGGTCAGCGTCGCGCGAAGCGCTCTATCCCGGTGCGTCTGCGGCTACATCTCTCGCGGGCCGGCCGCCGGCTCGAACGGCGACCCGGACGCCAGCGCGCTCGCATCGTCGTCTACCACCTCTCGGGCGACGGCATCAAGGTCACGATGCGCCAGATCCGGCTGTAGCCGGGCCACGTATCGCGCGCAGCGGAAGATACAGCCGGTTCGGCATTCTCTCGCGGGGACGGGACCTGACGGCGAACGATGAGTTTGGCCGTGGCACGCGGTCTGGAGAGGTGAACGATGAGCCGCGATCGAGGACTCACTCAGAGCATCGCGCAAGCCTGCGCGAGCCGCCCCTGGCTGACGATCGGCGCCTGGGCGGTGATCCTGGCCGGCGCGATCGCCTGCCTCGCCCTGGTCATGACCGGCCTCACAACCGAGGGGAAGGGAACGAACAATCCCCAGTCGGAACGTGCAGAGGAGCGCATGCTCGCCGCGTTCCCGCCCGATCCGAGGCGCGCCGTCTCCGACCTCGTCGTCGTTCGCTCCGAGCGCTACAGCGTGGACGATCCCCGCTTCCGTGCGTTTCTCGCCGGGTTGCTGCTGGCGGGACGCGAGAGCGGGGCGATCGGCGGAAACCCGACCGCCGGTGGGCGGCCGCCGGTTTCGGCAGATCGCCACGCAGTCCTGCTCCCGATCTCCATCACGAGCGACGACGGTGCAGAGGACGTGATCGCCGTCGTCGATCGGGCCGACGCCGACCCCGACTTCGCCGTCGCGATCACCGGTAGCGAGACTCGCGATCACGACTTCAACAAGCTCTCCGAGCGGGACCTTCAGAACGGGGAGCTCAAGTTCGGGCTGCCGGCCGCCCTCATCGTCCTCTTGCTCGTCTTCGGAGCGGTCGTCGCCGGTCTCGTCCCCCTACTGATGGCGGGCTTCTCCATCGTCGCAGCGCTCGGCCTGGTGGCGATCCTCTCGCAGCCGTTCGAGCTCTCGGTCTTCATCGTGAACATGCTCACGGGGATGGGCCTCGCGCTCGGGATCGACTACTCGCTGTTCGTCATCTCGCGCTACCGAGAGGAGCGCGTGCTCGGACGGGAGCCTCTCGACGCAATCGCCGCCTCCGGCGCGACGGCAAGCCGTGCGGTGCTCTTCAGCGGGTCGGCATTCGTGATCGCGATGTTCGGGATGCTGCTCGTTCCCTCGAACATCATGCGCAGCCTCGCCGCGGGAGCGATCCTCGTCGGCATCACCTCCGTCGCGGCGGCGCTGACGCTGCTGCCTGCGCTGCTCGGTCTGATCCGCGATCGCGTGGATTCCCTTCGACTTCCCATCGTCGGTCGCAAGACGCTCGAGCGCACCAACCCCGAGGGCCGCTTCTGGCGCCGAGTCGTCGACCGCGTCTTGCGCCGGCCCTGGCCGAGCCTCATCGCGACGTCCGCGGTGCTCATCGCGGCGGCTGCTCCGATTCTGGGGATGAGCATCGGGACTGCCGGAGTCAGCACGTTCCCGGACGACCTTGCGTCGAAGCGCGGCTACCTCGCCCTTCAGCGTGACTTCGCGCAGCAGACCGCTGATCCCGTTCACGTGGTCGTCGAAAACGCGTCCTCGAACGAGGTCGCCGCCCGGGCCGAGCGCCTACGCAATCGATTGGCTCGCGATCAGCGCTTCGGCCCGGGCGAGATCCGGCGCGCCGGCGATGTGATCGACCTCGTCGTCGCGGTCAAGGGCGACGCGGCCGGCGACTCTGCCGTCGCCGCCGTCCGAGACCTGCGGAGGATGGCTCCCGAGATGTTCGCCGGTACCGACGCAGACCCGCTCGTGGGCGGGACGACCTCCGAGAACATCGACTACTTTGACAACGTCACGGATCCTGCGCCGCTCGTCTTCGCATTCGTCCTCGGCCTGACGCTCGTGCTCCTGACCGTCGCGTTCCGCTCGATCGCCATCGCGCTGACCGCAATCGCTCTCAACCTGCTCTCGGTCGGCGCGGCCTACGGGTTGCTCGTGCTCGTGTTCCAGCACGGAGTTGGAGCCGACCTGCTCGGCTTCCAGCAGATCGACACGATCGAGGCGTGGGTGCCGCTGTTCCTCTTCTCGGTGCTGTTCGGGCTCTCGATGGACTACCAGGTCTTCCTGCTCAGCCGGATTCGCGAGCGCTACGACCAGACGAAGGACACGCGCGACGCCGTCGGGTGGGGCGTAGCCTCGACGGCGCGAATCATCACCGGAGCGGCGCTGATCATCGTCGCCGTCTTCTCGGGCTTCGCCCGCGGCGACCTCGTCATGTTCCAGCAGATGGGGTTCGGGGTTGCCGTGTCGCTGCTGATCGATGCGACGCTGGTCCGGTCGGTGCTGCTGCCGAGCGTGATGGCACTCCTCGGCGACCGCAGCTGGTACCTGCCGCGCTGGCTCGAGTGGCTGCCCCACGTCGAGGTCGAGGGGCACGCCGCGCGCCAGGCGCCCGGCGCTCAGCCGGCTGCGTCTACGCCGCCGTAAGGTCCCGCCGACCGAAGATCTGGACCGCCGCGAGCGTGGCGCAGGCCGCGACCACCAGCATGATCGCGGCCGCCGTCGCTTCGAACGGCTCGCCCGGGACGAGCCCGACGTCGTGGAAGGGCGAGAGTGCGAGCAGCCAGTCGGGGACCTCGAGCAGGGACCCAAGGAGCTCCCAGACGAACGCTAGGCCGACGAGGCCGTAGGCGATGACGGTGCTCGAGCGCGGCACGAGTGCGAAGGCCAGCGCGCCGACGCCTAGGAAGAGGAGCGCAGGCGGCAGCGTGTTGGCGCCGGCGCCGAGCATCTCGGGCAGCGACACGTCGGCGCCCTGGCTGGCTGCGCCGGCCCAGGCGAGGAGTCCTGCGGCGAGCGCCACCGCGGCGGCGCCGGCTGCCGCCAGCAGCAGGCGGCGGGCGAGCCAGCCCCGCCGGCCGACCGGAAGCGCCAGCAGGGTCTCCAGGCGCTGCTCGGCCTCTTCGCCGCGCACCGACGCGATCTGCATGCAGCAGAACAGGCTGATCGCAAGGACGAAGAAGATGAACGAGAAGCCGAGCCAGCCCGACGGCGTCACCACCGATCCCGTTCCGAGCTTCTCGAGCTGACGCTGCACGTTCTCGGAGATCACGTCCGGCGTGGCGGCGTCGGCGATGACGCCCATCAGGACTGCGAAGGCGCAGACCCCGACCAGCCAAGCGACCAGGACGCCGCGCTCGGAGCGAAGCGCCAACCCCACGGGCGATCCGAGCAGGCGCAGCCGCGGCGGCGCGCTGTCTCGTGCAGGAAGGAGGCCGCTCCCGATGTCTCGGCGCACCGCGAGCGCCCATGCTCCTACCAGCAGGAGCGGGGCGGTCACGATCGGCAGAAGCAGTACGAACGGCTGAGGGCCGGCGAACGGCCTCAGTTCCTCCGCCCAGCCCAGCGGAGTGAGCCACCGGAGCCAGCCGAGCCCCGCGGACGAGATGGCGGCGATCAGGCGCAGCACGAAGGCGATCACGAGCACGCCTGTCGCAAGTCCGGTCGCCATGCGCTTGGTCGGGGCGAGCTGGCTGGCGATCGCCCCGACGCCGACGAACACCGGTACGACCGAGATGACAGCAAGAGCGAGGTAGGCCGAGCCGCCGACGGGGAGCTTCCCGGCGAGCAAGGAGACGAAGAGCGCGAGCCAGAGCACAGCCGCGCCCGCGCCGATCGCCGCCAGTTGCGCGAGGAACGCCTCGCTGCGGCTGACGACGCCGGACAGCACGAGCTCGGCCCGCCCGGCCTCTTCCTCTGCGCGCATCGCACGCACGGCGCCAAGAAGCCCCCACAGCGCCGCGAAGACGACCATCGTCCCGCCAACGCGCCAGCTGACATAGCCGCCGACGGTCAGAAGGTCGCGCGGAGTGCCGTAGAGCATTCGCGCTGCATCGTTCGCTCCGACGGTGCGGGCGAACTTCTCGCGCTCGGCAAGTGTGGGATAGCCCTCGCGGTAGGCCGTCGCCTGGGTGACGGCGCTGAGGATGAAGAGGAGAGCGAACGCGATGGTGCGTACGCGCGAATCGGCGAAAGCGCGCCTGGCAACGGCCCTAGCGGCGGTCAGGGCCCGCCCCGTTCTCGTAGTGGTGCAGGAAGATCTCCTCGAGCGACGGCGCGCGGCTCTCCAGCGAGGCGACGGAGTAGTCGGCCAGTGCGGCGATCAGCGGCGCGACGCTGCCGCTCACCTCGAAGCGAAGCGCGTTGGGCCCTGCCTCGGCGACCTGGATGCCGGGAAGCGCCGGCAGGGTCGGGACGCGGCCGTCGAACGTCACTACGACCGTCTGCGCGCTCAGGTGGCGAAGGTCGGCGAGTCTGCCCTGATCGACGAGCCGGCCCTGGCGCAGGATGCCGACCCGGTCGCAGACCGCCTCCACCTCGCTCAGGATGTGGGAGGAGAGGAACACCGTCTGACCGTTCTCCTTGGCCTCCTTCACCGTCTCCCGGAAGGCCATCTCCATCAGCGGGTCGAGGCCGCCCGTCGGCTCGTCGAGGATGAGCAAGTCGGCGCGGCTCGCAAACGCCGCGATCAGCTGGACCTTCTGGCGGTTCCCGTGCGAGAGCGCTCGGATCTTCTTCGCCGTGTCGAGTTGGAAGCGCTCGACGAGGAGATCTCGGTGGTCGGTGTCGGCCCCGCCTCGCACGCGAGCGAGGAACTCGAGCGTCTCGGCGCCGGTCAGCCCGGGCCAGAGGGACGGCTCCGCCGAGACGTAGGCGAGCCGGCGGTGGGCGGTGACGGGGTCGTGCCAGGCGTCGACGCCATAGAGCTCCGCCCTGCCGGCGGTCGGGCGCAGCAGGCCCAGCAGCAGCCGAATCGTGGTGGTCTTGCCGGCGCCGTTCGGACCCAGGTACCCGTAGACCTCGCCAGGCTCGACGACGAGGTCGAGCCCGTCCAGGGCGAGCGTGTCGTCGTAGCGCTTCGTCAGCCCTTCGGTCCGGACGGCGTCGGCCACGCTTCAGAACCTACATCCGGCCCGTCGCCCGACCCGGCTCTTAAGGCCAATGTCCCCATGCCTGGCACGGGGACCCGTGCGGTGGGGCCACGGCCGGTTCGTACAGTGATGCGTGCATGACCGATCTGCTCTATCTCACGGACGCTTACCTCCGCGAGTTCGACGCCGAAGTCCTCGCCGTCGACGACCAGACGAACCAGGTTGCCCTCGACCGAACTGTCCTCTTCGCGACCGGAGGCGGGCAGCCTCACGACACCGGCGAGCTCACCTTCGAAGACACCTCGGCGGCCGTCACAGACGTCGTCAAGGACAAGGAAAACCGCGTGTGGCACACGCTCGCACCGGACGGCCTCCTCCCCGCCCCGGGAACGCAGGTGCACGGCACGCTCGACTGGGATCGGCGCTACCTGACCATGCGCGTGCACACAGCCCAACACATCATGAACGGGATCATCTGGCGCGACCACGGCGCCCATGTCACCGGCGCGCAGATCTCGCCGCCCGAAGGCAGGCTCGACTTCGAGCTCGAGGCGATGTCGCAGGAGTTCGCCCGCTCGCTCGAGGCGGCGATCAACGAGGTCGTCGATCAGGACCTGCCGGTGCGGGTGCTCTGGCTCCCCCGCGCCGAGGCCGACCGCGACCCGTCGCTGCTCCGCCTGAAAGCGAACCTCATCCCGCGGTCGATCGACCCACTCCGGGTGATCGACATCGTGGGCCTCGATCGCCAGGCGGACGGTGGGACGCACGTGGCCTCAACGAGCGAGGTCGGCCGAGTGCGGGTCGTCAAGACCGAGTCCAAGGGCAAAGCGAACAAACGGGTGCGCATCAGTGTCGATTGAGAGCCCACTCCGCGGCCAGTCCGGCGGTGACGAGCGCCGCCGTCGCGCCGACCTGAGCCGCAGCACCCAGCTCCGTCCCCAGCGGGATCGCCGCGAGCACAGCCACAGCCGCCACAAGCCGCGCATCGTTCCGCGCGATCCCGAAGGTCCGGCGGAATCCCACCTCACATAGGAGGAAGAGTGCGGTGCCACCTGCGAGCGCCACGGCGATCCAGCCGCCCAGCGGCTCATACGGGTCGCCGATCGCCTTCTTCAGGCCGGCTGCGACGGCGACGATGCCGAGCAGGATCCCGTAGTGCCAGTACCCGAACCCTGTCAGCGCGAGCTGAGGGCGCCGCTCCGCGGCCGCGTCCTGGAACGCACGCTCGACCGCCTCCTCGTCGCTGAAGTAGACCCACCAGAGGGCGGCGCTGAGGCTCAGGGATAGAAGCGCCACGAGGACGAGACCGCCGTCCAGCGGAAGCCCCGCGGCAGCGGCGCCGATGACCACCACCGACTCGCCTAGCGCGATGATCACAACGAGGCCATGACGCTCGACGAAGTGCGACACGGAGATCACGAAGCCTTCGACCGTCGTCAGCAGGGGCGTCACCACCCACAGGAGCGCGGCGGTGAGCGTCCAGATGACCGACTGCCATTCGCCGCCGAGCGCGCCGCCGATGAGCACGAGCCCGGCGGCAAGCAGGTTGAAGGGCGCGACGCGAACCATCGCGCGGATCTCCGAGAGTGACGTCCCGCGCAGGTACATGCCGGCGTGTAACAACACGACGACGAGGTAGCCGATCCCGAACGCCAGTCCGTCCCCGCCATACGCGTCGGGCACGGCCAGCGCAATGACGAGGAACCCGCCCATCCCTCCGATCAGGAGCAGCCGGAACCGGAGCAGGTCGGTGGCGATCGCGTTCGTTAGCCAGGCATAGCCGTCGTACATCCACCAGATCAGAAGCAGCATCACGACGACCCTGCTGAGCGCCTCGACGTCCTCGCCGGCCACGAGGACTCCCGTCAGCTGCGTGATCGTGAAGACGAAGACGAGGTCGAAGAAAAGCTCGAGCGTGGAGACGCGGACGCTGCGCTCAGGCGCAGTCTGCTGATCAGCCAGCGACGATGGGGTGGTCGTAGTAGCGCCGGACACTCGATCCAATCCGAGAGACGTCAGTACCGTAGATGTGGATCGAGATCGCGGTCTCGTCGCCGACGTTACGAACGCGGTGGATGTCGCCCGGCGGCGCGAACCCGTTGACGTCCCCGCCCTTGTTCGTACTGGTGCCGATCTCGACGAGGCATTCGATCTCCTCGTCGAGCCTGAAGAGCTCCTCGTGCTCGATGCCTTGAATGACGCCGAAGACGCACCACGTCACGTGATCGTGGATCTCCGTCGTCTGGCCTGGGCGCCAGACGAGAGCCACGATCGAAAACGTCCCGTCGGGCTCTGCG
>Ga0081455_10008009_pt1 | contig 11041 bp, 8 predicted proteins | sample TabmetS3T2R1_FD_70207 | JGI IMG/M metagenome (GOLD analysis project Ga0081455, IMG submission 70207) | Tabebuia heterophylla rhizosphere microbial communities from the University of Puerto Rico - S3T2R1 | ecosystem: Host-associated > Plants > Roots > Rhizosphere ... | reverse complement strand
ACTAGCTTGAATCCGGAATCGGAGATTCAGGACACGTCGTGGATTCATGCGGGCCTCGCGTCATGGGATTGGTGGAGCGGCAGCCTGAACGCGGAAGGGAAGTCCGCATTCACCACCGAGACCATGAAATATTACGTCGATTTCGCCGCGAAATCGGGCTTGCCGTACATGTTGGTAGATGCGGGCTGGTCCGACCGCGACGATATCACGAAGATGAACGGCACCGTGGACATCCCCGAATTGGTGCGCTACGCCGCGCCTAAGAACGTCAAGATTTGGATCTGGATGCATTACCATGCGGTGGACACGCAGATGGACGAGGCGTTCCCGTTGTTTGAAAAATGGGGTGTTGCCGGATTGAAAATCGATTTCGTCGAGCGCGACGATCAACGCGGCATCGATTTTTACTATCGGACCGCGGCGAAGGCAGCGCAGCACCACCTGATGGTCGATTTTCACGGAGCGACGAAGCCGAGCGGCATAGAGCGGACGTTTCCGAATATCTTGGGCTATGAAGGCGTGCTCGGCATGGAACAATCGCGCGCCGGCGCGCGCGACAATCCTTTGCATCGCGTCATGCTGCCATTCACGCGCATGTTGGCGGGCGCCATGGACTACACGCCCGGCGGCTTTGACAACGTGACGGAAGCCGATTATGCGCCACGCTCGCCGCACACCATGGTGATGGGAACGCGAGCGCAACAACTGGCGATGTATGCCGTCTATCAGGCGGCTTTCCAGATGGTTTCCGATTCGCCGAAGGCCTATGAAGATCAGCCGGCGTTCGATTTCGTCAAACATGCTCCGGCGACGTGGGATGAGAGCAAAGTGTTGAACGGCGAGCCGGGCGAGTACATCACGATGGCGCGGCGTAGCGGTGGGAATTGGTTTCTCGGTAGCATGACGAACTGGACAGCGCGCGAGCTGGATTTGCCGCTGAGTTTTCTTGGTCAGGGGCAGTATACGGCTGAGATCTATGCTGATGCAGCGGATGCGGATCGGTATCCGAAGAATGTGTCAATTCAAAAGAAGACAGTGGATCGCAATAGCCATCTAGCGGCTAAGCTTGCGCCGGGCGGCGGTTATGCGGTGCGTTTTGTGCCGTTGAAATAGTGTCATCTGGAGCGGACTCAAACCGAGCCACGCGCGTGAGCAAGCGGGCCCAAAGGTCCGCAATCCGGGCGCTGTCCCGCTCCCTCACGGTCGCGGCTCAGTTAAGTTCTCAGTAGTTCGAGGGAGATGCGAAAACATTCGGCGCACATAAACGCCCTGGCGAGCCTCGTCGGCCGTAATAACGCGGCCGGCATCGGCCGACTTGATTCTATCCTCAATGACCCGCGCCGTCTCGGCATCGAGTTCGACCTCTGGCTCTGTTGAAACGAAGGATCGGTCTCCACTTCCGCCATATCTTCAGGCTAGACGATATCTGCCGGACGCATTCGCGACACATTCTCGAGTCTCCGAAACGCGGATTTTCAATCAAGGAACAATCGATAATATTTCGGTGTCTTATGTTTTAAAGCTATGTCCGCTTACAGTCGGACGTTGGTCATCCGATCCGTCGAACTTGCATCCGAAAGCGCATCAGCCGCAGTTCGGGTGGATCTGAGTCGTCGGCTAACGAGTCTCGCGTCGATCGCTGCAACAGCGTCCTTCGTCGGGTTCTTCGGTACGGTCGTCGGACTCATGAACTCGTTCCCAAGTGTAGGCGGCCCAAAGTCCACTGTGCTTGCAGAGGTCGCACATCGTATCTCGGACGCCATGGTGCCCGGCATCCTGGGCCTTTTCGTTGCCATCGTCGCTTTTTGGTTCCATCAATATCTCCGTAACCAACTGCAAGCGTTTGACGTGGAGATGCAAAACGCGTCAGTCGATCTCGTCAACCGGCTAATTGTTCATTTAGAGCGACTGCGAACCACTAATCCGACGGTTTGGAAGACGCTTACCGGAGTTCCAAGCAAGGCTGTCATCCATTTGGAAGCCTCTGCCGATCGTGTCTCGGACGGCCCACGACTAGTTTGGGAGCCTATGTACCGGCACGGCCTGCTTGAACTGATCTGGCCTCGACTGAAATCGGAGCTCGACGCTGCACCAGCTCTTGATACCGCAGCCTGGGTCTGCTTCGGATGCAGCCTCGTGGGTTGGCTCGCGTACTGGACCCAACACAGGCTAGTGACTGGCTCCCTTGTGCTTGCATTCCTCGTCGTTGCCGGAGCTGCCATCAGAAGAGGTTCACGTGTGGCGGTAGTGGTAACGCTCGGATACTTGTTGACAGTTGTTTGCGCTTCCATTCGTTCTTATGGACTGACTTTCAGCGCGCTCTGTGTGGCTGCGATGTTGTTGCCCCTTGGTGGGGCGTTGAGAGCCGTTCGATGGCACGTCCCTATTAGGCCCGTGCGACGGAGTCTGCGGTACGGTTGGAGCCTAATGGTGATTAGCTTGGGTCTCGCAGCTACTAACGGCGCGTTGTTCGGGACAGTGTTCGGTCTGTTTCACACGCAAGCCGCTGACGATTCGATGCAGCCCACTATCCACGCCGGGGATTGGCTGGTCGGTCTGAGCGCGCAGATCGCTGGACCCATCCAGCGCAATGAGGTGTGGGAGGTGAATTGTGGAGGGCTGGTTGGCGATGTGAGGGTGGTCGGATTACCCGGAGATCGAGTGCAAATCAGAAAGGGTATTCTCGTCCTGAATGGCAAACCTCTTCGCGAACCCTACTGCAAGCCTTATCGAGAAGTATCAGGCGATTTCCCGCTGCCATCAGAAGCTTACTCCGATGTTCTTCTGCGTGTTTATCACGATGGGGCCTATGGCGCCAAACTGGAAAGAGCCACAGAGTACGTTGTTCCGCATGATGCGTACTTTGTTCTCAATGACAATCGGAAGCAGTTGTCTGACAGCCGCACAATGGGACCCATTCCACGAGATCAATTCGTAGCGAGACTGATGGTTGCGTACGGCGCAGGCGTCCGTGTATCCACGCTCGGTCAAGTTCGCTGACCGATCGAGCCTGAATCGGCTCAGTGACACGCCCGACCGAGTCCCAAAGGACGTGTGTAGTTACGCCGAATAGCCGCGTTGAATAAACCTGGTTTGTTTGGCCGTGGGACTTCAACGCGGCATAATCCCGGACGCGGCATTATAAGCCGATTTTTGACTCAAACCCAAATAACGCGAATAGTAGCGCTGATCGGGCAGAATGTCGCGGTTGGTCTGCTTAAACCTAAGCCGTTCTTCCGGCGTAACGAGTGCCTCCCAATCTATCTGAGAAACTGCGCTCAAAAATGGTGAATAGACGATGCGCTTCCAGGTGCGGAATGCTAGCGCGCCGGCCGAAGCTCCGAGTAAAGGAATGGAGCCATCCGGCAGCTCTCGCAGGAAACTTGCGCGGATCACGCAGAATTGACTCGATACGGCGCTGACCGAGCGTTGCTTTCGCATCTGCGTGAAGTAACCCGGATCGATAGCGGGCCGGCCGCGATCGGGACATCCCGCGCCGCCTTCGAAGCCCAACACCAATCCACCAGATATGATCCGTCCGTGGCCGTCGCGAATACTCCCGCCCACCATGACCGTGTCCGGGTGCTTTTCAAAAAGAGAAATTGCGTCCCAGAGCCAATCCGGCCGATCAATATGCAAATCTTCGGAAACAAGGCACAGCAAGCCTTCCGACTCGCCGAATTGCTCACGCACTGCGTTTTGAAGAGCATCCACTCCGGCGTGTATGGGGAGAGTAATCGAAGGCAAGTCAGGATAGTCAGGGACTTTCAGGGGCCGAGTGCCACCCAAAACGACAAGCAGGGCAGGCCAGGGACGAATATGTTCGCGTTCCATCCACCAATCGGCCGTGCCATTTAGTAGTGGGCTGTAGACAACCTTGTATTCTTCTGCGATGCCGCTGAGATGCAAATAGCGCTCGAGCACGGCACGCTGCGATGTGTGGATGTACGGTTTGCTCAGCGCGTCGTCGGCAGTCGATTCCGGATGCATGCGCCAGCTATAGATGACTTCGGGAATATGAATCGCGGCGTGACCGGCGGCAAGAAAACGTAGGAAAAGATCCCAATCGGGACTGCCTTCTACGCTCTTATCTGAATACGCGTTGAGCTCGAACGCCTTTTGCCGGTCAATCACGCCAAGGTGGGCAATGTAGGCCGAGTTGAGCAGCAGCACAGGATCGAAATCGGGTTTCAAGTAAGCTTGCACCGGGCGCTTACCGATCAGCTTGTCTTCGTCGGAATAAAGAAGCGGAGGGAAATCCGTTTCGCGCACCCACCAACTCACTACGTCGAGACAGTCCGGATACAACCAATCGTCGGCGTCTACAGGCAGTATGTAGCGACCGTTGGCCCGCTCGAGACCTAGCCGCAAGCCGCTCACTATGCCGACGTTCTCCGCGGAAGTTTCAATAGCTACCCAGGAGTGCTTTTTCAGTGATGCAAAGAATGCAAGCAGCTCGTTTTTCCGGCACCCGTTGTCGACGATGACCCATTCACAATGTCCGCGATCATTTTGCTTGGCGATGGCTTCGGCGAGCTTTTCAAAGTAGAGCAGCGGCGTGCCGTCCCAGACGGCGGTCACGATCGAGAGCAAGCCGGGCGCAGTGGAACCGCCGTAGCGCTTTGCTCTCCAGCGCAGCCGGCCAGAGATCCAGCGGTTGTAGGCGCGCGCTTCCCATTGCAAATAGCCGGCGCGGGCATAACGGCGAATGCGCGCCTGAAGATGCGGCGAAACTATGTGACGAAGGAGCGCGCGGTCCTTCTTGAGCAGGTGGTATTCCAGGGCGAGTGCGATGCTGCGGCCGCTCAAGTCTCTAGGTTACGCTGAGGTGGGAACGACGGTTGCAAATGGTTGCAATTACTGTAGTGACGTACAACAGCGCGGCTTTTATCGGCCGCTGCCTCGAGTACGTGTTCGAGCAGGACTATGCACCCTTGGAAGTGATCGTGGTCGATAACGCGTCAAGCGATGCGACGCCCGCGCTTCTGCGGCAATACCGGGATCGCGCTCACATTATTTATAACCGCGAGAATGTAGGCTTCGCCGCGGGCCAGAATCAAGCCATCGCTTTGAGCCGCGCTACGTGGATTTTGACGCTCAATCCCGATACCCGGCTCACTCGCGATTTCGTTCGCAAATTGGTCGAAGCGGGTAAAGCGGATGAAGCGGCCGGCAGCGTTTGCGGCAAGCTTCTGACCACATCCGCCGATTTCGAGTTGCCCGCCGAGCCGGTCTTCGATTCCACGGGCATTTATTTCACGCCCAATCAGCGGCATTTCGACCGGGGCAGCCAGCAGCCGGACCGGGGCCAGTTCGAGCAATTCGAATATGTGTTCGGCGGCACCGGCGCGGCGTGCCTCTATCGCCGGGCCATGATCGATGACATCTCAATCGACGGTGAATTTTTCGATTCCGATTTCTTTGCTTATCGCGAGGATGCCGATGTTGCCTGGCGAGCGCAACTGCTCGGCTGGAAATGTCTCTATACGCCGCTCGCACGCGCCTATCATGTGCGGACGGTGCTGCCCGCCAGGCGCCGTTCCTTGTCGCCGATTGTAAACATGCATTCCGTAAAAAATCGCTGGCTGTTGCGCATCAAGAATATGACCGCTCCTTTGTACCGCAAGCACTGGCTGGCTATTACGTGGCGCGACGTTATCGTGATCGCAGGCTGCGTGCTGCGGGAATTTTCTTCGCTGCGGGCGTTCGTGCTGCTCGCCCGAGCTTGGCCGCGCGCCAAACAAAAACGCCGCACGATCATGCAGCGCCGCCGTGCAACGGATGAATCGATAGCAGCCTGGTTTTCGAAAACGCCAGTCGCTCAGCCGGCAGCACACCCGACGCGCGTCTGATGCGCATCGCTCTCTTAGGAACACGCGGCATTCCGGCCAACTATGGCGGATTTGAGACCTTTGCCGAAGAAATTTCTACGCGCTTAGTCGAGCGCGGGCACGACGTAACCGTCTACTGCCGCGAAAAATATCCTGCGGCGCAATATCGCGGCGTCCATCTGCGGTACGTTCCCACCTGGCGCCATAAATATCTGGACACGATCGCGCACACCGCGCTTTCCACTTTGGATGCGCTCTTTCACCGCTTCGACGTCATCCTGTATTGCAATGCCGCCAACGCGATATTCACGCTTTGGCCGCGCCTCGTCGGAACGCCGACGGCGCTCAATGTGGATGGCATCGAACGGCTACGCAAGAAATGGAACCGGTTGGCGAGAACCTGGTACCTGCTCTCGGAATGGCTTGCGGCCTGGTGCTGCTCGGCTGTGATTACCGATGCCGAAACAATTCGCCAATACTATCTGGATCGCTTCGGAACAAAATCGACCTTCATTCCTTATGGCGCCGAGACGGGCAAAATTGCGGAGACAGACGCGGTTCGCGCGTTAGGCCTGGAGCCCGGGAAATATGTCCTGTACGTGAGCCGGATGGAACCGGAAAACAACGCGCTCTTAGTGCGGGAATCGTTCGAGAAAGTGAAAACGCCGTTCAAGCTAGCGCTGGTTGGCGACGCCCCGTATGCGGCGGGCTACATACAGCGTGTCAAAGAAACCACAGATGCGCGTATCCTCATCCCAGGCGCCATTTACGGCGCGGCCTACCATCAGTTGCAATCGCATTGCGCGGTCTATGTACAAGCTACTGAGGTCGGCGGCACACATCCGGCTTTGATCGAGGCGATGGGCCGCGGCGCTCTGGTCCTTTACTTGCACACGGCGGAGAGTGACGAAGTAGCGGGCGAGGCGGCGATGGCGTTCGGCGACAATCTAGTTGAGAAACTACAGTGGGCCGTCGACACATCTGAAGAAGAGCGCGCCGCTTGGGGCCGCCGCGCTCGCGAACGCATCGAAACGCTCTACAGTTGGAAGGTGGTGACGGATCAATACGAGGCGCTATTGAGGAGCTTGGTTACAAAATGATGACGGAAACGCCCGCGCGCACCGCGCTCGCGTACCGGTCCTGGGTCGAAGTTTCGCGCGAGCAGATCGCGGCGAATTTTCGCGCGATCCGTCAGGTCGTTGGACCGGACGTAGAAGTGATGCCAGTGGTTAAGGCGGATGCCTACCGGCATGGCGCGGTGGAAGTCTCGAGAACGCTCGAAACGCAGGGGGCCCAGTGGCTTGCCGTCAGCAATACCGACGAAGGTGTCGCGCTCCGCGAAGCGCGCATCCGCGCGCGGATTTTGGTGATGGCTGATTTCTTGCCCTTTACGCGGGAGGCCTTACTGCACCACGACCTCACACCCGTTGTCCATACGCTCGAAGATCTGGGCGAACTCGACAAGCTGGCGCGGGTACGCGGGACGAGAGCCCGCTGCCATCTGAAAGTCGATACCGGAATGGGGCGGCTGGGCGTGCGTGGCGATGCCGCAGCGATTGCCCAGGCGATCCATGGAGCGCCCAACGTCGAGGTGGAGGGTTTGATGACCCACTTCGCCTCGGCCGGCAACTATCAGACCAGTCAGACTAACGAACAGATCGCCGTTTTCGAACGGGTTGTCGACTCTCTAGCCCAGGTAGGAATTCGTCCACCTTTGCTACATCTATCAAGCACCATTCCGGTCGCCTATCGCCGCCGCGCGGCCTGGCGTGCGATGGTTCGACCTGGCCATGCGATCTATGGCTATGTTTCTCCGGCGCGCGGGCATGCTCCAGCGAACGCTCTCAAGGTCAAACCGGCTTTGAGCTGGCATGCGACGGTGCTTTCCGTAAAAGATATTCCCACGGGCGCGCTGGTGGGTTATGGCGGCATGTTTCGCGCCGAGCGGCCTACGCGCATCGCCGTTCTCGCGGCTGGCTATGCGGACGGAATCCCGCACCGCTTAGGGAATCGCGGCCAGGTCATTGTGAACGGCAGATTCGCGCCCATCGTCGGCGCGGTTTCCATGGATTTGACCACCATCGACATCACCGAAAGCCCCTCTACCCGCCCGGGGGATGCCGTTACACTGCTCGGAACGGATGGCAATCTCAGCATCGACGCGCAACAAATCGCAAAATGGGCCGGGACGATCTCCTACAGCGTGTTGTGTGGAATTCACGCGCGAGTGAAACGGATCTATTTTTAGGGCTCTGTCGAATGCTACAGTCGAAAGAGCGCACAGGGCGGTTGGGGCCCGTTGTGCGCGACGTATGAAAATGTACTGGAATTGCGGAACAACCTGCCTAGTTTGTCCGTCTGAATTCCTTGTCAGCCGGAGGAGACTCTCTTCTTGAAGAAAAAATGGAAGATCCTAATCCTGCTCGGTTTATTGGTGTTGATAACGGGCGGGGTTTTCGCCGGTATCAAGATCAGCCGGCGTGGTGTGGTTACGGTGCAAACGGGGCGGGTCGTACATATGGACCTGACCTCGATCGTGACCGCTTCAGGTGAGGTAAAGCCTAGAAATTACATCAACATAGGAGCCAACACGCAGGGCGCGGCGCCGATTGTCGCGATCTACGTAAAGGAGGGCGATCACGTCCGGAAAGGGCAGGTGCTGGCGCGTCTTGCGGCCGTGCAGCCAACGGCGGATCTGCGGGCGCAGCAAGCCAGTTTGAACGCGATTCTGGCGGATTCGAGCGCGAGCGAAGCCGGTGTGAATTCCGCTCAGCAGAATGTGGCCGTGGCGCAGGCCCAAGTGGACCATGACCGCGCTGACCTCCAACAGAAAAAAATCGATCTCGATCGCAGCAAGGAGCTTTTTGACTCGAAGCTGATTGCTGCCCAAGATTATGAGGCGAAGAAAGTCGTCTACGATCTGGCGGTAGCGACCTTGCAGTCCTCGCAGAAGAAAGTCGAGCAAGCCAACGCCGCGCGGGCGCAGGCGGCGGCGCAGCTCACTTCCTCGCAGCGCAAAGTTGCACAAGGCGAAGCTATGGTGATGCGCTCGCACGATGTACTTTCGCAATACGACGCGACGGCTCCGCTCGATGGAGTGGTGACTAATCTTCCGGTACATGTGGGCGAAACGGTTGTACCCGGAATCCAGAACTCGACGGCTTCGACCATCATGACGATCGCGGACATGTCGATCATTACCGCTGAAGTGCATGTGGACGAGACCGATATCGTGAGCGTAAAGATGGATCAATCGGCGGACGTCGCGATCGACGCCATTCCGAATCGCACGTTTAAAGGAAAAGTAATCGAGATTGGCGATACGGCGTTGTTGCGCTCGACCGGCGTGGCGGCGTCGCAAAGCCAGACATCCAGCCAGGAGGCGAAGGATTTCAAAGTTGTCATCGCGCTGGATATTCCGGAGACGCTGGTGCGGCCCGGCTTATCTTGTACCGCAAAAATTGTGACGGGTACCCGCTCGCGTGCCTTGGCAATTCCGATTCAAGCCTTGACGATTCGGCAAAAGGGGCAACTTCAGGTGGGAAAACCGAATCAGAAGCCGCCGGTGCTGGATCCCGTGGCGCAGAAAGCCGCCAAGCAGGAACTGACGGGTGTATTTCTGGTACATGCCGGTAAAGCGGAGTTCCGTGAAGTGAAGACGGGCATTACGGGCTCAACCGAGATTGAAGTGCTCAGTGGCCTGAGCGATAACGATGAAATCGTGACGGGAAGCTACCAGATCATCCGAACTATTCGCAACCAGGCCAAGATAAAGGTGGACAACAAACCGCCGGCCATGGGTCCGACCCCGAGCTAAAGCATGCCGGCACTCGAAACCACAACTGACGCGCTCACACCCGAGCAACGCGCGGAGCGGGGCGAAACGCTCCGCCGCACGGGCGTTGTCATTCGGACGTACGATCTTTGGAAGACGTACATCATGGGTGACCAGGAGATTCATGCTGTATCGGGCGTAGATATCGAGATCAAGCGTGGAGAATATGTCGCGATCATGGGGCCGTCCGGTTCGGGCAAGTCCACACTGATGAACCTGATCGGCTGTCTGGATACACCCACCAAGGGGCTGTACTACCTGAACGGCAAATTGGCGAGCGAAATGGAGGATGACGAGCTTGCCGGCATCCGGAACAAAGAAATTGGCTTCGTTTTCCAGACGTTCAATCTGCTGGCCCGCTCTTCAGCGCTCCACAATGTGGAACTGCCGCTGATTTATGCGGGCGTGAATTCGGAAGAGCGTATCGAGCGGGCGCGCCAAACGCTTCGTTCGGTGGATCTCGAAGCTCGAATGGACCACAAACCGAACGAGCTCTCGGGTGGGCAACGGCAGAGAGTAGCAATCGCCAGAGCGCTGGTCAATCGGCCTTCGATTTTATTGGCCGATGAGCCTACAGGAGCGCTAGATACTAATACGGGCACGGAAATCATGGCGCTTTTCGAGCGCCTGCACGGCGAAGGCAACACCATCGTATTAGTCACGCACGAGGCCGATATCGCGGCGCACGCGCACCGCGTGATCCACATACGGGACGGCAAGGTCGAACGCGACGAAACAGTTGTGAAAGCGCAATCACGAAAGTGATATTTTTAGTAGTAGGAACCCACTTAATAATTCGATAAAGCCCTGTGACAGGTTCGGTTCCTGCCGTTTTAACCTGTTCTCCTATATAGTAGGTGAATACTGCGCCTGCAGATGTTTCAGTCTAGCCCTGACGCCGGCTCGGGGGTGAGCGAGAAATCCTCTTCTTCCGGCTCACCGCCGAGTGAGCCTGTCCGCATTTTGATGGCCGAAGACAACGCGATCAATCAACGCGTCGGCAAGTTAATTCTCCAGAGAGCCGGCTACGATATCGATTTGGTTGGCGACGGGAACGAGGCGCTCGAAGCGCATCGCGCGAAGCCGTACGACCTGATTCTGATGGATTGTCAGATGCCGACAATGGACGGTTTTGAGGCTAGCCGGCAAATTCGAAAACTGGATCAGCCGCAGCCGGTAATTATTGCCGTTACGGCGAATGCGCTGGTAGGCGAGCGCGAGCGCTGCTTGAATGCCGGGATGGACGACTACTTGTCGAAGCCATTTCAGGCCGAGCAGCTTGTCAGCGTGGTAAAGAAATGGGTTGCCGAACGCCGCAAGTAAATTAGCGGCGCCACAGCAAGAGCAATCCGAACAGCACCAGCCACAAGAAATC
>Ga0081455_10008008_pt1 | contig 11042 bp, 10 predicted proteins | sample TabmetS3T2R1_FD_70207 | JGI IMG/M metagenome (GOLD analysis project Ga0081455, IMG submission 70207) | Tabebuia heterophylla rhizosphere microbial communities from the University of Puerto Rico - S3T2R1 | ecosystem: Host-associated > Plants > Roots > Rhizosphere ... | reverse complement strand
CTCCGCCCGTGACCAAACAATGCACATGGGGATGCAACACCAGGGTCTGGCTCCAGGTGTGCAGCGCGGCGATGATGCCTGGCTGAGCGCCCAGATACTTGGCATCCGCGAGCAACTCGACCACGCTATCGCGCACCGCTTGAAACAGGAGCGTACTCATCACCGGCACGTTAGCCAGCCACAGCGGGTTGAGGTCATGCGGGAGCGTAAAAATCACATGGTAGTGATCACAGGCCAAAAGCCGCGCCTGCTGGAGAGCCAACCAGCGTTCGGTCTGAAGGTAGGCGCATTGTGGGCACGACCGGGGTCGACAGGAGTTGTACCAGATGCGTGACATATGACCATCCGGACAGGCTTGGACATGGCCGCCAAGCGCGGCGGTGCGACACTGCCTGATGGCGTGGGCGGCTCGGCGCACGTGGGCGGGCAAGGCATGGCGCTGCTCATAGGCCGGAAACGCGTCTTGGAAGATCGTTTGGAGCGTGACGAGCGCCATCAGTGCCTCCGCACGCGTGGACGCAGACGATCATCGGGGTGTTTTCTACAGTATCACGCGCACCATCCCCGCGACAAGCGGTTAGTCCAACCGTAGTTTATCGTCACCAAGCGAGGGGCACGTGCCTATTGACGCGGAGAATCCGGTAATTGTCTCGAAATCCTCCGTGATACTGTTGGCGAACCCCCCAGTGCCGAAATTTGTGTATCCCACATGCCTTCGTTGAAGGCAAAAAAGCTTGGGAAACTTGCGCAAGAAAAAGTACTTCTAGAACCTTGAAGTACATTCGCCAACAGTATCCCTCCGTTTTGCGAGACACCTCTAGCGCTCATTACAGAAGGTGCTATGGTCCGGCATACAACATTTCGCACTCTAGGCATGCTGCGACATTTAAAACCTTCACCTCCGTGACCTCACCACCCCTGAGATTTACTTAAACCTCTTCCCTGAAGATGTCATCTGTGAGTTGCGTGAGATGAGACTGGAGAAAAGCAAGCTACCCTTCGTAAGCCAGTACGTCTTCAGTGTTCGGGTGCACCGGCCATCCGTGCCTGTGCCTCCTCCCTCCCCTCTCACTGTGATAGTGCCTGCTGCCCTTGAGACGAGAGCTCTTGTAAGTCATAGGCATAATTTTTGCAGGCTATGCATCTTGCGTTGATTATCACCGAGAGCGCAGGCTCTCTCAGAAGGGTAGATAAAGGTTGGATATATGAAGAAGACCCAATGCTCAACATTGATGGCTACGGGGATGCTGACGGCGAGTTTGCTCCTTCCCGTGCCTACAACGTTTGCCCAGACACCGGTCCCACCGCCCGAAACCCGGCCACCCGAGACACGACTTGTGGAACCGCGCGCCGAGCGCGACAGGACAGGCTTATGGGGCTTGCTCGGTTTAGCGGGCTTACTGGGGCTCACAGGCTTGGGGCGCCGCCGCGAGGATGTACGCCCCTCCACTGACGCGCGTGAACGGAGTCGCTTGTAAGCAGCGACGTCACGCTGGGAGCAGGCCTCGCAGAGGCCTGACCTCCTCTCCGTCCAGATCGCAGGTCTCCCTTCTCTCATTGTGAGAGAGTGTACTGTTTCCATGGTGCATATCCATGGAGAAGAGATCTGGATAGCGTAGGCGCCAACACAGAAGGCTCCCGGAGGCAACGCGGGCACGATGCTGGCTTTCCTCCTCTCATATGTCGGTTTGCAGTCGTCTTCCCTGAAACAAGGAGGAACCTATGTACAAGAGGACTGTGTGGTTCGGTCTGATCGTCTTCGTCCTTGGGGGGCTGGCGGGACCCGCGCAGCTCGCTGCGCAGGCGCAAGCGCCACCCGCCCAGACTGCGCCGGATAATACCGGCCGCAACGTCCGGGACCGCGGCGGTGCGACCCTCACCCCCGGTGATCAGTCTGAAACGGAAGCGGACCGGACCCTGACCCAACGGATCCGGCAGGCGGTAGTCGCTGACGATGCCCTGTCCATGACGGCAAAGAACGTCAAGATTATTACCGTGAATGGTGTGGTCACCCTGCGGGGGCCAGTCAAAACGATGGAAGAGAAACGCACCATCGAGGCCACCGCCCAGCAGATCGCAGGGGCAGATAAGATCGATAGTCAACTTGAGCTCAGTAGTCAATAATCATTGACCCGATAGGAGGACCATATGGCACAGGCGGTGTTTTGTCTTGTCCGCACCGAAGCGCAGGCGACCCGGATTGTGGAGCAGCTGAAGGTCGCGGGGTTTTCCCATAATGATATCTCTGTCCTGTTCCCGGATAAAGCGGGAACGCGGGATTTTGCGCACGAACAGCACACCAAAGCGCCCGAAGGGGCCGCTGCCGGGGCCGGGACAGGTGGCGTACTGGGCGGCACCCTCGGCTGGCTGGTGGGGATTGGCGCACTCGCAATTCCTGGGCTCGGCCCCTTCATTGCGGCCGGCCCGATTATGGCGGCGCTCAGCGGGGCGGCAGCGGGGGCCGCGCTCGGGGGCCTCACCGGCGCGTTGATCGGCCTGGGGATTCCGGAATACGAGGCCAAACGGTATGAAGGGAAGGTCAAGGAAGGGAATCTGTTGATTTCCGTCCACACCGAGGATAGCACCGAACGGGCACGCGCCCGGCAGATCTTCGAGCAGGAAGGGGCCGAGGACATCGCCGACACCGCCGAGGCCCGTGTGTAATCGCGCCTCCGCAGGATAGAGGTGGGGTGTGCGGGCGGCGACCATCTGCAGGCGCCGACGAAACGACACGTGCCGGTGGTGCCGCGGGCCACCCGTGCAAGGGTATGAGGCTGTACGGAAGCAAAGGAGGATAGATATGGCAGCACCACCGACATCTTCTCCCAACGTGGACGAGGTGTTCACGCATAGCCAATGGAAAGCGCACGCGGAACAGCCGGGGGCGCTCGAACAGATTGGGCACAAATGGGATGAGACCCTCTCAACCAAGGGCCAGGCGCTGAAAACGTATTGGGCAGATTTACAGCTGGCCTACAAAATGCTCCGCGATCCCAACTTTCAGATCGAGCGCGGCAAAAAAATCACCGTGATCATTGCGCTCCTTTACATTATCTCCCCGATTGACCTCATTCCGGATGCCATCCCCTTTCTGGGCATGCTGGATGATGTGCTCGTGGCGGGCTATGCCCTGAAGCAAGTGGCGGACGAGCTGGCGCGCTATAAGAAAATGGTGCCGACGCCCTAGCGCGTCGCTTGCACGACTCACCGGACGGTGTTGGTATCGCTCTGCCCTCCTTGCACCCGCCCGTGTGGCAGAGTGATCGCATCACCGGCTCCGAAACCGTTAGACTAATGTCCTACCTTGGTGTTATGGCTGGAAATTGACGATGCGATCACCCTGGTGCTCACTATTGCATGCACACTACTATCTATCTCGACGCTGGCGCGAAATTCAGGTGTGCAACGACAACGCCTGTAGCGAGTCAAAGAGTCAACACTCCCCTGAGAGTCTCTGAGACCTCACATGCTTGATCGCTGCTCCTGACCCTAAGGCACCAATGTCCTGATACTTAATTTCGCGCCAGCGACTAACTTGACCGTCAAGAAAAACGTTCTCGGCATGACGGCAGCGATTGCCACGGAAGCCGATCCTGTACCGCAGCGCCTGGGTATTGATGATAGGTACGCAGGAGCGCAGTCAGGGGAAGAGGAGATCCTCTGCACTCCCAATAGTGAACACTTGGAGGAAGTTGCCCGTGGAAGCACCCCGCCGTGAGATCGTCTTGCCCCGCGCGGCCTATATTGTGGTAGCGCTCCTGCTTGGGGGATGTGTCGTGTACTGGCTGCGCGACGTCCTCACCCCGATCTTTCTGGCCTTCAGCCTCGCCTACATTTTGGATCCGGTCGTGGACTGGCTCGAAGCCTGGCACGTGCCCCGGCCGGCCGGCATTGCGCTGGTGCTCGGCGGGACACTCGGTATCCTGGGGCTGTTTCTCGTGCTCGTCTTGCCGGGCATTGCCACCGATGTGGCTGGTGTGATCCGGGAGCTGCCTACACAGCTCGCGGCGCTCTGGGCCACGATCGCGCCTTGGCTCGAACAGCGCGGCATTGCTGTGCCGCAAACCATGACCGAGTGGGTCGCGCGCCTGAACGCCCTCGCCAGTGAGGCGGCGAGTGCCATGCTGGCCCCGGCGGGCAGTGTCGTCAGTGCCGTCATCAGCGGCACGCTCAGCGTGCTCGGCTCGGTGGCCGCGGCCCTGGTAGTGGTCGTACTCGCGGTCTACCTGCTCATCGACTTTGACCGGATCACCACTGGGGCCCGTGAGCTGCTCCCGCGGCGTTGGCGGGCAAGCGTCACCAGCTATGCCCAGGACATTGATGCCCTGTTAAGCCACTTCATACGTGGCCAGGTCATTGTCATGGTGATTTTGGCGGTCCTCTACAGCAGTGCCTATGCGCTGCTGGGCGTGCGGCTGGCGGTGCCCATTGGCCTCGCGGCCGGGGTGCTCAATTTCATTCCCTACCTGGGGAGTGCCTTCGCCTTGCTGGCCGGGGTGCTCATGTCCCTGCTCGACGGCTGGCACGGGTGGCAGCTCGTCGGGGTGGTGCTCGCCTATACGGCCATTCAAACGCTGGAAGGCTTCGTGATTACCCCGCGCATCGTAGGCCAGACCGTAGGGTTGTCAGAGATTTGGGTGCTGGTGGCGCTGTTCGTCGGTGGCGAGCTCTTCGGCTTTTTAGGTGTCCTTTTAGCGGTACCGGCAGCGGCCGTGGCCAAGATCTTCGTGACCCGTGCTGTCCAGTACTATCGTACAACTGCGCTGTTCCTCCAAGCACCACCAGCCACCGTGGCGGCCCGGCACCTGGTACGTGACACAGGGAGGAGTGACGGACGTCCTGCCGAGCCGGGCCAGGACGCGTCCACATAGCCTCAGGGGAGGGAGAGGGAGTCAGCGGGCTGCTGCCGCTGCACCGCGGTTGTCTCACAAAACTCCCGATTTTCGAGCCTTCCCTGTGCATGAGTGCTGTCTGTAACGATCTCTATAGAAATCAATTATGCGCATAGTCTCATTTTCCCGTCTCACAAATCAACGTCTCATTCTTGCGAAGTTGGTGAGTAAATGAGACAAAAAGTATAGCCATCCCAAGAGTTGCCCGCTGGCGCTATGACGACCCCCTTATGCAGGTTTACTCAAGTTCGGAGAACGCCTGATATAATGGCGCAAAGAAACGGAGGCATTGCAATGAAGAAATTGAAAAATTTGGCTGGGAATGATGTTTCTCTTTTTTTGTTTCGATTTGAATTAAGCAGCAGCGGTATTAACTTTATCTTGAATAAGGCGATTGCTGCTGATATGTATCAAGATGTCGATGAGAAACTCAAACCGCTTGCGCATGCCTGCTGTGAAACCCTCTTGCGCTACAAACACTTGAGTGTGAGTAATACCATTATGGATGGTAATATTCTTAATTCGGAAGAATTTGAAGTCATGCTGAACAAGGGGTTAGGCAGACACTTTGCGGCCGATGAAAAGCAGCACTTATTTCAGGATGCCAAACACATTGCCGATCTGCTGGTCGCGGTCATGGACAGAAAAACACAGGAGCTCAAGGTTGGGAAGCAACAGCGCCCATCCCAAGTACATTATCCGCAGAGGCCAAAGAAAGTAAAAAAAGGGCTTGAGGAGTTAGGAGAAGCAAAACGCATCCGGGCAGAATTACAATGGCTCGCAGAAGGACAACGACTGAGACCAGGGTTACAACCGCGATTCCGCACCATGCACGTGTCATTGAGTAATTTTTAGGTGCCGCTACAATCCCTCTGCTAAGGAGGAGATTATGCGACACTCGTATCGCCCTGCCATCCCACCCCAGCCGCAACCGTACCGCACACAAGTTTTAGATCATTTGGGTCTGGTCGCAGGCATGTTTGAAGAACTCGGCATCACTGAAGTCATTGATCGGGCCACCAAGCAAGACCCGGAAATGCGGATTGTGACCGCCGGCCATGCGGTCAAAGCCATGGTGCTCAACGGCCTCGGCTTTCTCAATCAGCAGCTCTACCTCGTGCCCCATTTTTTCCAAAATAAGCCGATCTCTCGCCTCATTGCCCCAGGCATTCAGGCGAGTCATCTCAACGATGACACGCTCGGGCGCGCTCTCGATACGCTGTACGCCGTTGGCGTGACCGAACTCTATAGCCTCATTGCCGCCACGGCGGCCAAGCGTTTGGGCCTGACCGCCATGTTCACCCATCTCGACAGTACGAGCTTCCATGTCGATGGCCGCTATAACAGTGATGAGGAGCCGGGGGAGCATGTCATTCACATCACCCGCGGCTACAGTCGGGATCAGCGCCCGGACCTCAACCAAGTGATGCTGGACTTGATTGTTGAACACCAGGCCGGTATCCCCGTGCTGATGAAGCCTCTCAATGGCAATAGTAGTGACACGCATGACTTCGGCCAGATCATCACCGACCATATGGCACAGTTGCAGACCACCTATGGCACCACATTCCTGGTCGCTGACAGTGCGCTCTATAGCGCAGAGAACCTGCAAAAGCTCGCCGAGACGCGTCTAAAGTGGATCACCCGTGTCCCCGCTACCTTGCGTGAAGCACAGGCCGTCTTGGCCCAGGCTGATCCCCAAACGATGGCACCCCTGACGGAGGGCTATCGCTATCACGTCGTGCCCTCGAACTATGGGGGTGTCGAGCAACGTTGGGTGCTCATCCACTCTGAGCCACGCCAGCCGCAGGCCCAGCGCACTGTCGACAAGCAGTGGCTCAAGCAGAGTGCCGACGAAGTCAAAGCCTTCAAGACGCTGGGCCGCACGGCCTTTGCCTGTGAAGCGGATGCCCACCAGGCCCTGGCGCGTTTTACCCACGACTTACAGACCACGTTTCTCCATGCCAGTACCATCTACTCCACGCCCCAGTATGGGAAGCGGGGGCGCCCTGGCCCTGGCGCCCGGCCTGCCCAGAGCGTCTACCATATCGCTGGCGCCCTGGCGTCGCGGCTCACGGACCGCCAGGCGCGTGTTGACCAGCACAGCTGTTTTATCCTCGCGACGAACGAACTGGACGAGGGCCAGTTATCCGCCCAGGCCGTGCTCGATGGATACAAAGGGCAAGCCCAGGCGGAACGCGGCTTCCGCTTCCTGAAAGACCCACAGTTTTTGGCTTCCTCGCTCTATCTTAAAAAGCCCGAGCGCATCATGGCACTGTTGATGGTGATGACCGTCTGCTTACTGGTGTACGCAGCCCTGGAGTATCGGATTCGCACCGCCCTCAAGGAGCATGCGGCCACCTTTCCAGACCAAAAAGGCAAGCGCATCCAGAACCCGACGGCACGCTGGGTGTTCCACGACTTCGTGGGGTTCATGTGCTCTTCATCCCGGGCCAAGGACTCATGGTGCTCCATCTGACCGACGAGCACCAGCACCTGCTCCAACTCCTGGGCAAGCGGTATGCCTGGTTTTATCGATAAAAATGCATCCAAATCAGGCTCTCTATGCGGAATGTCGGCTGTACTTCTCATCGGCCAGGAAATACGTGGGCAGGGGGAGACCACACCGGGTGAGGACCGCGCACAGCTCCAAGCGGTCGTGTACCCCACGGCTGCGGATAATTCAATAAGCGCAAACATCCGCTACAATGCCCTCAGTTCACTATCATCTGTGGGGGCATTGCCATGGTACCGACTCTTTTTTTCTAGGGTGGCAAAATTAGCTGGAGTAAGTCTGCTTCAAGCTTCGCGAGATACGATGCTGGATCGCGGCGGAAGCGACGACGCTGCGTGCGCTGCTGACGACGGGTCTCAAGACGCTGGCGCAGCTCCCGCCAGGTCTGCGGCTGGTCGGGTGCAAGCTCCTCCCCCGTGAAGGGACGCAACCGCGTGGCGGCATAGGCTACCAGTTGCACCGAGCCGCGGAGTACCAAGGCTGGTGAGGCACCTTTCCGTCCTGTCGTCCGCCGTTCGTGATAGCGATGTGCGCCAAAGAACTGTTCCAGCTCATTCTTGGTACGCGGGAGCTCAGGGACGCTATAGCAGTGGAACAGACCAGACCAATAACTGCGGCTGACTTTGATAAAATGGTCGACAGCAGGCGTGAGAGAACCCGCTCGGGCTTGGTGCCGGGTCATCGCCCCAAGCAGCCCTTGCAGGCGCCGCTTGACTGCTGCCTCCCCGAGCTGGTCCTCGTTGTTTAGGATGTGCGCCGCCCTCTGGACCCAGCCAGAAGTCATCCGCACGTCGGGCCACAGGGCCGCCGTGTCATCGAAACCGCGCTGGAGGATCGTCTTCAGGCGTCCGAGCTCTTTGGGCAAGCTCCCCTTTTTTCCACCCGCTCCAAGCTGTCCGCGATAGCGGTGAGGCGGTCATGGAGCTGAAGCCCCGAGGCAGCCAAAGGTGGTCGGCCATCATCGGTGAGGGCACTGCGCACGGCGCTACAATAGCCGCGCATCACCTCGGCTGCCGGGTCGGTGCGTCCTTCCAGTTGCCGTTCGATAGGCCGAATACCCCGCACGCGTTTTTTCAACATTTTCTTGGCATGGCGATCGGCCTCATAGATGGGCTTCGCGGCTTCACGCAGATAGTGGAAATGACACCATTGGTGCGGCACGCCAGGTAGGGCCTGCGCCACAGCGGTGCGGATCGAGGGTTGGCCATCGCTGATGACTCCAACAATAGGCACTTGGAGCGCCTGCTGCACCTCTTGGACGAGGTGCGCCAGATCCTCGTGGGTGGCTGAGAGTAAGCTGCGGGCGAGGAGCACCGCCCCCGAGAGGCAATCGCGCAAGACCCAGAGCACTTCATGGCCCACGTCGGGTTGGAGCCCATCGAGGGCTAAGAGGACGCGCCCGCGGGCCTGCGTGAGGCGTTGGAGGCGGGTCGGGTTTTGCAGCGAGAGCGCCACCAATGCGTCGTAACGCTCCAGGAGATGCGTAACCGTACGGGGCGCCAAGGCCACCTGGCGCTGGCGCAAGGCCTCATGAATTTCTGGGATACTCCGGTGGTCAGCGTAGCGCCACTGCCCCATGACGGCGATAACGTCGAGCCCAAATTCGTGCTTGGGAAGGGCGAGCCGTCCTTCGAGTTCAGGGCGGTAGGGTTGACGAACGTGTGGACAGCGTCGGTTGAGACAGCGACGAATGTGCAGAGTGAGAGCCAGGACCGCCTCCAGGGTGGTAATCGGACGATAGTTATGATAAGCGGCCCACATGGTCTCCCCACAGGTGGGGCAATAGCGCTGGAGCGGCTGCAAGAGCTGGGTTGCGGTCGGGACCGGTCGGGGGGTGGTGCGTGCCATAGCAGATGCCTCCATGAGTGAAGATACCCATCGTATAGGCATACTCTGCCTTAAACTTTAGCTTAATTTGCTATCCTAGTTTTTTTCGGCGGTTGGATCATCTGGCAGTGTCAAGAGTGTTTGGCACAAATAAGGACTTCATTGGGATCTGCGTTCATTCACAAGCTTCCAGGGCACGCCGCCAGACACAATCATCCTTGTGGAGTTCAATGGGTAAAACCATCATCGCGCTGCAATATCTGCAATACCGTCGGTTTTCGTTTGTTCCGTTCAAAAGAATCTTGTGAAGCAAGTCTAGGACAGTTGAGGTTCTTCTCAAGCTCTCGTCGCGTTTGCATCAGTCACCCCCGGCAGCCTCCCCCCGAGCAGCTCCAGCCGTGCCGGCAGCCCGTCCCCAGCCACCCGTCCTGTCTGTGCCCTGCGGCGCGGACCGGCGGCCTGCCGGCGACCGCCAGGGCGTGCGGCGCGGGGTGTGCAGGCCGCCCCCAGCACGGGGTGGGCGCGGTGGTCGGTGGAAAAGGCCGTTTAATTTTCCTATACTCCTGGGCGATACGCTGGCAGGTCTGCACGCGGTGCTCGGCATCCTGCTGGCCTATATTCAGCGTAACAGGCCGGTGCAGGGGGTTGGTCAGGTCGTCGACGTGGCGATTTACGAGGCCGTCTTTAACATGCTGGAGGCCGTGGTGCCGGAATACGACGGCGCCGGCGTGGTGCGCGAGCCATCTGGCTCAACGCTCACCGGGATTGTGCCGACGAATACGTATCGCTGCCGTGACGGCAAGTACGTTATTATCGGGGGCAATGGCGATTCGATCTTTCAGCGCCTGATGCGCACGGCTGGCAGACCGGAGATGGCCGCTGACCCACGCCTGGCCGATAACGCCGGACGTGTCGTACACGAGGCAGAAATTGACGCGGCCATTGCAGCGTGGACTGCGTCCCTTGACGCGACGGAGGTGTTACAGCAGCTGGAAGCTGCCTCTGTGCCGGCTGGTCCCATTTATAGCGTCGTGGACATGATGCAGGACCCTCATTTCCACGCTCGCGGCTTGTTCCAGGAAGTCGAGATCGATGGCAAGCCACTCAAGATTCCTGCCATCCCACCCTTTTTGAGTACGACACCCGGTGGCACGACGTGGCCTGGTCCAACCGTGGGAGCTCACAATCATGAAATTCTGGGTGGGATGTTGGGGTTATCGGATGCTGCACTCGAGGCACTCCAGCGTGAAGGCGTGATCTAACGTGTCTTTGCTCACTGAGGAGAGACCTATGAACAGCCGTAACGGAAAAACGTTCGTTATTCAGCACGGGACCTTGATCGACGGCTCCGGACGTCCGGCCACGGTCAACGAAGCCATTGTCATCGAGGGCAACCGCATTCGGAGTGTTGGACGACTCCCGGCGGATGTCCAGCTCGAAGATCAGGACCACGTGCAGGTCATTGATGCCACCGAGCAGTGGATCATGCCGGGACTCATCGATGGTCACTGTCATCTCTCCTTTGGGGTCCCACCGATGGCGAACATCCCGAGCGCGCGTGGTACCACCAACCCTGGATTCAGCGCCCTGCGGGCGGCACGCAATGCACAGCAGGTCCTGCGCAGCGGGGTGACAAGCCTCGCTGTGCCAGGTGGCACCTGGTTCATTGATGTGGCGCTGCGCGATGCCATCACGGCTGGCCTGTGTGAAGGACCGCGCATTGCCTGTGCCGGCCAATTTATCATTACGTACGGTAGCATCATTGATAACGAGCCCTCCTGGGTGGGGACACCCGAGCACTCTATCGG
>Ga0081455_10008007_pt1 | contig 11044 bp, 8 predicted proteins | sample TabmetS3T2R1_FD_70207 | JGI IMG/M metagenome (GOLD analysis project Ga0081455, IMG submission 70207) | Tabebuia heterophylla rhizosphere microbial communities from the University of Puerto Rico - S3T2R1 | ecosystem: Host-associated > Plants > Roots > Rhizosphere ... | reverse complement strand
TTGTTCGCATTGCCCACCGCCTGTACACCAGCGATAGCGAGCGCTTCGGCCGCTTTCAGGGGTGCATAAAAGCCCTCATCCTCAGGGGAGCGTTCACCTTCCGGCTCGTAAAAGCAGCATTCCAGGTTGGCGAACACCACGTCAGCAGTATGCAACCGATCCTGCACATGTGCAAAGGGCACAGCCGGATCGGTCACGCCGAGCAGATTGATGTCACCGGTGAGGATCAAGTTGTGACGCATGGTGTGCTTCCTTTGAGAGAACGGAGTGCCCTAAAGATAGAATACCTATGCCGTCTGATGAGCGATTGGTGTCACAAAGTCATCGCGCATCCGATAGGCCGCTGACGAGCCGGAATCAACAAGTTGGTCAAGAATTGTCAAAACGGCCAAACGCACCTCCGCATTGCATTTGAGCCGAAGGGGCTCACTGTACATGAAGCGTCGCAGCAATGACTCGAGGTAGAATACCGTATTAGCCTGCGAAAGCATCTGATATGCATCACCCGCCCGGAGCCGGTTGGCCACAACAGCGAAACCGCGAGGGAGCGATTGTTCTCCGATGGTGTAAAGGAAATGACAGTACGCATCGAGCACCGTAGCACATGGTGGCAGGCTCTCAAACAAGGTATCGACTCGGTTGGCGAATCCTTCTAGGCGTCTCCAGTGGTGGACCCCATCCTTCCAGGATAACTCAAAGAAGAGCGCGCGGAGCAACGCCGCATCAGATGGGTATCGTGAGTCAAGCCGATGAATCCACGGTGTGGTCTGAACACGATTCGCAAACGCCTGCCAAATATCCCAAAAAGGTGATTCCCCCTCGACTTGATCCTCGATCGTGATCAAGTCCTTCACAAGGCGTGCTACTTCACGACGATGCTCATCCACGGCATTAAGGAGGGGCTCGCAAATGGTGAGTGCTTTCCTTACGGGCAACCGCATGGCGAAGCGTGCCAAGCACTTCAAGCCTTCAGACTCAAACTTAGGATTCCGTTGACGCGGATTTGTGTGATCGCGATCTGCTGCCCCATCATCAAACAAGTGACGGGCTAAATTGAGTTGATGTGGCTTTTTGCGATTGCGATCTGCTTCCCAACACTCAACCAAGTGATGAGCTAATCGCCCGTATACTTCTTGTGCCACGACTTCATCCGAGCAGTAAAAGAGGAGAGCAAGGATTGTGCGAGCGACTTCTTGACCCGGCCAATGATGCAAATCAAGATGGGTTACTTCGCTTTCGATGTCCACACTGCCGCTAGTAATCAAGGCACGGATCTCTGGCAAGACGATTTGCTGAAAATCTGCTGGCTGACGCCTTTCGAGAGCAGGCAGATGCTCTTCAGAGGCGATGAGTTCACTCACCAACCGTGCTTTTCTGGCCAGTGCGCCGACACATTTAAGTATGAAATCGCGGTGGCTATCATACAGATATTGCCCTACGCCTTCAGCCGCATAAGCGATGACCTCCAACACAGCGTGGGTCAGCGATTTGGCTACGGCCCTAATGACTCGTTCATCAGGCGCATCAGATGCACTTTCATACAAGACCTTGGGTAATACGTAGGCCGCCGGCAGAGACGGATCAAAGCTGGAGCGTGCGACTCGAACGGACCCATCATTGCTGTCACAATCTCGCTCAATTTCTCTAATGAGCATGTTCACGCACCAACTACGATCCTCCTGCTGCATCTCCTGCCAATGATCCCGCACGCACACAGCAGCTATGAAACCAGGTCCACCGCGAGCAAATTCGGTGATGTCTGTCCCATCGGTAATACGTTGACGTGCTTCAGCGAGCCTTTCCCGCCACGTATTAACCTCTATCCTGTCGCCGCCATCGCGCCGCCAGGCCGCCATGCCCCAAAAGCATAGTGCCATGTCCGCCTGCTCGCGAGCCAAGACAGGCACACGGCGGTCGAGCATTTCCTGCAGATCGTCATCAACTGGGTCGGGCAAGATATGTACCTTTTGCCCTGGTCGGTCTTCATCAGTCTCAGCAGTGTCACTATCGGATGATGCCGCAGCTACCTCAGTAGTCATATGCTGCGGCTGGTAGGTACGTATATCCATGCGATGGAGTGCCAGTCGCCACAAACGATCTTCCTCCGTCTGCACCCCAACTTCGGGCAACACTGCGCGGGCCTCGTCAAGAATCCGCCATACCGCGTCCCGATGTTCGCCAAGCTGGAGTTTGAACGCAAGCGCTTCAAGATCATGTTTACGGTGCGGCAGCAAGTCGGATTTTCGTCGCTCGGTGTTGTAAACATTCTCCTCGACGTCGTATGTTGGGAACTGGTCAGCCAAACTAGCTGGTGCGGATGATTCCTGCCCCATCCGCACTCGATCCATGGCGAAAAACTGGCGACATGTCAGCACAGCCAACCCAGCCTTCCCAGCCTTTTCGGGGTGCGCGTTGCAGACGCTGGCCACGACGGCTGTTACCGCAACATTGTTGGTTTCCTTTAAGAGTCCGAGCAGCAACTCTTCCACGTTAGCATTGTCGGCTTCACAAATCGCCAGCAGCCATGCCTCTAGAGCCATCAGAGCTGTCTCGAGCACATACGGACGGACCGACATGCCTCGAAATAGAAGCCACAATCGCCCGTTAGCCCATTGGGTGACATCACCCTCACCGGGAATCTGCATCTGCACTTGTATGGCCGGCTCTAGTCGGTTGCCAGGCCACTTCCGCTCGCCATACCATGTTGACGCGTGATTCATCAGGCGTATGATGAAATCAATGCCCTTTTGTGGATGACTTTGAAGAAGTGGCTGGAACAGCCCATAGATCGCACTTGGGGGAAAGAAATCAGTAGGCAGGTCGCTCTGGATGCCGAAGATCGGTTCAATTTCATCCAAGTAATCGAACCATCTCTCGGTGTACAGATCCTCCTCACATAAATAGAATCGCCTCTCGGCTAAGCGAACTACGGCATCGGGGAAATCGCGGCAGGCGCATACGCCGTTCATACCTTTGAGAAGTAACTCTGCAAAGTCGTGGGCGGTGCTATCCTCCCGATCGCATGTACAGGCTCGATCCACGAGTTCTAAGAATGCTTCACCGTTCGCCTTAGGAATCTTCGCGATAACCTGTAACGCACGCTTACGCATATCGTCGTGCCCGTAGTCGCCAAGGTATCGCAGTAAGCCGAATGCTATCTTGCCCGCTTCCTCCGAGCCTTCCGGGTAAGGTGCCCACCACGTGACACTAGTGGCCCAGTCTTCGATTAGACCAAGGACTAGACCCGCGTTGTCAGGTAGTATCGCTTCCAACTCATCATTCACAATGCGCAGCACAGCCGTCCATGCGCTCCCGTGAGGCACAAAAAACAGTGCTGGTAACCGCTGACCGAAAGGCCACCAGCCCGGTGTTGTCTTGCAAGCCACCCGCAGCAAGTGAATCACGCGACGCAGAAGATAGCGCTCATTGAACTAGAGGTCCTCGTCTACGGATCCCTGCCTCACGACCAGTCGTCAAGCTGGAGCCCAGGGATGTCTGCAAAATCAGTCGTATTACGTGTCACCAGAATCCCCTGCTGTTCGAGGACAATCGCAGCAATGCGGAGATCATTCGTCCCAATGCGACGATGGTACGTCCGCAACTGGCGATAGCGGCGAATCCCCGGTAGGTCGAATGGTAGGAGCTGAATGCCTCGGGTAAACTCTACGGTTTGTTGGAGTGCTCGATATGCCCGAGCAAGCTGTCGATCATCGCGTGCTCGCCGGACTTGAGTGTACCACCCCCCGAGCACTTCTTCTATGGTGATGATCGTCACGGCGAGTTGCTGCGGGGGTGTGGTGGCGACCCGTGCCGCAACGGTTTCCTGACCACGCAGCCATAAGGTCGCATGTCGGTATCCAGGACCCAGAGGCTCATGCCTCGGACTCCGCCGCATCCAGATGGCGGCGTGCCTCAGCAATGTGCTCCAGCACGGCATCGAGATCAGGATGGTCTTTCCAGATCCCTGCAAATGGGACCCATGGATGGGGAGTAGCCACCTCAGGAATCTCCAGACACACTATTTCCCCTTCGGTCAGGCGTTGCTGAGCCAACACCCGCAACTGCTCGATCGCCTCATCACGCGTCCGGCCTTCTGTGACCAACGTGATCGGCTGTGTCGTTTCAGCGCGGTAGGTTTGCTCATCAAGTCGTTCGACAAAGACTGTCACCTGCATGACACTTCCTCCCTATCCACAAGCATGCTGTGCCCCAGGCTTCAGCACTCACCCCGCGGTTGCCTGGCGGTAGTGCGCTTCAACGATTCGCACCAGGCAGCAGTTGAGTTTTTGCGCGTACGGGGTATGCAGGAACTCATTTGGTCCGTGCGCGTTCGCGTGTGGACCGAGCACACCGGTAATTAAAAATTGGGCCTGCGGGAAACGCTCGCCCAACATCGCCATGAAGGGAATCGAACCGCCAACGCCAAGGTAACAGGCCTCCTTGCCAAAGAACTCCCGAGAACTGGTGTCAGTCACCTCGGCCAGCCACGGCGCCAGGGGCGGGGCATTCCACCCATTCGTGCCACTGCCCGTCACGGTGACGCGGGCTCCAAATGGTGGCTCTGTCTCGAGAACCTGTTTAACGATGGCGGTGGCTTTGTCCGCTTCCAGTGTAGGCGGCAGACGCAAGGATAGCTTATAGGTCAGCTGCGGCAGCAGCACATTGCCGGCCTGGGGTACAGAGGGCATGCCGTCCTGCCCCGTCACTGCCAGGGCGGGGCGCCAGCTGTTGTTCAGCAACAATTCGACGGGATTGTCCGCTAGCACGTGCACTTCTTCCAGCAGCGGAAAGTCATCGACAATGGCCCCGCCCAGGACGCCAGCGGCTTTTTCCGTCTGCTGGATGCGTTCCTGCGGAATGGGCACGTGCAGCTCCGACACACGAATCGCGCCCGTGTCGGCATCCTCCAGCCGATCTAGCAGCTGGCGCAGGACCATGAATGGATTGGGTACGATGCCGCTGGCCAGGCCGGAATGCACCCCTTCGCGCAGCACCTCGATGCGCAGATTGATGAGCATCTGCCCACGTAAGCTCGTGGTGCTCCAGAGCTGCTCGTAGTTGCCGCATCCAGAGTCCAGACAGATCACCAGACTCGGAGTGCCCAGGCGCGCCGCATACGTGTCGATATAGTGCGGCAAGTCGCGTGACCCGCTTTCCTCCGAGCATTCGATCAGAATGACGATGCGCCCATGCGGCTGGCCGTGGTCTTTGAGCGCCTTCACGGTGGCCAGGGCCGTGAACACAGCGTAGCCGTCATCCGCTGCCCCACGGCCATAGAGTCGGCCCTCGGCATCGAAGTATGGCGTCCACGGGCCAAGACCATCACGCCAGCCTACCATCGGCGGCTGCTTGTCCAGGTGACCATACATCAGCACCGTGTCGGGGACGCTGCCCGGAAAGTCCAGTAGCAGCAGCGGCGTGCGATCACCGTCCTGCAGCACCTCCAGGGTACCGCCGGGAAGGTGCTGGCGCCGCATCCAGGCCGTCACCAGCGCCACGGCCTGTTGCATGTGGCCGTGCGCCTGCCAATCCGGATCAAACAGGGGCGATTCGTTTGGAATACGGATGTACTCTTGCAGGGTCGGGAGGATCTCTTGCTCCCAGAAGGTATTGATATGGGTCGTCAGTTGCGACGTCAGCATGGTCGGGATACCTTTTGTTCAGTGTTGTAAGACGTTTGTGCTTGCCCGTCGCGCTTGTAGGGCATCGTCCAGGGTGGGGTCCTCTCCAATACCAACCAGCGTCTTACCAAAATTGCCACCCTCTAGCATGGCTCGAAATGCCTTTGGCGCTTGCTCAAGTCCGGGCCATAGGTCCTCTTTGTATTTCACTTTGCCCTGGCGGATCCAATCGGCCATCTGGGCAAAAAAGTGGACCTGGTGCTCGTCGACGAAGTTTCGCACATGCAGACGATGCACCTGGACGTGCTGGCGCTCAAAGGTAGGAGTACCCTCGGCCATCCAGGCGTCGTGCGGGTCACTCTGAGTGGCGGTGCCATATTGGGAGACAAGTCCACAGAGACTGATGCGCGCCTGCCGATTGAGCAGCGGTAGCACAGCCGTGAATACCTGGCCACCGACGTTCTCAAAATATGCATCGATGCCAGCGGGGCAGGCCGTCCTGAGGTCCTCTGCCAGAGTTGGGCTCTTGTGCGAAACACACGCGTCAAACCCTAATACACCGGTGACAAAATCGCACTTGGCCTGAATGCCCGCAATGCCCACGACACGGCACCCGAAAATCTTCGCAATCTGTCCAGCAATCTGCCCCACGCCGCCGGAGGCTGCCGAGACTACCACAGTCTCACCAGCCTTGGGATGGCACTGCAGTGCCATCCCGGAGTAGGCCGTCAGACCAAGCATGCCCATGATGCCCACGGCAGTAGAGATGGGCGCCTGTGCTGGGTCAAGCTGGCGTGGGAACATGTACCCGAACACCGAGATCCCCTCTCCCGTGAGCCCATATTCCTGCCAGCCATTCGTGTTGAAGATAAAGTCGCCCTCGTTGTACTCCGGCAGATTGCTCTTGACCACCTGGGAGACGGTACGTCCGTGGCACACCTCCCCCACTGCCTCCAACCCACTGCGCTTGCGCCCCCACTGGTACGGGTCAAGGGAGAGGTAGATCGTCCGCGTCAGCATCTGCTTTGCCCCAGGCTCAGGAATTGGCGCCTCGACCAATGTAAAATCTTCGTCCACTGGCAAGCCCCCAGGGGGTGTCCGTGCGAGAAGCCACTGCTTATTCATGTCTGTCCTTCTCCCTACAGATGAATTCTTGCTTTCGTGCTCGTGTGGTGTATGCTGGATTGTGCCCAGGCGTTGTGTCGCATCTGGTGTCGTTCGTGCATTGCCACAAGACCTCCAGAGTCTTATACCATCTGGCGTGAGTATCCTGCAAACACCTGAGCATCCCTCCCCTCATATACCACGACAAAATTGCCCTTAACATATACAACCGATGTGTTATACAACATCTCTGTTGTGTAACGGATGCGCTGCCTAAGTTATGAAGAGACATATGGTTGAGAATTGTCCTGGAGCGCCAGTGCGTGGAAAAGATTTTTATGGCCGCAAAAAGTTTGCTCCTCTCTGGTGTCCAGTCTCATTGGACACCGATTTGGGTAGAGTTTTTCTCATAAAAGGAGTGCGATCCATGTACTTTTCACACCTTATGCTCTGTGACCGCCGTGAGGGGCTTTCGAGCCAGGAGCGCTACGAGCAGCAGTTGGCAGAGGTGCGGCTGCTGGAAGAGCTGGGCTACTGGGGTTGCTGGTTTGCTGAACACCACTTTTCTGGCTATGCGCTGGTGCCGGACTGTCTGCTGATGGCAGCCGCAGCGGCGCGTGAGACAAAACGCATCCGCCTGGGCGCTGGGGTGGTGGTCCTACCCTTCCAGCATCACCCGATTCGCGTGGCTGAGCAGGCAGCGATGGTGGATTGCCTGTCGCATGGTCGGCTGGAGCTGGGATTCGGTCGCGGCTATCAGCCGCACGAATTCACGGGCTTTGGGGTAACACTGGAGGAGAGTCAGGACCGCTTCGAGCAGGCGTTGGATGTGGTCATCCGGGCGCTTGACCAGGGTGACGATCTCACCTACGCCACGCCACTGTTCAAGGGTGAACACGTCACCATCTGGCCTCGACCCATGCAGCACCCGATCCCCTACTGGGGTGCTGCGATCAGCGAAGCGTCTTTCACTCGCTACGGACAACTGGGCTGGCCGATCCTCACCTTCCCCGCAAACCAGCCGCCCGAGCTGCTCAAGACACAGATCGATACCTACCGCCGCATCTACCGTGCATGCGGGCACGATCCTGCCCGTATGCGGATTGCGCTGACGATGTTCACCTATGTCGCCGAAGACGCCGACGAGGCACACGCGACGTTTGAGCGTGGCATGGCGCACTACTTCGGCTTCCTGCATCGCATCACGACAGACGCGGAAGTAGTCCAGCACCATGTGTACGACTCTCTCCCAACGACGGCACGGCTGTCTGGGAGCCCAGAGCAGGTCATCGCACGGTTGCGCACGTTGATCGACGACTTCGCCGTCTCAGACATCGTGAACATCACCCAGTTCCGTGGCTATCTGACCCACGAGCAGGTCGTACGCTCGATTCGGTTGTTTGCCGAGCGGGTCATGCCGGCGTTCCCACTAACCACTGCACCGCGTTGAGCATACAAGAGGTGGGAGGCTTAACGTAGCCCAGCCGCACGCAGGAGCATCTCAGCCCACGCAGCGTCTTCCTTGGGGAGGGGAATTTCTGGCGGTTGGGTGTAGTCAAGCGCTAGATCATACCCGAGTAAATCATAGGTCGTCGTGAACACATGCTGCACATCCAGAGCGACATCCTCGTCGCCAGGGAGGAGCGGGATAGGCACCACAGGCAGCAGTTCTTTGAAGCTGATAGGCCAGATCTCGGTGAGCGGTCGTTTTTCAGCGCGACTGAGAAAAATGAAGTAGGGTGCTGAGGGTAAGGGCTTTTGCATGGGCACCCTCTGCCCCTGACGCAGCAGGTCAATTTCTAATAGATGGGCGGTACTGAGCAAGATGCGGCGACGCTTGGCTAAGTATTCCTGGCGACCATCGCCACGCTTGTTGGTTGGTGAGAGCACCTCAATGGCCGTGACCAGTTGACGGTTAGCTGTATCTCGTATTTCAACCGTCACATGAGGGATAGGCGTAGGGATGATAGTGGCCAGTTCCAATGGTGCAGGAGCAATAGATGTCCCCTGCGCGGTTCCTGCAACGGAGCGGGCCTCAGCCACGCTGACGTCGGGATAGATATCTGCGGTGCTGATGGCAACGCTCTCGGGTGTCTCTGTGACAAAACGTTCAGCAGGGAGCACCAGGTAACGGGGACGCAATTTCGGTGCTAACTGACGCACAATTTCGGCACTGATGGAAAAATGCACCGTCGTCCAGAGCGCACCTTCGAGATACGGATCCATGCCTGGAAACGGTGATGGCATACGAGCCTCCTATCCATGTCCCGGCGCATATACCGGCCTCAGACACCCTGAGTCCGAGATTGTATACTTCTGGCTATTCCGATGTTTAATTTCAGCGAGCATTATGGATATTTCCGGCTGATACTCCATGAAAGCTCTTTCTACTCTAAGGAGTTAGCATACCCATATCTATCCAGCCGTGTAGGGATATGCTCAGCAGGAGATTCCGTTGCCCGGCACTTCGGCTCTAGCTCTTACACAATGGCTCGCCGGTCTCTCGCTGGAGAAAGGCAAGAACCTCTACCAGCATGGCCATAGGCCCTTACTCTCCCTCCACCCGTGCCAGCGCCTCATTGCCACGCTCCCTGTACTGCCGGGCCAGGGCGAGCGCCTGGTGCGCGTGCTGCCTGGCCTCGTCCACGTGGCCCGCCAGAAGCCAGATCGCCCTGAGCCACACAACGTGGAGGGGTTGCGCTTGCGGCGCGCCGATGCGGCGACCTCCCCTGAGCGCCTCCTCCAGGAGCCCGCGTCCCTCCGGCGAGGCAGCTCGCGAGCGCACACACATAGCCCAGGGCTGCGCCATCTCTCTTCCCACATCCCAGTTGTCAGCGGCACGACAGACAAAGGTCATCGCCCACCCTCCTTGAGGCCGATGAGGCATGCAGAAGACGGTGTGGGCATGGGCAAGGCCGTGCGGGCGTATATATACCGCACATGGTCGACAAAAGAAAGCAGGAAGTCCTGGGAGCGCGTGATGCAGAGGTGACTCCGCTTGCACAGAGGTGAGGGGGCATGTGTCGCGTGCTCTTGGGCAGACTGCAACCACGAAAGCCCCACACGGAATAAGGGAATAAACGAGAAAGCCGCATGAACACAAACCAAACTCATAGAACGGAAAGATCAGACTTCTTCTGTCATGGCCCGACAGCACTAAATTGATAGCCTCGAGTGATAGCACTCCCTCCATGCCTTGCTTCGCTTATTATGCACGCTGACCGTATAGCCTTAGAATGCTTCTCTCACCTCTTGTGGCATAACTGGCATGTCGGCTATGATGCCCACACCGACAATGTCAAAACCCTCGTGATAAGGAGGTTGGTCATGAAAATCACGGATGTGAGCGTCACCATGTTTAACTGGAAGAGCGAAGCGTGGCGGACAGGGACGGGAGCTTTCGGTGGCCACAGGCTCCTCGGTGTGGTCACCGTACACACCGACGAAGGGGTCGAGGGCCATGCCTTTCTCGGTTCCTCAAGACAGGGTGCCGATGCCTACGCCGGAGCGCTCATCGAATTCGTCAAACCCGCCATCGTCGGCGCCAACCCACTCGATAGCGGTGCCATCTGGCAGCGCATGTGGAAGATGAATCGGTCGGTCTCGACCAACGCGATCGGCGCCGTGGACGTGGCCCTGTGGGACATCGCCGGCAAGGTCGCCGGTCTGCCCATTCACCGGCTCTTGGGCACATGCCGTGATCGAGTGCCAGCCTATGCCAGCTCAGGCTTGCTGCCAACCCCTGAAGCCTACGGTGAAGAAGCACAGCACTTTCAGTCCCTGGGATGGACGGCGTACAAGATTCATCCACGCGGGGTCCCGCGCGACGACATCAAAATTTGCCAGGCCGTACGGCGTGCGGTGGGCGATGACATGGTGTTGATGCTGGACTCCATGTGGTGCTACGGCTACGAAGACGCTGTGCGCGTCGGGCGTGCCATCGAAGCCTTAGATTATTTCTGGTACGAAGATCCACTCGCCGAAGAAGACCTGTATAGTTATGTCAAGCTCAGAAATAAACTGGACATCCCCATCATGTCCACCGAATATGCGCCTGGCCGTCTCTATGGCATGGCCCAGTGGATCCAGCAGATGGCCAGCGATATCCTGCGTGGCGATGTGGCCGTAACCGGCGGCATCACCCCCCTGGTGAAAATTGCCCATCTGGCCGAAGCATTTCATATGAAGTGCGAGATCCATCATGGTGGCAACTCGCTCAATAACGTTGCCAACCTGCATGTCACGATGGCCGTGCCTAACTGTGATTACTATGAGGTGTTCCCGGCCAGTGGGGCGAATAAATTTGCGCTGGTAGAGGA
>Ga0081455_10008006_pt1 | contig 11045 bp, 12 predicted proteins | sample TabmetS3T2R1_FD_70207 | JGI IMG/M metagenome (GOLD analysis project Ga0081455, IMG submission 70207) | Tabebuia heterophylla rhizosphere microbial communities from the University of Puerto Rico - S3T2R1 | ecosystem: Host-associated > Plants > Roots > Rhizosphere ... | reverse complement strand
TCGCCACCGCGGGCCCGACGCTCGACGGCATCGCGGCCAAGCGGCTGGACTTGCCGTACCAGACCGGCGAGCGCACCGGCATGCAGAAGATCAAGCGGCGCCGCACCGCCGACTGCGTCGTCGGCGGCTTTCGCTACGCCGCGAAGTCCCGCGTGGTGGGATCCCTGCTGCTGGGCCTCTACGACGGGGACGGCCTGCTGCATCACGTGGGGTTCACCTCCGGGTTCCCGGCCGAGACCCGCACGGCGCTCCTCGCCAAGCTCCTGCCCCTCGTGCAGGAGCCGGGGTTCACCGGCCGCGCGCCGGGCGGGCCCAGCCGCTGGAGCACCGAGCGAACCGGCGAATGGACTCCGCTGGCCTCGAAGCTGGTGGTGGAGGTGAGCTACGACCACTTCTCGGGCGATCGCTTCCGCCACGCCACCCGCTTCCTGCGCTGGCGGCCGGACAAGGCGCCGCGTCAGTGCACGCTAGCCCAGGTGACCGCTAGTAGCGCGTCTGAGCAACCTCCGTTCGAGAGCGGGCTTGGCCCGCGCAATCCTAGTGTGGGGAAGGCCCGGAGGGGGGCGTCCAGGCCCCCTCCGACTAGTAACCGCGGGCCCGATCGACCAGATTCAGCAGCGGCTGCCCCGCGAGATACCGCCGCAGGTTCTCGGCGAAGAGCACCGAGCACTTCTCGTCGTAGCTCGGCAGGAAGCCGGAGACGTGCGGGGAGAGGATGACGTTGTCGAGCGCGTAGAGGGGATGGCCCGCGGGCGGCGGCTCCTGCGCGAACACGTCCACCGCCGCGCCCGCCAGGCGCCCGGCGCCGAGGGCCCGCGCCAGCGCCGACTCGTCCACGCTGGCCCCGCGACCCACGTTGACGAAGTACGCCGAGGGCTTCATGCGGGCGAAGGCCCGTTCGCCCATCAGCCCGCGCGTCTCGCCGGTCAGCGGGGCGCACAGCACCACCACGTCGGACCGGGCGAGCAGTGACTCGAGGCCGCCGAGGGCGAGCCACTCGTCGGGGAGCCGTCCGTCCGGGTCGCCAGTGCCGGGCAGGCAGTAGCCGTCGTCGGCCCGCCGGGACGGATCGCGCTTGACCGCCAGCACGCTCATCCCGAAGGCCGATTTCGCGATGCGCGCCAGCTCGCGGCCGATGCTGCCGTAGCCGATGACCCCGAGGGTGGCGCCGCGCACTTCGGTCGGCACGAACAGCTCCCAGCGCCGCTCGTCGGGCGGCCAGCCGCCGCGCCGCTGCCACTCCACCATGCGGGGAACGCGATGGGCCAGGGCCAGCAGCACCGTCACCGCGTACTGAGCGATCGTCGCCGCGTGCACGCCGCTCGTGGTGGTGAGCGGCAGCGTGCTCTTCGTGTAGAGCGGATGCTGCGCCAGCGCGTCGATGCCCGCCATGTGCAGCTGCACCCACCGGAGAGCGGGCGCCCGGCCCAGGTCCCGCGGCGGCGCACCGGCGTAGAGCACGTTCACCGCGCGGTAGTCGGCCGCCTCCGGAGTGGCCTGCCGCACGCGAATCTCGGGCGACACCGCGCGGAGCCGGGCCAGCTGGCGATCATCGAAGCGCATGGTCACGAGCACGTCGAGCATTGGGCGCTATCTTCCCGAGCTTTGACTTCCTCCGCGGACGAGGATACGCTCCCCGTGCCCGATCCGGAGACGGAGGAGAGTTGCCCCATGAAGGCTTCGCGCAAGGGATTCCGACAGATGGTGGACGAGGCGAAGGCGCGCATCACCACGATCAGCCTCGAGGACGCGAAGCGGCGGCTCGGCCGCGAGGACGTGGTGTTCGTGGACCTGCGAGACGTGCGCGAGCTGGAGCGGGAGGGCATGGTGCCCGGCGCCTTCCACTGCCCGCGCGGGATGCTCGAGTTCTGGATCGATCCCGACAGCCCGTATCACAAGGACGTCTTCGACGCCGACAAGGAGTTCGTCTTCTACTGCAACGGCGCGTGGCGCTCCGCGCTCGCCGCCGACGTGGCCCAGCAGATGGGACTCGAGCACGTGGTCGAGATGGACGGCGGCTTCGCGGAGTGGAAGAAAAAAGGCTACCCGGTCGCGGAGCGGCCCACCCGGCGGTAGCATCCAATCCATGGCGATCCGTTCGTCGGACCACGAGCCTCCCGAGCCGCCGCAAGCGCAAGAGCCCCAGCAGGTCCCGATGCTCTTGCCCCCCGCCCAGGGGACGGCGGTCGAGCAGCCCGCCAAGCTGATCCGCATCGCCGCGATGATCCGCGAGCTGCTGCAGGACGTGCGGCAGTCGACCCCTGACGAGGCCGGCCGCAAGCGCCTGCGCGACGTCTACGGCCGCGCGGTGGCCGCGCTGAAGGAGGGAGTCTCCAAGGAGCTGCAGGACGAGCTCGACACGCTGGTGCTGCCGCTCAATGAGAACCCGAGCGAATCGGAGATCCGGCTCGCCCAGGCCCAGCTGGTCGGCTGGCTGGAGGGGCTGTTTCAGGGCATCCAGGCCGCGCTCTGGACGCAGCACATGCAGGCGCGCGCGGAGATCGAGGAGATGCGGCGGCACCGCGGGCTGCCGCCGGGCCCGGAGATGGGCCCGCGGGATCCCGGCCAGTATCTCTGAGCTTCTACCGCTCGATCACCTCGAGTCGACCGACGCAGAACGGGCGCCCGTGTGGCCACGAGCGCCCGCTCGACCCGGAGCCGGGATCCAATCCTGCTCACACACCGGCCGTGCTCTTACACGTGCACCAGATTCTCTCCGGGCCGGGGAGAGGTGGCGGCAATTACCGTGTAAGTTCTTCCGCCTGCTGCATCAATGCATCTTCGCTCGGCGTGACCTTCACACCGTGAGTCGGGAAGGCGCGGAGATGCCGTACCCCTTCTGTTTTCGCATCGGGCTCAGTGCGGAACATCACTTCGTAGCCGCAGTGAGTGCAGGTCATCATGTAGCTCGCCATGGAGTTCGGCCCTCCTTGGGCCCAGTGATCAAGCAAGCGAGGTGCCACCGTGACGCGCGGTGGCGGCCGGCGCGGTGCTAGAATCCGCGCCATGATCAGGAAGCTGCCGTCCGGTCAGTACCGCCTCTACTCCCGCAAGAAGGACCCGCGCACGGGCCGTCGCCGCAACCTCGGCACCTTCAAGACCCGGGCGGCGGCGGAGCGGCACGAGCGCGCGGTGCAGTTCTTCAAGCGCCACTGACCCGCGCCGCGACAGGACCCCGTTCGCCTTGCTCTCCCGCCGGATTCAGGGGTAGGATCACCGCGTCCAGGCAGCTCCCATCCGCCAAGGAGGGTGTCATGCTCGAGCGGCTGATCTCCGGCGACAATCACATCGATCTCACGTACTGTCCGCCCGATCTCTGGTCGTCGCAGGCGCCCTCCAAGTGGAAGCTGCTGGTGCCGCGCGTGGAGGAGCTGGAAGACGGCTGCCACTGGTTCGTGGAGGCCCAGGACAAGGGGATGTGGAACGGCGTGGGGCCGGGCTTTCTCAAGCGCACGCCGGGGTCCTTCGCGCGCATCGACGAGATGGCGGCCTGCGGCTTCGAGTGGGACCACCGGCCCGGCGCGCGGCCCCGGCCCACCACCCCGGAGCTGCGGCTGGCCGATCTGGACCGCGACGGCCTGGAGGCGGAGGTCGTCTACGGCTGCCTGATGATCAACGACATGATCGCAAGCGGCGAGCGCCGCGCGTGGGCCAACGCGATCTACAACGACTGGGCCGCCGATTTCGCGAAGAAGTCGGATCCGAAGCGCATCTTCCCGCTCGCCATCGTGCCCAGCAACGATCCGCAGGTGGCCGCGGCCGAGGTGCGGCGCTGCGCGAAGATGGGGCTCAAGGGCGGCGACCTCGGCTTCAAGTCGATGAGCATCCCGCTCTACCAGCACGAGTGGTACCCGCTCTGGGAGGCCGCCGCGGAGTGCCACTTCCCGATCGCGTTCCACTCGACCGGCTTCAAGGCCCTGCGCGCCCCCGACTCACCGGCCATGGAGCAGCAATACTTCCTCCAGTGGCGCCTGGTGCGGTCCTCGCTGTTCCAGCTCGACACCATGGAGGTGCTGGTCTCGCTGATCACCTCCGGGGCCTGCGAGAAGTATCCCGACTTCAAGTTCGTGCTCGGGGAGTCGGGGGTGACCTGGCTGCCCTACGTCTTCGACCGGTTCGACACCGAGTACGAGGACCGCGCGCGCGGCCTCGGCTTCTCGATGAAGCCCAGCGACTACTTCAGACGCCAGGGCTACGTGACGTATCAGCAAGACCAGTACCTGGAGCCGATCATCCCCCTCATCGGCGAGGACAACATCATCTGGGGCGCGGACTACCCGCATCCCGACTGCGTGTGGCCGGACTCGCGGCGCCACCTGGAGAAGAACCTGGGCCAGCTGCCCGAGCGCGTGCAGCGGAAGATCACCTACGACAACGTGGTCAAGCTCTATCACCTGCGCTGAGCGAGAGGACCCCATGGCTGCCACCGCGCTCGAGATTCCGTCGCTCCAGGGAAAAGTCTCCGAGGAGGAGTGGGCGGTCCGCGTGGACCTGGCCGCCGCCTACCGGCTGGTCTCCCGCTACGGCTGGGAGGACCTGGTGTTCACCCACATCTCGGCGCGGGTCCCCGGCACCGAGGACCAGTTCCTCATCAACCCCTACGGCCTCTTCTTCGACGAGATCACCGCGTCGAGCCTGGTCAAGATCGACCAGCAGGGCAGGAAGCTCGAGGAAACGCCGTTCGACGTCAACGCGGCCGGCTTCATCATCCACAGCGCGATCCACGGGGCGCGCCACGACGCCAAGTGCGTGCTGCACACCCACACCCCGAATGGGGTCGCGGTGTCGTGTCAGCGCGCGGGCCTGCTGCCGATCTCCCAGCACTCGCTCTTCGTGCTGGGCAGCGTCGGGGACCACGACTTCGAGGGGCCCGCGCTCGACGAGGACGAAAAGCCGCGGCTGGTGGCCGATCTCGGCGACAACCGCTGCCTGATCCTGCGCAACCACGGCCTGCTGACGGTGGGCGAGACGGTCGCCGACGCGTTCATCAACATGTACTACCTCGAGGCCTCGTGCCAGATCCAGGTGCGCGCGCAGTCGGGCGGCGGCGAGCTGATCAACGTGCCCAAGGAAGTGATGGACAAGGGCTACGCCAACGCGATGGCCAATCAGCGGCGCAACGGCGGCCAGGGCCGGCTCGTGTGGCCCGGCCTGCTGCGCCGGCTCGATCGCACCGACTCCTCGTTCAGGAGCTGACGGCCCGCACTTGACCGACTCTCCGTCCTCGCTGCGCTTCGGCGCCGCCGGCGGCCGGCGCAGCGAGGACGGCCCGCTCCTCACCGGCCGCGGCCGCTTCACCGACGACCTCGCCCTGCCCGGACAGACTCACGGAATCTTCGTGCGCGCGTCCATCGCCCACGCGCGCATCCGCGCGGTGGACGTCGCGCCGGCCCTGGCCCGGCCCGGCGTGCTGGCGGTGCTGACCGGGCGCGACGTGCGCGAGGCCGGCGTCGGCGCGATCCCTCCCGCCGCCTCGTTCCCCGGCCGCGGCGGCCGTCCCCTCGCCGCCGCGCCGATCCCATCGCTGGCGATCGACCGCGTGCGCCACGTCGGCGAGGCCATCGCCCTCGTGGTGGCCGAGACACCGGCCCAGGCCGCGGACGCGGCAGCGGCGGTCGTGGTCGATCTGGACCCGCTGCCGGTGGTGGCCGACGTCGAGCGTGCGCTCGCCCCGGGCGCGTCCGCGGTGTGGCCCGAGGTGCCCGACAACGTGGCCTTCGACTGGGCCGACGGCGACGCCGCCGCGGTCGACGCGGCCATCGCCTCCGCGTCGCACGTGGCGCGGGTGCGCCTGCACGACACGCGCGTGGCGCCCGCCGCGCTCGAGCCGCGCGCCGCCATCGGCCAGTGGGACGAGGCGGCGCAGCGCTACACCCTGATCGCCAGTACCCAGGGCGTCGCGGTCGTCCGCCGGCTGCTCGCCGAGGGCGTGCTGAAGATTCCCCCGCCGCAGCTTCGCGTGATCACGCCGGACGTCGGCGGCGGCTTCGGCATGAAGGTGCAGGCCTATCCCGAGTACGCGGCGCTCCTCCTGGCGGCCCGCCGGGTGAGCCGGCCGGTGAAGTGGAGCGCCACGCGCATCGAGAGCTTCCTCGCCGACACCGCCGGCCGCGACGGTGTGCTCGAGGGCGTCCTGGCCCTGGACGCCGCGGGCCGCTTCCTGGGCCTGCGCGTCCGTACCCGCGTGGGTCTGGGCGCCTACGTCTCCGCCTTCGCGGCGGTGTTCGGCACCAGCAACACCAAGAACTGCCTCTCGAGCGTGTACCGCATCCCGGCCATCGCCATCGACGTCACGCTGGCCTTCACCAACGCGGCGCCCCTCGGGCCCTACCGCGGCGCTGGCCGCCCGGAGGCCCTCTATCTCATCGAGCGGCTGATCGATCAGGCCGCGGCCGCGATGGGGATCGACCGCGTCGAGCTCCGCCGCCGCAACTTCATCCCGGCCGCGGCCATGCCCTATCGTGCCCCCAACGGGCCCGTCTACGACAGCGGCGAATTCGAGGCGGTGATGGACCAGGCGCTCGCGCTGGCCGACTGGGCTGGCTTTCCGGCCCGGCGCGCGGCCTCCGAGCGAGCGGGACGCCTGCGCGGCATCGGCCTCTGCTGCTTCCTGGAAGTGGCCGGCGGCATCCTCGACGAGACGGTGGAGCTGCGCTTCCGGGACGACGGCACGGTGGCCCTGCACACCGGAGCCCAGCCCATGGGTCAGGGCCATCTGTCCACCTTCCCCGCGGTGATCGCCCACCGGCTCGGCATCGATCCGGTCGCGGTCCGCCTGGTGCAGGGCGACAGCGACCTGGTGCCCGCCGGTACGCCCAGCGTCGCGTCGCGGTCGATGATGATGGCGGGCAGCGCCGCCGCGATGGCGTGTGACACGTCGATCGAGCGCGGCCGCCGCGTGGCCGCGCACTTCTTCGAAGCCGCGGCGCCCGACGTGGAGTTCGCCGCCGGTCGCTTCCGCGTGAAGGGCACCGATCGCGCGATCCGCCTGCTCGAGCTGGCCGCGCGCGCTCGCTCGCTGCCCGGCCTGTCTACCGACCTGGCCGACGGCCTGGACAGCACCGGCAAGTTCGTCTCCCCGCAGATGACGTTCCCCAACGGGTGCCACGTCACCGAGGTCGAGATCGATCCCGACACCGGTGCGGTCACGGTGGTCGGTTACGCGGCGGTGGACGACGTGGGGCGCATCGTGCACGAGACCATCGTGGAGGGTCAGATCCACGGCGGCGTCGCGCAGGGGCTCGGCCAGGTGCTGGGCGAGCACGTGGTCTACGACGAGCACGGCCAGCTCCTCACCGCCTCGCTGATGGACTATCTCCTGCCGCGCGCCGAGGACCTGCCCGCCCTGCGCGTCGGTCACCACGGCGTCGCCTGCACGACCAACCCGCTCGGCGTCAAGGGCGCGGGCGAGTCGGGCGTGGCGGGCGCCCTGCCCTCGGCGGTCAACGCGGTGCTGGACGCCCTCGCGAGCCGCGGCGTGCGCGCGCTCGACCTGCCGATGTCGCCCTCGCGCGTATGGGCCGCCTTGCGCGGGTGAGCGTCGATATCCGGAGACGTTGACGCCCCATCCCACGCCGGATAGGCTCGCGGCATGACTGGCCCGCCGGAGATCAAGGCCCGCCACTGGACTCGCTTCGAGTACGACCGGCTCCTCGAGCGCGGCGTTCTCCGCCCGAACGACGCGGTCGAGCTGCTGGGCGGAGTGCTGGTGGTCGCCGAGCCGCAGGGCAGCCGGCACTTCGCGGCCATCCGCGCCGCGGAGGAAGCGCTCCGGGCCGCCTTCGGCCCCGGCTGGGACGTGCGTGTTCAGGGGCCGATCGCACTGGACGAGGACTCCGAGCCGGAGCCGGACGTGGCGGTCGTGCCGGGCAGCTTTCGGGACTACACGAGCGCGCACCCCTCGCGTCCGGCGCTCGTCGTCGAGGTGGCCGAATCGAGTCTGCTCCTCGATCGTGACCACAAGGGCAGCCTCTACTCGCGTGCCCGCCTCGCCGACTACTGGATCGTGAACCTTGCGGATCATCGGCTCGAGATCTACCGCGAGCCCACTCCGGATCCGGGCGCGCCGTTCGGCTGGCGCTATCGATCGCTTGTCGTGCCCGATCGCGATGCGGTCGTCGCCCCGCTCGCTTCGCCGGCCGCGCGCGTGCGGGTGGCGGATCTGCTGAGCTAGGTCCTCACCGCATGGCGGTGCCCGTCGGCCTCAACATCTGGTCGCGCCTCGTCGAGGACACGTTCCCCTACTTCGACCAGACGATCGCGCCGTTCGACAGCCTCTGGATGCCCGACCACGTGCAGTACGGCGCCCACAAGGTCGCGGAGGGGTGGACGCTGCTCACGTGGGCGCTCGCCCGCTACCCCGACAAGCGCGCCGGGCACGAGGTGCTGTGCAATAGCTTCCGCAACCCCGCCCTGCTCGCCAAGATGGCCGCGACCGCCCAGGCGCTCTCCGGCGGCCGCCTGATCCTCGGCATCGGCGCCGGCTGGAACGAGGAGGAGTACCGCGCCTACGGCTGGCCCTATCCGCCCGCGCGCGTGCGCATCGACCAGCTGGCGGAGGCCATCGAGCTGATCCGTCGCGTGTGGCGGGACAGCCCCGCCGACTACCACGGCCAGCACTACTCGGTTACCGGGGCCGCCTGCGAGCCGCGGCCGCAGCCGGTCCCCCCGGTGATGGTCGGCGGCTCCGGGGAAAAATACCTGCTGCGGGTGGTCGCCCGGCACGCCGACTGGTGGAACTACGTCTGGAAGGGCCCGGAAGCGTACGCCCACAAGCAGGAGGTGCTCAAGGCGCACTGCCGGGACGTGGGCCGCGACTACGACGCGATCGCGCAGGTCGTCCGGGTGGGTATCCTGATCGCCGAGAGCGAGCGCGAGGTCGAGCGCCTCAAGACGGCGCCGGGGATCCGCCCGCTCGCGGACATCCAGCTCGTGGGCACGCCGGCCCGGGTCACCGAGACCCTGCTCGGGATCATCCAGCAGGGCGCGCGGCGCCTCACCGTGAACTTCGCCGACGTCCCGCGCCCCGAAGGCACCTGGCTCTTCGCGTCGACCGTCCTGCCTCACCTCTGATCCACGGCGTTCGTACCGGGTAGTTTCTTCGCGCGCGGCGGCCGTCGCGTCCGGCGTCGCCGCGATTCCTCGTCGCGGCGCGGCCATTCGTCGCACCGCGTGGCGGCACATCGGTTGCACTCGCGGGGGCCATGAACGACTCGCTCCGCGCGTGGATCGCACGACCGATGGTGCTCTTCCCGCTCCTGGCGCTGGTCGCCGTGCTCACGGTCTACGGCTTCATCGAGGTGGGGCTTGCGGCCACCGCGCGCTGGGAGCGCGATCTGGCCAAGCGCATGGAGCGGTACCGGGCCAGCCAGCCGGCCGTCCTGGTCAGCCGCTACGAGGAGCGCCTGAAGGCGGTGCGCCTGGCCTTGCGCGAGCGCGGCTACAACGCCGGCGCGCCCGAGGCGATGATGGGGCCACGGACCGCGGAGGCGCTTCGCTCCTTCCAGCGGCGGCAGGGCCTGCCGATCACCGGTCGCCCGGACACTTCGACGCTGGTGGCCCTCGGCCTCGCGGAGTAGCCCGCCCCCGCCGCGCCGTGGCGCGGTGCGCCGGTGCTATGATGCGCGGGCGATGGAGACTCCTCACCCTGCCCTCTCCCCCGAGGGGAGAGGGGACGGCGCGAGAAAGCAAGCCGAAAGCCGCGCGCTGTGGGAGCGGGCCCGGCGGGTCATGCCGGGCGGCGTCTACGGCCACCAGAACGGGGCGGCGCTCGGCCACGGCCATCCGCGATTCCTCGCGCGCGCGGAGCGGGCGCGCGTCTGGGACGTCGACGGCAACGAGTACGTCGACTGGATGTGCGCCTACGGCCCGATGATCCTCGGCTACGGTCACCCCGCCGTCGAGGCCGCGGTGGCCGAGCAGCTGGCCGCCGGGGATTGCCTGCCGCTCCCCGGCCCCCGCATGGTGGAGCTGGCCGAGCGCCTCGTGACGCTGACCCCGCGAGCCGACTTCGTGGTGTTCGGCAAGAACGGCGCGGATGCCACCAGCTGGGCGGTCGACGTGGCGCGCGCCCACACCGGGCGCCCGCGCATCGCCCGTGTGCGCGGCGCGTATCACGCCGCGCGGCCGTGGGCGCTGCCGCATCTGCCGGGCGTGCCGGCGCACCATCGCGAGGACCTGCTCGAGTTCGGCTGGAACGACCTGGCCGAGCTGGCCGGCCTCTTCGCGGCGCAGCCGGGCGCCATCGCGGTGGTGATGACCACGCCGTTCGACCACGTGACCGGCACCGCCCCCGCACCCGGCTTCTTCGCGGGGCTGCGCGCGCTGTGCGACGCGCACGGCGCGCTCTTCGTGATGGACGACGTGCGCGCCGGCTTCCGCTTCCACCTGGGCGGCTCGTGCGAGCACTTCGGCGCGGCGCCCGATCTCATCTGCTACTCGAAGGCCATCGCCAACGGCCACCCGCTCTCCGCCGGGCTCGCCCGTGAGGGCCTGCGTGCCGCCGCCGAGCGCGTCTACTTCACCGGCTCGTTCTTCTTCGCGAGTGCGCCGTTCGCGGCCGCGCTGGCCACGCTCGAGGTGCTCGCCTCCACCGACGCCATCGCGCACATCCGCCGCATCGGCTCGCTCCTGGCCGACGGCCTCGCCGACCAGGGCATCACCGTGAACGCGGTGAACCCCGGCCCGGTCGACACGGGCTACGCCCCACCCGACGTCCACGCCGCGGTGGCCGCCATGTTCCCCGGCGGCCGCTGGGGCGAACCCGACGACCCGGCCCGCCTGATCGCCTGGCTGGTCACGGACGAGGCCCGCTGGGTCACCGGCCAGGTAATCAACACCGAGGGCGGCTTCCGCCGCTGACCCACCGCGTGTCCAACGCTCGCGAGCCGTGTGTCCAACACTCGCATCGGGTGAGTTCAACGAAACGTGTCGGCAGTTATCCACAGCCCGGTCAGTTGTCCACAGGCGAGCCTTCGGCGCCGACCCTGGAGCAACTCCACCATTAGGTTTGTGGCATGGAGTTTCGTCGTCTTGGCCGCAGCGGC
>Ga0081455_10008005_pt1 | contig 11045 bp, 8 predicted proteins | sample TabmetS3T2R1_FD_70207 | JGI IMG/M metagenome (GOLD analysis project Ga0081455, IMG submission 70207) | Tabebuia heterophylla rhizosphere microbial communities from the University of Puerto Rico - S3T2R1 | ecosystem: Host-associated > Plants > Roots > Rhizosphere ... | reverse complement strand
GGCGATGCCGCCGAGCTTCTTGAATCCCTGTTCGCCGAAGCGAGTTCCTTTGAACTGAAAATCGTAAGGGCCGAGCGGTTTGCCTTTATCATCGAGCGCGCCAGGCTGCGGAGGCATGAAGGCATAAGCGAGATTGAGAGTTTGATCGGTGATCAAAACCATGTTGTCGGGTTGGACTGCGATGTCGACGATCTCACCTCCGAATACCTTGTGGCCGAACTCGCCGAGCCGGGCGCCGTTTTTAACATTCCAGACCTGGACGCGGCGGTTGCCGGCGTCGGTGGCGAAAAGCAGACCGGTGGACGAGAATGCAACTCCATCCGGTTTATCAAAGTCGGAAGCTGACTTGCCCGGGTGCCCGGTGCCGAGCACGAGATAAGGCTGAACATCGAGTCGCCAGGCCGCGCGTTGTGAATCCTTTTCGACTGCAGCGGTATCCAACCCCGAAAGATGGACGTGGTCATACTTTCCGGCGTTGGGATTGGTGAGCGCCAGCTGAGTCTGAGTTACATCCGGGTTCTTCCCACCGGTCGCAGGCTGGCTGGAGCGATAAATCGACTTTCCAACAGCGAGTACGACGAGAACAATCAAAACCCCGACGCCTGCAACCAGGAGCTTACGTGATGATCGATTTGCGACGGGAGCGATCGCGGGCGAATCGACTGCTTTAGCCACAGAAGATTGTGCGGTGTCTGGGGATATATTGGGCCGTGGCGGCTGAGGAGGCGGCACTCCCATGAGGTTGACTGTCACCGCCGGCGCTTGCTTGTTGGCAATTAAGTCTCCCTCCTGCTCTATCTCGAACTGGAATACCGGTCCGCCGACTCCTAATCGAACAACATCGCCCTTTTTCAATCCGAATGTTCCATTTATTCGTTGATCATTAACGAAAGTCCCATTGATGCTGTTGAGGTCAGTGATTAAGAAGAGAGACGGCAGGGCGGGATTCTGAATGATCCTGGCGTGATGACGACTTACCATAAAATCCTCATCCTCGCCGAATCTGACCGATGAAGTGAGATCGCGTCCGATGCTGATCTCTTTAAAATTGGCGAGCTTAAAAAAATCCTCTTTTTTCGCTTTTGAACCGCTCAGGTGCCTGAGCACGATATGTTCCATAATGGCCTCCTTGGCTGTGGGTACCTTTCGAACAATGATCGTAGTTTAACCCAAACAGGAGGATAAGCAAGGCCCGGTTAGCCTTGCATTGCATTGGAACCGCTTCGAAAAATTTTCGTATATATGTCGGAGCATGAGTCCAGGAAAGCTAATTAACCGCCGAGGCGCAGAGACCACAGTGGAAACGCAGAGAGAAGAGATGGGAAATCTAACTCTATCTTCCTCGTTCTTTTCTCTGTGTTTTCTCTGTGGTCTCTGCGCCTCGGCGGTTAATTGGTATACCTAACCGTTCAAGTAATTTCGGAGGATAAATTATGGAAGGATTCGTACTTTTTGCCATTCTACTAAATATGGGAGGGATTATAGCCGCACTTGCAATTATTATTGCCATCTGGCGTGGGATGAAAGCTCAGGAAAGAATGGCGGCTTCCCTGGAACGATAGAGGCGATTGTCCGGAGGAACCAGACAAGGGAGTAGGAATCATTGCAGTATATACTCTCCACTTCTCTCTGCGAATTCTCTGCTTGCTCTGCGCCTTCGCGGTGAATCGGCTGACTTATCAATGATAACTGATGAATCCACTCATCAATTACAATTGATTCTTCTTCAGAAGGCTATAGAAATTAAACCTTTTTCCGAAGAATAAATATAATGCGAAAAAGCTTAGTGCCAAGGTAATCAGTCGCGTAGCATAATCTGAAATTGAGTAATCCCACCAGGGAATTACTCCGGGGATAAAATACATAATCAGTATTCCTGTTATCATCAGGAAACTGCCAATGGTAAAAACCAATTTGTAAGTCACCCGCTTAAAATTAAGATTCCTTCGTTGAAATATCAGGCCGATAATCATAATCAGAGACCCTAATTCAAGCATAGCGAGAACGAAGACTGTAAAGGACGGGAAAGGCTTTTTAGAACTCATGCCGAGAGTCTCCAGTTCTTTATTGATTGAGGGAATTTGCCAGAGTTTCAATGTTCCATCCGCCGCGCCGGTAACCAGGGTATGTCCCCAACCAGGAGAGAAGGTCAGTGCCGTCACCGGGGTAGAATGAGCTTCCCACCTGTTCAAGAGATGACCTGCGCGGTCTTGCCACTTTGTCAACGAACCGGCTCTATCCGGTATTTCCCAGAGGCAGATCGTCCGATCCTCCCCTGCCGATGCTAAATAATGGCCATCGGGGTGGACAGCAAGAGCATTTACGGGACCTTCATGGCCTCGCCATATGCCTATCTCACGTCCTGTATCAACTTCATTTACAGCGATCTCGGCATGAGGAGAGATGGAACTGGAGAAGATCAGTCTCGCGTCGGGGCTAAATATAATCATGCTGGCCGGTGAGGATCGACGGAGCGTCCGAAGTAATTTTCCCGAAGCCGCATCCCAGATCTTAACTCCCGGTGAGGAACATACTGCGACTCGTCTGCCATCGGGACTGAAGCTTACACATCCGATACTCTCTTTAATATCCTTCTCGTTCCAGATCGCCAGTCTTTTCTCAGTGTCCAGGCTCCAGAGTTCCAAGGTGCTTTCTCCGGAAGAGCTATAACCGGATGGCGTATATTTCCGACCCAATTGGCAAGACAATACCAGAAATTTCCCATCAGGACTGATCGCGAAGGCCATTGGTAGGCCGGCTAATTCTACCGATTCAACTCCCAAAATAGATTTGAAATTGGAATAATCCGGGCTCTCAAGGACAATTTCTCGCTTCTCTGGAGACAGCTGCCAGAATTTAAGAGGAAATTCTTTTCGCTCGAAATTGGATGCCCACAAGTTATTTGATTTATCGAAAAACGCTTGATTAATCGGCTGCAGATCATTCAATGGAGTTAACTTAAGTGTGGTAAATTTATCAAGCGCGGAAGTTTCCCAAATTACTCCGTTAGATACCAACCGCGTTGGATTGTTACCGAAAGTAATTAAATCGATCTTCGCTGAAAGCAGATAGGTTGGTATTGGTGGAGTAACACTCCAGACATTGAGAATGTTGTTCTCCAGTCTGACACCATTTTTGGTATATGCTATTGATGAATGATATCCGTTTTGTTCGAAACTGATGCTTCCAGGACCGGCAGTGGATAACAACCGGCTGTCATTGCTCCAAACTGGGGAATGATTATCGCGTAACACTGCTACTTCGCTGCCGTTTTCGGTGTCTAGAATCCAGATGCCTGCTTTTGCCCCAGAAATACCGAAGACCGCGAGCATCGACCCATCCGGGCTGAAAGAACTCTCATCTAAATAGATTACAGTATTTGAACCCAAGGTCGTTATTCGCTGCCTGAAAGTTGTAGTTCTCATATCCCACAGGTGGATGAGAGTTGGAGTCGCTTCGCTATAAAGTGCGGCGAGACGCCCATCATAGCTGAGCTGCAAGACCGGCTTATTTTTGTCAGGCAGCGGTAGTAATCCGATTTCCCGGTTAGATTTGATATCCCAGACAATCAATTCGCTCGATCGTCCAGAAACATTTGATTGAAGAATAGCTATATGACCATTGGCGCTCACTGCTAGAGCGGTCATTCCCGGTGGAGTGACGAAGCGCGGTTTGGGATTTGTTATGTCTAGGTTTTGAATGCGCCCATCGAGATTGAGAAGTAACTCTTTGTCCGAGATGAAAGTGATTGGTTCACCTCCATCACAAATTAAATTATCGGTGTGATTGTCTCTGTTGAATATCCAGATCGGCGTATCGTAGGACCCTTTCAGCAGATATATATCATTAGGACTGAAGAGCAACGGACCAGCAATGTATTCATTGCAGCATTGCAACAAGTTTCGGGGTTCAATCACATCTTTTCGCGTAACCGGGTCTCGAAGCCTCACGGTGTGGTCTTTAATACCTTTATCTTCAGTATACGAACTTCCATCTTGCCTCTTCAGGTCTACAAAATTATGCGTTGCTTTCGATATTGCCAGCACTGGTTTGTATGGTTCCAATTGTCCTGGAGACAGTGCTGCATTATCTCCATCATTCGCGAAAGATACTTGCAAGGGCGACTGAACGTAGGGTGCAAATGCGAATGTATCGCCTTCGATATAGTCAAGCAATTTCCCCGAACTCACATCCCAAATTACGATCCGTGGTTCAATGTATGGACTGTATGGACTTATTCGCTTGCCTTTCTCGCCGAACTCACTGCGAAATGCGAGCATCTTTGAATCGGGGCTGAAGATCGGCTTGTAAGGGTTTGCATATGGCAACTGATGGCGCAGGATCACCCCCGGAGTGGTAATGCTCTGAGTCGCTTCCTGGAATAACATCGGCGATTGTTTGATGCGCGCCGCTTCGGCTGCCGCTTCCAACGACTTGGCGCGATTCCCTGCGAGCCGTTCCAACCGCACTCGATCGAGCAGCGATTGCCACAATCTCTCCCGATATGTGAATGCCGAAACCAGCGCCAGCGCAGCCAGTAAAAAGAGCGCTGCAGTCGCTGTCGTCGGCCAGGGATTGCGTCGACACCAGCGCCAGGCGCGATTCACCCGATTTATCGGCCTGGCGATGATCGGTTTGCCTGTTAAATAACGGTTGAGGTCATCGGCCAGTTCCCGAGCCGATTGGTAGCGCCTCCGCGGCTCCTTTTCTAAACACTTCAGACAGATTGTCTCGAGGTCCCGATTAAGTTTGGGAATCAGTAATTGTGGCGGAACCGGCTCTGCGTTGAGCACCAGTAAGACAGTGTCCATCGGTGTTGCCGCCTGAAACGGCGGGCGCCCGGTCAATAACTCATACAGGATCGTGCCCAATGAATAGACCTCGCTCGCCGGCCCCACCTGATCACTCTTGCCCGCGGCTTGCTCGGGCGGCATATAGCTCGGTGTGCCGAGCACCGAGCCGGTAATCGTCAGCCGCGAGTCACTTTCCATCCTCTTGGCCAGACCAAAATCCGTAATCCTTGGCTGGTTTGTCTCATCAAGCAGGATGTTCGAGGGTTTTAAATCGCGATGCAGAAAGCCTTGTCGATGTGCATAGTGGACAGCTTCGGCAGTGGTTTTGAGATAGAGCGCGGCAGTCTCTGGCGCTAGCGGATGCGCCCTGATCAACGAGGCGAGGCTTTGCCCTTCTATATAATCCATGGAGAAATAAAGCCTGCCTTCGTGCTCGCCTACCTCGTGAATTGAAACAATGTTCGGGTGTTGCAGATTGGCGGCAGCCTCAGCCTCAGTGCGAAAACGCTGCACCTCGATAGCAGATGCCGACAGACTCGGGAGCATCATCTTGAGGGCGACGATGCGGTTGAGGCTCCTTTGTCGCGCTTTATAAACCACTCCCATTCCACCGCGCGCAATCTCCTGCAGCAATTCATAATCGCCGAAAGTCTCCTTATCCATTGTTAGATGATAGGGCAGAATTGTCTGGTCGGATGTCTCCGGAGCGTCGAGGGCTGCGGTCGAAGATTCGAGCGCCAACTGGAAAAGACAGTTCGGACACAAACTCGCGGGTGCATCAGCGGCCAACGGAGTGCTGCAGCGCGGGCAAAAATGCCGTTGGGTCATAAATAATCTCCTTGTGCGAAAATCGTTTCTATCGATTACTGAAGCAAACCGCGGGAAAGGTTACTTGCTGAGGCGAATTCTATTGCGGGAAACTAATACTCGCAACATGTTTCACCATTGCGAACTTTGCGACTTTGCGACTTTGCGAGAAACTAGGCAGAGCGATGAAAGTTTCTCGCAAAGTCGCAAAGTCGCAAAGTTTAGCGGTGAACCGGGATTCTGAATAAGAATATGAATTGACATATTAGAGTTTTTCGAATTACAGTTTGCAGGTCAACTCCTCACAATCGAAAATTCTTCACCACCTCCCCCATTCGAAAGGTAGTTATGCACCCAGAACATCTTATCCTGATCATTTTGAATGTTTTAGCCGGCGGAGTCGTGATAATCTTTCAACTTTCTGTTATTCGGGACTTGAAACGGGAAATTCAAACCCTTAGTAACTTTATAGAAAACCAAAGTGACGCGCTTGATGTTATAGGAAAGCGAATCGCTGAAAGTGAAAAGTCAGGTAACATATACAAAAGTCTAATCGACGAGTTGCCCGTTGCCGTTGAGAAATACAATGAAGTTATTCGGAAAACCAAAGAAACTGTAGCTGAGGAATTGGAAAAAGCAAATCAATCCAAAGACGAGAAGCTCAAACAGGTAGCTGAGCTGCGACTAAAAGAGATAGAAGTAGTTCAGCCGGTTATCAGTCAGCTATCTACTCTCAGCGAGATATTACAACAAACAATGAGCGAAGTTCGGACTCAACTTCGCTCTCTTGAAAATATCAGCCATATGGCCCCTACTCTGGACCTTGGTAATATGTGGAATCGTTTAAAGCCGCTTGAGGAGTCGGGATTGGCTTCACATATGTCTTTAATTCTAAGCGGAACCACCGGAAAAACATCGACTGGCTCAGGCCGGTTCAAACCTTATGTGATCGAGACGGCGATGACAAAATACGAACCAACAATCGCCAAGCCCGCAGAAAAGCATGAAGGTAAGAAGGAAGATAAATAAAAAAGGCAATCCGATTGGAGCAATTAAGAAAGATTTGAAATTTTCCATTTGTAATTTGCCATTTGTCATCGAAGAAATTCCATTCAATCCAGTTTCTATAGATGACAAATGGCAAATTACAAATGGAAAATTTCAAATCTTTCTTTAATATTATAGCTCCGATGTTTCTTCATAACTTCAAAGTGTCCCAGGTTCGTCCGCCGACGGTCCGTAGATAGCAGGCACTTTGCCGCCCATGGGGCGGAGATATGCCGACAGTTGGCCACGATGATGGATTGCATCGAAGAGGATATTCCAGAGAAATAGCCCGACCTGCTGCTCAAATACAAGCTTACCTTCGTAATAAAACTGCGCCTTCCGGTCCCATGATGCCTCATCCAGCTTCGGGATTCGATCGAGCAATTCATTTGACCATTGTTCGTATTTCTCCAGCATCTCGTCCATTGACGGCGGCGGAATATTTGTCCACTCTGCTTTGTAATCAATTGCTACATCCAGACAGGCCTTTTGCTCAGCCGTAATCGTCCAGACGAGTTGTTCTGCCGAAGGCGATCTTTCGTGCGGTTTATAGCTGAGCCGATCTTTCGGAAGTTCCTTGAGCACCCGCAAAAAGACCGGTACTTCCGCCTTTAGTCTTTCCACTAAGAATTCCTGAAGTGTCATCTAAATCTCCTTTTCCTATTAATGATTTAAATTTAATTCCGGGGCGATTTTACAGGTGAAACTAACTGATGAGAATAGCATTCTGACAGCAAGAGATATTGTAAAAATGCGATAATTTAGAATGGACATTATTCGGCGGGGTTATCACTATCCTGAAACTGAATTTCAAGGAAATCTCGCATTTCCGCCGCCCACGAAACCAATCCGGCCCATTCTCGTGGTCCGTTAGACCACCATTCCAAACTAATCTCCTGGAGCGGATTAAGGTCTTGAAACCCATACATCTCTCCATTTAATCCAATTATCTTTGATATTGGAGAGATCGAGATCTGAATATTATCGAGCTTTTCCAGTTGCTCATTCAGGTCTTTCAGATTGATAAACACATCCAGAACTTCAAGCGAAGGCTTGGTGTGAAATCCCATTTGAAGACCAATGCTTGGATTGATGAACCGGCGAGAATCGACCTCACGTTTCCAAGTTACTTTTCTGGCAATTGTCAATTCTGTAGTCTCGATATCCCGCAGAGGCAAGAATACTAACCAGGATTTATAATCACCCAAGCTCGGATAATGCCATAAGCGATAAATGGCTCTTATCTGCCGATCTATCGGCTCCAGCTCTTCCGGATGGCTCAGGCAATACACTGCACGAGACTCCAATTCTTTGAAATCTTTTTCGCGTTGCTCCTTATTCATGCAAATATCTCGTAAATCTAAAATCCCCAACCCTCATATTCACCGTTCACGAGGTGGATAGGACAGCCCATTCAAGAGCGCCAGATAAAATCCATAATGGATTTTGGGTGTGCGGTTATGCGGCAGTGTATCAAAATATCGGGTACAGTTGTTAGTCTTTATTATAATGATGCCCGGCATCCATTGGAACCGCTTCGAAAAATTTTCGTATACATGTCGGATTGCAGCGGCCTGGTAAATCTGGTTTTTTTATCGGGAATATCCGGAGGAGAAGTTGTCAATGATGAATGGATTAAAGATTCTTCTCAGACTCAGACGCAACAGAATAATCGGGATTGTTTTTGGAGTGCTTCTGATTGCAGGTCTGCTGTTACCTGAAGAACTGATCATTCCGGTTAAAGGCGCAGCGCCCAGGGATTGGAATTCGAACTCCTGGTGGTATGAACCCTGGGTGTCTCTGGTGTCCATAAAGGGATAGATATTTTCGCAGCTAAAAAGACTCCTGTTCTGGCGCCAACCTCCGGTGTGGTTATTTATCGGGGAGAGATGGAGCTCGGAGGCAATGTCCTGTTGATCATGGGACCGAAATGGAGAGTCCATTATTTCGGACATCTGAATAAATCCGATGTCGGGTTCGGCCAATTCGTAACGAGGGGGCAGCAGATTGGAGAAGTCGGCGACAGCGGAAATGCAAAAGGTAAAGCTCCGCATCTGCATTATCAGATCAGCACCTGTCTCCCGTATCCCTGGAGGTTGGACGGGACAACCCAGGGTTGGAAGAAAATGTACATCCTGAATCCGAATGATTATCTGTAATGAAATAAAAAGATAACGAGGAAAACGCGGGGGAGATTATCCGGTAGATGAAATAAATTAAGTGCTAAGAGCCGCAAGTAGCGAACGTATTTCGGCATCGACTTCGCCTGGCTGATCCGGATGAGGGATAGTTTTTGCGATTTCGGCGCGCATTAGTTCGCGAAACCGGCGGCGCAGACGGTGAACCGCCACTTTCACTGCACCTTCGCTCATCCCTAATTCAGCAGCTATCTGACTATAGCTGAGCTTGTCGTCCGCGCCGCTGAGAAATATCTTGAGCTTGTCGAAGAGTTGCAATTTATCATGGTTGATGAATTCTTCCTCGAGTCGCTTGAGCACCAGATCGATTACCATCAATGCCCAGCGGCGCTCAAAGAGTTTATCCGGTGAAAGGAGATCGGCTCTGTCCGTAAGGTAGTAATCTTCGGCGCTGTTCATCTCCAGAGGAATAATAGTTATCCCGCCACCACGTTTTTGTGTCCGGGTGCGATCCCATTCGTTCGCCAGAAAATGCTTCAACGAAGCCAGTAGAAAAGAGCGGAACTTACCCTTCTCGCGGTTCGCCTCGCCCAGATAGTTTTTTTCCAACAACCGGGCAAAGAAAGCCTGAGTGAGGTCCTCCGCTTCGGGGACTTCATATCCCCGCCGGCGAATGTAGGCGTAAAGCGGTGGCCAATAAGCAGCGCAGAGCGTGGCAAGCGCATCTTCAGACTCCGGGGTCGATCGCCGGCCGGCAGCCAAAACCAAACTCCATTGAGTTGAGTTGAAACGGCCCATATTATTAAACAAAATATTGATCGGAATTCTTAACCGAAGCGAATTGTATGGTGGAAAACTCTTACATCGCAAGATAGCCTCTTCATTCCCCTTTTCTTGCGAACTTCGCGCCTTTGCGCCTTTGCGAGAGACTTGCTTCCCTCTGTTTAGTTTCTCGCAAAGGCGCAAAGGCGCGAAGTTCGCAAAGAAAAGGGGAATGTACCAATGCTGTTTGGTTTGATTTAGTTTTGAAGGAGGATTCTGATGTCCAAACTTATGATCTCTCTAATCGTTCTGATGTTTCCATTTATGAAAAGCAACAATGACTTTGAGCCGGCGGAATCAGCAGAGTTACTTCCCAGAGTCGATCACCTCGTCTATGCAACCCCGGACTTGAATCGTGGTATTGATGAGATCGAGAAACTCACTGGTGTTCGCGCCTCACCCGGAGGCCGGCATCCTGGACGCGGAACACGAAACGCTCTCCTGTCATTGGGTCCGGCAATCTATCTGGAGATTATCGGACCAGATCCGGAACAGTCGCCCCCTAAGACACCTCCTCCATTCGGGATCGACAATCTCAAAGAATCCAGACTCGTTACCTGGGTAGCCAAGGGCAATGACCTCGAAAAGCTGAGGCAGGAAGCTGCGCGTAACGGAATAGAACTCGGAGAAGTGATCTCCGGAAGCCGGCAACGGCCCGATGGAATTTTGCTCTCCTGGCGATATACAAATCCTCAGACAGTGGTGGCAAATGGAATAGTCCCATTCTTCATAGACTGGGGACAGTCGGTTCATCCTTCTCGAACTGCAGCCGGCGGACTATCGCTAATCGGACTGAGCGCGGAGCATCCCGATGCTGAGCGGGTTCAGAAAATGCTCAGTCACCTCGGACTCGAGCTTCCAGTTAGACAGGGTTCGAAACCTGCGTTGATCGCCGTCATAACTGGTCCGAAGGGTCGTGTAGAATTGCGATAGTGAGAGCCATTAATTCACACTATCCGACAACTCGCTGGTCACGAAGAAAAAGAATGAGGAAAATTCTCGTAATAGGTTCAGGCGGCGCCGGCAAGAGCACATTTTCCATTCGATTGAGTAAGATTCTCAATATAGAAGTTATACATTTAGACACCCGATACTGGATGGAAAAGTAGAAAGATTTCTCGATTGCGTACGGACCTGCGTAAGCTCTTGTCATCGAAAAGGGATTTAAAGCGATGATCAAATTGAAACGTGCATATGATCCACCAAGTAAAAGCGATGGGCAGAGAATTCTTGTTGAGAGGCTATGGCCCCGAGGCGTGAGTAAAGAGAAGGCGAATGTCCAGCTGTGGCTGAAAGAAATTGCCCCAAGTGCTGAGCTGCGCAATTGGTATAAACACGATGTGTCAAAATGGGAAGAATTTCAGCGGCGATATCGGGACGAACTGGGAAAAAAAGGCGAGATGATAAAGGAGATCGAGGGAATGGCGGCCAAAGGGCC